>Ga0137409_10006644_pt1 | contig 11986 bp, 9 predicted proteins | sample CZODoug1_16funga_FD_122059 | JGI IMG/M metagenome (GOLD analysis project Ga0137409, IMG submission 122059) | Vadose zone soil fungal communities from Angelo Coast Range Reserve, California, USA - CZODoug1_16fungal (Hybrid Assembly) | ecosystem: Environmental > Terrestrial > Soil > Vadose zone... | reverse complement strand
CCCGATGTGTGCATCATTGGCAGTGACCTCAAAGATGGCGCCCATTCGGGTTTCGGTGTAACGCGCGAGCTTCGCTCTCTAAGCCCAAATGCCCGTGTCATTCTTTTGTTGGAGTCTGAACAGCGCCAATCCGTTCTTGAAGCGTTTCGATCCGGAGCAGTAGGAGTATTCTCTCGCGAAGAGCCATTTGAGACTCTGTGCAAGAGCGTCCGAAAGGTACATGAGGGCCAAGTCTGGGCCAGCAATCGCCAACTGCATTATCTAGTGGAATCACTGACGGAATCAGGCACACCAGCTACAGAAGATAAGGGCGTTCAGCTCCTAACGAAGCGTGAAAAGGAACTCGTTCAGCTAGTGACCGAGGGCCGCACAAATCGCGACATTTCGCGCGAACTTGGACTGAGCGAGCACACTGTTCGAAACTACTTATTCCGAATCTTCAATAAGCTCGGCACATCAAACCGACTGGAACTTGCTTTGTACGCAATCCACCAGAAATCTCAAGATCGCGACCAGCTCACGCCGGATGAATCCTAGTAAAAATCGGTTGGGAGAGTGTTTCTGAGGTTTGGCAAGAGTTGCCGAGCGCTAGATCCATCTAATTCAGAGCTGGACTGTGGATTTTTCAGACACGGTTCGGGTGGAAGCTGCCTGCGGCAAATTCGATCTCTCTAAAAGCGTACAGGGATTCTGTGAAAACAAGAGGCGGTTTTCGCAGAACCCCCGACGCCTATGCTTGGTTGGTCTGCGATTACTGGCTGACGTGAACGCTGATCGCCACGTTGCTGCTGCCATCCTGACGATAAGTGACATCAGCATTGGCGCCGACTTGCAGCTTGCCGTCCACCGTCGTGTTCTTGTCGATGAGGAAAGTCATGCTCTTCTGACCGCCGTTTTCCTTCATCAATTGCTGTCCCTGATTTGAAGCGGTGCCCGATGCAACAGTGAGAGAAAAGGAAGACTTATCAACCGATGCTATCTTCCCCGACACTGTCTGCGTCTGAGCGGCCGGTTGCTGGCCAGCTTCCTGGTGTGTTGTGGTGTTTGCCACAGAAGGCAATACGCTCACAGCTGCCACAAGGAACAGACCTGTCAACACGGAAAAAACTACACGCGATAAGTTTTTCATCCCCAACGCCTCCTAGATTTTGACTGGTACTGGGAGCAGTGCAGAAATTCGGCCACTTCCGAAGAATTTGCGAAGATTCACATATCTTCTTTTAAATAAGGGTCTTATGAATTGTGATCAGCTCTGAAGAATCCCAAACTGGAAGTACTGGGACCGGAAAACTCTTCACTGTTGGTTTCAAATCTTCTCGTTTTCACTTTTTTTCAGTGTTAGGTACGACTTCAAAAGATGGATCCGCAGAGAATTTAAAACTCGGCAGTGGAAAAATTTGGATACAGCAAACTACTTATGCGCCGCGCTGAGTGAACGACCATTGACCACAGCAGGTGGAGGAGATACATCGTTCTTTTTTATGGGCACAGGCTGATTCCCACTGTCCACAAAAGAAGGATTCAGCGAAGCTGTTAGCTGAAAGAGTTTCCCGCCATCATTTATACCTGTGACTAACAACTCGTACCGAAATCCGTCCGGATGGTTTCGACTTCTCAGGAGAGCAAACAGTCCGCGTACTTCCGAATCAGCATGGATTACAATTTCATCCCTGGAAACAAGGGGCGAAATAACCAAACCGTGAAATTCCGCGCCATCACGGGTCACATCGGAATCGATCGGATCCAGAATCTTGATACTGAGAAGAGTTCCCTTCGGAAATTGATCGAGAAGATTTCCGTTTGCAGGGTTTAGTCGCGTCTGAAGGTAAAACGTCAAGACCGTACCGGCCGGAACGTGGACGGGCCTAATGTTGGAACTGGTGCTCTGGGCTTGCACAACACCTATTGTCACAGTGAGATAGCACGCGACCGCGAGGACGAGACGACGCATCGGCTGGGACCCCTTCCTGCAGAAAATGTAAATTCTAGTCTAGGTGTGTGTTTTTTAGCCGTCAACGCCAAAAAGATACTCCTGCGTCGAATCCGGCAGCGGACCCTCTCCCAACAACTCCGCGAATCGTGTACGCGGTTACCCCTCTCGGAGAGTCTCTGCGGCCGTTGCTGGACGCGATGTGCCATTGGGGTAAGTCCCACTCGGCTACTATGACGTTGAAAATGCTCCTGGCTTCCGATCGGCAGCAATAGGGCCGTTTCCCCTTTTTGGGCTTTTTTCCCCGCATCGAATTGCCTGCGTGCTGAATCCAAATGTCAGAATTTCGACGTAAATCGGTACGCGCGGTTGCTCGATGCGCATAGGGGAGAGACAACTATGACGACACGCCCGCCACTTCCACCGTTTTCCAAGGAGAGTGCCATTCAAAAAGTTCGCTTGGCCGAGGATGGTTGGAACTCGCGCGATCCGGAAAAAGTAGCCCAGGCATACTCAGTGGATTCCCACTGGAGAAACCGCGCAGAATTCGTGAACGGAAGAGCGGAGATCGTTGCCTTCCTGACACGCAAGTGGGCGAAAGAACTGGATTACCGGCTAATCAAAGAGCTTTGGGCGTTTCTTGAGAAACGCATCGCGGTGCGTTTTGCTTACGAGTGGCACGATGACTCGGGGAATTGCTACCGATCGTATGGAAACGAAAATTGGGAATTCAACGAAGATGGCCTGATGCAGTGGAGGTTTGCCTGCATCAACGACCTTCCCATCAGAGAATCAGAACGCAAGTACCACTGGGCGCTCGGCCGTCGTCCTGACGGGCATCCTGGATTGAGCGACCTCGGATTCTGAAGCGATTTCCAGAACATTGGCTTGAGGAGCAAAATGACGATCGAGGAATCAGGAGTCGCAACTTCTCGCCGCCAGTTTCTCGCTACCGGAGGAATGACTATAGCGGCGGCGTATCTTGCGCCGGGAAACCTCTTCGGTCAGTCGGACAATCTCGTTGTAAATGCATTTCAGGAAGCTGCCAAGGCGAAAATCACCGTCCAAGCGCTCCGCCGCAACGTCAGTGTACTGCTGGGAGCCGGTGGAAATATCGCGGTTCTAACCGGCGCCGACGGAAAACTGCTTGTCGATGCGGAAATCGTCACTGCGCGTCCACAGGTTTCCGAAGCTCTAGCGAGCATCAATGCGGACCCCATCAAACAACTAATCAACACTCACTGGCATTTCGATCACACGGGGGGGAACGAATGGCTTCACAAGGCGGGAGCAAGCATTCTGGCGCAAGAGAATACGCGGAAGCATCTGTTGAAAGACACGCGGGTCGAAGAGATTTGGAAATATACATTTCCTGCTGCGCCGGCTGGGGCTATTCCTTCCACCGTCTTCAATGAAGATCACACCGTGCACGCTAATGATTCTATTTTGGTTCTCAAGCACTATTTGTCCGCGCATACTGACTCCGACATCTCTGTGCACTTTACGGAGGCTGATGTTTTTCACACCGGAGACACTTTTTGGAATCGCAATTACCCCTATATAGATTATTCCACTGGCGGTAGTATCGACGGGGCCATCCGCGCGGCGGAAACAAATCTCGCGAAAGTGACGGAAAAGATGATCATCATTCCCGGACATGGGGAGGTGAGCAGGAAAGCTGACTTGGTTTTGTTTCGGGACGTGCTGGTTGGAATCCGCGACAAGGTAGCCGCGCTCAAGAAGCAAGGAAGATCTTTGGAAGAGATTATCGCCGCCAAACCCGGCGCGAGCACGGATGAAGAATGGGGCAAATCCTTCATATCACCCAGCGCATTTGTCGCCTTGGTGTATAAGGGCGTCTAAGCGGATAGTAACAGGAGAAAGGACTGGACAAGCTCAAAAAGCGCGACTTACTCCTTGCCAGCCACAAGCACGACGAACGAACCTGGCTTCATCTTTCCGCGTCGCTCTCCGGGAGCGGGGGGATCAAATTCCGCTGCTGGGAGAAAGATTTTGTGTGTCTTAAGGTCGAGTCCCATGGTCCGTGCAGATTTTTTCGTTGGAACGTTCGCGACCACCGTGTATTTGTCCGGCGAGTCTTCGTGAGCCACGGTAACGTTGCCGTCCCCCGTTGAAGCAAAGGCGAAGCCTGTTCCCGGATCGAAGGCGTTGGCGTCCACTCCGTCGCCAATAGGCACGGTGGCGACGACTTTCCCGTTGTCCGCGTTGATCACGGCCATTAGTTTGTTACCGCAACCGACAAAGAGACGGTGCGTCTTGAGGTCACCAGCCAATCCAGACGGCTCTTCACACGGAGCCAGAGGCCAGCGATGTAACACAGCGAGCTTTTGCGCGTCGAAATGGACGAGTTCGGATTTGTCTTCAAGGTTTACAAAAATGGTTCCGTCGCCGGCTGCAACCGCGAATTCGGGTTTGCCACCGAGGGCGAGAGTTCCCACTACCGTTCCGTCTGCGGCGTTGATGGCGGTCGTATCCTGGCTGCGACCATTCATCGTGAAGACGTGCTTTGTTGCAGGATCGTAGATGATGGCGTCGGGATTCGTTCCTGTCTTCACCACGCCCAGGACTTTTGCAGTTTTTAGATCGAACATAGTCGCCGTGTTCGCGCGGCCGTTGCTGGTATAGCCGCGGCCAGCATCGGGAGCGATGGCGATGCCGTGCACGCCCTGCGTATCCGGAATATCACCAACGACGGAATCGTTATCGGCATCGAGAATGACGACATGAGAGCCATGCGAGACATAGACGCGCCGCGCGGCGCTGTCAACCGTCACGTAGTCCCACCCTTCGTCTCCTCCTACGGCAATGGTTTTCGTGACGCGATATTTGCCAGCCCCCGATTGGGCAGCACCCAAATTGACTGCGAATGCCACGATAGTGATGAGAAGAAGCGAACTCAATAAGAGCGAAGTCCTGTATTTTTGCATGGCGGCGTGATGACTCCTTCCTTGCTAATCGTCCTTGAACCAGTCATATGAACCAGTACTGTCTAACTGTTCAAAGATAAACAGAGCATTAATTCGAGTGAACTGCGGGTAGAGGAACGCGGCCAGTTCTCCTTGCTGCAAAGTTTGGAATCGGGATTATGATTTTGGTGTGCGAGTGTTGCTGGTAGAAGATGATTCTCGAATCGCGCATTTTGTAGCGAAAGGACTACGGGAACAGTCCTACGCTGTGGATGTCGTCCGTTCCGGCGAGGAAGCGTTGTACCAGGCGGCCATCAACACCTACGACCTGATCATTCTAGACGTGATGATTCCTGCGCCGGACGGTTTCGCGGTCTGCAAGGAGTTGCGGAACACTGGGCTGCGAATGCCGATCCTGATGTTGACGGCTCGCGATGCGGTCGAAGACCGGATTGAAGGTCTGGACCGCGGGGCCGACGATTACCTTACGAAGCCGTTTGAGTTTCGCGAGCTACTGGCTCGCTTGCGGGCCTTGCTGCGGAGGCCGGGCGGCCTGCAACCTGCGCAGTTGGTCGTCGCTGATCTGATTGTTGATACGGCGGGGCAGACAGTGTCGCGCGCTGGCAAAACGATCCCGATGACGGCGAAGGAATATGCTCTGGTCGAATTTCTTGCTCGCAACGCGGGTCGCGTTGTGGGACGTGCGGAAATTGCGGAGCACGTCTGGGATGAGGAGTTTGATCCGTTCTCGAACTTGATTGAAGTCTATGTAAACCGGGTACGGCGGAAGATTGATTCGGGAGGAGTGACCCCTCTTCTTCACACAAGGCGCGGCGCGGGCTATGTGCTCTCGCTGAATGCAGCTGCCGCGGAAGCAAAACCAGCTGCCGCACGGAACCGTGGCGATGCTTAACTCGGTACGCATTCGCCTAACACTCTGGTACACCGCCGCCATGACGATTGTGCTGGTCGTACTCGCGGGTGCCACGTATTTCGTTCTTCGCGAGAATGTCGTGCGGCGCGCCGATGCGAATGCCATGGAGCTTGCCGACTCTTTCCTTACCACAGTCAACGCGGAGCTAGGCGACGCGACGAAGCCAGACAGTGTGGACGATGGAATTGCGGCTGCGATTTCGGAACATCGTTTTCGGGACGTTGTCTTTGTAGTTTTCGATCCGCAGGGTGATCTTTTAGGGTCTTCAGAAAACGACCGTGTACAGGGACGCTCGGAGTATCCAACTCGTCAAACTCTCGCTGCTTCGTTGCGCCCTCTTGCGTCGGCGCCAGACACGTTCCACTTCGTCCGCGTGGGCGAGCATCAATACCGGGGCTACGTGCGGCACTTCTCCATTGATCAGCAGGGCGCAACGCTAATCGTTTTGCAATCGCTTCATCGGCAAAACGAATTCCTCGAAACACTCGCAGGCACTTTTGGAATCGTCATTCCACTGGCAATTCTTCTGGCCGGTGCCGGCGGTTATCTTTTGGCGCGGCGAAGTCTTTCGCCCGTGGTCACGATGAGTGCGCAAGCGAGCCGCATCGGCTCGGAGAATTTGTACGAGCGCCTGAAGGTGCGAAATCCGCGCGACGAGCTCGGACATCTTGCCGCTTCATTCAATGAGTTGCTCGACCGGCTCAATGAATCGTTCGAGCGGCAGAGACGATTCGTGGCGGATGCCTCGCACGAACTGCGAACGCCCGTAGCCATCCTGTGCGGAGAGGCGGAAGTCACTCTGGCGCAGGAAAAACGCACAGAACAGGAATATCGGGAATCTCTGCAAATTTTGGGCGAAGAAGCGAAGCGACTTAAACATATTGTGGAAGATTTGTTTACGCTTGCGAGAGCGGATGCCGGCCAGCATCCCCTTGCGCCGAGCGACTTTTATCTCGACGAACTTGCAGCGGAGTGTTCCAAGAATGTGAGAACGCTCGCTTCCGCAAAGCAGATTGCAGTCTCCTGCGAATCCTCGGGAGAGTTTCCCATCCATGCGGATGAGTCGTTGCTGCGCAGGATGTTGATGAACCTGCTCGATAACGCCATCAAGTACACGCCACAGGGCGGCTCGGTGTCGCTGTGCTGCGCGGAGGAAAACGGGCATTACCGTGTGAGCCTGCAAGATTCCGGTCAGGGAATTCCGGTAGAGCTGCAGCCCCGGATCTTCGAGCGGTTTTTCCGGGCGGACAAGGCGAGATCGCGCGGCGAAACCGGTAGCGGCGGCGCGGGGCTCGGTTTGACGATTGCTTCTTGGATCGCCGGAGCGCATGGTGGAAGGCTTGAGCTGACGCGCTCGACTCCCCAAGGCAGTTTGTTTACTGTATTCCTGCCAAAAACATCCTCGTAATGGTTAATCTTGCGTTTATGTTCCCGTCGTTAGCGTGTTCTTCTGAGTGGTCGAACTGTCTTCAGTAGGCTGTGGAGAAGAGCATGTGTTCACTGCAACAATTTCTCAATCGATTTCGTCGGTGTGCGCCGCTTGTCCTGGTGCTGGCTGGTTCTCTAGCAGCTCAGCAGAACGCAGCTACTTCGCCGGTCAATCCCATTCGTTTGGCGCTTACAGATGCCTTGGAGCGAGCGCGGCGCAACAGTGTCACCTACCAGGCCGCCGTTATGGAGGCGGGCATCGCGCACGAAGATAAAAAACAGGCCATTGCCGGTTTGCTGCCCAGCGTGAACTACAACAACTCCGTAATCTACTCACAAGGAAATGGAGTAGGAAACCCTGTAAGGTTCATCGCAAACAACGCCGTACACGAATACATCAGCCAGGGAAACGTTCACGAAGTCCTAGATGTCGCAGGTTTCGCTGAAGCGCGGCGCGCGGCGGCAGCAGCCTCTGCTGCCAGGGCACGCGCAGAAATCGCCTCGCGAGGTTTGGTGGTGACTGTCGTGCAGAGTTACTACGCCGCCGCCGCCGCACAGAGAAAGCTCGAAGCGGCGCAGAAAGCCGCGGATGAGGGCGAGAATTTTTTGAAGTTGACGCAGGATCTAGAACACGGCGGCGAAGTGGCGCATTCCGATGTGATCAAGGGCGAGTTGCAAGTGAATGAGCGGCGTCGGCAGCTGCAAGAAGCACGGCTCGCACTTCTGAACGCGCGTCTCGATTTGGCGGTCTTAATTTTTCCGGACTTCAATGACAACTTCGAACTCGCCGAAGATTTACACGCGAATCTGCCATTGCCAACGCTTCCTGAAATCCAGGCACGCGCGGCGCGCGACAATCCGGATATTCGTGCCGCGCTTGAAACGGTGAAAGCGGCGGGGCACAGCGTCGCTGCCGCGCGTGCCGGATACCTGCCCGCCTTGAATCTCGATTATTTTTACGGAATCGACGCCGAGCATTTTGCGACGAGAACGGATAGCATTTCGAATCTTGGCTCTTCCGCTGTCGCGACCTTGAACATTCCGATCTGGAACTGGGGAGCGACTCAAAGCAAAGTGAAGCAAGCTGAACTGCAACGCGACCAAACAAAGCGCGAGCTGTCCCTGGCGCAAAGAAAGCTGCTCGCTGAACTGCAGTCACTGTATGCAGAAGCGCAGACCGCTTCCGATGCGCTGATGAGCTTGCAGCGTTCCGCTGAGCTGGGCGCGGAGAGTCTCCGTCTGATTACACTGCGCTACAAGAACGGTGAATCGACAGTGCTCGAAGTTGTGGACGCCCAGAATACGGCGATGCTCTCCGATGCGGCCTACCAGGACGGCGCTGTGCGCTACCGCGTTGCGCTTGCCAATCTGCAAACACTGACGGGAACGCTGACCACCCAATGAACAACGTTACAGGCAATTATAGCCGAAGGGGAGAACGTGCTTGGCTGACGTCCTTGCTGGCGTTGACCTTGGCGGGATGTGGCACGACGCCGAAGGAGAAGGAGCCGGTCGTCAGCGTGGAGGTAACGCCCGCCGAAAAGACTTCCATCTCGCAAATAGTGACGGCCGAGGCAGTCATTTTTCCTCTGAAGCAAGCGACAGTAGCCCCAAAAATCACCTCCACGATTGCGGACTTCAAGGTCCAACGCGGCAGCCGAGTGAAAAGAGGACAACTGCTCGCCGTACTTGAGAACAAAGACTTGACCGCGCAAGCGGAAGCGAGCAAAGGGGATTTCGAACAGGCGGATGCGAACTATGTGATTGCAATTAACGCCGGGCTCCCGCAGCAAATTCAGAAGGCAGAGCTCGATGCCGCGGCCGCGAAAGCTGCATTCGAAGCGGCGCAAAAGGTCTACGAGAGTCGGAAGGAGTTGTACCAACAAGGCGCAATTCCGCGGCGCGATCTGGATTCGGCCGAAGTCGCTCTGGCGCAAGCGCGCAGCCAGAACGAACAGGCACAGAAACAGCTTGCGGATCTGCAGCGGATCGGCAAAGACCAGCTGAGAAAAGCGGCCCAGGGGACCAAGGAGTCCGCCGAGGGCCACTATCACGCCGCCGCGGCGCAACTGAGCTATTCGGAAATTCGCAGCCCCATCGATGGCGTCGTTACGGACCGCGCGCTTTACGTTGGCGATCTGGCGACGGCAAACCAGCCGATCCTGACGGTGATGGACACGTCGAGCCTCGTCGCGAAGATGCACATTCCACAGTCCGAAGCTGTCTTGTTGAAGGTCGGTGATCCAGCGGAAATCAAAGTGCCCGATGTCGAAGAGGCGATCAAAGGCCGCGTCAGTTTAGTCAGCCCGGCGCTCGATCCGGGTAGCACAACGATTGAGGTATGGGTCGAGGCGCGTAAGCCGAATCCCGCGTTGAAGCCGGGGATGACCGTAAGTGTCGAGATGACAGCGAAGACGGTGAAGGATGCAATCGCGGTGCCGACTGGGGCTGTCTTCAAGAATTCAGACGGTGCTTATTACGTTCTTCTCGCGGGCGCAGACAAAAAAGCGCACCAGAAAGTGGTTCAGCTCGGCGTGAAGGACGCGGAGCGCACACAAATCGCGAGCGGCATCAGAGCGGGCGACCCGGTGATTACATCGGGAGGCTACGCCATTCCTGATGGCACTGCGATTCAGATTGAGAAGCCATCCTCGCCGGAAAAGAGCGAAGCGGAAACTCCTGCAGCGAAGCCCGATACGCGGAAGAAAACTGCCACTACTCCAGCAGCCAAGGATCAGGAGTAGGCGCGCGTGGCGATCTCAACGAAAGCCGGCAGCGCGACGCCGTGGTTTGAAAGATTGTCCCGGCCCGTGTTGTTTCTGACGATCAGCCTTGCAGTTGTCGGCGCGTACTTGGCTTTCTCGATCCCCGTTTCCGTATTTCCCAACACGGATTTCCCGCGGATTGTCGTCGGCGTTGATAACGGCGTAATGCCGATTGACCAGATGCTGGTGACCATAACGCGGCCGCTGGAGGAAGCGGTGAACAGCGTGCCCGGACTCCAGAAAGTCACTTCCGTGACGAGCCGTGGAACTGCGGAGGTCGATCTGTATTTCGACTGGAAGTCGGACATGATCCTTACCCTGCAGCGGGTGGACGCGGTTGTGGCGCGGCTGCAGGCAGAACTGCCTCCGACGGCGAAGGTGGAGACGCAGCGTCTGACGTTCGCGGTATTTCCGATCATTGGCTACAGCCTGACTTCGGAAACGATTCCTCAAAACAAACTCTGGGAAATCGCAACCTACGATCTAAAGCCACGAATGAATCGGCTTGACGGCGTCGCGACCGTGATCATCCAGGGCGGACGTGTTCCGGAGTTCCAAGTTACTCCGGATCCGGCCCGGCTTCTGGCTGCGGGTGTCACCGTGCAGGACATACTCGACGCGGTACGCCGGACCAACATGATCGATTCACCGGGTCTCATCGAGCACGAACATCAACTTGTGCTCGGATTAATCAGCGGGCAGGTTCGTACTCCGGAACAAATTGCGCAGATCGTCGTGAGGACTTCCACAGCGGGCGTACCGATTCGTTTGGGAGACATTGCAAAGATCGCGCCATCAACTGCACCTGTCTATACGGTAGTGACGGCGAACGGAAAACCCGCGGTCTTGCTGAACGTGGACCGCCAGCCGGAAAGTAACACGTTGCAAGTCGCGAACGAGGTTCACGCGCTGGTTCGGGAGCTTACGCCGACGCTGCCGCCAGGAGTGCGTCTCGAACCGTTCTACGATCAGTCCACCATCGTCCACGATTCCATCGCGAGCGTCCGTGACGCAGTGCTGCTCGGCATCGTGCTTTCGTCCATCATCCTCGTATTGTTCTTGCGCGACTGGGGAACCTCTCTGGTCGCCGGCTTGGTCATTCCGGTCACATTGCTTGTGACGTTCATCGTGCTCAAAGTAACCGGACAAAGTTTCAACCTGATGACACTCGGCGGACTTGCCGCGGCCGTGGGATTGGTCATTGACGATGCGATTGTCGTTCTTGAAAACGTCGTCTTGCACCGGGACGCGGGCCAGAACCGTTTCGAGGCCATCCAGAGCGCTTTGCGTGAGCTCACGGTGCCGCTCATCGGCTCGACGATTACGCCAATCGTCGTGTTTCTGCCCCTCATTAGCATCACTGGAGTTACCGGAAGCTTCTTTCGGGCCTTGGCCGTCACAATGACGGTTGCTCTTTTTACTTCCTTGATTCTCGCTCTGACCTGGACTCCGACGCTTAGCCTCTACCTGGTTCGTAGAAAAGACACGGGCACTCCGGAAGAAGCGCCAGCCAAAGGGGCCCCCGACGCCGCCACGATGCTGGCTGCGGAGGAAGCGCATCTTTCCGGCTTTTTCGGACGAGTGGTTGCATTTTACGGGCGCGTGATGCAGGCCGTGCTCAACAGGCCATGGACCTTGGTGGCCAGCTCCTTGGCGATTGTCGCCCTCGCTGTGCTTTGCTACAACCTACTGGACTCCGAACTTCTCCCCGGAATGGATGAAGGCGGATTCATTCTCGATTACTTCACGCCGCCCGGCAGTTCACTCGCCGAATCCAATCGCATCTTGAATCACCTCGAGGAGATTCTTCATGCCACGCCTGAGGTGGAGACAACTTCGCGCCGAACAGGATTGCAGCTTGGGCTTGCATCGGTCACCGAAGCGAACAACGGTGATTTTACAGTGAAGCTCAAAAGCAAGCGGGATCGTGACGTGGAGGAAATCATTGCGGAACTTCGCGCAAAGATCGAAGAGCAAGAACCGGCAACCAAAGTGGAGTTCA
>Ga0137409_10006643_pt1 | contig 11989 bp, 11 predicted proteins | sample CZODoug1_16funga_FD_122059 | JGI IMG/M metagenome (GOLD analysis project Ga0137409, IMG submission 122059) | Vadose zone soil fungal communities from Angelo Coast Range Reserve, California, USA - CZODoug1_16fungal (Hybrid Assembly) | ecosystem: Environmental > Terrestrial > Soil > Vadose zone... | reverse complement strand
CCAGGATGCGGCCCGGCGCCACGACGCACGCGGTGAGGGGACAGAGCTTCGCGACGGCGGCGATGGAATCCGCGACCCCGCGCAGGCAGAAGGCGTGAGTGCGCAACAACAGGTCGGGCGAGAGAACCTCGAGGACGCTGCGCATCGTGAGGCCGGAAAAGACCGTGTCGTCCACCACGGCGAGGGTTCGGCACTCCGCGATTCCCTGGAGCTGATCGGGCAGGGTGGCGGGTACCGTGCTGACGAGACGATAGCCGCCGCGCCCGTCCTCTTCCCGGGTGAGCCCGAGGCGGCGCACGCGGGGAAACCAGCCCGTCTTCGCGTGCAGCGCGCGGGCCACGCGCTCGCCCGCTGCGGCAATGCCCAGGGCGAGATCGAAGGGGGCGTGTCCACCCTGGGCGATGACACGCTCGAGCTGGTCCTCCAGCGTGAGAATCACCACTCGTTGGCGGTCTCGGCCGAGCAGTTCGAAGAGCGAGCGGGTGAGCGCGGCGGCAGGGGAGGCCGGCCCCAGGCTCGTCGCTACCTGCTCGGTCAGATCGTCGTGGACGTAGAGCAGCCGCGGCGTGGGCTGGGCATAGGCATCATGGGCCGCGCCGCTTTCGCCGCCGGTGGCCTCAGCCGGCGGCATCCTGAGCCGGCGCTCGGTAGACGTAGTCGGCCCGGCAGCGCTCCATCATGGCGCGCAGGTCCTGGCGCAGCTCCTCGTTCGTCGGCCGGCCCACGAACCACCAGCCGTTGTAGATGCGGTGAATCGTGAGATCGGGCAAGAGGGAGAAGGTGTACGGCACGGCGAGGAGACCGTGGCGGAATCCCGGCGGGGTGACCTCGACGATGTCGAGCGCGGAGATGGCCTGCCGCTCATGATCGCTGAGGAACGTGAAGGTGGCGCCGAGACCGGCGCGGAATGCCGCGGAGACCTCCGGCGGGTCCGTGGAGATGACGGCGAGCTTGCAGTAGTTGACGGCGAGGTCGCTCTGGAGCTCCGTGAGGTGCCGTAACTGGCACGCGCACTTTGGTCACCAGTAGCCGCGATAGAAGGTCACGATGAGCGGATACTCTCCCGCCAGCCCGGAGAGGCGGACCGCCTTGCCGCTGTGATCGGGCAGCTCCAGATCCGGGAACCGCTTGCCGATGATTAGCTGTGGATGCATGGTATCTCCTCCTCGGCGAGGGCTCATGACGCGCGACTCAGGTCTCAGCGATTCCGCGCGACCACGGCAAGGGCGAAGTAGCGGTCGGCGTCGACGTGCCACCCCTCGAGCCGGAGCCCCGCGTCCTCGAGCATGGCCTCCGCGGAGGCCCGGGTGAACTTGTAGGAGCTCTCCGTCCGGATGCTCTCGTCCGGCGAGACGCGGATCCTCAGGCCCAGACGGCGGAGATTCACCTCTTGCGTGCGGGGGGGGACGAGATGCATCTCGATGCGGGCCTCGGCCTCATTGTAGAAGGCGAGGTGGCGGAAGGCTGCGGGACGGAAATCGGCGTCCACCCCGCGATTGACGACCTCGAGAATGTTCCGGTTGAACTCCGCGGTCACGCCGCTCGCGTCGTTGTAGGCGGCCTCGAGCACCTTGACGTCCTTGACCAGATCGAGCCCCAAGAGGAATCGGTCCTCCGGCCCGTGAAGGAGCGCGCGCACCTGGAGGAGGAACTGCCGCCGGGAGGGAGGCTCGAGGTTGCCGATCGTGCTGCCAAGGAAAAGGACGAGCCGGCGGCCCACCGGCAGCGGCACGTGGGAGAGGTGCTGCTCGAAATCGCCCACGAGGGCGCTCACCTCGAGGTACGGGTAGTCGGCGACGAGCCGGTCCGCGGACGCCTGGACGGTCAGCTCGTCGACGTCGACGGGGACATAGCGGACCGTCCCCGGGAGCCCGTTCCTGGCATCGAGGAGCCGGCGCGTCTTCGCCGCCGAGCCCGCTCCCAGCTCCACGATGTCTCGAGGGGCCAGGTCGCGCATGAGGCGGGGCGCGAGCTTCTCGAGGAGCGCCGCCTCGGTGCGCGTCAGGTAGTACTCGGGCAGCCTGGTGATGTCCTCGAAGAGCTTGGCGCCGATGGTGTCGTAGAAATACTTCGGGGGGAGGCTCTTGGGGCTCGCGGTGAGTCCGTGACGCACGTCCTCCTCGAGCGTCCGACCCCGGTCGGTCTCGTCCGTGTAGGCGTACGCGCGATAGCGCATGGTCATCGGTCCGGGGCGGAGGGCGTCGGCGCCCCCAGCCACAGGACTCCGAGGGTAGTCCGACTGAGGCCGACGATCAAGCCCGGCTCTGCGAGTCCCGGCACTTGAGGTCGCAGCGCGGGCGGGCCCGACGTACACTGTTACGAGTTTGCCTGGAGCCCAGGGAGGGTTGCGTATGGCGGAGACGATAGGGGAACGGCTCGCGGCCGTATGGGCGCGGACCGATCGGATTTTCGAGATTCTCGCGCCGGAGGCGATTTTCGCCCAGCCCATTGCCCTGCGTCACCCGTTCATCTTCTATGTCGGCCACCTGCCGGCCTTCGCCTGGAACCACATCTGCGACGGCGTCCTCGGGCGCCCGTCACTCAATCCCGCCTACGACGAGCTTTTCTCCCGCGGCATCGATCCCGATGTCGACGATCCGAGCCACTGTCACGAGCACCCGGAGATTCCCGATCGCTGGCCGGCCCTCGCCGAGGTGCTCGCGTATCGGAACCGCGTGCGAGCCTGCGTCCTCGAATCCGTGGATGCCGTGGCCGAGCGCGCGCCCGCGCACCTCATGGCCCGGGACGCGCGCGTTTTCTCGATGGTGGTCGAGCACGAGCTCATGCATCAGGAGACCCTGCTGTACATGCTGCAGGAGCTTGCTTATGACCGGAAGGTCCGTCCCTCCTGGCTGCCGCCTGCCGTGGTGGGCCGGGGTCGGTCTCCCGCCACCGTGCCGGTGGCCGCGGGGATGGCGACGCTGGGGGCGGAGCTCACCGACGTCTCGTTTGCCTGGGACAACGAGAGCCCGAGCGTGGAGGTCTTCGTGCCGGGCTTCCGCATCGACGCCACTCCGGTGACCAATGGCGAGTTTCTCGCCTTCCTGGACGATGGCGGCTACGGGCGCTGCGAGCTGTGGGCTCCCGATGACTGGGGCTGGAGTCGGGACGAGGAACGCAGCCATCCTCCTGCATGGACGAACCAGGATGGACGATGGCTCTACCGCGGTCTCTTCGATCTTCTCCCGCTGGAGCGGGTGAAGGACTGGCCGGTCTACGTGAGCCTGGCCGAGGCGCGGGCCTTCGCGCGATGGCGCGGCCTTCGGCTGCCCACGGAAGCGGAGCTCCACCGGGCCGCCTACGGAGATCCGACGGGAGGAGAGCGGGCGTTTCCCTGGGGTGCCGCGACGCCCGGGCGCGAGCACGGCAACTTCGATTTTCGATGCTGGGCGCCCACGCCGGTGGGCGCGTTTCCCGAGGGCGCGAGCGCGTGGGGCGTGCACGACCTCGTGGGCAACGGATGGGAGTGGACCGACACGCCGTTCACGGGCTTCCCGGGTTTCGAGGCGTGGATCACCGGCTACCGGGGGTACTCGGCGGACTTCTTCGACGGCAAGCACTTCGTCCTCAAGGGCGGGTCGTGGGCAACGGCCACGGAGCTCTTGCGGCGGAGCTTCCGCAACTGGTTCCAGGCTCACTATCCGTACGTCTTCGCCAAGTTCCGGTGTGTCGCCCGTGGCTGAGGACACGGCCGAGACGACCCCCGGCGTCCCCGAGCGCGGCAGGCGCCGTCGCAAGACGGCGGCCGAGCCCGCGGCGCCCGCCTGCGCGATGAGCATCCACGCCCATCCCGATGACCAGGAATTCACCGTGGGCGGGACGCTCGCCAAGTGGGCGCGCTCGGGGAGCCGCGTCATCACCGTCTGCATCACGAGCGGCGGCGCGGGGTCCAATCAGTCGACGCCGTTGGACATGACACGAGAGGCGCTGGTCCCGATCCGTGAAGAGGAGCAGCGGCGGGCCTGCCAGGCTCTGGGTATCAGCGACGTCGTTTTTCTCGGTTACGAGGACGGCGTGCTCGAGCCCTCCATCGCCCTGCGGCGGGACCTCACGCGCATCATCCGCCGGTACAAGCCTGACGCCGTGGTCTGCGGGGACCCGACGGTGCGCTTCTACGGCAAGGGCTACATGAATCATCCCGACCATCGGGTGGCGGCGGACGTGGCGCTCGACGCCGTCTTCCCCTCGGCCGAGACGCGGCTCATCTTCCCCGAGCTGCTCGCGGAGGGGCTCGAGCCTCACCACGTCAAGCGCGTGTTCATCCATGGCGCCCCGAGGCCCGATGCCTTCGTCGACGTCTCGTCCACGCTCGACGCGAAGCTGGCGGCCCTGCGCGAGCACAAGAGCCAGATGGGGGAGTGGGATCCCGCCGACATGATCACCGCGTGGGCCCGCGAGCAGGGCAAGTCTCGCGGCCTCGCCGCGGCCGAGGCCTATCGGCTCATGGTGCTCGAGGGTCCATAAGCGAGCTGACCCGCCCCCCGGACTATCTCAGCCCTCGCTTCGCCGCTCGGCAGCGCCTCAGCTCGAGCGGCGGCCCTCTCCCCCAGCGGGGATAGGGATTTCCGCGAGTTGAGCTAAGATACCGGGTCGAGAAGGTCGAGAAATCTCGAGGAGGAGATATGCCATGAACGAGCAGCGCCTCTTGTCTCGCCGACAGCTCCTGAAGACCATGGTCGCCACCGGCGCCCTCGCGGCGGCCGACCTCGCCTGGTGGGAAGAGCCGCTCATCAGACCGCGCCGAGCGTGGGGCGCCGCTCCCGTGCGCTTCCAGTTCAGCGTGCCCGAGCCCAAGCGCAATGTGCTCGTGGAGTCACTGGTCCAGCGCTTCAACCAGGCGCAGAAGGATTTCGAGGTGAAGCTGGAATTCGTGCCGCAGGCGCAGGCCCGGCAAAAGCTCATCACCTCCATCGCCGCCGGCAATCCGCCCGATTGCTGCCAGGTCTGGGACAACTGGGTGGGCGAGTTCGAGGGCATGGGCGCGCTGGAAGATCTCACCGCCAAGAGCAAGGAGTGGAAGCATTACAAGGACGTGCTGCCCATCGCCTGGCAGACGGTCACCGTCCACAACAAGATCGCCTCGCTTCCCTGGGTGGTGACGAACGACGGCGTCTACTACCGGACGGACCGGCTGAAGGAGTACGGGATCAAGGCACCCAGGGACGACTGGAGCTTCGACGACTTCCTCGCCACCGCCAAGGCCTTCACCAAGCCGGACAAGAACCAGTACGGCTTCGGCATGCGCGGGCAGGGGACCTGGGCCGTGCTCTACGCCACGGAGTTCATGTATGCCAATGGCGCTCAGGTGCTGAAGGACGGCAAGGTCGTCATCAACTCCAAGGAAGCGGCCGAGGCCCTCGACTGGTACCTGGATCTCTTCCGCAAGCACAAGGTCTGCCCGCCCTCCGTGCCCACCGACGGCTGGCGCGGGATCGTGGAGGGCTTCGGGCGCGGCATCACCAATACCTATATCCACAACTCGGGCTCCGCGGAGGAGCAGAAGGGCTTCGTGGGCGACAAGAACTTCTCCACGGTGCCCCTGCCGCTCGGTCCCGCCAAGAAGCGCGCGTCCTTCTATTTCTCCGAGACGCTCACCGCGTTCAACAAGGGAAAGAGCCGCGACGGCGCCTGGCGCTTCATGTCGTGGCTCATGGAGGACGAGCCCAACCTCATGTACACGAAGGGGCTCGGGCTGCTGCCGTCGCGGAAGAGCCTCGCGGACCGCCCGGAGTTCACCGCCGACCCCGCGTACCAGGGCTTCCTCAAGTCGTTCCCCTTCTCCATGGTCAGCCCCTACCTCGCCTACGCGGGGTGGGGCGGCAAGATCGACTCGGAAGGCGTGCCCCTCTTCCAGCAGGCCCTGGTCGGGAAGCTCACCGCCAAGGAGTTCCTCGACAAGTTCGCCGAGGTCCTCACGAAGAACATGACGTAGGCATGGCCCGCGAAGCGACCCTCGCGGCTCCCGTGGCGCGGCCGCTCCTGTCGCGCCGCGCCCGGGAGCTCCTCACCGGCTATCTGTATCTGCTGCCCGTGGCCATCGCCCTTGGCGGCACCGTGCTGTTTCCCATCCTCAAGGCGATGCAGATGAGCCTCTACAACCACGTGCTCATCAAGCCGCAGGAGTACGGCTTCGTGGGACTGGCCAACTACGCGCGCCTTCTCCACGACGACGTCTTCTGGCTGAGCCTCTGGAACTCCTTCCTGTGGGTCTTCGGCTCGGTGACCTTCCAGTTCCTGGGCGGGTTCGCGGCCGCCCTCCTCCTTCACCAGGCCTTTCGCGGCCGGTCTCTCGTCCGCACCCTGACCCTGCTGCCCTGGATCATTCCCGGCGTGGTGGTGGCCCTGATCTGGGAGTTCATCTATCAGCCGAACTACGGCCTGCTGAACGACGTCCTGAGCCGCATGGGAGTGATGACGGAGCGAGTGGCCTGGCTCTCGAGCCCGGTCCTCGCCATGCCCGCGGTGATCCTGACCAATATCTGGCGCGGCGTCCCCTTCTTCGCCATCATGCTCCTCGCCGGGCTCCAGGCCATTCCCACCGAGCTCTACGAGGCGGCGCGCGTGGACGGCGCCTCCGTGACGCAGCGGTTCTGGCACATCACGGTGCCCATGCTGCGCCCCATCATCGTGGTCGCCACGGCCACGCGCATCGTGTGGACCTTCAACTACGCGGACCTCATCTTCGTCATGACGAGCGGCGGGCCGGCCAATGCCACTCAGATCACGTCGACGTACACGCTGATGCAGGCCTACTCGAACCTCGACTTCGGCTATGCCGCCACCCTCTCCGTCGTCCTCCTGCTCATCATGCTCGGCTTCACGATCTTCTACCTGCGGATCACCCGCGGCCTGGAGAGCACGACATGAGGCGGGCGCCCGGGCGTGACCTCGCCGAGCGTGTGCTGGGCGGTCCCGTGCTCTGGCTGGGCCTGGCTGCCCTCACCCTCTTCGCCATGCTGCCGTTCGTGTGGGTGTTCCTCGCGTCCTTCAAGACGCGGGCCGAGCTCTACGCGACGCCCATCGTCTATCTGCCCGCTTCGCTGAGCGTGGCCAACTACGTCGAGGCGTGGACGTCCAAGCTCACGCCCTTCAGCCGCTTCTTCGCCAACAGCCTCTGGGTCTCGTCGGTGACCATGGTGGCGACCACGCTCGTGTCCATCCTGGCCGGCTATGCCCTGGCGCGCTTCCGGTTCGCCGGGCGCCAGACCTTCCTGCTCATCTTCCTGGCCACCCAGATGTTCCCCGCCGTGCTCCTCATCGCCCCGCTCCTCTCGCAGTGGTATGCCCTCGGCCTGATCGACACCTACCAGGCCCTCATCTACTCCAACTTCTCCTTCACGGTGCCCTTCACCGTGTGGATGCTCGTGGGATACTTCGAGTCCATTCCGCTCGAGCTCGAGGAGAGCGCCATGCTCGATGGCTGCAATCGCTTCGGCGCCCTCTGTCGAGTCGTCCTGCCCCTGGCCGCCCCCGGCGTGGCCGCCACCGCGATCTTCGCCTTCGTGGCGTCCTGGAGCGAGCTGCTCTTCGCCATCACCTTCACCTCGCAGACGGAGATGCGCACCCTCTCCGCCGGCCTCCTCTTCATGGTCGGCCAGTACGAGATCCAGTGGGGCCAGCTCTCGGCCGGGGTCATCATCAGCACGGTGCCCGTGGCCATCCTCTTCACGTATCTGCAGCGGCACTTGATCCAGGGGCTCTCGGCCGGGGCCGTCAAGGGCTGAGGGCGAAAGGAGGGCGTCGTGGCCTGGGACCCCGCGCAGTATCTGAAGTTCGCCGATCAGCGCCTGCGCCCCGCCATCGATCTCCTGAACCGGATCGACTTCGACGATCCGGCCGACATCGTCGACCTGGGCGCAGGCGCGGGCAACGTGACGCGGATGCTCAAAGAGCGCTGGCCGGGCGCGCGCGTCACCGGCGTGGACGATTCCCAGGAAATGCTCGACAAGGCCGCGGCCGTCGCGCCGGAGATCACGTGGGAGCGCGCGGACCTCGCCTCGTGGCGGCCGCCCAAGCCGGCCGACATCATCTACTCGAACGCGGCTCTCCATTGGCTCGATGGCCATGAGCGGCTCTTTCCCGCGCTGTTTTCTGCGGTGGCGCCCGGGGGCGTGCTCGCCGTGCAGCTCCCCCGCAATTTCGCCGCGGTGTCGCACACGTCCATCAGCGAGGCGGCCCGGAACGGGCCCTGGCGCGCCAAGCTCGAGCCCTTGCTCCGCCCCGCGCCGGTGGCGGAGCCGGCCTTCTACTACGGTCTCCTCGCCCCGCGCGCGGCCACCCTCGACATGTGGGAGACGGAGTATCTCCAGGTGATGGAGGGCGACAATCCCGTCAAGGAGTGGACCAAGGGCACGTGGCTCAGGCCGCTCCTCGCCGCGCTTGAGGAGCCCGAGCGGAGCCGCTTCGAAGCGCACTACGCCGAGCTTGTCGCGCGCGCCTACCCGCGTCGCCCGGATGGCCGCACGCTCTTTCCATTTCGCCGTCTCTTCATCGTGGCCCGGGCTCGCCCGGCCTGATTCCGGGCAGCTCGATCGGCCCGCGCCGGGACGGCCATGGCCCCTGAGCCCTCTCTGACCTCGTCCTCCGCCCACGAGCTTCCCGCGCTTCCCGTTCAGGGATTCAAGGGCACGCCCGAGGAGATCGAGCGCCAGTGGTACGAGCAGGTCTACCGCGGGCGCGGCGACAGCATGCTCCAGCTCACGTGGCGCGCCGTCGTCATGGGATCGGTGCTGGGCGCCCTGCTCTCGCTCACCAATCTGTATATCGGGCTCAAGGCGGGCTGGGGCTTCGGGGTGGCCATCACCGCGTGCATTCTCTCCTACGCGATCTGGACCTCGCTCTATCGGATGGGCCTGGCGCGCACGCCCATGACCATTCTCGAGAACAACTGCATGCAGTCCACGGCCAGCTCGGCGGGGTACTCGACGGGCGGCACCCTGATCTCCGCCTTCGCCGCCTACATGCTCCTCAACGACAGCACGCTGCCCTTGCCCACCATGATCGCGTGGGTGTTCTTTCTCTCGGTGCTCGGGGTGACCATGGCCGTACCCATGAAGCGCCAGATGATCAACCTCGAGCAGCTTCGCTTCCCCAGCGGCATCGCGGCGGCCGAGACCCTCCGCGCCCTCCACGCCGTGGGCGACACGGGGATGCGCTCGGCCCGGGCCCTGGCGTGGGCGGGCGCCCTCGCCATCGTCGGCAAGTTCTGGGCCGAGGGGCTCGTGCTCGTGAGCGGCAAGCTGGCGCCCTTGATGATCACGAGCTTGGTGGCCGCGCTGAACCAGCGGGTGTTCGGCCCCGCGTGGATGGGGCGAACGGTGATGCTGTCCTGGGAGCCCATGTTCATCGCCGCCGGCGCCATCACGGGGCTGAGGGTGTCGTGGAGCATGCTGCTGGGAAGCGTGACGGCATGGATGATCTTCGCGCCCATCCTCCAGCATCACGGCGTCATCGAGGGCTCGGGCTATGCCGCCATCGTGCAATGGACGCTCTGGGGCGGTGTGGCCTGCATGGTCACCTCCAGCCTGCTCTCCTTCGCGCTCCAATGGCGGACCGCGCTGCGCGCCTTCGCCGACCTGCGGGCGATGTTCGGGGGCGGGCGGAAGAGCGCCCACGACCCGCTCGCGGCCATCGAGACGCCCGCCTCGTGGTTCGTCTCCGGACAGGTCGTGGGATTCCTCGGGCTCGCCTGGCTCGGCCACCAGACCTTCGGCATGCCGTACTGGCAGACGGCGGTGGCCGTGCTGCTCTCCTTCGCCCTGGCCCTGGTCGCCTGCCGAGTGACGGGCGAGACGGACACCACGCCGGTGGGCGCCATGGGGAAGATCACCCAGCTCGTCTTCGGCGCCCTGAGCCCGGGCAATGTGAATGTGAACCTGATGTCCGCCAACATCACCGCCGCCGCGGCGGGGAGCAGCGCCGATCTCCTCACCGATCTCAAGAGCGGCTATCTCCTCGGCGCGCACCCCCGCAAGCAGTTCATCGCCCAGTTTGCCGGCATCTTCGTCGGGACCCTCGTGAGCGTGCTGTCCTTCCGGCTGCTCGTCCCCGACGCGGGCGTGCTCGGCTCCGACCAGTTTCCCGCGCCCGCGGCGCAGACCTGGCGCGCCGTCGCCATCGCGCTCTCGGACGGGCTGGCCGCCCTCGGACCGGTGAAGATCTGGAGCATTGCCATCGGCGGCCTCGTGGGCCTGATCCTGACCCTGCTCCCGAGGATCTTTCCGGCGAGGGAGCACCTCATCCCGTCGCCCGCCGGCCTGGGCCTCGCCTGGACTTTTCACTGGTACTACGGGCTGCTCTTCTTCATCGGGGCCGCCCTCGGCTGGTGGGTGCAGAAGAGGCATCCGAAGTTGTCGGAAGAATTTACCTTCCCCGTGGCTTCAGGCTGGATAGCAGGCGAAAGCCTCATGGGGGTCGGCCTCATCATGTGGGAAAACGGTCCCGCTCTCGCTCGCAAGCTGCTCGGCTATTGACCCGCACCCGCTGTTTCATCCGCCTCTCACGGTCCTCTCATCCGGCGCGGTAAACGGCTCCCCATCCGATGCGTCCAAAGAGGTGGGAAGTCGAGAGGTCCAAAGAGGAGGAAGCAGCCATGAGACGGATGATCGGATTCGCCCTCGCAACGCTCCTGCTGGGCGGTTGTGCCGTGTACGCCGATCCGTATCCATACGCGGGCCCGCCGGTTGGAGGCGTATACGTGGCGCCGGCTCCCGTGGTTGTCGCCCCCGTGTATCGCCCGTGGGGCTGGCATGGTGGGTGGCATGGAGGCTGGCACCGCGGCTAGCTTCCGGCGAGGCTGAGCCAGGAAGAGAGGCCCCGAGCGTGAGCATGCGCTTCGGGGCCTCTTCTTGTCTGCTGGGCGACTTGACAACCACCAAGGCCGCGCCCTAACTTCCGCGCGGGAGACCCTCGAGGCAACTCCAAAGGAGACCAATGACGATGGATATCGGCTGCCATCTTCCGACGCAAGGCCCTGTCGCTACCCGCGAGGCGCTCCTGACGTTCGCGCAGGAGGCGGAGCGGAGAAATGTCGCCTCGCTGTGGGTGAGTGATCACGTCGTCTTCCCGCGCCACCAGACGGGCAGCTATCCGGGAGGCCGCTTCCCGCATCCTCCCGACAAGCCCTATCTCGAGCCTGTCGCGGTGCTCGCCGCGGCCGCCGTCTGCACGAGCCGAGCGCGTCTGGGCGCCTCCGTCTTCATCCTCGGCCACCGGCATCCGGTCGTGATGGCCAAGATGCTCACGACCATCGACGCGCTCTCGGGCGGACGGCTGGTCTGCGGCGTCGGCGTGGGCTGGTGGAAGGAGGAGCTCGACATCCTGGGCGTGCCCTTCCACAAGCGCGGCCGCCAGGCGGACGAGATGCTGCGCGTCTTCAAGGCGCTCTGGACGGAGGACAATCCGTCCTTCGAAGGCGAGTTCTTCCGCTTCAAGGACATCGGGTTCGCCCCCAAGCCCGTCCAGAAGCCCCACCCGCCCATCTGGGTCGGAGGCGACAGCCCCGGCGCGTTCCGACGAGTGGTGACACTGGGCGACGGCTGGCACGCGACGTCGAAGACTCCGGCCGAGCTGAAAGAGGCCCTGGGCCGGCTGCGCGCGGCGGCCGACAAGGCGGGGCGGGCGTTCGAGACGATCGAGCTGTCAGTACGCTTCGCGCTCCGCGACGAGCTCCTGGCTCAGGGCCCCCAGGCGGTGGTGGATCATCTCGCGGCCTACAAGCAGCTCGGTCTGCGCCACGTCGCCATCGATTTCCGCCGCGACGATCTGGGCAAGATGCTCGAGCTCCTCGAGCTCGTGACAGGCAAGATCCGCCCCGCCGTCGACGCGGCCTGATTCCGAGCGCGTGGCGCCGGGCGGGGGAGGGCGGCCCCGGCTGGGATGCCCTCGTCCGCTCAACCTCCTCGCCTCGCGCGCCGCCCCGCTACGGCGCCTCCGCCTGGCCCCCACCCCCCGACACGGGGGTCGCTCGGCGCCCCGCCGGCGGCGGCGA
>Ga0137409_10006642_pt1 | contig 11990 bp, 6 predicted proteins | sample CZODoug1_16funga_FD_122059 | JGI IMG/M metagenome (GOLD analysis project Ga0137409, IMG submission 122059) | Vadose zone soil fungal communities from Angelo Coast Range Reserve, California, USA - CZODoug1_16fungal (Hybrid Assembly) | ecosystem: Environmental > Terrestrial > Soil > Vadose zone... | reverse complement strand
ATTGTTTCAGATCCTACGAATGCTCTGATCCCAGGTGTGACAATCACCGCAACCAATGTTGCGACTGGAATCGTAATCAGCGTCATCAGCAACGAAGCCGGCGCTTATCAGTTCGCGAGCCTGCAGACGGGAACCTATACGATCACCGCTGAGCTGCCCGGTTTTCGGACGCAGACCTTCAACAATGTCACGCTTGGAGTCTCGCAGCAGGTGAGGCTGAACTTCGCGCTGCAAGTAGGCAGCGTAGAGCAGGAGGTTCAGGTGACGGCTGCGGCCGACCTGACTATCGCCACGACGTCAGCCTCTGTCGGCACCGTGCTGCCCGAATACAGAGTGCGCGATCTTCCCCTGGGAGGCCGCAATGTGATGGACCTGCTGGGAACGACGGCGGGCGCCGGACCGACCAGCGGAGGCCCAGGCCTCGAAGGTTACTTTTCCGGCGGGCGGCTCAGCATGGTCAATACCACCCGGGACGGCTTCGTCGTTTCCGACGGCCGATATAATTTTGGCGCGTTTTCAGCCACGTTCACGAGTCCCGATCTTGTCGAGGAAGTCCGTGTCATTACCGCAAACGTCGACGCTGAAGCGGGCCGCGGCTCAGGCCAGGTGCAGATGGTGACGCGCTCGGGAACCAACCGGTTCCGCGGCAGCGCATTCTGGACCAACCGCAACTCGGCGCTGGATGCGAGCAACTGGTTCAACAACTTCAATGGTGCCCGGAAGAATTACGAAAATCGGAACCAGTTCGGAATCCGGCTGGGCGGGCCGATCATCCGGAACAAGACGTTTTTCTTTTTCCTGGTCGATGAACAGCGCGACATTTTTCGTGAGACTTTCGTCGGTCCTGTGCTGACCGAACAGGCGCGGCAGGGCATCTTCCGATTTTTTCCGGGAGTCGATAACCAGAACGCAACTCAGATCAGCCCGACTGTCGATCGGAGCGGCAACCCCGTAAAACCTGCAAACGCGACCGGCGATCTCCAGCAATTCAGCGTTTTCAATCGTGATCCTTTCAGGCCGGGATTCGATCCAACCGGCTTCATGCAGAAAGTGATGCTCTCCCGCATGCCGCTGCCGAACGATTACACGATGGGCGACGGCCTGAATACCGCCGGCTACCGCTGGACGCGGCGGATCAACGGGCTCGAGCTGAATCAGGGAAATGGATATGACATAAACCGCGACCAGATCAACACGCGGATCGATCACAACGTCAACGCCAGTCACAAACTCAGCTTCGTCTACACGTATGAGCACGATCTGAACAATGCGGAAAATGCGGGCATCCCGCAGTGGCCGGGCGGTTATTACGGCGATAACTACAAATGGCCGATGGTGGCCAACTTCTCACTGGTATCGACATTGTCGTCCACTGTCGTGAACGAACTCCGCGTGGGCTATCGCCGCACGAAGCAATACAGTTGGGCGCCCTTCTTTGCTGGAAGACAAAGCGAGAGCGAGGAAACCGGCGAGAAGGGAAAAGAGGCATATGCTCTGCTCCCCAAGTCCAATGGCGTTCCGTTTGGCGTGGTAACCACGCTGTTCCCCAACAACTTCATGTTCTGGGCCGCGGCCGACGGCGCCACGCGAGTACAGACCAGCCCTCTCGAGACTTATGGAGACACGATCAGTTTCACTAAAGGAACCCACGCATTCAAGGTGGGTGGCGAGGTGCGCACCGGCAGGTCCAACGCCGGCAATGACAGCAATTTCTATCCTCTGGCTTCGCTCGGCCCAGGCGGCGCGGCCATACAGGGCATCGACAACATCGCCATACCCGGTCTGACCGGCAACAATCAGACGACTGCACGAAACCTGTTGACCGATCTTTCGGGCTCGATCAACCAGATCGCAGAAGCATTCGACCTGAGAAGTTCGAAGGACCTGGTATTCCGCGGTTACGACCAGGGCGTGAAATTCCGGCGGCGCGATCATCGCAACAAGGAGTTCAGCGGGTACTTCAAGGATGCCTGGAAAGCTCGTCCGTCACTGACGCTCAACCTGGGAATCCGTTACGACTATTACAGCGTTCCGTGGGAAGCCAATGGGCTCTTTGGACGGGCCGTCGGCGGAGAAAAGGGACTGTGCGGCATTTCCTGCGGCGCACCGACGGTGATCGAGCTTGTGGGGAAGAACTCGCCCAATCCAGGCAGACAAATCTGGAACGATGACTGGAACAACTTCGCTCCGTCTTTTGGCCTGAGCTGGTCAATCCCGTGGTTTGGAAAAGACAGGACCGTGCTTCGTGCCGGCTATGGCTGGAGCTACCCAGGCAATCCGATGTTCGGCACCGCTATCCGCGACGTGGCGGGTTCGGTACCTACCGTCCAGGCAGGTTCCACAAATACGGGCCTGTTTCACACACAGGCGGCTTACCTGTCGCTGGCAAACATTTCATTGCCGATACCGCTGCAATATGCGCCGCTCCAGCCGGTTCCACTGGACGGCGTCAGGAACGACGTCATGCAGGGCGCGGCGGACAACAGGGTGACGCCCTACGTTCAAAACTTCAACTTTGAGATACAGCGTGAGCTCCCCGGCAACATGTCGCTGAGTACGGCCTATGTCGCAAGCAAAGGCACGAAACTCTGGAACGCAGTTCCGCTCGATGGCGTGGATATTTTCAAGAATGGTTTCCTGGACGCGTTCAACACCACACGCGCAGGAGGAAATGCGCCGCTGTTCGATCAGATGTTGAGGAATCTCAACATTCCGGGTGCGGGCGTAGTCAACGGTACAACGGTTACGGGGTCCGCCGCGCTGCGCGCGTACACGGCCACGCGAACGTTCATTGCAAACGGCAGCATCGGTCAATTAGCGGATTTCCTCAACCGCAGCACGAACGTCACAGGTAAGGGTGGCGGTTTCGTCCGCAATGGGGGGTTGCCCGAGACGTTCTTTGCGTTGAATCCCCAATTCAGCGAGGTGAGGTTGCATGGAAATCCGAGCAATTCCACGTATCATTCGCTGCAAGTGCAGCTCACGAAACGTCTGTCGAGCGGTTTCACGAGTCAGTCCACCTACACGTGGAGCCGGACTTTGGGACAAACGTCGGGAGAAACGGACAGCATTCTTACCCCGCGGGATCCGAAAAACCTCGCGCTGGATAAGTCGCTGCTCAATTACCATCGGACACATATGATCACCAGCAACGGGACTTTCGAGTTGCCGTTTGGACCGAACCGGCGGCTTCTCAACTCCGCTCCCGGATTCGTCCAGCGGTTGGTCGAGCGTTGGCAGTTCGGTGGAATCTTCAGCTGGACTTCCGGTGCGCCTCTGACTATTACGGCTCCGACTTCAACGATCTGGCAGACGACCACCAATAGCACGCCTGGTATTGTTGGGGATTTTCCTAAGAACACTGGGAAAGTCACCAAGCTCGCCAACGGTGTGAGCTACTTCCCCGGCCTTTTGCAAACCAGCGATCCCGCGGGCGCCGGCGTCTCGTCGCTGAACGGACTGAGCGGATCCTTCAGCAACAAGGCCATCACGGATTCTCAGGGACAGCGTCTGCTGGTGAATCCCAACCCGGACAGGTCGGCACTCTCGGACTGGGATGGATCGAAGGGCCGCCACTGCTGGGGTTGGATGTGAACCTGATCAAGCGCGTCAGGATTACCGAAAGCAAGGAGTTTGAAGTGCGTGTGGATTCCGTCAATGTGCTGAACTCTCCGCAGTTCACTCCCCCGATCACCGCGAACCTCAGCATCAATTCCCCGAGCTTCGGGCGTATTACGACTGCGACGGGTAATCGACGCTTCGTCATCAATGCTCGACTGAATTTCTGAAGAGGCCTGTGAGTGGCAGGACTCAGAAGCTCCCCTCCTAAGTTAGGAGGGGTGGCTGCGCCATCAAGAAAATGCTGCGAAGCCACCGAAGCCTGGCGCAGACGGGGTGGTTGCCTGAGGAACCACCCCGCCGTTCGCTGAAAAACGCGCGAACGGCACCCCTCCTAACTTAGGAGGGGAGTTTCGGGCTACCTGCATGATTGCGATTAAGTGGCGAGTTTTATATGCTTCGCGTCGAAATGTTAAGAAAATCACTAGTGTCCTGGTTCATTTTCCTGGTCTTATGCATACCGGCAGTTCACGCGCAGACAGCGGGCAAGACTGTCCTGGACGGCGTGTACTCGGATGCGCAAGCACTCCGCGGCGAGGCCGCCTACACGGCTCATTGCAGGGTTTGTCACGGCGAGGCTCTGGAGGGTGTTTCGGCCCCGGAGCTCTCAGGCAATCGTTTCATCGAACACTGGCGTGAAGACGCGCTGGACACCATCTACAATTTCATCAGGCAAAGTATGCCGCTCGGCCGCGCGCCGGATGCCAAGGCGATCCCGGACAGCGACTACCTGGACATCGTCACTCACATTTTGAAAGTGAATGGTTATCGCGCCGGCGCCAGTGAACTGACGCCTGACGTACTCGGAAACATCATGCTCGTCGGAAAGAATGGACCGCAGCCCGTGCCGGATGGCTCGCTTATCATAACGGTCGGGTGTCTGTCCCAGAGCCGCGATGGCGTGTGGATTTTGTTTAGCGCAACCGAGCCGGCGCGAACCCGGCGAGCGAGCTCGTCGACTCCTGCGGAGCGGAGCGCTTCATCGCAAAAGCGTTTGGGTAATCTGATCTTCCGCCTCGCAGAATTGGACGCGGTTCCCGATTTCGAACCCGACTCGCACAAGGGACATAAGATGCAAGTGAAGGGTTACCTCGTGCGGCAGCCGAACGCCGAGCGGATTAGCTTGAGTTTGATGGAAGAACTGGACTCGATGTGTGCGCCGTAGCAGGACGAATAAGCCGCGGATTTCACGGATGGCGCGCGTTAAATCCGTTAGTTGCGCGCCATCCGCGTAATCCGTGAAATCCGCGGCTGGCTATTTGTTCTGAGTCTGTCCCAGACCTCCAGTGATGCCCTCTACCTGGTTTCCGATCGCGATCGCTCTGGCCTTGGCTATCTCTGCCGCTGAAGCGCCCATCGGATCCACATCGCCGCAGGTAAATCCTCTCAAGGTGCATTCTGAAGTGGTGTGTTTGATTCCTTTTTCCTTCATCAGCCGCAACATCAGGTCTGCGGCCTTATCCTGGAGAACGATCGAGTTGTTCGGCCGGAAAGTTCCGACACCTATCGCGTAATCGACCGCCATCAGGGGCTCGATGCTGCCACCGAATTGACCGTCATTTTTCTTACCCAGGTCATGAGCTCCCAGATTGCCGCCAGCGTCCACGAGGTATTGAATAATCGGGAGATCCCCGAAGTTCCCGGCACCCATGAGTGCCGTAATTCCGGCATCGTCGGCCGCATTCACGTTGGCTCCAAGCTTCACGAGCAGCTTGATGACTTCGAGCCTTTCGGCGTTGGATTTTCCTCTGCTATAGCCGTCGATCCACGCATATCCCGCGGCTTGCATCAGCGCTGTTTCGTTGTGGCTGGACACAATGTTGGGATCGGCACCGTTAGACAGCAGTAATTGAACCAGTTCCATATCCGCGGAGAACGCGGCGCGCGCCAGTGCTGTGGCGAACGTGGTCCGCGGTGTCAGATTCAGCGCAGATCTGCGGGACGTTGGGATGTTGTCGACGAACGCGTTCGGATTCGCTCCGGATGCCAGAAGTTTCTTGATCAGGGGAAGAGGATCGAGGGTCACCATCCATGGCATACCGGGGTTCGTTTCCATGTTGCGGCGGTCCACAGCCCAGAATAGAGGAGTAAACCCTTCAGCGTCGGCATGATTCACTTGCGCTTTGTTGTCGATCAGAAACGACGCAATTTCGTAATTGCCGTTGTAGATCGCCAGTTCCAACGAAGCTTTTCCGTCGGCTGAAACCGTGTTCACATCCGCTCCAGCCGCGACCAAACGGCGCGTCGATTCCATGTCTCCTTGCCGTACGGCAAAATGCAACGGTGTGAACCCGCCGTAATAATCTTTCTTTGGCTTTTCACCAGGCTCGGGATCACGCGGCAAGCTCGTTACGCTGGAATTTGAGGTCGAGCCTCCCCGGCGGCCTTCCGACGGCACAATCTTCGAGCGAACATTGACGTTCGCGCCGCGGTCGATGAGCATCTTCGCAGCATCGGGATGACTCTCGGAAACAGCCCACATCAAAGCGGTTGTACCGCCCCAGGTTTCTACCGCGTTGGCCGCCGCGCCGTTGTCCAACAGCACCTTGATCGCCTCGGGATTGCCCGTGCGTGCCGCCATCATGAGCGTGGTGTCTCCATATTTCGTCACGGGGGCATTCGGATCGGCTCCTGCCTTGATGAGTGCTGCGATGATTGCCGCATTTCCGTTCACAGCGGCGAGCTGCAGCGGCGTGGCGCCTGCGCGCGTCGCGGCAGATACATTTGCGCCTGCGCGGATAAGGAGTTCCGCCGTTTCCAGGTCATCCAGGCGGACCGCCCAATGGAGCGCCGTGGTGCCATCGGTTTGCGCGGCATTTACATCCGCCTTTTTCTGCAGCAAGGAACGCACAGCCGCCTTATTACCCTTCATCGCGGCGTCCGCCAGGTCACTAACGGCAGCGCCGAGAACTGCAGCCGATAGCAACATGACCACACAGCATCCGAGTACGCGTCTCATACACATGTGTTGCCCCCTCAGGCCCGACTGTAGCGGCGGTCTGTGACCGCCGACCATCAGGCAAATTGCGAAATCGTCGGCGGTCACAGACCGCCGCTACAGCAAGACTTTGGATTGATTTCTACCACCTGCCTTAGTGATTGACAATAAGAATGTTAGCGAAAAAATTGGGATCTCGAAAATCCGGAACTGGGAGCCAAAATCGCTTGCAATGTTGCAACACCTCGGAGCATAGTCACAGACAAAATACCTCGCTGGGCGGTTTTTGATTTTGAAGGGCTCTCATACCATTCGTAAATGGAGCTATAGATGAAAAAGAGACTATTGTTGGCCGGTTGCACGGCACTTGTGCTTGCAATTCCTGGCTATGGGCAAACGGCCGGTCCGCAGAAGCAATCTGCGGCAACCGGTGCGGCGCCGGCCACTTCCGCAACTGCGCAGCGAGCGCTTCTCGATCAATACTGTATAACTTGTCATAACGATCGGACCAAAAGAGCCAACCTTACTCTCGAAAAACTGGATCTCGCAACGGTGGGTGATAACCCGCAATTGTGGGAAAAAGTTGTGCGTAAACTTCGTGCCGGGGTAATGCCCCCGCCGGGAATGCGGCGGCCGGAATTGACCGCCTACACAGGGCTTACGGAATGGCTTGAAGGGCAAATCGATCGCAAGGCCAAGGTAAATCCCGGAACCATCGTGCTTCATCGATTGAACCGCGCCGAATACGCCAACGCCGTCCGCGATCTCGTCGATCTCGAGATCGACCCCGCTACGCTTCTTCCAGCCGACGATTCGAGCAGAGGCTTTGACAACGTGGCAGGTTCCTTAACTTTGTCTTCGACACTGCTGGAATCCTATGCGAACGCGGCGGGAAAGGTCGCGCGCATGGCGGTGGGTTACTGGAAGACTCCGACGGAAAGGACCTACATCGCACCGAGCGATACCTCCCAGGAATACCATATCGAGGGTCAGCCTTTCGGTACGCGCGGCGGAATAGTAGTCAATCATGTGTTCCCGGCCGACGGCGAATACAAGTTCTCGCTCAAGGAATTCGTTCTCGGTCCCTACATCGGTGACGAGCAAATTGAGCTCAACATCAATGGCGAGAGAACGCAGCTATTCGAATGGAATAATCTCAAAGGCGGGAACGGCGGCGGAGACGGAGATACCGGAGGTGGCCTGGAGATTACAGTTCCTGTAAAGGCGGGCACGCATACAGTCGGAGTCACCTTTGTGGCTACGAACTACCGGCCCAGTCTTGATCCGGCCAAACATTACGCACGAAGCACGCTCGAAAACAGCAGGATTGCCGGCTTCACGAACTATCCTGAAGTCGGTCTGTTGAAGATTCAAGGACCCTTCAATGCTTTACGGCCGGTCGACTCGCGCAGCATCAGCAAGGTCTTTACGTGCCGGCCCACCACCGCGACTCAGGAAGAAGCCTGCGCCAGGGAAATCGTTACGAGACTGACGCGGCGCGCCTATCGGCGTCCCACAACGCCGGAAGATCTTGAAAGCTTGATGGGCTTTTACCAGGAAGGCCGCAAGGGCGGCACGTTTGAAGACGGCATCGAGGTGGCGCTTCGGAGAATTCTGGCGAGCCCGCAATTTCTGGTTCGTATCGAAAAAGAACCAGCCAGTCTTGCTGTAGGCCAAACCTATCGCATTACCGATCTGGAATTGGCTTCTCGCCTGTCGTTTTTCCTGTGGAGCAGTATCCCGGACGACGAAGTGATCAACCTGGCCAGCCAGGGAAAACTCAGCACTCCCACCGTCCTCGAGCAACAAGTGCGGCGCATGCTCGCCGATCCTCGATCCGAGGCGATGGTGAACAACTTCGCCGCCCAATGGTTATATTTGCGGAATTTGAAAGCAACGTCTCCGGTTGCAACCAGCTATCCCGATTGGGACGATTCGCTGCGTCAGGCATTTCGGCGTGAGACGGAACTGCTGTTTGAAAGCGTGATGCACCAGGATCGCAGCGTTCTGGATTTCTTGACAGCGGACTATACGTTTGTGAATGACCGCCTCGCCAGGCATTACGGCATTCCCAACGTTTACGGATCCCAATTCCGCCGGGTGACGCTGGGACAGGAATTCGACTACCGTCGAGGATTGCTGGGTAAGGGAAGCGTCCTGGCGATAACCTCGGTTCCCGACAGAAATTCACCCGTCAAGCGAGGCGTGTGGATACTGGACAATATCCTCGGTACTCCCGCGCCGGAACCTCCACCGAACGTTCCGCCGTTGGAAGATACGACCGGCGAACCAGGAAAAATTCTGACAGTGCGCGAGAAGCAGACGATGCACCGTAAGAATGAGCCTTGTGCAAGTTGCCACAAGCTCTTCGACCCGATGGGTTTTGCGCTCGAGAACTTTTCCGCTGACGGCAGCTGGCGCAACAAGGATGGAGGCGATGGGGGAGTTCCCATCGATGCAACCGTCGAACTGTATGATGGCCAGCAAGTCCAGGGGCCTGTCGGACTAAGAACGGCGCTTCTGAGGTATTCCCCGCAATTTGTCCGTATGGTGACGGAGAAGTTGATGACCTACGGCCTCGGCCGGGGCGTCGAATACTACGACATGCCCGTGATCCGCCAGATCGTGCGGGATGCGAGCAAGAATAACTACAAGTTCTCATCAATAGTGTTAGGTATCGTGAAGAGCGCTCCATTCCAGATGCGGATGAAAGTGGAGAACGCTGCGAATCAGTAGAAACTGTGGCGGCGGTCTATGACCGCCGAAGATTCCCCGGCGGTCATAGACCGCCGCTACAGTGAAGCATGAGGAGACAAGACCAATGTTCATAAGCAAGAAACACATTCCTCGCCGTACCTTTCTGCGCGGCTCTGGCGTGACATTAGCGTTGCCGTTCCTCGAGTCGATGCTGCCGGCCCAAACGCCTTTGCGCCAGACGGCGGCAAGCCCTGGCTCGGTGAGACGTTTTGTCGGTATCTGGCACCCGCATGGCGCGGCCCCAGGCTATTGGAGTCCGCTGCAGGAAGGTTCCAACTTCGAATTTTCCTTTATTACGAAACCCCTGGAGCCATTTCGTGATCGCGTAGTCCTCATCACCGGTTTAGACGCTACCGGGTCAGCCGCAACTCCGGACGAGCCGGGGGGCGACCATGCGCGCGGTGCGAACTTGTTGTCCGGCGCCCGCCCGCGAAGGGATTCGGTCAGTCCTTATCTGGGTGTCACGATCGACCAGATAATCGCGAACAAGTACGGCAAGGACACGCTGCTGTCGTCCATTCAGCTCGGTATCGAGGATGCCGGTAACAATACCGGCAACTGCAACTGGGGTTACAGTTGCAGTTACTCGAACTCGATCTCCTGGCCGACGCCTACGACGCCGCTACCGACAGAGATCAACCCGCGCATGGCCTTCGAGCGATTGTTCGGAGACGGCGCGAGTGCGGACGAGCGCGTTGTAGACCGAAAGCGGACCGGTAGCATCCTCGATTCCATCACCCGCGAGATTGCCAACTTGAAGAAAGGCGTCCCTGCCGGCGACCAGGTCAAGCTCGACAACTACCTCGAGAACGTTCGTGAGATTGAACGGCGGATCCAGAATATAACCAGCAACCCGGAAGCCTCGGGAACGTCTTTCGAGGTCCCATTCGGCATACCGGCAAGCAACGACTCCCATTTCAAGATCATGTACGACTTGATAGCAGTGGCTTTCCAGGCGGATATCACCCGCGTCGCCACGTTGATGTTAGGGCGCGATCTGAGTTCCACCAACTTCCCGACATGCGGCTGGAACGGCCCGTGGCATGGAACCTCTCACCACGGCGATATTCCCGCGAACAAGGCCAACTATTCCAAGATCAACCGGTATCACGTACAGAATCTGGCGAACTTCTGCGAGAAATTGCGGAATACTCCCGACGGCGACGGCAACGTTCTGGATCATGTGTTGATTTACAAGGGAACCAACATGGGCAACTCGCACCGGCACGCGCACGAGAAAATACCGGTTGAGCTTGTCGGTGGAATCGACGGTAAATTCAAGGGGAACCGTCACATTGTGTTCCCGGACAACACGCAGAGAAACTCCAATATGTTACTGAGCATCCTTGATATGTATGACATCCACCTGGACCATATCGGGGACAGTACAGGACGTCTGCCTGGGTTGGCTTGAGATGAAACTGAGTTTTACAAAAGCTGCAGTTTGGCTGGTGGTTATAGTTACTGTTCTGGTGATACCAGTGGCCGCGCAAAACCGAAGAGGAAGAAATCGGCCACTGGTGGATCTGCCCAGGGGCGCGGTAAGGCAAGTGATCCTCAACGACTGCACCGCCTGCCACGGTATAGATGACTACGCGTACTATGCCATGGACAGGGCAGGATGGCAGAAGCTCATCGACAGCATGAAACAGAAAGGAGCTGTTGTTTCAGACGAGGACCAGTCCATTCTCCTCGACTGGCTCGTGACTAAATTCGGCCCGGACTCGAAGCCCTTCCCGCGGGCAAAAGCCGACGGCCCCCTCCTCAATTTTGGCGGCGGCGACGCTGCAGCCAGGGACGCTGTAGCCAAGAGACTCGTCGAGAGCGTATGCCGGACATGTCACACGCTGGAACGAATAGAAGTCTCAAAGTTTACCCCGGACAAGTGGCGAGACATCGTGACTGACATGAAAACCAAGGGAGCTCAGCTTGATGACGCCGATATTGCCCCACTTGCCGCCTACCTGGCCAAGACTTACGGCGCGAATTGAATGAATGCCGTCTTGCGTGCTTCGTCTGACTTCGAATTTCGGCGCAGGAGGGCTATGTTTTGGCGTCAGATTCAGCAGTCTCGCCAGTCCAGGCCATCGGGGACTCGACCGTAACTGCTGAACATGGACGTTGAGAAAAAACAGGACAGCGGGCTGGCGTTGTCCGATGGCTTTCTCGGACCAGTCAATGGCTTTGTCAAGTTCTCCGCAATACAGATAGAAGTGGGCGAGCCCCAACGGTGCGGCGTATGCGTCGCCCGGCAAAAGCTTTTGAACAAGCTCCTCTGATCGCTTCACATCGCCGGTTCGTTTCAATATTGCCGCGAGCAGGCCTATATTTACCGTCATCCAGGGCGCCAGAGAATACGCCTTCTCGGCGTAGGGGGCCGCTTCCGCAAAGTTTCCCTGGGACGCGTGGACAATGCTAAACAAAAAATACGCGGGCCAGAAATTCTCATCGAGCTGACGCACTTCTTGTAATTCACTGAGTGCGTCTGCGTCCCTTCCGGCCGCTCGAAGGCTTGGCGCGAGTGAGACGCGGCCATCGAGATTAAGCGGGTCCTCTTTCCGGGCTCGCTCTTGCTGCTCTACAGCTTCTTTGTACCGGCCAACAGGTAACAGGTAGTAGAACCCGTAGTACTGCCGGACCTGAGCAGGTACAGGTTCGCAAGCCGTAGCAAGCTGGA
>Ga0137409_10006641_pt1 | contig 11990 bp, 12 predicted proteins | sample CZODoug1_16funga_FD_122059 | JGI IMG/M metagenome (GOLD analysis project Ga0137409, IMG submission 122059) | Vadose zone soil fungal communities from Angelo Coast Range Reserve, California, USA - CZODoug1_16fungal (Hybrid Assembly) | ecosystem: Environmental > Terrestrial > Soil > Vadose zone... | reverse complement strand
TGGGCCTTCCAGCCAAAACGGGCGACCGTGCCGTCATTGCCGTTGTTGTTCGCCTGGCCGGAGATCGTATGGCCGGCGAGGACGATATTCGGCCGACCGTGAATCCTGAACGATCTCTTCATGGGTGCGTCATTGGCCTGGTTTGCGAGGATCACCTTGTCCGGGATCTGTTCGATCAGGCCTGCACCAAACACCGGGGTGGGAATCCTGAAGATGACGTTGCGGCGTGCGAGCTCCTGCTCGAAGTCCGGCTGCGCGAGCTTGCAGCCCGGCGCGTCCGCCCGACCGGCAATGGTGAACAGGTCGTGGACGCCGCCGTCCGGCGTTCCGTCAGGATTCCTCACGAACCTCGCCTCGCGTACGGGCCCGTTCAGCGTGATGAATGATGGAACGGTATTGACCGCGCCCTTCTTGTTGGCAAATGCAATCTGAGGATTCACCGGCGGGCTGGTTCCACCGAGTGCCGGATGGAGATGGCAGCCGCCGCAGCTGCCGAGGTTCATCGTCGGTCCGAGGCCGTCGGCGACCTCTTCCTCTTCCGCGAAATCGTCCTTGCCAGCGCTGAAAACCGCAAGCTCGGTCTTGGTCAGTCCCGCGATGGGCGCACCTGCGCCCGCGGCTCCGCCGCGCACCCCAGGATCCCGCGCTGCGGACGACGGATCGACCGACGATGGGGTATCAACGTTGGAAACGGAGCAACCGACGAAGAAACCGACGACCGCTATCGTCGACAGCAGTTGAGTATCGAGTTTCATGGCCACTCCTTATTCGCCAGCACGCTCAGCTAATGAGTCTCGCGGAATAAGTTAGCGTATTTCACGAGTACCATCCCATGCTGATCCATGCCAACGACCAGCCGCGGATCCCGACGGGATTTTGCTGCGTTGGAAGCTCGGCGGTTTCAGGCCGCGGAGCTGTTCGCGCGGGGCGAGTCGCAAGCGGTGGTGGCGCGGATCATGGGCGTGACAACGGCCGCCGCCAATCACTGGCATCAGACCTGGCAGGCGAAGGGGCGGTCCGGCCTGAAGGCGGCGGGCCGGGCGGGCCGCAAGCCGCGGCTCACCCCCAAGCACTTGGCGCGGATCGAGCGGGCCCTGCGAGCGGGCCCGCGGGCCCACGGGTTCAGCACCGAGTTGTGGACGTTGCCCCGGATCGCGCAGGTGATCGAACGCTTGACCGGGGTGGAGCATCATCCCGGCCATGTGTGGCGGGTGCTGCGAGGGTTGGGCTGGTCTCTCCAGCGGCCCGCCCGGCGCGCGCGCGAACGCGACGAAGCGGCGATCGCCGAGTGGAAGACACGACGCTGGGCGCAGCTAAAAAAAACGCCCGCCACCGACGTGGCTGGCTCGTCTTCGAGGACGAAAGCGGAGTCTCCCAGCACCCGGTCGTCCGGCGCACCTGGGCCCCGCGCGGGCAGACGCCGGTCCTGATTCATACGGGCGCGAACTGGAAACGGCTCTCGGTGGCGGGCGCCTTGGCCTTTCGCTGGGATGGCCGCCGCACGCGCTTCTTCTTCCAAAGCCAGGCGGCCACCTACACCGACACCCGGCTCATCACGTTCTTGCACGATCTCAAACGGCACTTCCGCGGTCAGCGGATCATCCTCATCTGGGACGGCTTGCGAGCGCACAAGAGCCGTCGGATGACGACGTACGTCGCGCGCCAACGCGCTTGGCTCACCGTCGAACGCTTGCCGGCCTACGCGCCGGACCTGAACCCGATCGAACAGGTCTGGGGCAACGTAAAAACGCGCGAGCTCGCGAACGTCTGTGCTCCGGATCTCGCGGCTTTGCGCCGACCGCTCCACACCGGCTTCGCGCGCGTGCGCCGTCAGTCCGATTTGGCCTTCGCGTTCTTGCGCCACGCAGGGCTGGCGTTCTGACATGACCTCTAACCTATTCCGCGAGACTCATTAGCTGATGCTCACCGCCGCCTGCGGCCCTTGCGCCGCTCGATGGCGGCGCCCCAGCTCGCGAGGAACGCGGTGATGAAGGCGTGCTCCTTCGCCGGATCGACGGCGAGCGGGGCCAGAGCTAACGCGACCGCGAGAGCGGTGTGGTAGCCCTCCGAGCGCGACGCGGTAGCCCGCCGGTACGCGGGGTGAGCTTCGTTCACCCACACGGTCGACTCGACGAGCCGCCCGAGCTCCGCGTCGTCGGCGCGCGCCTCGAAGCCGATACTCAGGCCATAGCGGATCGGCCGATGCGTGCGCGCACCCGCGGCGAGAGGGCCAGACGCCGTAGCGGGCTGTGCCGGCGCCGGGTCGGTCTCGTTTGCGGCCGACTCGATCGGCGGCGTCGCGGAGCGTGCGACGGTGGCGGCGGCTTCACGTGCCGCGAGACGGGACACGCCCGGCCCGAGCGTTCCGGGCTCGGCGCCTGCCGCCGGTAGCCGGCGTTGGCCGCCGGCCCGCTGCTCGACCAGCGGCGCCAGGAGCGGGAAGTCGTCCGCCAGATCGGCGAGCACCGTCTCGAGATCACGTTCCACGGGACGGGTGGCGCGCCGGCGGGCGCGCTCGGCTGGCTCGCCCGCCTCGCCCCAGAGAGAGAGCTGGTGCGCGACGGCCTCCTGAATCGCCTTGCGGTATGCGAGGTAGATCGCGCCGCGGGCGCCCGCGCGGATGAAGTCGGCCTTATTCAGCGCGAGGCTCTCGGCGAGTGCCGGCACCTCGATCAGACCCGCGACACGATCGGCCGCCACAGGCGCCAGCGCGAGCCAGTCCCAGCCACGACGGATCACCTTGCCGAAGGTGCTGACAGCGACCCCCCGCAGCTCCTCGGGTAGCGTCTCCGCCGCCCGCATGAGATACCCGGCGCCGGCCATCTTGCGCCTGCGCCCGACGCGAATCGCGAGAGGCGCGACGTCGGGCGCCTCCGCGCCGTGAAGGTCGAGCGCACGTCCGTTCACGACGACGGCGACGCCGCGGGGATACTGCTCGCGCAAAATAGGGACGAGCGCCGGATCGAACAGGGGTTGAAAGGCTCTGCGCAGCACGCCCTCGACGAAGCCCGGATCGACCAGAGGCGAGAGCGCGCTCTCGGGGACGAGCCGCACGGCCGTCCCGCGCGCCGCCACGCGGCCCTCGGGCGCCACCCAGCGCCATGGCGCCCGGTTGCGCGAGGCCAGCCGCCACGACGACGCGACGTGATGCCTGCCCCGGCGCGTCTCGGTGACGACCTCCGAGCAGACCAGGAGCGCGATCTTGATACCGACGCCGGCGAAGCCGATGCCGTCGCCGCGCGCCTTAAGGCTGGCGGCGAGGTCGTGGTAGCGCGCCAGCTCGCGCCGCCGCATGCCGGCGCCGTCGTCCACGATGGTGAGCGCCGGGGCAATGGGGTCGGTCGCGATGGCGATCGTCGCCGCGCCCGAGTCGAGCGAGTTCGCGACGATCTCGGTGAGGATCGTCGCCTCGGTCGAACCGGGATAGGCGTCGCGCAGATCCTCGAGAAGATGAAGGAGATCGACCCGCGTCTCGCCCACGGGCCAGGCCGGCTAGCGCTCCGGCGCGGTCGGCGGCGTGTAGGTCATCCCCGACGCGCGCTCGATCGCGGTGACATTGTCCGGCCGTGCGAACGGGGCGGGCGCGGCCCCGCCCGGTGTGCGCGGCCGGCCGATCGCCCGGAAGAAGTTCTCGAGGCCGGCCGGCGACACCAGCCAGAGCATCACGAGCTCCTCGTCGGTCTCGTTGATGATCTCGTGCTTGACGTCGTAGCCGAGGAAGCATGCCGTGCCCGGCACCAGCGGATGGCTCACGCCGTCGACCACGACCCGGCCGCGACCGCGGAAACAGATCTGCAGCTCGATCTGGTCGCCGTGCGAGTGCTCGCGCACGCAGCTGCCGGGCGCGATGGTCTGGTACCCCATCGAGAGATCGCCGTAGCGCGTATTCGCCGGCGTGAGCTTCGGATCGGCGTGGCCGTTGGCCGGCACGGGCTGCCAGAAGGAGTCGCCTTCGTTCGGCTGGACGACGGTCGCGCGGCCTCTTCCCGAGTCGGCTAAGCTCATGTCCGCTACCCCTTGCTCTCGATCTTCGCCCACGTGTCGCGGAGCCCGACGGTGCGATTGAGCACCAGCCGCGACGGCGACGAATCGCGCTCGTCGACGCAGAAGTAGCCCTGGCGCTCGAACTGGAAGCGCGAGCCGCGATCGACTCCGGCCAGGGCGGGCTCCAGGCGCGCGCCGCGAACGACCTCGAGCGAGCTCGGGTTCAGCGCGGCGTGCCAGTCCTCCATGTCGTCGGGCTTGGGCGCGGTAAAGAGATGCTCGTAGAGCCGCACCTCGGCCGGGATCGAGTGCGACGCCGACACCCAGTGAATGGTCCCTTTCACCCGCCGCCCCCGCGAGTCGCCCCCGCGCGACTCCGGATCGTACGTGCACCGCACTGTCGTCGCCTGACCGGAGTTGTCGCGCTCTACGCCCGTGCACTTCACGATGTACGCGTAGCGCAGCCGCACCTCGACGCCGGGCGAGAGCCGGAAGTACTTGGGCGGCGCCGGGTCGCGGAAGTCGTCCTGTTCTATATAGAGGACACGGGCGAACGGCACCTTGCGGGTGCCGGCGCCGGGATCCTCCGGGTTGTTCACCGCCTCGATCGCCTCCACCTGCCCCTCGGGATAGTTCTCGATCACCAGCTTGAGGGGCCGCAGCACGGCCATACGCCGCTCGGCGCGCCGATTGAGATCCTCGCGCAGGCAGTGCTCGAGGAGCGCGATGTCGACGACCTTGGCGGCCTTGGCGGTGCCGACACGCTCGGTGAAATCGCGGATGGCGTCCGGCGTGTAGCCGCGGCGCCGCAGCCCGGCCAATGTCGGCATGCGCGGGTCGTCCCAGCCGGAGACGATCCCCTGCTGGACCAGCTCGAGCAGCTTCCGCTTCGACGTGATGATGTGCGACACGCTCAAACGCGCGAACTCGATCTGCTGCGGATGGTGCACGCCGAGCTGGTCGAGATACCAGTCGTAGAGCGGCCGGTGGTCCTCGTACTCGAGCGTGCAGATCGAATGCGTGATGCCCTCGATCGAGTCCGACTGGCCGTGCGCCCAGTCGTACATGGGATAGATGCACCACGCATCGCCCGTGCGATGGTGCGACGCCTTGCGGATCCGGTACATGACCGGATCGCGCAGGTTGATGTTGCCCGAGGTCATATCGATCTTCGCGCGCAGCGTCTTGGTGCCGTCGTCGAATTCGCCCGCGCGCATGCGCGCGAACAGGTCCAGGTTCTCCTCGATCGAGCGGTGGCGATACGGGCTCTCGCGGCCGGGCTCGGTGAGGGTGCCGCGATACTCCGAGATCTGCTCCTGCGTCAGGTCGTCGACGTACGCCTTACCCGCCGTGATGAGCTGCACCGCCCACGCGTAGAGCTGCTCGAAATAGTCGCTCGCGTAGTAGAGGTGCTTGCCCCAGTCGTAGCCGAGCCAGCGCACGGTATCGATGATCGAGTCGACGTACTCCTGGCTTTCCTTGGTCGGGTTGGTGTCGTCGAACCTGAGGTGGCAGCGGCCGCCGAACTCGCGGGCCAGCCCGAAGTCGATCGAGATCGCCTGGGCGTGACCGATGTGGAGGTAGCCGTTGGGCTCCGGCGGAAACCGCGTGACGACGTCGCCGCCGAATCGCCCGCTGGCGTTGTGCTCCGCGATGATGTCCCGGATGAAGTTGCCGGGCTTTTCTCTCGGCTCCTCACTCATCCCGTTGAGTGTAACGCAAGCGCCGCGCCGAAACCCGGTGTCACGAGAGGGCGGGCGGGCCGCGTCCGGTCAGCAGCGCGAGTCGTCGCCGATCGTGAGGCTGAGCGCGCCCGTGGCGGGATCGTACTCGAAGTCGTTGCCCGGGCACTGGAACCGGGGCGGCGAGGCCAGCAGGCCGACCACCGTGGCCTTGTCGGGCGGGAACTGGCCTTTCTCGGCCTGATAGTTCCGCACGAGCCCCTGCACAGACGTCAAGGTCGCCTGATCGGCCACGAGCTTGGTGCGCGCGAGCGGCCGGTCCTGCTGCATCTTCTCGACCGTCTTCGCCGTCGTCGTGAAGTACTGCATCAGCAGGTAGCCGGCCGCGGCCACGACCGCCAGCACGATGACGATCTCGATGTAGCCGAACCCGCGCTCCTTCACGAGCACGATCGTATCACCGGGCACGTCCGGCACAGCGACGATGGAGCGCTCAGCGGGGCTCGGGCGCGGGCGCGTCGGGGCGGCGGAAGCGTGACACGAAGCGCCAGACTTCGAGGGCGGCGTCGAGCGACACCAGTACCAGGGCGAGCGCGATCACGCTCACGATCTTGCAGACCGATCGAAGCGAGCCCGCGCCGACGGTTGACGGCGACGGGCGCGGGCGCCTAGAGTGACGCGCCTGCCGGCGCGACGGCTCTGGGCACCGCTCTTCGCCCGCGGCGAGTCGCATCGAGAAAGGGGCTCGGCGATGGCGAGGATGCTGGACGGGATGGAAGCGATGCTGCGAGGCGAGGCCCCGCCGCCGGCGGCCGCCACCTTGTTGAGCATGCGGCTCGCGTCGTTCTCCGAGGGCGAGGCGCTCGTCGAGCTCGACGCGACCGCCGCCCACGCCAATCCGATGGGCACCGTCCAGGGCGGGATCCTCGCAGCGGTCGCCGACGCCGCGATGGGCTGGGCGTACATGACGACCCTCGGCGAAGGCGAGAGCTACACGACCGTCGAGATGAAGGTGAACTTTCTGCGAGCGGTCCGAGCCGGCCGCATCTCGGCGCGCGCCCGTGTGAAGAACGCCGGGCGCACGCTCGGACTCATCGAGTGCGACGTGACCGACACCGGCGACAAGCTCGTGGCCCACGCCGTGAGCACCTGCATGATCCTTCGCGCGGCGCCGGCGGACGCCCGCTGAGGTCACGCTCGTTGCTGGCCGGAGCGCTCGTTCTGGCGGCCGTCGGCCTCCTGGCGGCGCCATCCCGGATCCCCGACGGATGATCACGCCCGCGGGCGTTGCGGTAGGGTATGGGGCATGAGCACACCTCCCCCGCCCGGGCCCGAGTGGGCCAAGGTCAAAGACTGCGACTTGTGCCGCGCCCTGAAGCTGACGCCGTGGTTCTTCGAAGACGAGATCTGCTGGATCGCCGAATGCGAGATCTGCGAGACGCCGATGGTCGTGTGGCGCTTTCACGGCACGGCGCCGCCGGAGGCGCACGTGACGCACATGCGCGAACGCCTGCGTGAGGTCGCCACGGCACAGCTCGGGGAGTTCTGGGTGGACGGGCACATGCGCAACATCCCCGACCACTTCCACGCGCACGCGCGACCCAAGGACGGCTTCTTCGGTCGCGACCGCAAGCGCTGAGACCGCCGGGGGGGATCGTCATGACGTCGTGGACAACACGATGAAGACGGTCGAGATCGAGCCGACGTTCGAGGGCTGGCAAGCGACGGCGCGCGCGCTCCTCCGAGACGAAACGCCGCCCGGACAGGTGCGCTGGCGCGAGGCGTCGAACGCGCGGCAGCCCTCCCTGCATCCCGAACCGCCGGCGGCGGGGACGGTCAAAGTGCCGCGCCAATTCCTCGAGCTGGCGCGTCAGGCCGCGGCGGCATCCGATCCCGCGCGCTGGGAAATCCTCTACGACGTGCTGTGGCGGCTCGTCCACGAGAATCGCAATCTGCTCGAGGACCCGAAGGATCCGGGAATTCGCCGCCTCCACGGTCTCCTCGCGCCGCAGGCGGCCGAGTCCGAGCCTGACGGCGCCGCGCGCTTCGTTCCCGCCGGCGCAGGCCTCGGCGAGCTCCGCGCCGCGGCGGCGCGCTGCACCGGCTGCGATCTCTATCGCCACGCGACCCAGACCGTGTTCGGTCGAGGGTCGGCCGACGCGCGCACCGTATTCATCGGAGAGCAGCCGGGAGACCAGGAAGATCGGCAGGGCGCGCCCTTCGTCGGTCCGGCCGGCGAGGTGTTCGACCGCGCGCTGGCCGAAGCGGGTCTGGAGCGCGAGACGGTCTACGTCACCAACGCGGTCAAGCACTTCAAGTTCGAGCTGCGCGGCAAGCGGCGGATCCACCAGACGCCGCGGGCGAGCGAGCTCCAGGCCTGCCGTCCGTGGCTCGAGGCCGAGCTGTCGCTGATCAAGCCGGACATCCTCGTGTGCCTCGGCGCGACCGCCGCGCGCGCGATCTTCGGCGACAAGTTCAGGATCACGAAGGACCGCGGCCGCTTCGAAGCGACACGCTGGGCGCCGAAGACGATCGCGACCTACCATCCCTCGGCCGTGCTCCGAGGCGAGACCGACGCGCAGCAGGCGGAGCTCTACGCGATGTTGCTCGAAGATCTCCGCAAGGTCGCGCGCGCCTAGAGAACGCTCGGGAGCGGGACCGGTGCTCCACCCCCGAGCGTCGTTGTATTTGCGCAGCGTCGAGGCTGCGCGTCCCAGCTTGCGCCGGGACTCAGCGTGACGACACTAGGTCAGGCGCGCTGCCGGTGACGCCGACGGCGCGCCACTCGAGCCCGGTGGTGTCTCCATGATTGACTCCAGTCGGGTTAACACCAAGACCAGGAGGCGGCGCCGGCCTCCCGTCAACTCCAGTCAACCGCCGTGTGCGCGGTCTGTCAACGCGTGAGGGGCGCCGTACCGAGCACCTGGCCAAGCCAAGCGGAGATGTCCCGGATCTCGTCCAGGCTCACGGAGTGCGGCATCGGGTACTCGTGCCACTCCACGCGATAGCCGAGCCCGGTGAGCGTCTCCCGCGCCCGCAGCGCGCGGGCCATCGGAATCATCGGGTCCTGGGTGCCGTGGGCCATGAAGATCGGGACGTCGCGGTTGGCGGGCGCGGCCTCGGCGGCGAGCGTGTCCGCGAGCGGCAGCGAGCACGAGAGCGCCATGACGCCGGCCAGTCGCTCGCCGTGGCGGAGGCTCGTGTGCAGCGCCATCGCCCCGCCCTGCGAGAACCCGGCGATGACGATCGACGCGGCCGGAACGCCGCGCTCCCTCTCGCGCTCGATCAGCGCTTCGATCGCCTTCTGGGAGGCGCGCACGCCGGCCGGATCCTCGCGGCGCGCGCCGCCGTCGTCGCGGATGTCGTACCAGGCGCGCATGACGTAGCCGCCGTTGATCGTCACCGGCCGCATCGGCGCGTGGGGAAACACGAACCGCACGCCCGGCCGCGCAGGCAGGCCGAGCTCGGGCACGACGTCGACGAAGTCGTGGCCGTCGGCGCCGAGCCCGTGCATCCAGATGATGCTGGCGCCGGGCGAGGCGGTGGTCTCGATCTCGACGGCTTCGAGCTGGTCGGCCACGGTCAGATCCTCGGGTGTCGGTCGTTCACGGCAGTGCCACGGCGCCTCACGGCAGCCCCACCGGCGCGCGCGGCGCCTGCGTGAAGTCGAAGGCTTCGAGCGGCGCGGCGGCCCGGCGGTCGCGATCGGTCAGCGGCTCGAGTCCGAACCGCCACTCGATCAGCTTGAGCACGGAGGCGTGATCGTACTCTCGGCGGCCGACGAAACCGCGCTTGGCGTAGGGCGACACAATCAAGGCGGGCACGCGCGTCCCCAGGCCGAAGCGGTCCACGATGGGCGGTCTCACATGATCGAACCAGCCGCCGCCCTCGTCGTAGGTGATCACGATCGCGACCCGCCGCCAGTAGCGGCTGGCCATGACCTCACGCACCATCTCGGCGATCCAGCGGTCGCCGGCGCCGACCGTCGAGGACGTGGCGTGCGCGTTGTCCTTCGCGTGCGGCTTCACGAACGCGACCGACGGCAGGCCGCCCTCCCGCAGCGCCCGGCTGAAGTCCGACGCGTCGCGAATGTGCGCGAGGCCCTCGGGTGTCTCCATGATGCGCTTCACGTACTGGAAGGGATTGTGATGCGGCACGAGCCCTTGCTTCACCGCGTCGGCGCCCCCGCCCCAGCCGGTGGCGTACCAGGCCCAGGAGATGCGGGCGGCGTCGAGCCGGTCCGCGATCGTCGGCGCGGTCTGCGGCGTGCGAAGGATGAGATTCACCCGCTGCGGCGGATAGGGCGGGTCGAGATTGTTGACGACCGAGCCGTCCGGGTCGACCTCGCCGTCCTTCTCGACCCGTCCGTCGGGCCCGACCCCGGCCGCGCGCTCCTCGGCCGGCGCCTCCGCGTATCGCGCGAGGCCCCCCGAGATCAGATAGAAGTGATTCGCGAACGAGCCGCCATGGATGCCCTGAAACCAGTGATCGAGGAGCACGAACTCATCGGCGAGCTTCCACTGCGCCGGACTCGCGTAGCGGTCGAAGCAGCCCATGGTGGTCCCGCCGCTCGTCCCCTCCGCCACCCACTTGCCCATCGCAACGCCGTCGGCGCCGGCGCCGTACTGCCGCTGCATGTGATAGAAGCGGTGAATCGGATTGTTGGTCAGATCGAACGGCGCGACGAACTTCTGCATCGCGAACGGCGCGTTGGGCAGATCGGTGGGGAAGCGCGAATCGGGCTTGCCGTCGCGCCCGAGCGGAGCCGGGAGGGTCCCGTACGCGACGCCGCTCTTGTCGGCCTGCCGGCCGCTGTAGCCCGCGAGCCCCTCGGCGCCCGGATAGGTTCCGAAGAGATGGTCGAACGTGCGGTTCTCGAGGAACAGCACGATGATGTGATCGATCGGTGCGCTCTTGCCGTCGACCGGCTCGCCGACGCTCCCGCCTCCGGCGGCGCACGCGGCGAGAATGAGGCCCACGAACACCACGGTGACGAGCCCTGGACGACGACGGCGCATGGAGTATTCTAACTGACCATGGCGACTCCACGACTGATGGGAGCGGAAGTCAAGCGCAAGGAAGATCCCCGCCTGATCACGGGCACCTCGAGCTATGTGGGCGACCTGGCGCTCCCGGGCATGCACTACGTCGCGTTCGTCCGGAGCCCGCACGCCCACGCGCGCATCCGGAGGATCGACGTCGCGCCGGCGTTACGCCGCCCGGGCGTCTTCAAGGTGGTCACCGGCAACGAGATCCGCAAGCTCTGCGCGGCGCTGCCGATCGCCGGCGCCGGTGAGGGCGGCAGCACAGACGCCTCCGCGAACATCGGGCGCAAGCACTATCCCCTCTCGGTGGATCGCGTCCGCCACGTCGGCGAGGCCGTCGCCGCAGTGATCGCGACGTCGGAGGAGATCGCGGTGGACGCGGCCGCGGACGTCGTCGTCGATTGGGAGCCGCTGCCGGCGGTCGCCGACGTGTTCCAGGCGATGGCGAAGGGCGCGCCGCAGATCCACGACGATGCGCCCGGCAACATCGAGCACCAGACCCCCATCAAGTCCGGCGACCCGGACGCCGCGTTCGCCAAAGCCAAGCGCATCGTGAAACAGCGCATGGTCAGCCAGCGGCTCTGCGGCGTTCCGATGGAGGGGCGCGCCGTGCTGGCGGCGCCCGATGCGACCTCGGGCGGCCTCGTCGTGTGGGCGACGAACCAGGCGCCGCACGGCCTGCGCAACGATCTGGCGACGGCGCTCGGCATGCCGCAGAACCTGATCCGCGTGATCGCCCCGGAGGTGGGCGGCGGCTTCGGCGTGAAGTTCGGCTGCTATCCGGAGGACGCCACCGTCACGGCCCTCGCGCGGCTCTACCGGATGCCGCTGCGCTGGACCGAGACGCGGGTCGAGCACATGGTGGCGACCACGCACGGGCGCGCGCAGGTCACCGATCTGGAGGCCGCCGTCGAGGACGACGGCACCATCACGGCGCTCCGTATGCGGGTGACCGCCGACATCGGCGCCTACCCGGTCTTCACGTTCATCCCCGACCTCACCCTGAGCATGGGCGTCGGCGTCTACAAGTTCACCAACGTCGATCTGCAGTCCACCTGCGTCTTCACCAACTCGACGTCGGTGGCCGCATATCGCGGCGCCGGGCGGCCGGAAGCCGCGTACTACCTCGAGCGCCTGATGGACGTGATCGCGGCCGAGCTCGGCCGGGCGCCCGAAGAGGTCCGGCGCAAGAACTTCATCCCGCCGAACGCGTTTCCGTATCAGGCGCCGACCGGCCAGCACTACGACAGCGGCGAGTACGACCGCGCGCTCACGAAGG
>Ga0137409_10006639_pt1 | contig 11992 bp, 11 predicted proteins | sample CZODoug1_16funga_FD_122059 | JGI IMG/M metagenome (GOLD analysis project Ga0137409, IMG submission 122059) | Vadose zone soil fungal communities from Angelo Coast Range Reserve, California, USA - CZODoug1_16fungal (Hybrid Assembly) | ecosystem: Environmental > Terrestrial > Soil > Vadose zone... | reverse complement strand
GCGAACCGGATCGCGAACACGGTGGCGGTCGGCTTCGTGCAGGAGCGTGAGCGCATCATCCGGCAGCAACAGGAAGCGATCCGGGAGCTGTCGACGCCCGTGCTCCAGGTGCGCGAGCGGCTCCTGATTCTGCCGATCATCGGTGTGATCGATCCGCAACGGAACCGGCAGCTGACCGAACAGCTGCTCCGTGCCATCCGCACCAACCGCGCGAAAGTCGTCGTGATCGACATCACCGGTGTGGCCGCGATGGACTCGAACGTCGCGAACCAGCTCGTGCAAACGGTCGAAGCGTCGCGCCTGCTGGGCGCGACCGTGATCGTGACGGGCCTGTCGCCCGAAATCGCGCAGACGCTGGTCACGATCGGCGTCGACCTGAGCGAAATGGCGACGGTCGGCGACCTGCAGGGCGGTATCGAAGAGGCGGAGCGCCTGCTGGGCTACAAGGTGATTCCTTACGCCGAGGCCACGCAGCAGGCCTAAGGGAGGCAGGTCGTGGAAGTCCCAATTCTGAAGCAGGGCCATTACCTCATCGCCTCGATTCAGTCGGCGCTGTCCGACGCCGACCTGTCGCAGCTCCGCGAAGCGCTCATCGCGCGCGTGGGAAAATTCCGCGCCCGTGGGGTGATCGTGGACGTGACGGCGCTCGACGTGATGGACTCGTTTGCCGTGCGCACCCTGCGTGACATCGCTCACATGGCGCGGTTACGCGGCGCGGAGACGGTGATCGTCGGGATCCAGCCCGAGGTCGCGTTCGCGATGGTGCAGCTCGGCCTCACCCTCAAGGGCATCGCGACCGCGCTCGACCTCGAAGAAGGCCTCGCCTTCCTCGACCGGCAGGGCCATGGCCGTCTCGAAAACCGTCAGGGGCATGGGCGCATCGACCGTGGGTGACGATCTCCGCTGTCTCATCGCCGCGGACGTGGACATTGTCCAGGCCCGGCAGACGGGTCGCGAGTTGGCCGCCGAGATCGGGTTCTCCGCCGGCGACCAGACGGTGATCGCCGCGGCGATCTCCGAGATCGCGCGCAACATCCTGATGTACGCGAAGCGTGGCGAGGTGCGGTTCACGAAGATCATCGACGGCACCCGCCAGGGTCTCATTGTCGTCGCGCAGGATGACGGCCCCGGGATCCGCGACGTGTCCCGCGCGATGCAGGACGGCTACTCCACGTCCGGGGGTCTGGGTCTCGGTCTTCCCGGCGCGCGCCGCCTGATGGATGAGTTCGAAGTCGCCTCGTCGCCGGGGCACGGCACGCGCATCACGATGTCCAAGTGGAAGCGGTCCAGTGCCTAGCCCCGTGCGCAACGCGCAGACCCTCATCCACTGGGGCGTCGCCACGCTGGCGCTGCAGGGCGAGTCCGAATCCGGCGATCTGCACATGGTTAAGGCGGTGGAAGACGGCGTGCTCATCGCGGTCGTCGACGGCCTCGGCCACGGCGAAGAGGCCGCGGCGGCCGCCCGGATCGCCGTCGGGGCGCTCGAGCGATATGCCGAGGAACCGCCGCTCTCACTGCTGCAACGCTGCCATGTGGCGCTCAAAGGGAGCCGCGGCGTTGTGATGAGTGTCGCCCGCATCGACGTCCCCCGCGGCACGATGACCTGGCTGGGCGTCGGCAACGTCGAGGGCGTGCTGCACCACGCCAATTGGTCCGAGCGCTCGGGACGCGCGACGCTTGTCACCCGGGGCGGCATCGTCGGAGGCGAGGTCCCCGCGATTCAGGCGGCCGTGATTCCGGTGGGCGCCGGCGATACCCTCGTCTTCGCGACCGATGGGATCTCCGGCGACTTTCTCGCCGATGTGTCCGCGCGCGAGGAGCCGCAGCGCCTTGCCGATCAGATCCTCGCCCGCCACGGCAAGGGTACGGATGATGCACTGGTTCTCGTCGCCCGATACGTCGGAGCCCAGTGAGCCGCACCGTGACGCGCTCCGCTCAGTCGACAACCAACGGACTCGTTCCACCCACCCGCGCCGCCACGGGCGGGGTGCGCGTGCTGGCGGTCGGGGGCGAGTCAGGACCGGGGCCGCTGCAGAGCCTGCGCCAATGGGCTCCGGATCTGGGCATCGACCTCGAGTGGGCGGCGGATCTCCCCCGCGCCACGCGCCTGCTCGCCGGAGGCCACTGGGATCTCGTCCTGGCCGTGTTGGGCGACCGATCGGACGAGGAGCTGACGTGGTGGGTGGACGCGCTGCGCGCCGCTCACGGCGGAACCCGGCTCATCGCGCTCGCCGACCGGCCGTCAATGGGACTGGCGCTGCGCGCCGAAAAGCTCGGCGTGTTGGACCTGCTTGCACTGCCGCTCAAACGCGAGGCGCTCGCCACTGCCCTCGCGCGTGTTCGCTCGGCAGCGACCGAGGTCGCGCTCCCCCTGCCGCCCGGCGAAGGCGACACCGAAGATCATTACGCGCTCGTCGGGCAAAGCCCCGCGATGCTCGAGGTCTACAAGGTGATGGCGCGCGTCGCGAGCAGCACGGCAACGGTCCTGATTCTGGGTGAATCGGGCACCGGCAAGGAAGTCGTCGCCCGCACCATCCATCAACATGGTCCCGCCGCGACAGGTCCTTTCGTGGCGGTGAATTGCGCCGCCATCCCCGAGAACCTCCTGGAGAGCGAGCTGTTCGGTCACGAGAAGGGAGCCTTTACCGGCGCTGTGGCCCGCAAGATCGGGCGCTTCGAGCAGGCCGGAGGCGGGACGTTGTTCCTCGACGAGATCGCCGACATGAGCCTCGCGCTCCAGGCCAAGATCCTGCGCGCGGTCCAGGAGCGCGAAATCGAGCGCGTCGGCGGTGGGGAATCGATTCCGGTGACGGTCCGGCTGATCGCCGCGACCAATCGCAACCTGCAGGAGGCGATCACCCAGGGCCGGTTCCGCGAGGATCTTTACTACCGCCTCGCGGTGGTCACCATTCAGCTGCCACGCCTCGTCGATCGCGGCGACGACCTGCTGCTCTTAATCGGCCATTTTGCACGGCTGTTCGGCGCGCGCTACCGCAAGGCCATCGATGCGCTGTCGGATCGGGCGCTCGAGCTGCTCCGCAATCATCAATGGGTCGGCAACGTGCGCGAGCTGCGCAACGTGATCGAGCGGGCGGCGATCGTGGTCTCCGACGGGACGTTGCGCAGCGAACACCTCCCGGACGAGCTGCGCGCGGAAGAGCCGGGCGTTCCCGACCACACCAGCGGCGCCCTTCCGACCCTCGCGGAAGCCGAAGCGCGGCACATCGCGCGCGTCTTGTCACATACCGGGGGCCAGATCGGCGCGGCCGCCGAGGTCCTTGGCATCCATCGCAACACCCTCACCCGCAAAATGAAGGAGTACGGGCTATGAGGGTGGAGCAGGCGTTGCGGTTGCTGCCGAACCTCGAGGCCCTGTTGCCGCTGCGAGGCCTGTTGCTCACGAGCGCCCGGCCCGACGCGCGCGTGCAGTGGGGCAGCGGAGGTCCCTACCTCACGGTCGGCAAGCGCGAGGTCGAGCCGGGCGAGCTGGCCCGCAGCATGGGCCGCGTGTTGACGGTCGTGACGGAGCACATCAATGCCCTGTTCGGCGCCTACATCGCCGCCCTGGAGTGCCAGGAGCGGGGCGACGCGCCGGGCGCCGTGTCGGCGCTGATGGGGGCGGGCCGCCTCGAGGAAACGGTGGGTCGCCTGTCGCAGGCGCAGGCGTGGTACGAGGTGTCGCTGGCGCTCGCCGAAACGCTCCAGGACCGGCACCCCGAGATCGAGACGCTGCTCTCGATCGGTCGCACGAGCCTGGCGGCGGGAGAGTACGCCGTGGGGGCCCGGCACTACCAGCGCGCGTTGGTGTTGTCGGAGGCCGAGTTCGATCGCGGGGCCGCCGTGGACGCATCGGTCGGGTTGGGCGACGCGGCGTTCGAGTGCGCCGCGTGGGCGGGGGCACAAGCGTGGTATTCGCGCGCGCTGCGGCTCTCCGAGGCGGCGAAGGACCGGCTCCGCCTGGGGCAGATCGAGCACCGCCTCGGCTTGCTCGCCCGCCGCGAGGGCAACCTGGCCGGGGCCGGCGAGCACTTGCGGCGGTCACGCGAGCACATCGAAGGGCTCGATGCGGCGGGCGCCGCGCGCGACATGGCCCGCGTGCTCGATGCGCAGGGCGAGCTCGACGCGGCGCTGGGGCGGCCGGGTCCCGCGGCGGGCGCGTTCCGGGAAGCGCTCGCCTGGGTCCGGCGCGATCAACACGATCCCGCGCTCGACGTGTCGATTCGCTTGCACCTGGCGGAGCTCCTGCTCGCGACGGGGCGTTGGCTCGAGGCGGACGAAGAGATGCGCCGCGCCGAGCAGCTCGCCATCACCTCCAATCAGCCGCGCGGCCTCGTCCGGATCTACACGGCCCTCGGCACGCTGCGAGGCCGCCAGGGCGACGAAACCGGGTTCGTGTTCTTCGAGCAGGCGATCGCCTTGTGCCGCGCGTTCGAGGGGCCGGCCGTCGACGAGGCGCGCGCGTTCCACGCCTACGGAGTCTTCCGGCAGGTGAGTGGCAATCCCGACGAGGCTCGCGCCCACCTCGAGCGTGCGCGGGACATCTTCCGCTCGCTCGGCGTGGAGGCGGAGGTGGAGCGCGTCGAAGCGGCGCTCGCGAATTCGCACGACGTGGACACACCAGCCGCAGGGGCCGGGTAACCCGCCGCAGCTCCGCTGCTACCGCAGGATCAGGAAGACGTCATACAGGGCGTGGGTCCATGCCGTGACGCCGAAACCCCGCGTCAGGTAAAGGGCGCTGAAGAACAGACCGGCGATCGTCCGGAACACGAACGAGTAGACCTGCCAGGTGTCGCCGAAGGGCCCTATATAATGAAAGGCGGAGAAGACGAGCGCCCCGGCGATCGTGGCGGTCGTTCCGGCGATGAAGGGCCGGAACCCGAGCACGCGGCGCGCGAGCCAGGCGAACAGGCCGACGAGGACGACCCGGAAGAGGAGCTCTTCGTAGATCCCGGCGCCAAGCGAGAGCATCAACACGGTGCCGCTGCCGAGGCGCGTCACGCCCTGACGCGGGAACGCGAAGGAGAGGGGCGGGGGCTCCCCCAGGAGCGCCGCCGTGAGCCCGCCCACGACGACGCCGAACACGAGCGCCAGCCCGACTGATTCCCCCAGCATGCCCGCGAAGAACCCCGGGCGCAGCGCACCCGGGTGCGAGCGCAGGTCTCTGACGACGAGCCACACCCCCACCACGATGAGGAAGGTCATGAAGAGGCGGGGGCCCCACGCGCCCGCCACCCAGACGAACACGGTCTGGAGGATGACGTCAGCGCCGTTGCGGACGCCCCCCTGCGGCCCGGCGGGCACCGCGGCCGCGAGGACCTGGTAGAAGATGAGGAGCGGCAACGCGAACAGCAGGCTGTAGCGGGGGGAGCGGCTCGCCTGCCAGTAGTCACGGTTCATGCTTGAATCTTATCCTTCACTCGGGTCCGTACAGAGCCTACGTGATCATCACTCCACTCGTTCTCCTCCTCGCCGTGCAGCACCCGGGGGGGGCCGACAGCAGCGCCTACCTCGATCCCACCGCCGGGCGGCTCGTGGCGGAAGCGCGCGCCCGCCGCGAAACAATCGATCGGTCGATCACGGCCTACCGGACCCGGATGCGCGAGCGCATCGGCGTGGGCGTGCGCGCCCTGCGGCGGGACCGCATGCTCTATCGCCGCGAGCTGGCGCTCCATATCGACTGGCAGCGGGACTCGATCGCCCGCATCGATGTGCTCGGCGCGCGGCAGTCGGTGCCGGCGGCGGTCCCCAAGCGCGAGCTGCCCGAGGACCTGCAGGGCGACGTCGGGGACTACGCTTTCGATCCTGCCGACGACCGGCTCACGATCGGGTTCAGCGAGTCGCGCCGCGACAACCCGAATGACAGCACGAGCGGCGATCACCGGCTCGAGTTTCAGCATCCGCTGGCGTCGGGCAGCGAGGCAAACTACCGCTTCGCCACCGGCGACTCGAGCGTCATCATCTTCCCCGACGGCCGCCGGATCCGGTTGCGCGAGCTGCGCATTACGCCGCGCCGCATCGACGTGCGCCTGATGACCGGGTCGTTCTGGATCGACGAGGGCTCGCACGGGGTGGTGCGCGCGTTGATCCGTCCCGCTCGCCCGTTCGACTTCGAGCAGGACATCGGCGACAAGGACGACGATATCCCCGGGTTCGTGAAGCCCATCAAGGTGGACGTTCGCTTCCTCACGATCGACTACGGACTGTGGGCGGGCCGCTGGTGGATGCCGCGCCTCATCGCGATGGACGCCGTCGCGACCGCCGGCTCGTTCCTGCAGATGCCGGTGCGCTACGAGCGTGTGTACGACGAATACGAAGTGACGGGCGATACGACGACGCGCCGCGCGCCCCGCCCGCCCGTGGCGACGGAAGCCGAGGACTCGATCGCCCGCGCGGCGTGTCACGAGCGCGAAGAGCGCGAGCAGATCTCCTGCAAGTGCGCCAACGGCCATTGCCTCGCGTTCACAGTCAACATGCCGACCGACACGACGGCGCTGCTCTCGAGCACGCTGCTGCCACCCGAGTTCGGCTCGTCGGACGACAGTCTCATCACCGCCGGCGAGATGCAGGAGCTGACGCGCGGCCTTGGCAAGCTCCCGGCCGCGCCCTGGCAATTCAGCGCCCGGCCGCCGCGCTGGGGACTGGGCCGATACAACCGGGTCGAGGGGCTCTCGCTGGGCGCGCGCGGCGAGCTCGATCTGGGACGCCTGCGGGTCGACGGCGCTGCGCGCGTCGCGACCTCCGATGGGACGCCTGATCTCGAGGCAGGCATCGTGCGCGAGACGGGAGGGGCGCGCCTGCGGGCGGCGGCGTACTACCGTCTCGCCGCCGTCGACCCCACCGCGCACTCGTTGGGGATCGGCAACTCGCTGGGCTCGCTGCTCTTGGGGCGAGACGATGGCGACTACTTCCGCGCGGGCGGCGTGGAGTTGACGATCGTTCCCCCCGTCACGCTGCCCCAGGGGTTTGCCGTCCGCCTCTACGCGGAGCGCCAGCGCGTGGCGCTGAAGCGCACGAACTTTTCCCTGCCGCACGCCTTGCACGGCGATCACGTATTCCGCTCCAACATCACGGCGGACTCCGCCGATCAACTGGGCGCCTCGGTCACGCTGCGGGCGCAGCGGGGAATCGATCCGGCGCGGTCCCAATGGACCACCGACGCCACGCTCGATGCGAGCGCGGGGACATTCGGTTTCGTGCGCGGCAGCGGGACGTTGCGGCTGACGGCGCCGCTCGGGCCGAGGTTGGTGGGGGCCGTGGAGCTGGCGGGGGGCACGTCGGCGGGGACGGTTCCGGTGCAGAGTTTCTGGTACCTGGGCGGCCCCGGCACGCTGCGCGGCTACGGCGGCGGCGTCACGAGCGGCGACGCATTCTGGCGCACGCGGGTCGAGCTCGCGAACCGCTGGCCGGGCGCGCGCGTCGTGCTCTTCGCCGACGTGGGGCGCGCGGGATCGCGCGATCATTTGTCGCTCGCCAAATCGCTCGCCGGCGTGGGGGTCGGCGCGAGTTTCGTCGATGGCTTGATCCGCCTCGATGTGACGCGCGCGGTCCGCGGGCCGACGGGATGGCGCATCGACTTCTATACCGACGCCGCCCTCTGATTTGCGCGGTTGGGCCCAGGGCGCCATCGTTGTCGCCCGATGACCCCCCCGTCCCCTCCCCAATCCGATCTGAAGCGTGAGCTGAACCTCCTCGACGCGATCATGATCAACGTCGGGACGATGATCGCGTCCGCGATCTTCATCGTCCCCGCGACTGTCGCCGCCGCGGCGCACGGCACGGCGCTCATGACACTCGTGTGGGTCGTCGGCGGCGTCGTCTCATTGCTCGGCGCCCTCTCGATTGCGGAGCTGGCGGCCGCGTATCCCGAAGCGGGCGGGCAGTACGCCTATCTGCGGGAGGCGTATGGGACCGTGTGGGCGTTCTTGTACGGGTGGGCCAATTTCGCCGTGATCAACACGGCGTCGATTGCCGCGATCGCGGTGGGATTCGCGCGCTACATCGGGTTCTTCACGGCGACGCCGCTCTCCGAAACTGCTATCCGCATCATCGCGATCCTCTCTATCGTCGGCCTGACGCTCCTCAACTGTCGCGGCGTGCGCCTCGGCGCGACCACGCAGAACGTCCTGACGACGCTGAAGATCGGCGCCCTGATCGCCTTGATCGGTTCCTCGTTCGTTCTCACGGGAGGATCCGCGTCGCACCTGCAACCGCTCTGGCCCTCCGGCGCCGTGGGGCAGTTGATCGGCCCGTTCGGCGTCGCGATGGTGGCGGTGCTGTGGGCCTACGACGGCTGGATCGAGACCACGTACGTGGGCAGCGAGATCATGAATCCGGGCCGGAATCTGCCTCGCTCCATCATCCTCTCCACCGCGATCGTGATCGCCCTGTACGTGCTCGCGAGCGTGGCGTACGCGTGGGTGCTCGGACCGGGCGGGATGTCTGGGTCGGCACTCGTTGCCTCGGACGCGGCGAAAGTCACGATCGGGGCGATCGGCGCGACGCTCGTGGTCGTCGCGATTCTCATCTCGACGCTCGGCGCGAACAACGGGATCATTCTGACCGCGGCGCGCATCCCCTACGCCATGGCGCGGGGCGGGATGTTCTTCCGGTCGCAAGGGATCGTCCATCCCCGCTACGGGACGCCGACGGTCGCGCTCCTGACGCAATGCGGGGTGGCGGTGGCGCTCACGGCGTTCGGGACCTACGACCAGCTCTTCACGTATGTCGTGTTCGCGCAGTTCCTGTTCTACGCGCTGTCGGCGGGCGCCGTCATCAAGCTGCGACACTCGGCCCCGCAGCTGGCGAGGCCCTACCGGACGTGGGGTTATCCAGTGACGCCGGTCGTGTTCATTGGGTTCGCGATCTGGCTGGTCTACAACACGATCGTCGAGACCCCGCGCGACGCCGTCATCGGCGCGGGGCTGATCCTGTTGGGCCTCCCCGGCTACTGGTACTGGAAAAAAAGACGGTAGCTACCGTCGGGGTCTCCAGTTCAGGAGATCCTGCAGGGCCGGCGGCATCCGCGTTCCCCACACATCTCGCCCGGAGACGGTAAGGATCTGCGGCCGGGTACCGGGGAGGCCGTCTCGACCATCCGCACCGCGGATCCCCGCGCGACCGGCGGTACCCGACGGGCCCTTGGTGCACGAACTGTTGTTGCTCGTAGGCTCACCACCGACGCCCCCCGCGCCAGCCTTGCCAGCCGCGCCGCCTGGTCCCGCTTCACCCCCGGGAGTCCGCGAGTCCACGAGCCCCGCAAGGTAGGGCTCCTCGGTCGGAGCGATGATCGTGATTTGCCCGCCACGCCCACCGTAGCCTCCCGGCCCTCCATTCCCGCCGTTTCCGCCGGGGCCACCAGCACCACCGGGGCATCCCGATGCTCCAGGGGCCCCGCGCGTGCCCGGCTCGCCGTCGGTCCCCCGAGCCCCGCGCGCCCCACGTGCTTCGACCACGACCCAGTCGGCCGGCGGAACGGCGTTGGCGTCTGCGAACACGAAGAAAGGTGGGGCGTCTTCGACCTCGACGCCCACGATGAGGAGCCGTTGATAGAACGGCGAGCGCAGGATGCCGAGTCGCACGGTGACCTGGGGACCGGGGGCGCCGGGGCCGGCACCGCGGAATCCGAACGCGTGCGGCATGCACCCGTAGTCCGGCGTCAGCGTCGCCGTCGCGGTGAGGGTGGGCTTCGCCTTCAGCGACGCCGAGAGCTTGAACCCGGTCAGCGCGCTCACGAGCGCATCGGGCTCGGCGGCCCAGGCGCCGCCCTCGAGGGGCGTCGCCTGCTCACTCGAGCGCTCGAGGAAGGAGACATGCAGGCGCGGTGGATGCTTGCGTTCGTAGCGCGATTCGAACGACACCAACGCGCCGTCGTTCAGGACGGCGGTGTAGGTCGCGCCGAAGCTCTCGCCGGGACACGCGCTGGTGGAGGTCGCCATCCGGATCTCGCGGATCTGCTCGACCAGCCCGGGGTCGGGTGCGAAGTCGGGCGGAGGACCGTGGCTGCAGGCGGCCGCAACGAGTCCGACCACCAGGGGGAGTGGGGACCAGCGCATCAAACGCTTCACGGGTTTTCCTCGCGGATGAGGCGTTTGGAATCGAGATCGAAGATGCGAATGCGGACGACGACGCCCGCGCGTCGCTCATCGATCATCCGCACGTGCAACACGGTGCGATCGTTCGCGGGGCGATAGAGGACCCAGCTCGCCGCGGGCGCGACGCTCAGGATGCCGTCGCATGGACGTGACTTGGGCTTTGCCTGCTGTCCAGGCGGCACACCCGGGGCCGAGGCGCGCCATCCCCCGGGGGGGGGGGGGGCCCCGGGGGGGTTGTTGGGCGCCGTGGGGGGGGGGGGGGGGGGGGGGGGGGGGGCGGGGGGGGGCCCCGGCGGTGGCAGTGGGGGGGGGGTCGGTTGCGTATCGCGCGGCGGCGGTGGCTGCACCGGCGGTTGCACGGGAGGCCGCTGCACCTGCGTGTCGCGTGGCACGGTCGGAATGATTTCGCGTGGCGGCAGCGGCGGCCGTTGTTCGGGTGGCCGTTGCTCGGGTGGCCGCTGCTCAGGTGGCCGCTGCACGGGAGGCTTCAGCTCTGGGGGGCGGTTTCCGGGCGGCTGCACGACGGGCGGTGGATTCACCGGCTGCTCGCGCGGCCGCTCCCTCTCCCTCTCCTGGCCCTGCCGATCGTCCCCGCGGCGCTCTTCCCGCACCTCTTCTTCGCGCAGCAGCTCCCACGTATTGCCGTCGAAGATGCGATTCCGGATCACGATGCTGGGGCGGCGCTCGTCGATGAGGCGGATGTAGATGAGGCGTTGATCGTCGGCGCGGCGGTAGACGATCCAGCTCCCGGCGGGCGCCAGCGCTTCGATGCCCGCGCAGGCGCGTGAGCGGGGTCGGGGCTGGCGGCCCGGGGCGCGTCCCGGGATCCAGATGCGACACTCCCCGGGGTTGGGCAGGTGCCCTGGGGGGATGAGGACGTCGTTCGTTCGCACCTCGACGGGGGGCGGCTGTGCCGGCGCGTCCTGTCCCGGCGGGGTGCGTGGCGGGGGGCGCGATCCTGTCGGTTGTCTAGAGGGGCCCTGGACGATGATGGTTCTGGTGCAGGCGGCGAGCAGCAGCAGCCCGCCCGAAATAAGGAACCTGGTGCCCACGCGCATACCTATGCTCCCCTCGAGGACGGACTCAAATGTAGTATTGGACGCAATGACGCGGGTGGGGGAGGGGCTCATCGAGACGATTCGGGTGCGTGGGAGGCAGCTCCCGTTCCTGGAGCGGCACCTCGCGCGCCTGCATTCGTCGTTGACGGCCCTCGGTCGGCCCGCTCCCCCGGGTGATCTGGCGCAGCTGGCGCGCGCCGCCGCCGCGCCGCCCGAGCTCGGGGGCGCCGATCATGTCGTGCGGCTGGCCTTGCTCGATGGGACGCTGACGATCGCGACGCGGGAGTTGCCGCATCTCAACCCTCCGGCCGTGATCCTGGGGACGGAGCCGCACACGCCGTATCCCCACAAGACCACGGCGCGCGGATTGTTCGACCGGGCGATACTCGAGGCGCACGCCCAGGGCGCCGACGACGCGTTGCTCGTCACGGTGGAAGGGGGATATATCGCCGAGGGCACCGCGTGGAATGTGTTCTGGTGGGAGGGCGATCGCCTGTACACGCCCGCGCTCGATCTCGGCATTCTCCCGGGAGTGGGGCGCGCGCGGGTGATGGAGCTGATGGAGGTCACGGAGGTGCGCGTCACCGCGGCCGAGTTCGTGGGGCGGAGCTTGTTTCTGGTGAATGCGGTGCGGGGAATCGTGCCGATCGGGTCATTTCGGGGCCGGGACGTCCATTTAGATGCTCGAACCGCCGAGCTTTCCCACAGGTTCTGGCCCGATTAAGTTTGTTTTTTCTAGGCGTCTAGGCGCCTAGGCGTCTAGTCTCATGGTGGCTGTAGCTCAATTGGTTAGAGCGCCGGACTGTGGCTCCGGAGGTTGCGGGTTCAATCCCCGTCAGCCAC
>Ga0137409_10006638_pt1 | contig 11993 bp, 8 predicted proteins | sample CZODoug1_16funga_FD_122059 | JGI IMG/M metagenome (GOLD analysis project Ga0137409, IMG submission 122059) | Vadose zone soil fungal communities from Angelo Coast Range Reserve, California, USA - CZODoug1_16fungal (Hybrid Assembly) | ecosystem: Environmental > Terrestrial > Soil > Vadose zone... | reverse complement strand
ATCGTCGCGGAATATTTTCATTTTCAAGGGAAGGCGCTTTTTGTTCGCGGCCTGGGAGCATCCATCAGTCGCGCCACCGATTCGGGAAATCTGCCGGTCCTGCTCGCCGCGACGCTGGTCATGTCCGTAATCGTGGTGACTGTCAACCGAACGATCTGGCACAGGCTGTATAAGCTTGCGGCCACGCGCTACAAACTGGATTCTTGAATTTTCTTCTCTGTGTCCTCTGTGCACTCTGTGTTAAAAGCTTTTCGGAAAAAGCTTCAACACAGAGGACGCAGAGAAAAGCCACAGAGAAATCTCAGTTCTACGCGGGCTTTCACGGTAAATCGAGGAGAAGGAAATCCGCTGCGGCGGCTGATTCCGGCGCGGCCGCGAGTTGCAGTTCGCGTTCACTCGTGACGCGAGCTTGATCACCGGCACTGAGCGTTTCGCCGTTGAGTTTAAGGCTCCCGCCGATCACGAAAATGTACGCGCGCCGTCCTTCAGCGATTTGGTGCGTGGTGGATTGGCCCCGAGCGAGAAGCGAAGTAAAAATCTTCGCGTCCTGATGAATCTGCACCGCGCCCTCCGCGGAAGCCGTTGCGGACGAGCCATTGCTCCCGGCAGGCACAGCAATCGGCAACAATTTTCCGGAGCGCTCCGCCAATGAAAAACTTTTCTGCTCCCAGGAAGGTTGCAGATGTTCGACAGCGGGCATGATCCACAATTGCAGGAAGTGTACCGGCTCTTTCTTTGAAGGATTGTATTCAGAATGAACCACGCCGGTCCCTGCGCTCATGCGTTGAATTTCGCCCGGGCGGATGACTCCGATGTTGCCCATATTATCGCGGTGCTCCAGGGCGCCGTCGATAATATAGGTGACGATTTCCATTTCACGATGCGAATGGAACGGGAATCCGCCGGCGGGCGCCACGACGTCGTCATTGAAAACGCGCAACGGGCCGAAATTCATATTTGCCGGGTCATGGTAATGGTCGAACGAAAAATGCCAATGTGTGTTAAGCCAATCTGTTTCAGCGTGGTAGCGCTCATCTGCGCGGATCGTTTTGATCATGGCTTCGCCCTCCCGGTTCGTCTGGCAAAAAAGATTTTATGTTTCATTTGGTACCTGCTTTAGATGCAATCAATCTGTTTTCGTCGCAAGTGGTCGTCCGGCGGTTTGTAGCGTCGGCCTTCAGGCCGACACTGTACACTCGCACACATGCCCACCTGAAGGTGGGCGCTAGATGAACCGATAGTTCAGGAGCGCCGCCAGGAATTCCACCGATACCCCTCCCCGAAAATGCAAACTTGGTGTAAATTCCTATTAGGCCGCTGTGCATTAATGCGGAAAATAACATAATGAATCCAGTCAAACCTGAAACGCCGGCCGCGGCCGAAAACGCCCCCTCCAAAACGCGGGACACCGTTACCGTCATCGATAATCGGACGGGAAAGAGCTACGAGCTTCCGATTACCCACGACACTATCCGCGCGATCGATTTGCGTCAGATTAAAGTCGATCCTGATGACTTTGGAATGATGAGCTACGACCCGGCCTTCAGCAACACGGCACTCTGCAAGAGCAAGATTACGTATATTGACGGCGACAAAGGCATCCTGCGATACCGCGGATATTCCATCGAAGAGCTGGCGGAGAAAAGCACGTACCTCGAGACGGCCTATTTAATTTTGTACGGAGAATTGCCCAATCGCGCGCAGCTGGATGAGTGGACCTATAACATCACGCACCATACGTTCATCCACGAGTCGGTGAAGAAATTCCTGGATGGGTTTCACTACGACGCCCACCCGATGGGCATGATGATTTCCGCCATCGCCGCGCTTTCAACGTTCTATCCCGAGGCCAAGGACATCTTCAATAAGGAATCGCGCCGCAAGCAGACCTACCGGCTGATCGGCAAAATGCCGACGCTCGCGGCATTTTCCTACCGGCACAGTCTGGGCATGCCATTTTCCTACCCGGACAACGAGTTGAGTTATCCCGGCAATTTTCTCAGCATGTTGTTCAAGACCAGCGAACTGAAGTATCGTCCGAATCCGACGCTGGAACGCGCGCTTGACGTGCTGTTCATTCTGCATGCCGACCACGAGCAAAATTGTTCGACCAGCGCCATGCGTTGCGTCGGCAGCTCGCATGTCGATCCGTTCTCGGCAACCGCCGCGGCCACTGCCGCGCTTTACGGCCCGCTGCACGGAGGCGCGAACGAAGAAGTCCTCCGCATGCTGATGGAAATCGGCTCGCTCTCCAACGTGCCCGCGTTCATCAAGCGCGTAAAAGCAGGCGAAACGAAATTGATGGGCTTCGGGCATCGCGTGTACAAGAATTACGATCCGCGGGCCCGCATCATCAAGCACGTGGCAGACGGAGTTTTCGAAATCATGGGCCGCAATCCGCTGTTGAACATTGCCCTCGAATGTGAACGCATCGCGCTGGAAGATGACTATTTCGTCTCCCGCAAGCTCTATCCCAACGTGGACTTCTATACCGGCCTCATTTATCAATCCATGGGTTTCCCCGTCACGATGTTCCCGGTCCTGTTCGCGATTCCCCGCACCAGCGGCTGGATCGCTCAGTGGGAAGAAATGCTGCTCGACCCCGAACAGAAAATCGCCCGCCCTCGTCAGATCTATCTTGGATACGACCTGCGCTCCTACCCGCCGATTGAACAACGCGGTTGAGCAGCGGAAGTTGACGAGCGGAAATTGACGCGCGGCGGCGCCATTACCTTTCAGCTATCACCATCTGACCGGATCATTGACAATTTCCGGCCCTTAGCCAACACTGGAGTCACCCCTTCCAGAAAGCTGATTTCCCTGTCGATCGCGTTATATCGAGATCTTTGCAGCTTGTTACTGGCCAGATTGCGATCCACTTGACACGGTTCGGTACCGTCGCGCGAGTCAGACAAGCAGGTTGATGGGAATTCACAAAGGGTGTCTGGTGTCTACGAATGGAAAGCCGATCCGCATTCTCCTGGTCAGTGAAGACCCGGAAGCGCGCCGGCTACGCGACCTGCTCGAATCCCATGGTCCCAGCGAGTTTCGCATCACACATGTTTATAGCCTCGAAAGGGCCGCTGAATGCCTCACTTACGAGGACGCCGACGCCCTGCTCATTGACATTGGGCCGGACCAGGCGCGAGTGCCCGCGATTCTTCAGGCGGCTACCGCCGGCGTGCCGGGCGTTCCCACTGTTATCCTGTCGGAGTCCGAAAGCGAGACGTTGGCTGTAGAATCGCTCCGAAAAGGCGCGCAAGACTTTATAGCGAAGGCGCGTCTTGACCGCGCCACACTCGCGCGCTCATTGCGTTTTGCCATTGAGCGTCACCGTTTGCAGAGGACGCTGCAAAGTCTTTCTCTCATCGACGACCTGACCGGCCTGCATAATCATCGCGGATTTCTGGCGCTTGCGGAGCAACAGTTGCGAGTGATTCGACGCAAGGGAGCGGCTTTGCTCGTTTATGTGGATCTTGACGAACTGAAATTGATTAACGACAACCACGGGCATTTGGAAGGCAACCGCGCTCTCATCGCCACCGCGGGGATTCTGCGCGACACTTTTCGCCAGTCGGACATTCTTGCGCGGATTGGCGGCGATGAGTTCTGCGTTCTGATGACGGATGCCGGTCATGACTCCGCGGTGCACGTCCGCAAGCGTTTGCAGCAGCGTGTGGATATCAGCAATGCGCTCGCCACTTCGCGCTTTCATCTTTCTCTCAGCGTCGGCATCACTGACGTGCCGGCGGTTCGCCAGCCGTCACTTGAAGAATTGCTTAAAATTGCCGATGCCCTCATGTATGAACAGAAACGGAGCAAGCAAGCGGTCGCCTGCCCGCCGGCTCCTTTGAACCAATCAACGACCGCATAAGTTACCCCGGCTGGCAATCGTCCTATTTCTTTAGTAAAGAGATCAGCTCGTTTGCCGATGTGTTGATGGAAATCCGCGCCCGCATCTTCATGGACAATTGTGCCCGCATTGGACGATAACCGCGGCTGCAGCGTGCGATATGGGGAATTGGATGAAACATTTGCGGCACCTCATATTGGCCGATGCTTTTTTGCCGCTCCAGGCGCTCGCGCGGCAATCCCCGGCTTCTCTCGCGGAGAGATCCAGATGAGCCAAACTGCCACGCGTCTGCCCCAGATTACGGCTTGGAATATGGCGTCGCCGCTTCGAGTGCTGGTGATCGAGCACGCCACGGCCGACGCGGAACTCTACCTTCACGAATTGCAGCAGGCCGGCTTCCAGTGCCGCCCGCATATCGTCGGCACCCCTGAAGAATTTCTCGATCACTTCCGGCGCTTTCAGTACGACATCGTTCTGGCCGATTACCGCCTTCCGAACTGGGCCGGCATGGATGCCCTGGCGGAGATTCGCAAAGCGGGGAACGAAATTCCTTTTATTCTGATCACCCGGACTCTGGGCGAAGAAATAGCCGTCGAATGCATTCGGCGGGGCGTAACCGATTATGTACTGAAAGACCATCTGGCGCGCCTTCCCACCGTAGTGCTGCGCGCGCTCGAGGAAAAAACGTCTCGCGATGCGCGCGTTTTCATGGTCGAGGCTCTGCGTCAAAGCGAGTCCAACTCGCTATTTCTTTTTGCACACAACCCGCTTCCGATGTGGGTGTTTGAAAAAGGAAGCCTGCAATTTCTGCAGGTAAACGACGCGGCGCTGCACCACTACGGTTACGAACGAGTTGAGTTTCTGCAGATGAATGTCAGCGAGCTTCATCCCGCGGAGGAAATTCCGGAATTTCTCAAGATGTTTCAGGAAGGCTCCGCGCACGAAAGGACGTCCCGCCAGTGGCATCATCGGCTTAAGAACGGCTCCCTCATCGACGTGGATATTTTCATGCACTCGATGGAATATTCCGGACGCGCCTCCGCGCTCATGGTGGCGCTGGACATCACAGAACGGAAACGCGCCGAAGAGGAAAGACAAAAGTTCTTTACGCTGGTGGAAAACAGCGGCGATTTTATCGCAGTGGCGGATCTGAACGATAACATTCAGTACGTTAATCCAGCCGGCCGGGAAATGTTGGGGATGGGCGGCGCGGAATCCGTTCCAGGGACGCATTCGATCGATTATGTGATACCCGAAGACTTATCATTAGTGCACGAAACCATTTTTCCCGCCATTAACTCCACCGGACATTGGAAAGGCGAATTGCGATTCCGCCACCATCAAACCGGGCAGATCGTTCCGATGGATTGCGTCGCTTTCCAGGTCAAGGATCCGCGCACGGGAGAGGCCCGCTATATTGCCACTGTTTCGCGGGATATCACCGAGCGCCGTTCTCTCGAGAAGCAACTGCGCCAGGCGCAGAAATTTGAGGCCATCGGTCAGCTCGCGGGCGGAATCGCGCACGACTTCAATAATGTGGTGGGCGCCATCCTCGGCTGGGCGGAACTGGGAGAGGAGCAAGCCGCTTCGAGCCAGGCGCCTTATGCAACCTACTTCAAGAAGATCCACACGCAGTGCGATCGGGTCACGGCGTTAATTCGTCAGCTGCTTGCCTTTGCCCGGCGCCAGGTCCTTGAGCCACAGAATATTGATCTCAACCAGACCATCAGGCATGTGGTGACCCTGCTCGGGGGAGTCATCGGCAAGGATGTTGAACTCCGAACTGTCCTGGCGGACGACTTGTCCGTGGTACGCGTCGATCACACGCAACTCGATCAAGTGTTGATGAATCTCTGCATCAACGCTCGCGACGCCATGCCCAAGGGCGGACGACTCACCATCGAGACTCACAATGCCGATTTCTCCGCGGTCCAATGCCGTCAGGACGCGGACATGCAGCCCGGACGTTTTGCAGCGCTCTCTGTCACCGATACGGGAGTGGGAATGGACGCTGCTGTTCGAGAGCGTATTTTTGAGCCCTTTTTTACGACAAAGGGAATCGAAAAGGGAACGGGCCTCGGATTAGCCACGGTCTATGGCATCGTCAAACAGCACGGAGGGTTTATTCGGGTGAATAGCGAGCCAGGGCACGGAAGCGCGTTTCACATTTTTCTTCCCGTGACCGAAAGCGCCGCAACGGTCGGAGATGGCCCGACTTTTGTCACCGATCTTCCGGTTCGCGGTGGTACAGAGACAATTTTACTTGCCGAGGATCACGAGGGCGTCCGCGAGATGGCCCGGGTCACACTGGAATCGCTAGGTTACCGGATTCTGATCGCTCACGACGGCGTAGAGGCCGTGGAAATGTTTTCCGCTCATCGCGACTCCATCGCTCTCGTGCTTTTGGACGTCATCATGCCGCGTCGCAGCGGACCGGAAGTTTATGAAGCGATCCAAGCAGTAAAACGCGGCGTTGCTGTCCTTTTTGTCACAGGTTATAGCAACGAAACGGCTGCGTTAACCGAAATGGTCGAACGCGGAATCCGGGTCCTTCGAAAACCCTACAGTCGTGGCGCACTGTCGCGTCGCGTTCGCGAAGCCCTCGACCTTGTTGCGGCGCGATCCTCAAAGTCTTCGGTAAATCCACAGAGCAGCTAATCCTTGCCTGGGTCGGCAGCCAGCGCCGTGATTTGCACGCGTCAATTTGAACCTGGTCTGTTGAAAAATCAGCTCTTCGTTGAAATAAAATAATTTCATTGACATGGGTTCTCGCCTTGTGATATTTCGTGCACGTGGAGTTGGCCCAGGCGGTACCCGGAGAGACATCATAATCGGCCAGTCATAATAACGACTTTACCCAGCAACACCCCACCCCACCCCGGGAGGTGACGACCATCAGGTCTTCACCTCCCTTTTTTTTCACCTCCTTTTTATAGTACTTCGGTACTGTAGGCGTGTAGGGCACGTCCCGACTTCGCAGCGATTGCTGTCCACTTCTTACCTGTCAGATAATTATTACGCGCCTTACTAAGGCTTAATTTCCCGTAATGGGCTACGTTCAAACTCCTCGGCTGTTCGCTTTTATATTTCGGTTTTTGTATTGCTTGCACGCTTGAAATACAAGAATGCGCCCCGGTCTGAATGCTTTCCTGGCAGGAGAATAAAATATGGAATCAACATGGTTGCGACGCGTAAAAGAAGTTAATGGGGAGTTGTGGCTGCTTCTTTCCTTGTTGCTCATCGCGATGTTGCTGAATTACATGGTCAGCATGCACCGCGTGGTTCTTGGCTTCTACGTCCTGCCCACCATATTTTCCGCTTATTTTTATGGAAGGCGGCACGCCACGCTCACGGCTGTGGCGAGTTGTTGCCTGGTCGTGCTGGTGACGTATTTCAATCCGGACACCTTTGCCGCCCGTGCCGGAATCACGGTGGCGGACAGCAAGTGGTTTGACATCGCCGTCTGGGGCGGAACGCTGATGGTCATCGCCTACGCCATGGGCACTCTCTACGAAAATATGCAAGCCAAGGTTCGCGAGTTGCGGGAAACCTACAATGGCCTGCTGATTATCCTTCGCCAATTCATCTCCAAGGATCAGTACACACAAAACCATTCCTATCGAGTCTCGATTTACGCCACAAAAATTGCCGTGGAAATGGGTCTTGATACCGAGCGCATTGAGGACGTGCGTGCCGCGTCGCTGCTTCACGATATAGGCAAGCTCGATATCAGCAGGGATCTTTTGTACAAAGCGTCGCGCTTGACGATAGAAGAAACCGCGGAAGTAAAAAAGCACGTGGCCAAGGGAGGCGAAATCCTGCAGCCTGTCGGCGGCGCGCTCAGCCGGATCCTTCCCATCATTCTCGCGCATCACGATAAATTTGATGGCTCAGGATACAACCCGACTCGAGGGGACGATATCCCGCTCGAATCGCGCATTATTACTGTCGCTGACGTCTATGACGCATTGACGAGCGACCGCCCGTACCGCAAAGCCATCACGCCCTTCGACGCCAAGGAAATCATCACCAAGGGAGCGGGCACGGAGTTCGACCCCACCGTGGTGCGAGCGTTTTCTATGGCGTTTACGACTGGTCAGATGGAAGTGCCTGAACTGGTTGTTTAATTTATTGAGGATTTTGATTCCGAAATTCGGGTTCGTGAACTTTTTCCGCAGCAGACCAGCTATCCGCCTTTTTTCAGCTCGGCGAGAACCAGCTTGGCGATTTCACGAAGCGTTTCAAACACTCCCTGACCTGTTACGGCGACCGCTTCGGTAATTGGTTCCCCTTTAACTTGCAGCTGCTTGGCCAACTCTTCGATTGGAAGAACTCCCGGAAGGTCGCGCTTGTTCAACTGCAGGACGTAGGGAATGGTGTTGAAGTCGAGCTTGTGTTCCTTCAAGTGTTCGCGCAGGTTATCCAGAGTTTCCAGGTTCGCGTCCAGCCGTTCTTCCTGCGAATCCGCGACAAAAACGACGCCATCGGCGCCTTTCAAAATCAGCTTGCGGCTGGCTTCGTAAAAAACCTGGCCAGGCACAGTGTAGAGATGGATTCGCGTCTTGAATCCGCGCACCGTCCCGAGATCGATGGGAAGAAAATCAAAAAATAAAGTCCGGTCGGTCTCCGTGGCCAACGAAATCATCTTCCCTTTTTGAGCGGTCCCCGTGTGATCGTAGATCCACTGGAGATTGGCCGTTTTTCCGCCCAGACCGGGACCGTAGTACACGAGCTTGCAGTTAATTTCGCGAGCGGGAAAGTTGATAAAGGGCACGGTTTTCCGGACGGGGCCGGCCTTTCTTTATAACATAGCGCCGAAGTCCGTCCAATCGTCAAACCAGTGCTTGTTGCTCGCCATGCAGCAGGCACAAAAGTGGGTCGCAAAGGCCAGAGGGGAATGTGGTGAGTTTCATCGAACTGTTTTGAAGTGCACATCTACGTGAGGCCCCGCGTTTTCTTTTCGCAGAGGGTGATGCCGGGTTTTCTCTCTGGTAGAATGGACACGCCTGAGGCGCGGTCGCCAAGTGGTAAGGCAAAGGTCTGCAAAACCTTTATCGGCGGTTCGACCCCGCCCCGCGCCTCCAAAACTTCCATTAAACTCGCGGTTCCTGCCAACAAATGGTGCATTGACTTCAAAGACGCCTTTCTGTACCTTTGAAAGGTGATGTTCGACGTCCAGAAGACCAAGCAGGCCTGCCTCTGTTGTACCTGCTGTATGTGTGCGTCTTCTGGCGCCGGGGGCTAAATACTCTAGAATCATAACGAGCAATTCTAGAATCCCACCGCCTGAAGAATCCTGGCGGTGGGATTTTTATTTTTGGGCCGAGGAGTTCAGCAATTGGAGGCTGCGTTAAAGGAAAACAGAAAAGGAGACACCAGGCTAACTGACCAGCAGGATCGAGGCTGGCAGCCGGGTAATCGAGATGAAGAAACCTTTCACGAGCCGAGCGTTCACCAAAAATGCGATTGCGAAACTGGTTGTGGGTTTACTCCTCGCCGCGCCCGGTGTTCCCGCGCGGGGTGAGGATGAGGGCTCCAAAAAAGCCACGCCTCCAGACCAACCACCCGCTCGGTATGACAGCGCTCAGCCTGTTCGTTCAGCGGCCGGTCCGTCGCTCGAGGACGTTATGGTGCTTTTGCAAGCGCAAGGGCGGGAGCTTGAGACTTTGCGTTCTGAGCTACGGGAGCAAAAGGAATTGACTGCCGAGCTCTCGGCGAAACTCAACGCTACCAGCGCGAAATCCAGTGTTGGCGAGTCTCGTACAGAACAGGTTGCAGCCGACCAGACGAATTCGTCTTCCAGCGCAGCACCCGTAGACCTCGCTCAGAAGGTCACCAGGCTCGAAACGGATCTGGGAAACTCCCGGAAAGATATCGAAGAAAGACTGAAAACGCTGGGCCCGTTCGCCTTCAGCGGCGACCTGCGGTTGCGAGCCGAGCCCACCTTCGGCGGGCCGAGCGATCGGTCTCAGGACAGGTTTCGGGAAAGAATCCGTCTTCGCGTTAACGCGGAAGCAAGGTTGAATGACCAATTGCGAGGCGGGTTTTCGCTGGCTTCCGGAGATTTGAACAATCCGATCTCCACGAACCAGACCACGAATCAATATACGACGCGAAAACCAATCGCCATCGACCGCGCCTACGCCACCTATAACCCAAGTTGGTTCCGGCCTCTGACTCTTACGGGCGGAAAATTCGCCTACCCCTGGTTTAACACGGAGCTCGTTTGGGACAAGGATTTGAATCCCGAGGGCGCCGGCGAAACTCTCGCATTCAACGTGAAAACTCCCTTGCTGAAGAAATTCAGTGTCGTCGGATTTCAGTTGCCATTCGCGGAGAACAAACGGACTGCGGCGGGCGATAAGAGTTTTTATAACACGATGGTTTACGGGGAACAGCTGCAGACGTTCTGGCAACTCGGAAGCAAAGTGAAGTTGAGCGCCTACACGAGCTTTTACGATTGGAAATATGCCGATTCCATTGCACTTTCCGTGACCACGATAAATAGCGCGAGCCCGGACATTGGACTGCTCACGCTGAACAATAATGGTTTGCAAAACTCGATTGCCACCGTCACGGCGACGAATGCGGTGACGGGCGCCAAAACAATCACCTCCGTGCAGTTCGCGTCGAAATTCGGAATTCTCGATTCGCTCGCGCAATTCGACATTCAGAGCCCCTCCGAACGCTGGCCCATCATCCTGGTGGGAGATTTCGCGCAGAACACGCGGGCCTGCGAGAATGTGCGGAACATTCCGGTTACGGCGGTTTACTCCGCGCCCTGCGATACCCGTGCGCGGCATGCCTATTGGCTCGAGGCCCGCGTAGGACGCACGGACCGCAAGGGTGACTGGCAGTTTGGGTACACGCGGATGGTCATCGAGCGGGAAGCGATCATTGGCGCGTTCAATTACAGTGAAATTTTTCCATCCAATAACGTGGAGATTCATCGTACGGAGGTGTTGTACGAGCTTTTTCGCAATGTCACGCTGCAACTGAATGCGCTGATCGGCCGCACTTTGGGAACGGCCGGAAGCCCAGCGGTGCAGCCTCTTTGGGAGCGACTGCAATTCGACGTGACGTACAAATTCTAGATGGTGGAAATTATTTTGCGCGAACCCCAGGAAACGAATGAGGAGCGAAATGAAAACGAAATTCGGCGCGGTGATGGCATTCGTTTTGATGGCCGCCTGCGCACTCCATGCGCAGCAAAAACCGGCGGTTCTCCGCGTAGGCTATTTCCCGAATGTCACGCACGCGCAAGCGCTGGTGGGTCGCGCCAATGGTCAATTTGAGAAAACTCTTGGACCGGGCGTGCGGTTGGAATGGAAAGCGTTCAATGCCGGGCCATCCGCAATCGAGGCCTTGTTCGCGAATGCAATTGACCTTACCTACGTGGGACCGAATCCGACAGTGGCGGGTTACGTCAGATCGCAAGGCGAAGCTGTGCGCGTGATCGCGGGAGCCGCGAGCGGCGGCGCATCCCTGGTGGTGCGTAAAGACGCGGGAATTAAGAGCGCCGCGGATTTTCACGGCAAAAAAGTTGCCACGCCGCAACTCGGTAACACGCAGGACGTGGCGCTGCGATCATGGATGCGCGCGAATGGCCTGAAATCACGCGAAAAAGGCGGCGACGTTCAGGTCCTGCCTATTGCAAATCCCGATCAGCTCACGCTTTTCCTGAAAGGGCAAATTGACGCGGCGTGGGCGCCGGAACCTTGGGCGGCGCGCCTCGTTCACGAAGGCGGCGGACGCATTTTCATCGACGAGCGTGACTTGTGGCCGGATCACCAGTTCGTCATCACCAACATCGTCGTCAATCCTAAATTTCTCAGGGAGCATCCGGACGTGGTGAAGGGTTTTCTCCGGGCGCACGTGGAGCTGACCGAATGGATCAACAAAAATGCGGCGCAGGCCAGGCAGGTCCTGAATCAGCAGCTGCAGAAAGAAACTGGCAAGTCCCTGGCGCCCGAAGTTTTGGACGACGCATTTTCACGCATGCAGGTGACCTACGATCCGATTCGCTCGTCGCTTCTGAAATCAACCCAGCAGGCGTTTGACGAAGGATTTCTGGGCCGAAACAAGCCTGATCTGTCGGGCTTGTACGACCTCACGCTGCTCAATGAAGTCCTTCGCGAAA
>Ga0137409_10006636_pt1 | contig 11993 bp, 12 predicted proteins | sample CZODoug1_16funga_FD_122059 | JGI IMG/M metagenome (GOLD analysis project Ga0137409, IMG submission 122059) | Vadose zone soil fungal communities from Angelo Coast Range Reserve, California, USA - CZODoug1_16fungal (Hybrid Assembly) | ecosystem: Environmental > Terrestrial > Soil > Vadose zone... | reverse complement strand
GCCGGGGCAATGGGACCATCGCTCAACGCGCAATTTACCTGTCCGGTCCCGTTGGTCTTTGGCCGTATTGTCCCGAAGCGTCTGCACCTGCGATGCCTTTTGGCGATGAAAAAGATTGCGCTGCCCGCGGCGATCGTCCTGGCGAGCGGCATCGCCACCGCTGCACAGCCGCCTGCCTCGATCACCATCTCCGGCGGCGTCAGCCTCGGGTCCTACGAGGCGGGACTCGTCTACTACGTGGTCGAGACCATGCGGCTCAACCCGATGGCGGCGACGCCGCGCATGGTCACCGGCGCATCGGCCGGGTCGGTGAACGGGTTCATGACCATTCTGCAGTCGTGCGGGGCGGCGGTTCCCGATCCCACCACCAGCCTGCTTTGGAACGCCTGGATCCCGCTCGGCCTGGAGAAGCTGCACGTCAAGGGCCAGCCGGCCGGGGAGACGAGCGCGTTCTCGCGCGCCGCCTTCGACGCCCCGCTCCAGGGGATCGTGGACGCGTGGAAGGCGGGCCTCCCGGAGTCGTGCGACGCGGTGTTCGGGCTCTCGGTCACGCGCCTGGTCCCGCGGGTGATCGCGACGGAAGGCGAACGGCTCAGCCTGCCGCGCGTGGAGGAGCACTTCGTGGTGCGGGTGCAGGGCCGGGGATTGGGCAAGACGCCGCGGCTGACGAACTACGTGGACCCGAAGTGGAAGGGGGAGCAGACGCTCTTGCCGGAGAAGGACGGCGAGGTGATCTTCTCCGGGCTGGTGGACGCGCTCTTCGCCTCCACCGCGTTCCCGGGGGCCTTCCCGCCGCAGGCGGTCCGCCACTGCATCGTCGAGGGCGGAGCGTCAAGGCCCACCTGCACCGAAGACAAGGCGCGGGTGGACCTCTTCGTTGACGGTGGCGTCTTCGACAACACCCCGGTCCGGCTCGCCACCCGCATGGCCGGCGCGGGACTTCGCGTCGACAGCTCCGGCGTCGCGCATTGGCTCGACGCGCCCGACCTCTCCGTGCGGACCCTGCCGCGTTCGCTGGTGGTCGCGTACATCTCCACCGAGGCGCATACCTTCCCGGAAACGAGCGAGGCCCCGAAGGCCGCCGAGTTCAAGACGCTGCTGGGCGTGGCCACGCAGGTCGGCGTCTCGTTCCTCTCCACCGCCCGCGCGAAGAACCTCCTCTACGTCCAGGACGAGTCCCCCGAGGTGTTCGAGCAGCTGCTCATCCCGGAGCGCCATCTGCCTGCGGCGAGCTCGCCGCTCGGCGCGTTCTTCGGATTCGTGGAGGGAGAGCTGCGCCGTTTCGACTTCGCGCTCGGCATGTACGACGCGCGCCGCGGCGCCGAGGCGCGGCTGAAGCGGTCCGGTCTGCCGCCGCCCAAGCTCCCGGAGGACACGCCCGGCGCGCAGAAGGCGGCGCCCGGATGGCAGCGGTACCGGTGCATGAAGGCCGTGATGGACGGGGAAGCGGACGCGAAGCAGGCCTGCGCGGGCGAGGAGCTGCGCGACTTCCGCATCGTGTTCCAGACGTCGATCGAGCGGCTCTGGGAAGCCTGCGTCACCTCGAAGGACGCCTCCGACGGCTACGATCGCGATCCGCTCTGCCGCCGCGCACGGCTCGGCGAGCCGGTGATGGCGGTTCCGGAGGTCGAGGCGCTGCCGAAGGACGAGTGGCGCCGGCGCGCGGCCGAGGGCGACGCCGCGTACTCCATGCGGCTGCTCGCCGCCCACCACTTCGAGTTCCGCGACCTCGGGCTCTCCCGCGAGGAGGCGCCCAAGGCGCCGGCGACCCTGCGGGCGCGGTTCCTCGACATCGGCGACTCCATCGCCAGGACGCAGCCCTCCGGGGAGGGTCTGCTGGTGAGCACGATGGTGAAGATGGTCGCTGACCAGATCACCTACGTTCCGCCCAGCCTGACGCTGTGGGCCATGTACGGGCGCGATCCCGAGGTCGGGGTCAGCAAGGGCTTCCAGACCGGCGGCGTGCTGGTCAGCCCGTTGCGGTTGACCGGCGCCCTCCAATTCGTGGGAGCCAACCAGCTGCTCTCCTCCGAGAGCGGCAAGTTCGCCATCTCGGCCCTGGCCGGCGCGGAGTACCTACCGTCGGCCTGGGCGAGCACCCGGCTCCAGCCCAGCCTGTTGTTCCGCGCCGGGTGGATGTTCTCGACCAACGACGGCGGCGGATTCGGCGATTGCACCGATACGGCCAACGACGCCATCGGCACCTGCTCCCGTCCGGCCATCCAGGCCGGGGTCTCGGCCACGCTGCTCGAGCGGATCCGGCTGCAGCTGACCGGCAACTTGTACCCCGCGGTGCGCAGCGGCCAGGAGTTCCAGTGGTCGATTGGCCCCGGCATCGGAATCCAGTGGGGTCTCTGATGAACGCGCGGGCGCTGTGCATCGCCGCCGCGGTCGCCGCTGCCGGGTGCGCCCACTGGCCCGAGAACGCCGCGCTTGCCCGCCACGATCCGACCGCGGGGTACCGGCTCCGGAACGTCCACCGCCCGAATCAGTCGGAGGATCTGCTCCTGTTCGTGGCCTTCTCGGGCGGCGGGACGCGGGCCGCGTCGCTCTCCTACGGAGTGCTCGAGGAGCTCGCGCGCACCGAGGTCAACCTGGGCGGGAAGCGCCGGCGCCTGATCGAGGAGGTGGACATCATCTCCGCCGTCTCCGGCGGCACCTTCCCGGCGACCTATTACGCCCTGCGCGGCGACAAGATCTTCCAGGACTTCGAGGGCAAGTTCCTCAAGCGGAACATCGAGCACGCCATCGCCGGCCGGGTGCTCTCGCCCGGCAACTGGTTCCGGCTCGCTTCCGGGACCTTCTCGCGCTCCGACGTGGTCGCCGAGATGTACGACGAGACGATCTTCGATCACGCGACCTACGGCGACTTGCTCAAGACGGGTGGACCCTTCGTGGTGGTGAACGGCGCCGACGTCACCACGGGCGCGCGCTTCGTCTTCACGCAGGACACCTTCGACGTCCTCTGCTCCGACCTCTCCGCCTACCCGTTGGCGCGGGCGGTCGCCACCTCCTCGGCGCTGCCTCCGATGCTCACGCCGATCTCGCTGCGCAACCGGGCCGGGACTTGCGGTTGGGAAGAGCCCGCCTGGGCAGCGCGCATCATCCCCGGCGAGCCGCTCGGGCGGGGCGGGCTGCGGGCGATGGAGCTTCGCTCGTACGCGAACGCGAAGGAGCGGCCTTACGTGCACCTCTTCGACGGGGGCATCGCGGAGAACCTCGGGCTGCGCACGCTGATCGAGGCGCTGGACGTGATCGCGACGACGCCGGCCGCGCTCACGCCCTCGATCCCAGGGGGGCCGTCGAAGATCGTCGCCATCGTGGTCAACGCGCACAAGGACCCGGCGCGCGACTGGGACCGCTCCGACAGCCCGCCCGGGAAGGGCGACCTCGTCGATCAGATGGGCTCCATTCCGGTGGATCGCTACTCGCTGGAAGCGGTGGAGGCCGCCCGCGAGCAGCTCGCGCGCTGGGCGAACGCGGCCCCGAGCCGCAGCGCGCACCTCGTCGAGGTGAGCTTCGAGGGGATCCACGACCCGAAGGAGCGGCGCTACTTCTACGACCTGCCGACCAGCTTCGCCCTCGAGGAGGAGCAGGTGGATCGGCTCCGCAAGATCGCCGGGCGCCTGCTGCGCGAGTCCCCTGAGTTCCGCAAGGTTCTCGCGGAGCTGGGCAGCGCGACTCCCGGGAAGTCGGCTCTTGTGGAAGGCGGCGCCCGGCCGTGAGGGCCCTGCCGCTTGCCCTTTCTGCCGCGCTGGCCAGCCTGGCCGCGCTGGCGGAGGAGCAGGCGCCACCGCCAGCGTCACCCGCGGCAACCGATCCGTCCAACGGGCTGCCCAAGGTGCGCGGCCTGGAGTTCCAGTTCCACCTCGACGCGAGCTGGGAGCCATAGGAGGTTCAACCCGCATCGTCATCGAGCAAGGTCCGAGTGCGGGCCTTCCGTCAACCTCTCCTCCTCTTGGCAAGCTTAGCAGAGCAGGGCGCGGCGGTGCTCCGCAACCGCCGCGCAGGGCGGCGGAGAGCCCGATCGCGTCCTTCGAGACGGTACGCGCCGTGCTGCAGAGCCCTCGCTGTGTGAATTGCCACCCGCAAGGCGAGCAGCCAACGCAAGGCGACGAGGGCCGCGTCCACGACCAATTCGTGCTGCGCGGCCCCGAGTGCAGGGGCGCTCCTGGCCTGCGCTGCGCGACGTGCCACGGGCAGGCCAACGCGCCCGCGAGCTACGGCGCGCACATGCCGCCGGGCGTTTCCACCGGCTGGCGGCTGCCTCCGCCGGAACACAAGATGGTGTTTGCCAACCTCTCGTCCTCTGCGCTCTGCGAGCAGCTCAAGGACCCCGAGAGGAACGGTGGCAAGACACTGGCCGGTCTGGCCCATCACGTCTCGTCGGACCCGCTGGTGCTCTGGGCCTGGTCTCCCGGCGACGGGCGCGCGCCAGTGCCCGTGCCGCACACGGAGTTCGTGCGCGTCTTCAAGACCTGGGTGGACGCGGGCGCCCCGTGCGCTCCACTCCCCACGGCGCTCGTGACGTCGCGATAGGCCTGCCTACAGCGCGGTGGCTCCGGCGAGCTCGCGGCGCAGCTGCACCAGCTCGCGCGGGGTCGTCCCTTTCGGGAGCTGCTGCCGCCTGGCCAAGAACAGCTCGCGCATCTCTGGCGCCTTCGCGCGGTCGGCCTTGGCCAGCGCGCGCCGCACGCCCTCGCGGCTCAAGTCGGTGCCATACACCGGCGTGCCGGGCTGCTGGCGCCACGATTCATCGAGGCTACCGGCGTCCACGCCGTCGAAGCCGAGGTCGTCGAGGAGCGTGATCACGATCAATTTGGCGCGCGCGTCGTCGCCGGCGACCGGCAGCGCAATGCGATTTTTGGCTCCTTTCGGCCGTGCGCCCTCGGCGAGACTCTGCGCATTAATGTTGTTGAAGACCTTGACGACCGGCCGCCCGAGCACGCTCGACACCCAGCCCGACTCGGTCGTGCCGCGCTCGATCGCTTCGATGCGCCCATCGCGGTACGACGGATAGTAGTTCCCGGTGTCGACGATGATGACGCCTTTCGCTGCGCGATCGAACAGCCCCTTGGGGAGCTCGGACACGCTCTTTTCCGGGATGGCGACGATGACGAGCTGCACGTCGCGCACGGCGTCCTCGATGGTCACCGCCCGCGCGCCCGTCTCGTTGGCCAGCCTCGCCAGCGACGCCGGTCCACGCGAGTTGGCTATGCGCACCTGGTCTCCCAGCTCCGTCAGGTTGCGCGCCAGCGTGCCGCCGACGTTGCCCGTGCCGATGATTCCGATTCTCATGCGTTTGCTCCTCGTTGTTCTGTGTCCTCCCGAGCATGCGGGGCGGCGGCGCGCGCGTCCACGACTTCGTTGAGCCCAATTCATTGCCTTCAAAGTCGTAGACCACGATCGCGGGCGCCCTTGTCAATGCGCTGCGCTGCAGCGATGACGATGTCGCGGAAGGTGTGCAGCGGCGAGGACGGAGGGAGATGGCGCCGCGACAGCAACACCCCGACGAGGTCGATGGGCAGATCGGCGACCCGGCGCGCGACCACCCCCTCGAAGGCCTCGGATTGCAGGGCGAAGGTCACGCCCATCCCGCTGGCAACGAGGCTCAGGCGCGCGATCGGGCTCGTCGTCTCGATGACGATCTCGGGCTGAATCCCGTGGTCGTTCAGCGCCGTGCGTACGAGATCGGAGTAGAAGGGCGCGCCATCGCGCGGCATCCAGATGATCGGCACGCCCCCGAGGTCGCGCGCCGTCAACCGCTTTTTTCTCGCCAGCGCATGGTCCCGCGCCACCATGAGCTCCAACCGTTCGGTGAATAGCGGCTCGACGTCGAACCCGGGCGGCTCGCGGTCCGCCCTGAACGTCAACAACGCGTCGATTTCCAACCCGTCGATCCGCCCGGCGTCGAACGCCTCGAGCTGATCGCGCATGCGCATCGGCACCAGCTCGAGCGTGACCTGCGGGTGCCGTGCGCGAAACTGACGCACCGCCGTCGGGATGATCTCGGCGATGCGCTTGACCTCGACGAATGCGATGCGCAGTCTCCCCACCTCCCCGCGGCTCGCCGCTTGCGCGGTGGCGATGGCGCGATCGATGCGGGCCAGCGCTTCGCGCGCCTCCTGGTGGAACACCTTCCCCGCTTCGGTGAGCTGGATGCGGCGCCCGACCCGCGCGAGCAGGCCTACGCCGATCTCTTTTTCGAGCTGGTGAACCTGCCGGCTGAGCGGCGACGAAGAGACGTGCAGCGCGCGCGCCGCCCGCCCGATGTGCTCGTGCTCGGCGATGGCGACGAAATAGCGCAGGTGACGGAGTTCCATGCGCCCAATCACCTCAGGGTTCGGACACGTTGAGAATTACTGTCGCGGATTCGCAATCGCCGGAGGACTGGTCAGGAAGGCTTCGAGGTCGCGCAGGAAATCGCGCATGATGTCGGCCACCTCGAGATTCCACGCATCCACCAACGCGCCCGACGTGCGCTTCGACAGGCGCGCACGGCGGGCGTACTGTTTCCTGAAAGCGGACCCGCCTGGTGCCGATCCACGCGGCGACGAGACGATGAACTCGAGCGTCACCAGGGCGGCGGCCTCACCCGCCGCCGTGAAGTCAGCCGACAGCTCGTTCGCACGGGCCTCGACGAGAAGGTCGGCCGGAGCATCGTCTCCAGGGCTGACCACGTCTCGAACGAAATTCGCGTTGAGCAGGTAGGCACGGATGCTGTCCGTCAGCATTGCGCCCGGCGGCGCCGCGAATCTCGCGAGAGGATCGCTTTCGAGCCGATGACCTCCGGTCCGGTAGTGCAGATCCGTGTGATCGAACTGCGGCGCCACTTCCACGTCCCGCAGGGAGATCACGCGCGCATCGGCCAGGCGGGACTCCACCCGTTCTGGAGGCGAATCGAGCGAGTAGATCTGCGGAACCAATGCCGGCTTCGAGAGACATCCGGAGGTCAAGGCGAGGACGGGCGCGAGATACCCGATGGCGTGGCACCTCATCGCTTTTCCTCGTCGAGACCACGGATGCGCGGGGGCGCCTCTCCGAACAGGAAGCCGGCCGGGTATCTCCGCAACTCCTCCGCTGCATCGTCCAGGTGCTGCGCTGCCCTTCGGGCACTGGCGATGGTCTCGTTCACCTGGCGGACGTCGACGGCCGAAAAGCGGTCGACGAGGCGATCGATCTTCCCGTTCGTTTCACCGGCTGCGAGGACCAAGGCATCGGCGTCCCTCCCCAGCGCGTCGAGGTGCATGTCCGCCACCGCCCGGCGCGTGTCTCTTGCGAGCGCGCCCAATTCGAGCGCCGCCGAGTTCGCGCTCGCGAGGGTCTGGTTCAAGCCACGCGAGAGGCCCTTGGCATCGAATTGCGCCAGGTTCTGGAGAGTCTTGTCCGCCGTCTGCAACAGGCGATCGACGGAATCGACCAGGCGAGCGACGTCGACCCTCTCGAGCTGATTGAGCGTCGTCGATGCAGACGAGAACAGCTGGCTCAGCTGACTCGGCGCAGACGGAATGACGGGTGTCCGTGGCTTCCACGTGTGAGGGAGTAGCGGGTTCTTCTCCGGTTCGACGTATTCGAGAGCCAGGTGGGCGACGCCCGTGAACCCTTCCGTCTCGATGATTGCCCGGAGTCCATCCGCGATCGCCGCGTCGAGGTCGGCGGACTCCGGACCGGAGGGGCGCAGGCTCTCCTTGACGCTGAAATGAACGATGACACAGGCAGGCCGGCCACCCGGGTATTCGATCCAGGAGAAACCGATTGCAGTGACCTCGCCAACCCGCACGCCTTTCAAAGTGACCGGCGAGCCGACCAAAAGGCCGCTCACGCTTCCCCGGAAGTAGGTCTCGAACCTCAGGGTCTTTTCCAGCCCGCGTCGGACACCCAGCGCCAACAGGCCCGCAGCTGCAATCACGACCGCGACCAGGACGAAGATGCCGATCTTGAGCTGTCGTGTTCGTTCACTCATAGGGCGATCGCTCCACGGTCCGGCTCCAGCTCGGGCTGGAAGAACCGTCTCACGCGCGGATCCCGAGAGTGATCGCGAAGGTCTGCCGGTCTTCCCTCGGCGACGATGGTCCGCGCTTCCCTGTCGAGCAGGACGCATCGATCTGCGATCGCGTAGACGCTCCCGAGCTCGTGCGTGACAACCACGATGGTGATGCCGAGCTCGTGCGAGAGCTCGCGCACCAACCGATCCAGGCCTGACGACGCGATGGGATCCAGGCTCGCCGAAGGCTCGTCCAGGAAGAGTACGCGGGGATCGAGCGCCATGGCGCGCGCGATCGCGGCGCGCTTCTGCATGCCGCCCGAAAGCTCAGCCGGCATCTTCCCGCCTTCTCTGCCCAGGCCGACCTGGTTGAGCTTTGCGAGCGCGACCAGCTCCTTCTCCCCAGGATCGAGGTCGGTGAACTCATCGATGGGGAGTCGGACGTTCTCGAGCAACGTCATCGAGCCGAAGAGCGCGCCGCTCTGGAACGTAACGCCGAACTGCCGGAGGAGGCGCGAGCGTTGCTCCCCTTCCGCGGCGTAGATGTCGTTCCCGTCCAACAGGATCCGGCCGTGGCGAGGGCGGTAAAGACCGGTCATCGTCCGCAGCAACGTGCTCTTGCCCGATCCGGAGGGTCCCAGGATCGCGAAGACCTCCCTGGCGTGTACCGCAAACGACAGGTGCTCCTGAACGATGACGTCCCCATACCCCAGGGTGACGTCCTCGACCTGGACGACGTCATCGCCCGCGGATGCGCTCATATCTTCAACGCGAATGCGACGACGGCAAACATCGCGTCGACCGCGACGATGAGGACGATCCCGCCAACCACCGCTCGCGTGGCGGATGCGCCTACCGAGCTGGCGCCGTGCTCGGTCTGCAGTCCGCGCTCACAACCGATGCTCGCGACCGCAACGCCGAAGATGACGCTCTTGGAGATTCCGAAGACAATATCCTTGAGCGTCACCCAATCGGACAATACGGACCATGAGACCGCGGGCGAAAAGCCGAGCTTCCCCATGATGAGAATGCCGGCTCCCGTTCCGACCGCGATCGAGTAGACGGCGAGCAGGGGAGCGAGCAGCGTGCTCGCGAGGACCCGCTGGACCACGAGAAAGCGCACCGGGTCGAGACCCATGGTGACGAGCGCGTCCAGCTCGTCGTTCACCTTCATCGTTCCGAGCTCGGCAGCGAATGCCGACCCGGACCGGCCGGCCAGCACGAAGGCGGCGAGGAGAGGACCCATTTCACGCACGACCGTGCGCCCGATGATCGACGCCGTGAAAATCTCCGCCCCGAACTGGGCGAGTGGCTGGGCGCCTTCCAGAGCGACATTGATGCCGAACAGCCCGCTCACGAGCGACAGGACGGGAAGCGCGTCGACGCCGGCCTTCTCGAACACGCGAGCGACCTCGCGCCAGCGCATTCGCCGTGGTCGCACGATCGCCTGACCCAGCGCCTGCACGACGGTGCCGATGAAGAGGACGTGTTCGCGCGCGCTGCGAGCCAAGCGGATGGACCACTGGCCTGCCATCTCCGCGATGCCCGGGCGAGGCGCCTCGAGCGCGAGCGCGCTTCCTTGCTCGGTGGGAAACGCGGCCAGGATTCGCGACAGCTCCGGATGGAGCCCGACGACGCGCGCCTGGATGCCAAGCGCCCAGTCTCCTTCCTTCATCTCGTGCAGGACGACCAGGCCGAACGTGTCCCCGCGCCCGACTGCGCTCATGTCGATGGTAAGCGAGTTGATGGTCCTTCCCGACAAACCGCTCGTCAGCCGCTCGCGGATGCGCTTGGCCGTGCGAAAGTCCAGCGAACCGCGGACGACGACGAGGACTTGTCCCGCGGCCTCCTCCCGGAGCTCCAGATCGGATCCGTCAGCCACCATTTCTTCACTGAATGCGCCTCGCTTTCGCATCGCGTCGCCTTTCTCGACTTGCGATGGCGGTGGGTACGATTAGGATTCGGGGACGTCGACGTAGATCGCCACGCGGCGGTTCTGCGCGCGCCCCTGGGCAGTTGAATTGTCTGCGATGGGCTGGGTCGCGCCGCCCCCTTCTACGAGCATCTGCCGCGCCCCGACGCCTCGGCTTGCCAGGATCTCGCGTACCGCTTCGGCACGGCGGAGCGAAAGCGCCTCGTCGTGCGCGGGAGTTCCGCTGGGGTCGGTGAAGCCCTCGATGCGGATGCGGTCCTGCGGGTACTTGGCGAGGATGTCGCCGAGTCGTGCGAGCTCTTCGACCGCGGCCGGCTGCACGACGGCGCTGTCCTTGGTGAAGACCAGCGTCGACCGCAGGTTCAGAAGGAGGCCGCTTTCGGTACGCCGCGCGTCGGCAACTTGTTGGAGCTCCTGCTGCTGCTTGTCGAGGTAGTTGCCGATGGCCCCGCCGACGAGGCCGCCGGCGACCGCACCGATGGCCGCTCCTTCCCATCCGCCGGCGAGCCCGCCGATGAGCGCACCGCCCCCTGCTCCGACGCCCGCACCGACCGCGGTGTCCTTGCCGGGAGTGGCGCAGGCTGCGATTGATGCGAGCAATGTGACCAGAACGACTTGACGCATTTTGCGACCTCCGGGTCTGACTGACCTGCAATCCGCTAATTCAGAAGTCGTGCCAGCACGGCTAACGTCCAGAAGGGCGCAAACAGGGGTGTTTCCACGATTCGGGCGACTCGGATTCCGGCGAGTTGTCTGGGGACCCGACAGGTTCTCGCTTGTCGGGAGCACCCACGATGACCGGTCTCGCCATCGCGCTCGGGTCAGGATTACGTCTCGAGCTCCCTGGAGAACGAGATCATGGCTGCCACCCGGCGCAAATGGCGTGCGAGGGTCCCGGCGATCGCGCGGTAGAATTGATGGCCTGCTTCGGGCTGGCGGGCCAACGCCTTGGCCACCTTCGCGGAGCGGAAGACCAGCAGATCGACGCGCTCGACCGCCACTGCCGCTGATCGGGCCGGGCCGCCGTCGATGAACAGCACGTCGCCAAGGGTCTCTCCCGTTCCGATGAACGCGGGCGGGATCTTTGCGCTCTCGGAGGTGACTCGCACGGTTCCGTTGCGGATGACGAACAGCGCCTCGGGCGTGTCCCCCACCGAGATGATCTCCTCACCCGCCTGAACCGAGATCTCCTCGGCGGTTCCCGCGACGATCTCCAGGACCGGGTCGGGGACCTCCTTGAACATGAAGATCTGCTTGAGCGCTCGAACAGTGTCCACGAAGTCCTCCTCGATCTGCTTCTGCCGCCGGGCTCAGCCGTGCTCGAGCGTCAGGGCTGTGACCAACCGGGTGACGCCCTTCTGGTGGCCACCGCCTCTCAACTCCAGCGCAGTGATTCCGCCGGAGGCGTAGACCTTCCATCCGGCCTCGAACCAGGACTTCATGGAATAGACGTCGTGAGGACGGAATTGGGGATTCTCGGGGATGAATCTGAGCACCTTGTCCATTTCGTTGCCGTTTCCGGGAGTCTCTAGCCAGACAATGATCCGCATGTGCTGTGATCCTTCTATCGTTGCCACGGTCGATGACGCCGCGCTGAAGCACGAGCTCTGCATCGCTACCTCTGTCCTTGCGAATATCGGGCCACTCGTGCTCGCACCTCCTCTTGCAACGGAGCTTTCATCGGTATCGGCTTCCCGTCCTGGCGGCGAGAAGCGTGCCGCCCGACGAGAGACGCAACTGGACGCGCGCGTTGATCAGGTCCGCGTCCGCCTGGATCCGGCTGACTTCTGCATTGAATGCGTCCCGCTGTGCCTGAAGCAGATCGAGCTGCGTGATCGTGCCCGCGCGATAGCGTTCCCGCGCCTGCTCGGCGGCGTGGACCGCGGCCGCCCGTCCGACGCGCGCAGAACGGCTGCGTGCGATGCCGGCGGCGACCGTGTTCCACTCGCGGTGGATCGCGTCACGCGCCGCGAGCGTGGTACGCAGCTCACGAGCCCAGGTCGCTTCCACCGCCGCATCCTGCGCCTTGATGTCACCGATCCGGGTCAGGTCGAACGACCACGTCGCCGTCAACGC
>Ga0137409_10006635_pt1 | contig 11995 bp, 13 predicted proteins | sample CZODoug1_16funga_FD_122059 | JGI IMG/M metagenome (GOLD analysis project Ga0137409, IMG submission 122059) | Vadose zone soil fungal communities from Angelo Coast Range Reserve, California, USA - CZODoug1_16fungal (Hybrid Assembly) | ecosystem: Environmental > Terrestrial > Soil > Vadose zone... | reverse complement strand
GTTCTTGAGCTCCTTGACGTCGACGCGCTCGTTGATGCCGCGCAGAGATTCCTGGCGCGACTTTCCGACGCGCTGCTCGCCCGAGGCGCGCTTGAACTCCTCGGTGAGCGGACCTTTCATCTTCTCGGTGACCTTCACGAGCGCGGCGTCGAAGCCGAGACCGGCTTCCACCGAGATCGTGAGGAGGTCGAGCGCATCGGGAAGCTGCTCGATGATCGCGTTCGCGCGCCCGCCCGCCCGGCTCGACAGGTAGAAGTCGGGCGCCATGAATCCGAGGATGATCCCGACGATGAGTGCGATGAGCGTCTGCAGCGGGTCACCGGTGATCGCGTTGACCAGGCCCGAGATGAGAACGCCGCCGACGATCGAGGCGAAGCCCTTGACTCCAAGGAAGAACTCGGTGCTCGTCGTCTCCATCCCGGCGCGCTTGAGCCGCAGCGAGAGGCCGCGCACGGTGTTCGCCGGATAGAAGCGGCCGACCAGACCGGAGAACCCGGAGATGATCGGCTTCAGCATCCGCTCTGAGAGCGGGCGCTGCAGTTCGAGCTCTTCCAGCGTCCTCGGGCGGACCGCGATCTGCTGGAGTCGCGCCTGCACCGGGTCGAGCTGCGACCCGATGATCATCGACACGAAGACGACCAGGACGCCGAAGAACATGAGACCGGCGAAGACGAGTGGTTCCACCAGCTACACCTTGATGTTCGTGATCTTCTGGATCGCGATGAAGCCGATGACCATCATCACCGCGCCCACGCCCAGGAGGATCTGACCGATGAGCTGCGTGAAGAGCGGCTGCATGAACTCGGGGTTGATGAAGTTGAGCGTGATCATGATGCCGATGGGCAGGAACGCGACGAGGTAACCCGAGTAGCGGCCCTGCGCCGTCAGCGTGTTGATCTCGCCCTTGATGCGGACGCGCTCGCGGATGGTGAAGGCGATCGTGTCGAGGATCTCAGCCAGGTTTCCACCGACCTGCTGCTGCACGCCGATCGCCGTGACCATCAGGTCAAGGTCGTCGCTGCGGATACGGCGCACCAGGTTCGAAAGCGCTTCCTCCATCCCAAGACCGAGGTTGACCTCACGCACGACGCGGCCCATCTCCTCACCCATCGGATCGGGCGTCTCGCGCGAGACGAGCTCGATCGACTGAAGGAAGCTCGATCCGGCGCGCAGTGAGTTCGACAGCAGCGTGATCGTGTCCGCGAGCTGCTTGTTGAAGGCGGAGAGACGACCGCCGATGCGCCGTCCGACCCAGAACCGCGGCACGAAGTAGCCGAGGATCGCGCCGACGACGCCGGAGAGCGGATCGCGGAGCACGCCCAGCAGCAAGCCGAGGCCCACCGCGAGCCCGATGCGGATGCCGTAGTACTCGGAAACGCGGAGCTTGAGGTTCGCGCGCGCGAGGTCGCGCTGCACGCGGATACGGAAGCGCTTGTCCTGCACATCGCTCGACAGCGTCGCGAAGGGATCGACGAGGTTGCGCTGACGCGTCTCCCGCCTGCCGCCGCTCGTCTTGGCGTCGGCCTTGCCGCCCGCGTAGCGCGCCATGCGCTCCTCGACCGAGCCGGCGCCGCCGCCCGACAGCATCGTGGAGATACCCCAGAAGAAGAACAGGACGCCGGCGAACATCCCGGCGGGGAGGGCGTATTCCATCTACCGCAGACCGACGTTCATGTCGCCGAAGACACCCTGCGGGAGCTTGATGCCGGCCGCTTCGAATTTCTCGCTGAACTTCGGGCGGATGCCGGTCGGGCGGAGGCGTCCCTGGACCTTGCCCTCGACGTAACCCGTCTGCTCGAACACGAAGACGTCCTGGAGAACGATCGCCTCGCCCTCCATGCCCTGCACCTCGGTGATGTTCGTGACCTTGCGCGAGCCGTCCTTGAGCCGCGAGATCTGAACGATGACATCGAGCGCACTCGCGATCTGCTCCTTGATGGCGCGCGCGGGCAGGTCGACGCCTGCCATGAGGCACATCGTCTCGAGGCGGGCGAGCATGTCGCGGGGAGAGTTGGCGTGACCCGTCGAGAGCGACCCGTCGTGACCGGTGTTCATGGCCTGGAGCATCGAGAGCGCCTCGCCGCCACGGATCTCACCGACGACGATGCGCTCGGGGCGCATACGGAGGGAGTTCTTCACGAGATCCATGATCGAGACCTGGCCCTTGCCTTCGATGTTCGCGGCGCGCGACTCGAGACGGACCACGTGATCCTGCACGAGGCGGAGCTCCGCGGCGTCCTCGATCGTGATGATCCGCTCGTCCTCCGGGATGAAGCCGGACATGATGTTCAGGAGCGTCGTCTTCCCGGAGCCGGTGCCACCGGAGATGAACATGTTGAGTCGGGCTTCGACACAGGCCCGCATGAACTCCATCATCTCGGCGGTCGCCGTGCCGAACTTGATGTAGTCCTCGACTGTGATCCGGTACTTGGGGAACTTTCGGATCGTGACGACCGGACCGTTCAGCGCGAGCGGCGGGATGATGATGTTCACGCGCGAGCCATCCGGAAGACGCGCGTCCTCGAACGGCTTCGACTCGTCGACGCGCCGTCCGATCGGGGCGATGATCCGCTCGATGATGCGCATGACGTGCTCGTCGTTCTGGAACGAGACGTCGGTGAGCACGAGCTTGCCCTTGCGCTCGGTGTAGACCCGGAACGGACCATTCACCATGACCTCGGTGATGGTGTCGTCGTTGAGGAGCGGCTGGATCGGTCCGAACCCGAGGATCTCGTCGAGGATCGACTCGAGCATCTTCTGACGCTCGACGCGCGAGATGACCGCGCCTTCCTCATCGAGGAACTTGTTGAACATCTCCTCGATGTTCGACCGCACCGCCTTCGCGTCGGAGAGGTCGAGGCGCGGGTCGAGGTTGTTGATGATCTTGGTCTGGAGCTTGAGCCGGACGTCGCGGTTGAGGTCGCGGACCGGCGCGGGGGTCTGGCTGAGCGGGCCCTCCGCCGGGGCCTTCGGCGGGGTCTGGCCGGCAGGGGGCGGCGGGGTCCCCGGCGCGGCTGGCGCTGCCGGCTGCTGTCCTGCCGGGCGCTGATTCTCGATTCGGCGGAGGAGACTCATCGGATGTAGAACCCTCGCTTCCGGCGGGCGTTATGCGTCCGCCTGCTCCCTCGACGCGGAAGTGTACGACCGGATTCCTGGCATAGGACCACCCTAGCGGGGGTCTAACGCGTCGCAGCTCACCGTGTTCGGCCTATCGAGCGCCGAAGAGCTTGAGCCCGCCGCTCGCCTGTTTGGCCCCTTTGGCGCCGGCGCCCGCGGCTGCGGGCTCCGCGGAGCCCCCGGCGAGCTTGGCGGCGAGGGTGAAGATGTCCTTGCTGACCTGGCTGTCGCGGTGGCTGATGACGAAGGGCACACCCCGGTTCACGGCGAGCACGAGGGTGCGTCCGTCGGAGACGATCGTGTGCGGGATCTTGCGGCCGAGGCTCGCCTCGACATCCGACGCTTTGATGCCACCGGAGGAGTCGTTGCGGTTCGCGACGAGCTGCACCTTCTCGTTGGCGTACCCGAGCTTCTCGGCGATCTCCATGAACACGCGGACGTTCTTGAGGCTCGTGATCTCGAGCGTCATGAGGGTGAGGATCACGTCGGCCACGTCGAGCATGGTGATCACCTGCTCCTGGAACGACGGCCAGGTGTCGACGACGATGTAGGCGTAGCGCTCGCGCAGCAGCTCGAGGATGTGTTTCATGTTCGCGCCCGTGATGAGCTCGGCCGACTCCGGCGTCGGGGGCGCGAGGAGCACCTTGATGCCGGTCGAATGCGAAACGAGCACCGATTCGAGCACGTCGGAGTCGGTGTTCTCGAACGATCCGATGAGGTCGGCGATGGTCTTGGCTTTCGGGCTCATGTTGAGGATCACGGCGATGTCGCCGAAGGGGAGGCTTCCATCGACGAGAACGACGGCTTTCTGGGTCAGCTGGTGCAGCGCGACCGCGAGGTTCGTCGCGATCGTCGTCCGGCCGACGCCGCCTTTTGGCGAGAAGAACGTGACGATCTGGCCTGTCTGGCGGGGGCCACCGGCCGGAGCTAGGGGATTCACCGGAGCCGCCGCGGCGGGCGCGGCCGCCGCGTAGCGGGCGCGCTTCACCTTCTCGAGCTCGTGGACATGGCGGATCGCGTTGATCAGCTCGTCGGCTGAGAACGGCTTCACCAGGAACTCACGCGCGCCGGCGAGCATCGAGCGACGCAGGTAATCCTGCTCGCCCTGGACGCTCATCATGATGATCGGCGACTCGGGCACCGTGTTCGAAATGATCTCTGTCGCCGTGATCCCATCCATGTCGGGCATGTTGATGTCCATGAGGATCACGTGGGGCCGCTCTTTCTTGGCGAGGTTCACGGCAGCCTGACCACCGTCGGCGGTACCGGCGACTTCCATATCCGGCTCAAAGCCGATCAGCTTCGCGAGGTTATCGCGAGTGTCGGCGATGTCGTCGACGATCAGGATGCGGATCTTCTCGGCTTCGGCCATAACTCCCCTGACTAACGTTCGCTCGCGGAGTCACGTTGTTCGCGCGTTCCGCCCGACTCGGAATATACAGGCAAGCGGTCGCCGGACGAGACGGGTGTCGCAACAGCGATCACATCGCCACTCCCGGGAACCGACCGGAGACCTCGAGGGCGAGCGCGAGGAGAGTGCCGAGTCCGAGCGCCACCCCGTACGGGATCCACGTTTTCATTACCGGCACCGTCGACGCGCCTGGACCGATCGCCGGGCGGAGACGGCGCACCGCGATGAAGCCGAGCGCGATGACCCCTCCGAGCAGCGCGCCATAGACGGCGCCCGCGAGGAGCAGTCCAAGTCCGCGCATCGCCCCGACCGCCATCAGGTATTTGCCATCGCCCGCCTTCAGCCCGCCCATCGCATAGAACGGATACGCGACGAGGAAGCCGACGACGAGCCCGGCAACGTGATCGAAGAGACCCTTCGCCATGATCTCGCCGGGCACGCCTTCGAGCGCGCCCAGGACAAGGCCGGCGGCCATGACGGGATAGGTGAAGGCGTTGGGGATCCGGCGGTAGCGCCAATCCGTGTAGACAACGGCGACAACGAAAGCGACAAGGATGGCGTCCTCGACCGCTCGCACCGCGTCTATTTCGTTGTCCCCTTAGAAGACGGACCGGGCGGCGTTTTGAGGCGCCGCCCGGTCGTCGTATTCAGCAGCTTGCGATGTCTAGGTGAGGTTGTTGCCGATGTTGCTGAAGATGTTCGTAATCTGGCCGCGAAGGAAGATCATCGCGACGATAACGGCGATGGCGATGACGGCGATGATAAGTGCGTACTCGACCAGACCCTGGCCTTCGTCGTCGCGCAGGAATGCGAGCATTATTCGGTCCCCCTTTCCTGTGATCTGTGTGCAAGCCTGCCCGCCTGGCGGACCTCAGACAACTAGGAAGGTCGTACCTCCGCCGTTTGGGCTAGTCGCAATTCTGCCCTCCGAAACAAGCCCCCACCCGCAAATTGGCTAGTTGTCTCCCGTTTTGACACCGGCCAGACCAACTAGGCCAAAAGGGAGAGGAGGGGAGGACCCAGGAACACACAGAGCAAGGCCGGGAGGATGCAGACCGCCAGCGGAAACAGCATTAGTACTGGGAGCCGACGCGCCTGAGCTTCCGCGCGTCGACGATCGCTGGTCCGGAGCGCATCGGCCTGGGTCACGAGAAGCGTCGCGAGAGGCGAGCCGAACCGCGTGGCGGCGCGCACCAACGCGGCGACGCGTGCCTCGGTCGGCCCGGCGTCGCCGAACGCGTCGAACGCTTCGCTTGCGCCGCGTCCGAGAGCGAGGTCCGCGAGGAGGCGTCGAGCCTCCGGAAGTCGCGCGACCATCGGCGCTCGAGTGACGAGGGCGCCGAGAGCGAGCTCGAACGTGAGGCCCGCCTCGAGACCCACGATCACCGCGTCGAGCAGCGTCGCCAGGTCGGCGGCCGGTGACGAAAGTCGAAGGATCCTCCAGAGCCAGAGCCCTCCCACGATTTCGAGGACGACGGCGACGACGAGAATGACGCGGCCTCGATCGAACATCGCTGCGAGGTATTCGGGCGTCATGACCGCGAAGAACATCCCACCGAGCGGCGCGAGCGCGACGAGCACGATCGCCGACACGCGCCCTTGCGCGGTGAGCGCGTTGCGCTCGTCCTCGAGCGCGATGCGTCCACGGAGCAACGTCGCGACGCGAGCGAGGCTCCGCCCGATCTTGCCGCCGCTCCGCGCGAACGCTCCGAGAACGATCGCAAATGGCGCGAGGTCTTCAGCGGCGACGACGCCGGCGTACGCGCCGACGGCTTCGTCAACGGACGCGCCGAGGGTCATCGACGCCGCCGCGCGCTCGGTCGGCAGCGCGAGCGCACGGGGTAGTGTCGGCGCCACTTCGCTGAGTGCGAGCTGAACCGAGAGCCCGCTCGAGAGCGCCGCGGCGACCGCGTCGACCAGCCCGGGAAGCGCGAGGCGGCACTCGCGCATTCCCGAACGCGCGCGCGGATCGAGTCGCGCCGCGGCCGCGAGCACGGTGGCCTGACGTCGCTCATCGAGGAGGACCAGGAGCGTCACACCGGCGAGTGCGAGGAGCATCGCGATCACGGATAGATCCGGCTCAGGGTGTACGGATCGCCGCGCTCCGGCGAGAGCTCCGCGATCTCGACGATCCTCCGAACTCCCGCCGGGTCGCGCTCCTGATGCACGACGATGTCGATGCCTCGGCGGATCTGCTCGCGGATGGCCTCGAGCGGGAGATCGATCCCACCCATGAGGGCCATCGTCTCGATCCGCATGAGCGCATGCGGGGCACCGTTCGCGTGCGCGGTCGTAAGAGACCCGCGGTGTCCCGTGTTCATCGCCTGCAACATGTCGAGGGCTTCTCCCCCGCGGACCTCGCCGACGACGATGCGGTCGGGCCGCATGCGGAGCGCCGCTCGGAGAAGCGCTCGCACGTCGACCGCGCCGGAGCCTTCGACGCTCGGCGCACGCGTTTCCAGCGCCACGACGTTGGGTTGCGGGAGGCGGAGCTCGGCCGCGTCCTCGATGGTCACGATGCGCTCGCGATCCCCCACTGCGAAGGCGAGCGCGTTGAGCGTGGTGGTCTTCCCACTTGAGGTGCCGCCCGACACGAGCACGCTTCGCCGTTCGCGCACGGCGCGCACGAGATAGTCCATCGCACCCGGCGAGACAGTCCCGTTCCGTACGAGATCGTCGGGGCTCAGCGCACGCTGCCCGAATCGGCGGATCGTGAGGACCGGCCCGACGAGCGATATCGGTGGGATCACCGCGTGGACACGAGAGCCATCGGGGAGTCGCCCATCGACGAGTGGGCTGGCGAGATCGATCCGCCGGCCGAGAGGCGCGACGAGGCGCTCGATCAGCACGAGGATCTCCTCGGGATCGGAGAAGTGGATCGGGGTCTCCTCAAGCCGCCCGTCGCGCTCGACCCACACACCCCGGGTGCCATTGACCATGACCTCGGTCACGCGATCGTCGCGGAGGAGCGGAGCGAGCTCGCCGAGACCGAACAGGCGATCTTCGAGCCAGCGCTCGAGTAACCGCAGCTCTCCCGCTGGGATGACGAGGCGTTGGTCCACAAGTGTCTCGCGCAGCGCCGCCGGGAGCTGCTCGCGCCGCGGCCGGCCATCCGGAGCTTCACGAAGGCGTGCGACGACCCCGCGCTCGATGCGGGCACGGGCGGCGACCGTCACGTCGAGTCGATGGCGATGATCTCGGCCAGCCCGTCGTACGCCTTGCCGAGCGCGCCGCCGAGAGAGTTCGGTCGCGAGGTCGCGGCCGCGATCGTCCCCTCCGCGCGGGGTAGCGCGCGAAACACGTCACGTCCGCCGAGCGATGTGGCGAGCGACTGCGACGCGATCAGCCACGCCGTCTCCGGAACATCCGCGGATCCGAGGGCGGCGACCGAGATTGGGTCGTCGTAGCTCATCACGAGCACGCGGTCGACCGAAGCGGCGAGACGACGTGTGCGTTCGTCGGCGAGGATCGGCGCATCGACGAGCACGATCTCCGAGAGCTCGAGCGCCGCGCGAAACGCGGACTGCGCGAGCCGCACGCTCGGGGCGAATGGCGCACCTCCGACGAGACGAAGACCGGGTGCCGCCTCGGCGGCGACGACACCGAGATGCTCGGCCGTCAGCTCATCGGTCAGATCCTCGAGCTCGGACCAACCTCCGCTCGTCGCGCCGAGCCACCAGCTCAACGTCCCATCCCCGGTGAGGTCGAGACAGAGAGTGGCGCGATGGGGCGCGAGGCGACGCGCGAGATTGGCGACGAGGAGAGACCGGCCGGCTCCGCCACGGACCGACGTGACCATGATCGACCGCGTCGAGCTCCGCCTGGCCGGAGGAAGAGTCGCCGCGATCAGTGGTCCCAGCACCGCGGGCTCGCACGACCTCGCGATCGAGCGGCCCGGAACACCAAGCGCTCCGGCGAGTGCGACCTGCTCGTCGGCGAGGATCACGACACGCGGTAGCTCCGGCGCCAGCGTCGCCGCACGCGACAGTGAGGCAGCGTCGCGGAGGTCGACGAGCGCGACGTCGGCGCGCGTTGGTTCGACCGCGATCAACCCGAGCACCTCGGCCGCGGTAACGAGGTCCGCGCCTCCGTAGAGCGCTACCCGGACCGTCAATGTGCGGAGCGGAGGAGCGGGACGATGAGCAACCCCGACGCACGCGCGGACGCGATCGCGGTCGCGCTCTCCTCGTCGACCTCGAAGACGATCGAACGTTCGTCGGCGCTCATGACGCGTAGGTCGGCCGCAATCGCGACCGCGAGGGGACGATCGCCGGTGCGAACCGCGAGCAGATCGACGCTGTCGCCGCTCCGGACCTCCGCGAGTGGTGCCGCGAGCCACGCGGTTGGGACCGCGAGCGCCCATGTGGACATCGAAAGGCGCTGCGCCAGCGACGTCCGTGTGGCTTCCTCGTCCGCCGATCGCGGCGGTGGCACGAAAACCGTCGAAAGGATCGACGCGACCAGCAGCGTTGACCCGCCGGCCGCGAGCAGAAGCCTGCGCCGAGGGATCGCGAAGCGCCTGGGCGTGAAGGTCAGGGCGGGGAGCATTCGGGTGCTCGGAAACCGGCGCGGTGCGAGCGGCCGCTCAGCACGAGTCGCGCTTCGATCCGATCTCCGACGCACGAGAGCTGGACCTGCTCGACCCCCCGGCCACCGTTCTCCCGCGCGAGCTCTTCGGCCGCCGCTCGGGCCACTTCGACGACGCGCGGATCGAGCACGATCTCCTTCGCCGCCGCGGGGCGCGCCGCGTAGACATCGACGACGGCTTGGGCGGCTGCTTCGACGGCGGCCTCGCCCGCGCGCTGCGCGCGGGCGCCCGTGACGATCCTCTCTTGAGCGGCGCGAAGACCGACGATCGCGGTCGCCGCGATCCCGAGCGCGAGGACCACCGCAAGGATCGCCTGGCCGTCCTCGTCCCTCACGGGGTCCACTCGACCCTGCGCGCGGCCGCTCCCTCGACGATCAGGCGAGGAAGGCCGACGAATCCAAGCGGGATCGGAATCGCGTACCGAAGTCGGACGCGCAGGAGCGAGCCGCGTGGCGTCGACGACCTGGGACTCTGGTTCTCGGTCGGTTCGATGATCACCTTCACCGCTGACGCATCGAGCGGCGCGACGGCGGCGGCCGCGGTGCTGCGCACGAGCTCGTCGTCGTTCGTGAGCGATCCGGTGCGCGCCGCTTCCGCCGCCGCGTGCTCGAGAGCCAGGCGCGCCACACCGATCTCCGCTACAAGCACGACTCCGAGGATCACCACGAGCAGAAGTGGGACGACGAGCGCGAACTCGACGATCGCTTGTCCGCGCTCGCCCTTCATCGACCGAGCGCGCGCACGAAACGACTGCACAACGCGCCGAACTCGTCGATCACCCGTCGGCAGAAGGGGACCCACCGCGCGAGGTAGAGACAGACCGCGCCAAGCGCCGCCACCAGCAGGAACCGCCGCCACAAGCGCGTCTCTTGGTCCCAGAGGATCGGCGCGAGCAGGCGTGTGATGGGATCGCGGCGATCCGGCGGTACCTCGTGCGTCCGGACGGTCTCAGCGACGAGATCCGCGATCTGGCGGTTGACCAGGCTGCCGCCGTGTCCGTCGATGAGCTCGCGCAGCGACGCTGGAAGGAATACGCGCTGCGGCACGCCAGGGTCGCGGGCGTCGAACTCATTGACCAGACCATCGGTCGCGAGGCTTGCATCGACGCGGGCGACGCCGACCGGCGCGCGGATGGGCCTCGCCACCGCGAGGTCTTGGATCGCGTCGCTCGAGGGATCACGCGCGGCCGCGACTCCGACCGCGCGCACGATGTCCTCGACAGGCCCGAGGATCGGAAGGAGGAACGCAGGAGCGCGGGCGTAATCGGCGCCGCTGTGCGGTCCGGCGATGGCGACGAAGGTGCGGACACCGTCGCTCGCGGAGAGGCCATTCGCGAACGCTCGGTCCGTCACGACGCCGCCCATTGAATGCGACACGATGTTCACAGCCGCGTAGTCCCCGCGGATGGTCCGGATCTCATCCGTCAGGACCTGCGCGTTCGCGTCGACTCCGCCGTACGTGTCGTAGGGAAACCGCGGATCCTGCCCGAGCCGCCGTACCTCGTAGCGGTCAGCGGGGAAGCGCGCGGCAAGCACGTCGAACGCGCCGTCATCGGAGCGAGAGCCGTAGCCGCCGACGAACAGGACGAGCTCCTTCTTGGGTTGCGGCGCGCGCAGGGGCTCGCCAACCGGATCGGACTCCGGCACGATCGCGGGGACGGGCGCTGTGTGGATATCACTCGGCCGGAGCTCCGTGAGAGGGATTGGGCTCGAGGTCGGAGGACGGCCGGCGCCGCTCGGCGCCGGCGGCCGGCCATCGTCCGCGCTCGCCGTGAATGCCCCAGCCGACAGGAGGGCCAGCGCGATGAGCGCTCCGCGAGCGGCCGCGCATCGGAACACGCGGCGCAGTCAACAGGGGATGGCGCTCGGGTCGCATAGGACGAGAAGTCGGTACCGGAGTACCGGTCTACGTCCTCGTGCGAGCCACCTCACTCGCCTGAGCTCGCGCCGCCGTCTCGTCGGCGTCGTCGAGCGGATCCAAAGCGGTGTTCTTGTGCCGCCGATCGAGGGCCCACCCGAGCAGACGATCCGCAAGCCATGGGTTCTTCGGCAGACCGGACCCGTGGAGATAGCAGCCGATCACTTTCCCCTGGACGGCGCCCTCGGTCTTGTCCTCGCCGTTGTTGCCATTCCCGACGATGACCGCTCCCAGTGGTTTCGCGTTCGGTCCGAGGTAGGTGCGGCCGCTGTGGTTCTCGAACCCGACCAGGACCCCGTCGGGTGTCTCGGCAACGAGGTTGCCAACGAAACGCAGCGCGCCGGTGCGTGTCCGCACATCGAGGACGCCCAGCCCCGGGATGGCCGGCGCACTCTCCGGGACGTACTCGTGTCCGAGCAGCTGGTAGCCGCCGCAGATCGCGAGTGCGGCTGCGCCGTCCGCGAGCGACGCCTTTAGGGCAGCTCCGTTCGCGCCCGCGAGGTCGGCGCCGACGATGTCCTGACCCTGGTCCTGGCCGCCGCCGAAGAACCAGACGTCCGGCCAGTCCGCGTCAAATGCCATCCCGGCGGTGAACGCGCGCACCTCGACCGCGATGTCGCGCCAGCGTGCGCGCTGCGCGAGCGCGAGCACGTTCCCACGGTCGCCGTAGATGTTCATGAGGTCTGGATACAGGTGCGCGATGCGCAGGTCCACGCTTCAATCTTCCCAGAAATTCGCGACATGGCCGCGCCGCGCCAGCTCTGCGCGCAGCGCGAGCATCGCGGTATAGGTCGCGAGCACCACGACCTCGCCGCCCGACGGCGCCCCGCCGAGCGCGCGGTCGATCGCGCTCCCCCACTGTTCCACGACCTCGACCCGGTCGCGCGGGACCCCCGCGTATTTCAGCCGGTTCGCGAGATCGCGCGAGCGGACCCCCGTCACCACGGCGTGCTCCACCGCGG
>Ga0137409_10006634_pt1 | contig 11995 bp, 28 predicted proteins | sample CZODoug1_16funga_FD_122059 | JGI IMG/M metagenome (GOLD analysis project Ga0137409, IMG submission 122059) | Vadose zone soil fungal communities from Angelo Coast Range Reserve, California, USA - CZODoug1_16fungal (Hybrid Assembly) | ecosystem: Environmental > Terrestrial > Soil > Vadose zone... | reverse complement strand
CGTTGTCGACGACGAGGTAATAACCACCAGGTATGGCCGGTTAGTGCCGAGGTTTAACACGACGAAGCTCGTGCTCGGGATGGACCAATCCGCGGTCGTCGCTGCCGTACCCGAGGACGTGCCATACTTGTAGAATGCCTCATTGGCACCAACATTCCAAAGCAGCACAGTCTGCCCGCAAGAAGCGAGCTGCACATTGCTCGAAACATTGCTGACATTCAACGTCGCCGCCGAGCAAGGTGAGATGCCCTGCTGTGCCCTAACTGGCAGCACAAAAAGAACTGCCAATAAGGATATCAGGATGAAACGCTTCATGATCCTCACCCCTCTAAGAGACTGATATCAACAGCAAAGCTGCCCTTGGGGCCTTTACTGGTTGAGAAACTGACTTTTTCACCCTCAACAAGCGCGCGCTCTATGCCTGATTTGCGCAGTTGGTTCGCGTGCACAAAAATATCCACGCCGCCACCGGGCAATTGAATAAAACCAAATCCTTTATCCCGATTGAACCACTTAATCGTTCCCTGCACCTTATCGCAGTCCTGAGCTTCAGTCACCCAACCCTCCAATAGCTACCGCAAACATGACCTGAAAAGATCATTCCAATATAATCCAAAGATAAATAAATCAGGCAGCAACCAATGATTTCTCGTCCAATTCAACACGTACTTTCTGGCCTAATAGTTCGGTCAACACCCGGCAGCGCTCGTGCGCCGTCATTCCTTCGTAAATTAATGAAAGCCCCACCAGGGGGCCAGCTTCGGTCTTGACAGGAACCCCCGGTTGAAATTTGGCGGGGTTTGGCAGGCAAACCAGACCTTTGGTGTCGTGGCGCTTGAAAAGCGCCTGAATTTCAGTTCCGGCAATTTCCTGAGGCCCCTGCTCGCGCATAAGCAGGTAGCTCATACCGCGCGTATTTCGTATAGGGTACCAGTCCTGAGCAGGCTTGAGGTCTATGAAAATGTAGCGTGGGAACAATGGTTTGATGCATTGCTTAGCTGCTTTGCGTTCAGCAATGCGCGGGTAGTAGTGGGCGTAGCTCTGCCGGGCAAGGTTCTCGGCGGCTACCGCCTCCTGATTCGGTTTTGTAACTCCAACCAACCAAGGCATAGATGAACGACCCGATTCCTAGGAACACCCAAACAGGGACGATTAACGCACAAGGGCCTTTGCTGTCAAGATGGTGTGTATGGCTGAACGCATAGAGGATGCATCCATGAAACATCTTAGGATAGCAGTACCGTGGCTACTGACCATGGCCAGTTCGCTGCTCAGCATTTACATACTGCAAACCACAAGCAACGAGCGCAGTTTGTACCGAAGCCAAGTTACCGGTGCTGGGCTCAACATCATCAGGGCGCAAGGTGACGCCAATGAGTGGAAGGACATAGCATCAAAGTGGGAAGACAGCTCCGAGCGATTTGAATTGCTGACAAACGAATGTCTGTCAATGCTGAAAGACTACCGTGCCATGTTTGAGCCCAAAACCGTCATACCACCGTTGGATGAACGATGATCAAAGACCGCAGAAACTGGTGGGGGCTCAGGTGCAAAATCCATAGCTGCCCTGGTACGTGTGAAACGCACGGCTGGGTATGTGGCATTTGCAAGAAATTCGTCAGCTATAATTCTGAAGGTGAAGAATCAGAATTTAAATTGGTAAAGAGCTGGAAGCCAAAAAACCTAAAAACGAACTATGTAGCATTCGCTGGTGATTTTGTAACCTGCTCAGGTAGCAGCAGTCACATCGTAGGTCAGGTAAAAATTAATCTATATAGGAATTATCAAATCAAGAGGGGTGACTTTGTGTGGTTCCTTAAAAATCCACCTGTAACAGGCACCCTTCTCAAGAATTGCATATGTGAACAGTGTGGGGCAGGCATTCTAAGGGGTAATCCGGTGACTGGCGGCATTCAGATAAATATTGGCGGGAAGTGGCGCCCATGAAAACGTGGCGCCCGCAGCGACGTGAATTCGAAGATGCAAACCAAGTATGTCGGCACATTGCCAGGAACCCAGGAATAAAAACATTGAAAGTGAGCCCCAAGTCGGCTGCCAATATCCTCAAGAGTATGCAGGCTATCCAACGTGCCATGTACTCCAATCCAGCCCCTGATGCTGTCATAGTACAAATCATGGGCGTCAATATAGAGGTTGACTATGATCAAAGTAAGGAATGAAGAGTCAAAGCAGGAGTGCTGGGTGCAGCCCGATCACGTCAGCAAGATGTGACACGGCTGGCAGTGTGACTGGTGCTGGGTTGAGGATAATTCCAAGGCGATCTATGGATGAATATTCATTGGTACACGGCATTGAGCACACGGGAAAAAATACGGGTGTGTGAAAAACTTAAATACCTATGGGACATAGATGCACACCCCGGCTCACTGCTTTTCATCAAAGACGAAACGATCAAGGCGGTGATGACGTCTGATCTTGGTGCCTACAGCATTTGCCAGGGCTGCGGGGCTGAGATGGACCCCATGTGGTCCAGGGAGCACCATGAATGCTCAGCCTGTTATGTCATTGGTGCAGCCGGATTGGATAAGAGATGAAAGCGGCTTGGTACAATTCATTGTCTCTCAGGGAGAAAGAAAAACTGTGCTTGGTGCTCAACCAGTGTTTTGAAGGCAACACCGCACAATGGCATCCTGGAAATCTGGTGTTCTTCAGTCAGCAAAAACTAGCTGACTTGATTTTACAAGAGAAGGACCAAGGCGAGCTCTATAAGTTGTTCAGCACCTGCGGTGAATGCGGCAAAGAGCTCCCTGCACATAAAAAGCAGGTAAGCTCAGGCTGGCTGTATTCAACTTGTCTCAATTGCGCGATCAAGACAAGTGTCCAGTCAACCGTTGACACCCCAGCAGAGCGCTCAACATGAGCACAACGGTGATTCTGACGATCCATTTCATTGGTGATTTTGTCTGCTGCTGCATGCCTACGCACTGTTCTTGACATGCTCATATCATGTATTCGAAAGGATAAATTCATTAAAAATAGGTGTCGTTTCCGTTGAGACGTCGCAAAATCCATGCCAGGGGGAGGGACCATTTGCTCTTCGGCCGCCCTATTAGGTAACAAATTGTTTCAGGTTGTCCTGCAAGCAAGGGCAAGAGCCATGCCAACAATCTCTTCGAGGCTCATCGAACCCTATGCATCGATGCATGGCAGCTGCCAAAGATAATCATAGCTATGATGGTGCTTTATGGTTGCAAATGGGTGCGGCTTAGTGTAGGGTGTTTGTGTTGAGCAGGCATACCGCCAAGGCTCACACACTTGAGGTTACTGAAATGGCAAAGGCAACTAACCGCTCACACTACGCACACGTGCTTGACCAGTGGGCCAAGGCGCCGGTCAAGTTGGGCCCGCAGCCCACCGAGGCGCAGTTTGCCACCGCGCACGTGTTTGGCCGGCCGGGCAAGCAGGCGCTTGGCATTGCCATGGCGCTACGTGACTGCGGCATGACCAGCCCGCAAATGCTGGCGGCTTCGGCGCTGGATGACGGCAACCCCACCCCGTGCCGCAACAAGCTTGGCTTGCTGGTCACCAACGGCATGTTTGCTCGTGACGCGGCCGGTAACGGCGTGATCAAGCTGTCACTGGCGCCGCGCGGCCAGCAATGGGTTGACCAGCGCGCCAAGGCCGGCAGTGACGTTGCCGTGGCCGCTGATGAGGTTAAGGCGACCAAGGCTAGGGGGGCCAAGGCCAAGCCGGCAAAGCGCGCCAGCAAGCCCCGCAAGGCGGCTGAGGTGGTACCGGTGGCTGACGCCACCCCTGACGCGGTGCCGGTGCCCGTCACTGAAACCGCCCCGGTTGACGCCACAGTCAACTGAAGCCTGATCAGCCGTGATCAGCCCCGCGCAAATGCGGGGCTACTTTTGATGGGGGTTACCGTGATCTATTGGCCGTACTTCATCGTCTGGCTTGCGGGGATGGGCGCGTTCGTTATCCTGATCCACGTCATCTGAGAGCACAGCCGGGGCCTGATCCAGTGGAGCCCCGGCTTCTTTGCCTTTGGAAGTGTTTCTTCTGGACGTCGATTTCCTCCCGACGATTGAGTCGACTTCTAGTTTCCCGACGACGGCCCGAGACTCATCGACTCTGGACGAACTCATCCACCACCTCTGGAGGCAGCATCTCTTCGAGCCCTGATTATGTCTGACAAGCTCGTCGGTTCTTTTGTCTTCTCAGGTGTCTGGACAACTGTCTTAACTGGTTTAGCTTGTCTGGGCTTCTCATCTACCTTGTTAACGTTAACAAACTTGTGTGATCTACCCGTCTTGATCTTCCAGATGGTCTGCCTCGAGAGCCCAGTGTCCTTGGCAAGCTGAACAATTGGTGCAGTAGCCTCATAAATTGCTCTGACGTCGTCTTCGTTTAGGATTGTCCTGGACAACAATTTACCACAGCGAGGGCATTTCATCTTGATCCTCCAGATGCCATGTTAACTTAACCTATGTAACCGTTACAGTAAGCTTAACACAATGTCCAGTCCTTGCATCTAGGATTGTACCCCTCCCCCTATAGTCTTTGTGGTAAGAAGGGGAGAAAAACCATAGGCTTAAGGCTGCCAAAACCCCTAAGAAGGCAAGGAAGACCCTCGGGACTATATAGGATTCCTTGGGGTAATCTTGGGCGCCCACCCCTAATCCAGCACATATGCTCACTCTGAGCATATCCTTAGATGAACTCAGATATTAACTTGTTGAGTGATCGTTGTCTGGACGCCATTCATGGGCACTTCTATGGGTATCCTTTTAGTTCATGTCGTCCTGCTAGCCAGTAGCTACCGGTATCCCCTGCACATCCATGACTGCCAGCTCCTGTGTCCTGAATGGCCCTATTGGATCACCATCAGTTTGCTTGGTTTCAGTTTTCAATCCACCGCCAGTGCTTGCCATCAAAACGTGCCTTGTTGCCGGTGATCAGCTGTTCCAGCACCATCTCAAACTCAAGCGGTTCAAAAATGCGCCTGACCGCTGAATACAGCACCCTTTGTGTCAAGCCTGTTTTTGGCGGATTGATCTCACTGGTGCCGTGGTAGGCATCATAGATCATATCCATCAACGTTATGATGGCAGCCTGCTTCACCTTGGTCATTGGATTTATCCTTTGTCAGGTTCAGGGCGTGATTTGCCCGTCATTATTTATACCTGAAAATGCCCGATTTTACTAGCTTTTTGATGAATGCATCCTATACCAGCCCTCAACCTTGTTTTGGGCTGAGACACACGAACTTGGTGCCAGGAACCACGTATTGATTGCGTGCTTGATCTTGATATCTTCAATAAAGATCAAGTTCCCCGGATGCGGATCAAATCCATCCATCACTACGTTCTTAGCTGTATGGTGCTTCATATCCCGTGCCTTGATAAGGCATCTACACACATAGAGCTTTTCATCCAGCGTCAGCTTTTTATACAGCTCTATGTCCATTTAGGCCCGCACTTCTCTGGTTTCTTTGCCGTCGCATTGAAGATTTCAACTAACTTGCTTCTCTGCTTGTCTGGCATTGGACAATGACAGACAATATACGCCGCTACCTCATCGCTGATAAAGATCAAACTACCTGGATGTGGTAGCATGCCACGGTAATAGCCCCCGGCATGCGCTTCCCTGAATCGCTCGCAGAGAAATTCCTTATCTTTGGCGTTCATCTGCTGGTATTTCTTGATGTCCATGGTGTGTCTCAATGAATATGGTTGATCTTGCGACGTACAGGGTACGAACCGAAAAGACTGACAGCAAACTCAACTTTGCTGTCATCTATGAATATCAGATTCCCGGGATGCGGGCTCAGGCTGTCTTCAATCAGCTTGTAATTAGGAGATGAATCCAGCGGGTGCACATCTCTTCTAGCATTGGCGCGAGCTCCTTCCAGGCATCTGCATACTTGCAGCTTTTCATCCAGGCTCAATGATTGGTATTTCTTGATATCCATCTTGCTGATGCCTTGCTTTCAGCCTGCAAATACGTATAGCCTGAATAGCGCGAAAATGCCAATTTTTGATGGAGCCTTGATCATGATCCGCAAAAACATCAGACGCTACCGCCTATGGCACAAATGGTTCGGCTCACCTGACTACTACCCAGGGGAATCATGGTGATCTACTGCTTCGGGTGTGCAGCTACCCTGAGCGTTCTCTGGACCGTACGTCGGGACGTGGATCACTGGTGTCCTTCCCCCCTCAACTACACAGCACGGGCAATCCAAAACCTGAGCGTCGAAGCAGACGCTCACACCCGCATGCTCTTCATCCGCACCTCAATGGTAAATGAATCGTGGATGCTACTCGGAACTTTCCCTTATGGAAGCGTGCAATTCGGCATTTCATCCTGTGATTGGTTCATGCTCAAAACCGATGGGATGTTGAAGGATGTAGTGATTACAAGCATGGATGCTATCGTGGACCACGACGAAACACTAGATGTCTTCACAGATCACCGCATCTCCACTCTGGAAGAGCATAATTGGACAGAAAATGGCTACGATTCTACGGTAACAATTGGCGGAGTACATGGAGAAGCGACACCAGAACGCCTTCAGCTCTTGCAATCTCATCGCAGCAAATTGCAGATCAAAGATGGTAAATGGATATTGTGTGAATAACTCCAACAAGTTTTGAAATATTCGTTGCCAAGGTGGGGGCTTTTGGTGCAGTGTGGGCACTGTGTGCCCAAATCATGACCGGTTGCTACCACCCCCGGTTCATGGGCACGCCACCCCAAGGCAAGCGCCCACAGCTTGCCGCCGGCAGTGTCACCGGTCAGCATATGACGCCTACGAACTAATTGCGGGAATCACTTCAAACGCTGCCAAAGATGGCAAATTCAATGCCATGCTGCAACCAAGGCTAAGCCATGCGCGCACCTCAATATGGGCACCACAAGGGCAAGCGTAGGGGCACAAACCCCTTTAGCAGGCCCGTGGTGCGCTTTGTGAGCCACAAGGTAGGTAACCCTACCTCAAAGCTCATAAACGCATCAGTGACCGCCCCAAGGGCGCCAATCGCTATTTCAACGCCAAACAAGCCTATCACGCTTCACCTATGGCATAAGTCAGCCAAACGTGGGGATGACGGGCGCAAGCTGCCTGCTAGTCAGGGGCCGGTGATTTCAAAGCCGGTTGCGGTTGAAATGCGGTTGTTATGCGCGGTAGCGGTCAAGGATAAGTTCAAGTCACGTAATGACCGGTACCGCCAATATGCATGGCCAAGCGGTGCCTTGAAAAGCGGCAAGCAGTAGTAAAGAAGCTCAAGTAAATTGAGCAGTTAGGGGCGCCAGCCCTTAATTACCGCACCTCACAATTATGTGCGCGCCTTGCTTCAAGCGGCGCACGTGAGGGTAAAGCTATTCCAATTACACAGCCTGCCTTTGCTTGATGCTTTCACAAATGGCATCAGGCGAATGGCTGAACAAGATGCGCTCAGGTTGAAATGACCTATAAGTATAATTCCTTTGAGGTTCCACACTCAATGGGCCGGTGAAACCCACCGCGAGGACGTAGGCATCACTCACCTGAAGGAAGTTAACCTAACTTGCGGTTCGTTACGGCACAAGTTTTGCCGCAAGCGGTATTTGCATCTGTTTGGCCCTGCCTGAAATGCCGGTTGACTGATACAGCAAAGGCGTTGCATCATGAGGGGTAGCATTCACAGCAATTGAGCAGGGGATGGCCTCAGGTCACCCCCTGTTTATTCTTTTACCTCAGTGACAATTAGGTGGTTGGTACCGCCAGCCTGGACAGTAAATACCTCCTGTCAGGCGTTGCCCACTGTTCTGGGCCGGCTGGTACCAACCTCCGGATTGCCATTGGGGTGATCCACTTCCTGACAGGAGTGATCCATGAAAAAGATTGAATTGACTGAGGACGAAGTTGAAACCCTCAAAGACCTGATAACTGATTGGGATTTTGGTACGGCAGCCAAACGAGAAATGTCATGAATGATCCAAACAATCCAAATATGGTACGGTATATTGGGAAGCTTGATGCTGCGCACCAACAGATCATTTGTGCGGCAGTCAGGACGCACGCGCACAGCAAATACCAAAATGCCTATGCAGGCATCCTGCCCTTCATCCCGGTGAGGGTATGTGTCCAGTCAGTCAAAATGGCGCTTGAAACCAGTAGCAGGCGCAATTACGCAGTGATCCTGGCACTCATCGAGTCACACTTATGGCTGGATACGCCGTCAAAGGGTGAAAGAGCCAGGATGCTGCGTCAACTCAACGACGCCATGGTCCACAAGCACTTTGGTTACCACCCGGAGCGTGGCGTGGTAATCCCTGGCCTGATGGCCATTGAGAAGGTTGAGCGCGAACGCGGCTTGTTTGAGGGCAAGCAGGATGCTAACGACATGCTGCGGCCAATGGTTGTTCTCAGGAACTTGGCTAAGGATTACTGGCAGGTTGAGTGCGCTGCCAAGTATCGCTTCTATGTTGACGGATGGTTAGTGGATAACTGCTCATGACCGGCTTCAGCAAAAAGGACCACGATCGCCTGTGCAACAAATGCAAATGGGCGCTCCTGGCCGACGATGGCTACTCCAACTACACAGTTGAGGGAACCACGCTCTATTGCCTGATGAACAAGCATCCGGACGGCCATTTTGACAAGTTCTACGGTCAGGATGACCGGCTGGAATACGCACTGAAGTGTGATTTCTTCATTGCGGGTGAGCCGGTTCAGGTAGACGTTGATAAGGATTTACTGGACCGCAAGCACTTCGGTTACGGTTACACTACGGACTTCACGGTGGCGCCGCTGGTACGGCGTTGGTTTGACGAAAGTGGCAAATAACAGGAGGTTGAAATGACAAAGAAAGACTTTGAATTGATTGCCAGGACACTGGCAAAGATACACCCCACCAATGCAAACGACGGGCTTAGAGCCTATGTCGTCTGCGAATTCATTGACGAGCTGAAGCGGACAAATGTCAGGTTTGACGTGGATAAGTTCCTGAAAGCCTGCAATTGCGGCCAAGGCATCCCTCAGGCTATGGGGCTGCACGCTGCTGCCACGGCCTAGCGGCTTCATTGGTTAGCCTTTGTGTTGGGGCGGTAGGGTACTAGCCTTACTGCCCCTTTGCGCTATCAAGCGGCCCTTTGCAAGGTGCACAAAGCCTAATTTTACCGCGTCACGTGCCGCCATGCCTTGCCACTACGTATTCTGCTCACGGTGGCAGGACTGATTTGGTATTTGCTAGCCAACCAATAGATAGTCTTTTTTGATCTTATTATGCTTCTTACTTCTCGTATTCTAAGTTTAGTGTTGCCATTTTTTGAGCCTATCAAGCTGGTACCCCAATGTGCACGTCTCCTGGCGTGCACTTCGACCAAAATACATTCAATGTTTTCAGGAGAATAAGGCCCCTGATCCTTAAAACGCGACATAACATAATACCCGCGCCAACGGCCCCGGCTGTCATACCAATCAGGGCCTAGATTTTTGACCCACCATGCTACCCAAGATTCAAAGTTAAATAGCCAAGCAATGCCACGCTTCTTTGCTGCACATTTTTGTGAGGCATAAGCAAATTTCTCTTTATCCATGCATCTGATCATTTTTGTCCTCATTACAAATAGGCTACCATTCATTAGGCAAATTGCCAACTAGACAGGAGGATGTTGCTATGTCGAAACTAAACGAGCGAACCGTGCTAAGTAGCCTCCACATTGGCTCATGGAGTGGACGGTCTGTCGACCACGAAGTGACTGAAGAAGTCAGTGAGAGTCACCGCGCCGATCCTAAAGCTTCCGGGCATTACAGCAAACAGCTGATCGCTGTTAAGTTCCTGAAGCCAATCAATTCAAAGATTGCTGTGGCCCGTCGAACCCACCGCATCTTGACACTGCCATGGGATGATGATGCGCGCATCCTATCGACAATTGGTTATCAGCACTATACCGAACAAATGAGGCTGCACCGACTTGGTGTCGACGCCGGGGCCACTGAGTTCTGCAAGAATTATCAATCATTCATCGACGAAGCCAAGATCAGGCTTGGCACGATGTATGATGGTGAGGACTACCCAACCAGTGAAGAAGTTCGTAAGAAATTCTGGTTGGACGTTGAGATCAAACCAGTACCGACGGCTGGTGATTTCAGAGCTGAATTAAGTGACGCATCAGTCAAAGCTGTTGTCCATGATATTGAGAATAGAAGCAATAAACGCCTTGAAAAGGCGATGGACGACGTGTTCAACCGCATCATCGAATGCACCGGCAAGATGGCTGAGCGGTTGCGGGCCTATGAGCCGGCGGCAGGTGGGGACAAAGCCAAGAACACGTTCAAGGACTCACTCATCTATAATATAAAAGAATTGGCTGATTTGTTGCCGGCCCTCAACGTCACCGGCGACAAGCGGCTGGACGACCTTCAGGCTCAACTGCTGAAGGATCTGGTCGAGCACTCACCTGAAGTGCTGCGAGCTGACGAAAGCAAACGCTCAAAGACAGCTGAAAAGGCCGAGCGTCTCTTCAAGAAAGCACAACAATATCTTTCATGAGTCCCACCATGAAGTTAACACTCAGTGAGAAAGCAGCAGAGCGGATAGCTCTGCTACTACTTTCAATTCCCATAAATGAACGTGACGAGGCTAGCCGTACAGCCCTAGACTTAGTGCATAGGGCAGAGCGAAATTGGTGGGAGCTTATTGGCAGACCCCATTACAGTAAACGGCTGAGAAGCCTACATCGGGCTTGGGCAAAAAACAGGAGTTGAAGACCTATGAGTGAAATTGACCCTGACCGGTTTGACGAAGACAGAAAGAATTTGGACTTGATAGCAAAGTTCTTTCTGGGCATGAAGATGAACACCGCCGTTGGTACCACGATGCATGAGACATCGAATGAATTCATCTTCTACATAGGTAAAGCTCAGCAGTCGTTGATCCAAGCGTTTGCAATAGCTGCTGAGCGTGAGGAATTCTTGAGGAAGGTAAATGAGCGGCAGCAGCAAAAGACCACTAAGGTTATCAAGAGCATCAATAAGACAAAGCTCAGGAAGCCCTGAAACACAGACTGTGCCTTACACTAACAAGGAGATTTGAAAATGCCACAAGTGCCGAGAAAGATAATCCAAATAACTGTCACCTCTGGAAAGCGTAAAAGCAAAGTCAAATGGGGTCAGGAGGACTACATGTCCATTCATGCCTTGTGTGATGACGGCACTGTGTGGGCACGCCACCCATGGAGTGAAAGATGTGAGAATTGGACATGGGCTCTAATTGAGAGCATCCCTCAACGTAACTTAAGTGAGTCCAGGCCCTCTGAAGAGCCGCCGCAAGAGATAGTTCTTACGTTCGGCAAGAAAAGCTGAAGTGCAGCTAGGGAGCATCAGCGTATGGTGCTCCTCATGGTGCATTTTGAGTGCACTGCTTCGACAGGAGGTACTAAAGTCATGGCTAAGAAGGACGGAGAATCTATTGCTAATCTGGCCACCACCATCAAGTTGGCCAAGCAGCGGGCATTGCGTTACATGAGTGCGAACATCCCCTGCTACATCGAAGGGCCGCCCGGCGTTGGCAAAAGTGAGATGGCCAAGCAAATGGCTGACGAGCTGGGCATCGGTTTCATCGATGTACGGCTGGCGCAGCTGGACCCGGTTGATTTGCGTGGCCTGCCTTCAGTAATCAACGAGAAGGGCACGCGGATCACGGCATGGGCGCGGCCTGATATGTGGCCGGTTGAGGAGCGGGATGGCAAGCGCGGCATCATGCTGCTCGACGAACTGGGCGACTGCAACAAGGCCATGCAGTCCGCCTCCTATCAGGTCATCCTTGACAGGAAGGCCGGGCCGCATGAGATACCCAAAGGCTGGTACGTCATGGCTGCCGGCAACAGCCAGCGACACAAGGCCGGTGCTCAGGCCATGTCTACCGCGCTGGCCAACCGCTTCGCTCACATCGAGGTCGAGGCCAACCATGAGTGCTGGTTGGAGTACGGCAACAAGGTGGGTTATCACCACTTCGTCATGGGTTTCATCAAGTGGCGC
>Ga0137409_10006633_pt1 | contig 11995 bp, 10 predicted proteins | sample CZODoug1_16funga_FD_122059 | JGI IMG/M metagenome (GOLD analysis project Ga0137409, IMG submission 122059) | Vadose zone soil fungal communities from Angelo Coast Range Reserve, California, USA - CZODoug1_16fungal (Hybrid Assembly) | ecosystem: Environmental > Terrestrial > Soil > Vadose zone... | reverse complement strand
GGTCAGCTCCCAGTCGTCGTCGTCGATCACCAGCGCGCCGTCGGTGCCCTGCAGGGAGTACACCACCTTGCGCACGCCGGCCGTCCAGGTGAGGAAGCAGTGCGCGTACCCGGTGGGGAAGGTGAGCACCGCGTTCAGGTTGTCCTCGGTGTCCCACTTCTTGTCGAGCGTGAGCGCCTTGGCCGTCACGTGGGTGGGCAAGGACTGAAGCCACGCGAAGGTCAGGTAGAAGCTGTGGCTGCCGTGGTCCATGGCGATGCCGCCGCCCGAGGTCTTGCGGTCGCGGCGCCAGTCGGTGCGCCACTCCGCGACGCCCTTGGCGTGCGTGGTGCGGAAGGTGTTCAGCGTGACCGCGCGGACCCTGCCGATGCGGCCGGAGCCGATCACCTCCAGCGCGAACTTCACCACCGGCGCGTGCTTGTAGTTGTGCGCGGGGAAGACGACCCGCCGGTGCGCGCGAGCGGCTTGGACCAGCTCCAGGGCCTGCGCGGTCGTCGTGGTGAGCGGCTTCTCGCACAGCACGTGCGCGCCGCGACGCAGCGCCGCGAGCGCGATCTCGGAGTGCGCGTCGGGCGGCGTGCAGACGTCCACGAAGTCGAGGCCCGTCTCCGTCTCCAGGAGCTCCTGCCAGGTCGAGTAGAGGCGGGCTTTCGGCGAGACCGCGCGCGCCGCCTCGAGCCGGGCCGGGGAGACGTCCGCGACGGCGGCGATCTCCACGTCCTTGCGCGCGAGGTACGCGGGGTGGTGCCCCCTGCTCGCGATGAAGCCGAACCCGACGATGGCGCCCTTCAGCATCTGTCCTCCGCGGCGCGTGCTTATCGCAGGAATCCGACCGGCGCGGAAGGAAAACGCTCACCTGGAATGGCGTGCAAAGTCGCGGGTCGATAAAAGGGGACGGTCAAGGAGCGTCCATGACCCAAGGACTCCAAGTTGCCCTGGCGCTGCTCCGGATCGCCACCGGAATCAGCCTGCTCGGGCCGGGCCTCAACAAGCTGGGCTGGTTCGCGCACCCGGTGCTGGAGCCGATCCTGGCGAACTGGGCGCAGCACGCTCCCAACGGGATGGTCGTCCGCTACCTGCACCTCGTCACGCCCCACCACGCGGGGCTGGCGCGGATCGTGGCGGTGGGAGAGCTGGGGCTGGGCACGCTGCTCGTGCTGGGGTTCTTCACGCCGATAGCCGCGCTTCTCGCCGTGGTGATGGTCGCGCAGTTCCACCTCGCGAGCGGCGCTATGTTCCAGTCGAGCTACCTGATGGGCCAGAACGGGCTCGTGTACCTGCTCATCTTCCCGGTGCTCGTGGCGGGTCGGGCGGGAGTGGGCTTGGGACTGGACGGGATCCTGGGGCGCTCGATGCGGAGCTCTCCGCGACCGTTCTAGGCGAGCTTGCGCACGCCGCCCGAGCCTAGCGCGCCGCGGTGGCGGGCGTCTGCGGCGGCGCCTTGGCCGCGGTGGGCTGGCTCGCCTTCGTGGCGGGTGCGGCTGGGCGCGCGGTCTTCGCCTTCGCCTTGCGGCTGCGCTTGGCGGTCTTCTTGCCGGTCTTGTGGTCCGACTTCGACGCGGTCTCCGCGGTCGAGGCGGGGGCCGAGGCCAACGCGGCGGCGGAGGTCGGGGTCGAGGTCGTGTCGGAGGTCGTGTCGGAGGTCGTGCTCGAGCTCGTGTTCGAGGTCGTGTTCGAGCTCGTGCTCGAGGTCGACGCCGGTGTGCCCGGATGGCCCGGCGCGCCCGCCTGCGCCTTGGCGCGCTCCAGCCGGCGGAGCGCGTCCGCCGCTTCCCGCGAGCCGCACCGGCGCCTCTCGGCCGCCGTCTTGGAGAGGAGCGCCTGCGCGCGCTCGGTGCCCGCCACCACCAGGACGCGCACCGCGTTGAGGATCGCGGGGCAGGGCGCAGCCTTGTCGGACAGCTCCGCGGTCGCCAGCGCCAGGCGGTCCTCGTCGCGCGCCTGGCCCATCAGCTCCAGCGCCTCGAGCGCCTCGCGCCGCGGGCGTCCGTGCTGCGAGCGCACGATGCCCCGCAAGGGCTCGGCGGCGGGCGCTCCCACCCTCTCGCCCAGGATGCGCACCAGCGCCGGCCGCCATTGCAGCGGGAACGCCTCGGACTCGAGGTCGTCCACCAGCGCGCGCACCACCTCGCCGTCGGCCACCGAGGCGTCCGCGTCGAGCGCGGCTGCGAAGTCGGCGAACGCCATGCCCAGCTGCCCCAGAGCGTGCTCGGCCTTGCCGCGCAGGACCTGCACCTGCGCGCTGCGCGAGCGCGGGCTGTCGGACAGCTTGTCCAGCTCGGCCAGGACGGCGAGCGGCGCCTTCCCCACCAGCATCTGCTCGGCGCGCAGGACCGGATCGTTCTCGCGGCGCACGCGGACCCGCCAGCTCGCCGCTCCCAGGGCCACGCAGAGGGCCAGGGCGGCGAGCACCGGCCAGCGCCGCGCGACGAACGCGGCCGCGCGCGTGGCGAGCGGGAGCTTGGGGTCGCGCAGCTTGCCCAGGCGCTGCAGCGCGCGCCCGTCATAGGGTAGCTCGCGCGGACCCATCATGCGCGCGCGGTGCAGGCGCGTCTCGCCCACCCGCAGCTCGCGCACGGGGAACGGCTCGGTGGGCACCTCGCTCTTGTTCATCGCCAGGTAGACCGATTCGGTCAGCACCACCTCGCCCGCGTCGGCGAAGGCGGAGGCGCGCAGCGCGAGCTGCACCGGGTCGCCAGTCACGTCGACCGCGTCGACCCGCACCTCGCCCAGGCTGATGGCGATGCGCACCTCGATGCGCTCCTGGGGCCCGCGCCGGGAGTTCCAGGAGGCGAGCCGATCCTGCATGGCCATGCCGCACAGCACGCAATCGGTCGGCGAGCGGAAGGTGACGAGCAGCGCGTCGCCGATCGACTTGACCTTGCGCCCGCCGAACCCGCGGATGACCGGGAGCAGGAGCGCGTCGTGGAAAGCGAGCATGCGCGCGTTCTCCTCGCGCGTCTGCTGCGAGGTGCGGGCGGTGAAGCCCTTCATGTCGCTGAGCAGGATGGCGAGGTTGTGGGTCCGGTGCGCCGGACGGAGCAGCTCGACGACGTTCTTCACGGCGCACCCCGGATCTGCTCGAGCGCGTCGTGCGCCGCCACCCGCGAGTTGCAGCCCAGCACGTGGGCGAGAAGGCCGTCCTGCACCTCTTTGCGGGTCTCGGCCTCCATCGACTCGAGGACCTTCACCGCGTCCTGGTCGCCCAGCCGGCCCAGAGCGCGCGCGGCAGAGGCCCGCGCCTCGCAGGGGCCGGACTGCGCCATGGTCAGCAGGTGGTCGAAGGCGCGCCGCTCGCCGGCCCGGGCCGCCGTCTCGAAGCTGCGGGCCGCGCCCTCGTACTCCTTGCGCTCCTGCTGCAGCCGGCCCTCGTAGTAGGTGCGCCGCGGCCCCGCGCGCATGCCCTGCACCTCGCGCGAGACGGCTGCGAGATCCCGGCGCGCCAGCGCGCGGTCCACCGCGGCGGGGGCGAGCAGCGCGGCCGCCACCGCCAGCAGGGCGCAGACGCCCGCGATGGCGAGGATCCGGGCCTGCTCGGTGATCCAGGGGAACGCCTCGGCGATGTGGCCGGCCGCCGACTCCGCTGCGGCGCGCAAGTGGCCGCGCACCTCGGACGAAGTGAGGCGCGTCAGGTCGACCTTGGCCAGCTTGCCGGCGCGCTGCAGCGCCTTGCCGCTGTAGGGCCGCTGCGAGAGGTCGCTTCCGGGCTTCACGCGGAAGACGCGCACCGGCTCGGGCACGCCCTTCAGCTCCTGGTAGCCGCCGTCGTCCGCTTCGATCTCGTTGCGGTTCATCGAAAGCCAGATCGCCTCGGTGAACAGTACCTCGCCAGCGTCCGCCAGCCCGAGGACCCGCGCGGCGATGTTCACCGGCTCGCCGAAGACGTCGCCCTTCTCGAGCCGCACCTCGCCGACGTTCACGCCGACCCGCACCTTGATGCGGTCCCACTCGGGGACGCCCTTGTTCCACTCCCAGATGCGGTCCTGCACCGCCGAGGCGCACAGGACCGCGTCGGTGGGCGACTCGAAGGTGACGAGCAGCGTGCCTCCGATGCTCTTCACCCGCCGCCCGCGGTACGCGCGGAACACCGGCAACACCAGCGCCTCGTGGAGCCGCAGCATGCGCTGGCTCTGTTCGTACGTCTGCCGGCTGAGCCGGTCGGCGTAGCCGACGATGTCGGTGAACACGATGGCGAGGTTGGAAGTCCGCATGGTGGCAGCCTGGAGAGCTAGGACTCCTCAGACTACTCGGCCAGGGTGAAGGTAAAGAAGTGTTCTACCGAGGTTGATGTAGGGCCAACGGCTACCCCGCCGTACTCGACCCGGCCGCCGCTGTGGGCGCGAATGTCCAGTCGGGGTGCCGGCCTTGGGCGTAGGTCATGTTCCATTCACTCTTGAACAGGGCGATGGGGTTCTTGTCCCGGTCCTCGACGCAGAGCGCGTCGACCTCCAGCTCGAAGGCCTGGGGATCGAACCCGAGGCCCGAGATCCAGCGCGCCACCTGGTAGGGAAGGCGGTCCAAGGCGATCTCCGCGCCGTACTCGTGCTTGAGCCGGTACTGCAGCACTTCCAGTTGCAGCGCGCCGACCGCGCCCAGGATGGGGTCCTTCATCCCCAGGCCGCGCTGCGAGAAGATCTGGATCGCCCCCTCCTGGCTGAGCTGCGAAAGGCCCTTCTCCAGCTGCTTGCGCTTGAGCGCGTCCTTGCTGCGCACCCGCGCGAAGATCTCGGGCGAGAAGCGGGGTAGCTCGGCGAACTCGAAGGGCGCCCCTTCGCACAGGGTGTCGCCGATGCGCAGCGCGCCGGTATCGAACAGGCCGATCACGTCGCCCGGCCAGGCCTCCTCGATCACCTGGCGCTCCGCCCCGAAGAGCTGGTGGGGCATGGAGAGCCGCAAGCCGCGGCCCTCGCGCACGTGGCGCACGTCCATGCCCCTCTGGAAGCGGCCGCTGCAGACGCGCAGGAAGGCCAGCCGGTCGCGGTGCGAGGGGTCCATGTTCGCCTGGATCTTGAAGACGAACCCGCTGAAGCGCGGGTCGTCCGGCTCGATCGCCACTCCCTCCACGGTGTGGCGCGCGGCCGGCGGAGGAGCGAGCTTCACGAAGGCGGCGAGGAACTGGTCCACGCCCACCTCGGTCCAGGCCGAGCCGAAGAAGGCGGGCGACTGCTCGCCGCGCAGGACGCGCGCGTGGTCGAGCGCGTCGCCGGCGTGCGCGACCAGCTCGATCTCCTCCGCGGCGTGCGCGCGCAGCTTGGGGTCCACTTCCGGCAACTCCGGGACGATGCGCCGGGCGGCGGGCCCCAGGTCCTCGAAGAGGGTGGCCACCCCGCCGAAGTCCGCGCCTTGCCCGACCGGCCAGGTGACCGGCACGGTGCGGATGCCGAGCACTTCCTCCACCTCGTGCAAGAGGTCGATCGGCTCGCGCCCGGGCCGATCGAGCTTGTTCACGAAGGTGAAGATGGGGATGCCGCGCCGCCGGCAGACCTGGAACAGCTTCTTCGTCTGCGCCTCGACGCCCTTGGCGGAGTCGATCAGCATCACCGCGGCATCGGCCGCGGCCAGCGTGCGGTAGGTGTCCTCGGAGAAGTCCTGGTGGCCGGGCGTGTCGAGCAGGTTCAGCTTGTACCCGCCCCAGTCGAACTGCAGCACGCTGGAGGTGATGGAGATGCCGCGCTGGCGCTCCAGCTCCATCCAGTCGCTGGTGACGTGGCGGGCCTGGCCGCGCGCCTTGACCGTGCCGGCCAGGTGGATGGCGCCTCCGTGCAGGAGGAGCTTCTCGGTCAGGGTCGTCTTTCCCGCGTCGGGATGCGAGATGATGGCGAAGGTGCGCCTCCGTCCCACCTCGCTGCGCAGCTTCTGCCGATCGGCCTCGTCCACCGCGCGGTGTCTAGCACAGCCGCCGCCGTATTCGGGGGCGCTGCGCTTTTGATCGCGGCGGCCTTGACGCCCGAGCGGGAGTCGCGATCCTGCCGCGGTGGAGCACGCGAACCCGTTCCTCACCAATCTCGCCGTCGTGCTCTGCGTCGCCGCGGTGACCACCGTGGTCTTCCAGCGCCTCCGCCAGCCGGTGGTGCTCGGGTACCTGCTCGCCGGGCTGATCGTCGGCCCGTACGTGCCGGTGCCGCTCGTGGCGGACCGGGAGATGGTGCGCCAGCTCTCCGAGATCGGCGTCGTCCTCTTGCTCTTCTCGATCGGGCTGGAGTTCACCCTCGGCAAGCTGGTCCGCGTGGGCGGTACGGCCGGGCTGGTGGCCGTCGTCCAGGTGGGCGTGATGATGGTGCTCGGCATCCTGGCCGGCCGCGCGCTCGGCTGGACCGGACGCGAGGCCCTCTACACAGGCGCCATCTGCGCCATCTCCAGCACCACCATCATCGCCAAGGCATTCGAGGAGAACCGCATCGTCGGCCGCCTGCGCGAGCTGGTGCTCTCGGTCCTGGTGGTCGAGGACCTGGTGGCGATCCTCCTTCTCGCCGCCCTCACCGCGCTGTCCTCGGGGCAGCTCTCCGCCTGGGAGCTGGCCGCGACGGGCGGGCGGCTCTTGCTGTTCCTCGTCGGGGTGGTCGCGGTGGGCATGCTGCTCGTCCCCAGGTTCGTCCGTTCCACGCTGAAGCTGGGCCGTCCGGAGACGATGGTGGTGGTCTGCGTCGGCATCTGCTTCGCGTTCGCGCTGCTCGCCCAGCATTTCGGGTACTCGGTCGCGCTGGGCGCCTTCCTGGCTGGTTCGCTGGTCGCCGAGTCGGGAGAGGGCGAGCGCCTGGAGCACTTGCTGCAGCCGGTGCGCGACCTCTTCGCGGCGATCTTCTTCGTCTCGGTGGGCATGCTGATCGATCCGGCGCTGGTCGCGCGCCACTGGGTGGCGGTGGTGGTGCTCACGGCCGTGGTGATCGGCGGCAAGCTCGCCGGCGTGACGCTCCCGGCGCTGCTGGCCGGCACTGGAGTGCGCACCGCCGTGCAGGCCGGGATGAGCATGGCGCAGATCGGCGAGTTCTCGTTCATCATCGCGGGGCTGGGCATCACGCTGGGCGCAACGCGCGACTTCCTCTATCCGGTCGCGGTTGCCGTGGCGGCGATCACGACGCTCACCACGCCCTGGCTGATCCGCTGGTCGGGGCGGGTGGCGGCATGGGTGGACGCAAAGCTTCCTCGCCCGCTGCAGACCTTCCTCGCGCTGGAGGGCGCCTGGATCGAGCAGCTCCGTGCTCCGCGGCAGCGCACCCGGGTTCGGCGGCTGGCCGGCTTGCTGCTCCTCGATGCGGCGATGCTGGCGGCGGTGGTGATCGCGGCGGCGAAGCTCTTCCCTCGGGTCGTGGAGAGCCTTGGCCCCCACGTCGGCCTGCGCCGGGCCCAGGTGTTGGCGGCGGCGGCGGGCGCCCTCGCCGCATCGCCCTTCGTGGTGGGGATCCTCCGGCTGGTCGGCGCGCTGGGCGCGACGCTCGCGGCGCAGGCGCTGCCACAGCCGGGAGGCGGTATCGACCTGGCGGCGGCCCCGAGGCGCGCCTTCGTCGTCGCGCTGCAGCTCGTCGTCGCGATCGTCCTCGGGCTGCCCCTGGTGGCGGTGATGCAGCTCTTCCTGCCTGCCTGGGTTCCGCCGCTGGTGTTCGCGGCCGTGCTGGTGGCACTGGCGGTGCGGCTGTGGAAGTCCGCCGAGGAGCTGCAGGGCCACGTACGCGCCGGGGCGCAGGTGCTGGTCGAGGCGCTCGCGAACCAGGCGCGCGCGGACGGAACGCCGCCCGACGGCCAGCCGGCCTTCTCGGCCCTGTTCCCCGGCCTGGGCTCGCCGGTCCCGGTGGTGGTCCCGCCCGGGAGCCCGGCGGTGGGCAAGACGCTGGCGGGGCTCGACCTGCGCGGCCGGACCGGCGCAACCGTCTTGGCGATCCGCCGCGGTGGCGAGGGACTGTTGGTACCCACCGGCCGCGAGGTGCTCCAGGCGGACGACGTCCTGGCGGTGGCCGGGACCCACGAGTCCGTCGACGCGGCGCGCACCCTGCTCGCCGAGGCAGGAAAGTCTAGCCGGGACGGCTGAACAACTCGGCCCGCGCTTCCTCGGTGATGGACGAGATCTGGGGACACCATACGGAGGTCGTCGTATGGTGTCCCCGGATCTCCCCTACGGACGGCGCGTGAAGAGCTCGGCCCGCGCTTCCTCGGTGATGGCGACCACGGCGGGGTGGCGGAGGCGGCGCTCCACGGAGATGGCGTAGAAGCGCTCCGAGACGTTCGCGAGCCGCCCGGCCGGCTCGACTCCGTACCGCTTCCGCAGCTCCTCCTCGAGGATGGAGGGGGCGGGGAAGGCGCCGTCTCCGGTGCGGCCGAACTCGGCGAGCAGGGCGCTGTCCTGGAACTCCGCGGCGATCGCCGGCCGGATGCCCTCGCCCTCGAGCCAGTGAGAGAGCGACCGGCGCAGCGCCGCGCTCTCGGTGGGCACGAAGAGGCGCGCGCCGTCGAGCGAGCGCGGGAAGCGAGTGCGAAGGCGGGCAGCTTCGCGGGGAGCGGCGAAGATCGACACCGCCGACTCGCCGAGCAAGTGGCTGTAGGCGCGTACCGGCGAGAGGGAATTGGCGGGGGCGTCCGCGAGCACCAGGTCGTGCTGGTGCAGGGCGAGATCGGCCAGCAGGCGCTCCGGCTTGTCCTCGCCGCAGACGAGGTGCACGGCGCGGGGGCCGCGGAGCGCCGGCTCAAGGATGCGCCAGGCGACCAGCTTGGGCATGTGGTCGGCGATCCCGACCGCGAGGCGCTGCGGCCGGGCCGTGGGCCGGCCGCGCACGGCGTCGGACAGCTCGGACCCGATGGAGAAGATCTCGTCGGCGTACCGGAAGACGAGCGCGCCCAGCTCGGTGGGGACCAGCCGGCGGCCCTTGCGCTCCAGCAGCTTGCCGCCGAGGGATTCCTCGAGCGCGTGGAGCTGGCCGCTCACCGTCGGCTGCGCAACGCCGAGCTTCGCGCTCGCGGCCGAGACGCCGCCCTCCTTGAGGATCGTCCAGAAGTAGCGGAGGTGGTGGAAGTTGAGTTGCTCGTCCATAGGGAAAACCGATGTGTTGCTTCCGAATTATCTATTTGCCGATGAATCGCGCAAGCGCTACCTGATCCGGGCGCGCGGGGCGCGCGGGAGGCAGGGCCAAGGCGATGAAGAACCGGCTCAAGACGGTGCTGCTGCTCGGAGCGCTCTCCGGCATGCTGGTCGGCCTCGGCGCCGCCCTGGGAGGAGGGTTCCTCCACGCTTCGCTGGTGATGGCGGCGGTGCTCAACCTGGGTGCCTGGTTCTTCTCGGACCGCATCGTGCTGGCCCTGAGCCGCGCCCGCGAGCTTCCACCCGACGAGGCGCCCGGGGTGCACCGGATCGTCGCCGAGCTGGCGCAGGCGGCCGGCATCCCCAAGCCGCGCGTCTACTGGACTCCCGACCTGCAGCCCAACGCGTTCGCCACCGGGCGCAGCCCCGAGAAGGCGGTGGTCGCGGTGACCGCGGGCATCCTCCGCATCCTCGACGAGCGCGAGCTGCGCGCCGTGCTGGCCCACGAGATCTCGCACGTGCGGAACCGCGACGTGCTGGTCTCCAGCATCGCCGCGACGCTGGCCGCGGCGGTGACTTGGCTCGCGCACATGGCCGGCTGGTTCGGCGGCAGCCGGGACGACGAGCACGGCGCTTCTCCGGCGCAGGCATTGCTCCTGGCGCTGACGGCGCCCATCGCCGCGGTGCTGCTCCAGCTCGGCATTTCGCGCTCGCGCGAGTACCTCGCCGACCAGTCCGGGGCCGGGCTGAGCGGCGATCCCGAGGGGCTCGCCCGCGCCCTGGAGAAGCTGCACGCCGGTGCCTCCCGCCTGCCGTCGCACGCCGACCCGGCCACGGCCAGCCTGTTCATCGTGAACCCGCTGGCGGGGACGGGCGGGGTCCTCTCGCTGTTCTCCACGCATCCGCCCCTGGCCGAGCGCATCCGCAGGCTGCGCGCCATGACCGCGACGTACGCGCATGGGTAGTCCGCTCTCCTGGCTTTCGTTCCTCGGGTTCATGGGCCTTTTGCTCGCGCTCGACCTGGGCGTGTTCCACCGCCGGCCGCACGAGGTGCGCTTCCGCGAGGCGATCACCTGGAGCGCGGTCTGGATCGCGGTCGCGCTCGCCTTCAACGGGTTCGTCTGGTGGCGATCGGGCGCCAGCGCCGGGACGGAATTCCTCACCGCGTACCTGGTGGAGAAGTCGCTCTCGGTCGACAACATCTTCGTCTTCGTCGCCATCTTCGGCGCGCTGCGCATCCCCGCGGCGCTGCAGCACCGGGTGCTCTTCTGGGGAGTGCTGTCCGCGCTCGGCATGCGCATGGCCATGATCGTCGGCGGCGCCGCTGCGCTGGATCGGTTCCACTGGCTCATCTACGTCTTCGGCGCGATCCTGGTGCTGAGCGGGATCAAGCTGCTGGTCTTGCGCGAGGACCACGGCCCGCCCGGCAAGGCGATGCAGCTGGTGCGCCGCCTGGTTCCTTCGACGGATCGGTTCTACGGGGCGCACTTCCTGACCCGCGAGAACGGACGACTCCTCGCCACGCCGCTGCTCACCGCGCTCATCGTGATCGAGCTCGCTGACGCCGTGTTCGCGGTCGACTCGGTTCCCGCGGTGCTGGCGGTGACCGACGACACCTTCATCGCCTTCACCTCCAACGCGCTGGCGCTGCTCGGGCTCCGCTCGCTCTTCTTCGTGCTGGCGGGAGCCCTGGAGAAGTTCCGCTACCTGAAGGTGGGTCTCGCGGGCGTGCTCATCTTCGTGGGGACGAAGATGACGCTGGCCGGCGTGTTCAAGATTCCGCCAATGATTTCGCTGGCGGTGGTCGCGGCGCTGCTCGCCGCGTCTATACTGGTATCCGTGGCCAGCAACGATCCCAAAGCGAAAGAGGTGCTCGTTCACGCCGGCGGCTGGGTGGTGCTCGGCGTGGGCGTCGCGCTGCTGGTCTTGCCCGGGCCGGGCATTCCGCTGGTGATCGCCGGGCTGGGCATCCTGGGCCGCCGCCATGCGTGGGCCCGATCCGCGGCGCACAAGATCCGGACGCGCACCTCGAAGTGGCTGGAGCGCGTCCGGCCCAAGCGCGATGCCGGGGGCAAGGAACCCGCCGCATTGCCTCCGCCGCGGTAACAGGAACGTAGCGCGCCGGCGTCAGTCGCTCGCGGAGCGTTCTGCGCCGCCGCCCAGCTCGTCCGCGCCGCGGCCCAGATCGTCCGCGCCGCGGTCCAGCTCGACATCCCAGCTGGAATCGCGCTCGTAGGCGGGGCGGCCCTGCGGCTGCACGGCCGGCAGGGCGAGGGTCACGCCACCCTGCATGACGAACACCTGGCCACACGCTTCGCACCGGAAGAACCTCGCGTCGTGGTCGTTGCCGAGGTGCTCGATCTTGGAGTGGCTGCAATCGCCTTGGCCGTCGATGAGGAGTGGCATGCCGCGTCGTGTTAAGCAGGGCCACCGGCGCGCGCCATGACATGTTCGTATCATCGCCGTCCGCTGCCGCGCGGACGTGATTCGCGTCACGGCTTTCCCGCGCCCGGGAGCAGCGCGCACACCTTCTCGCCGGACGGCGAAGGAGCACATCCGCAGTGGTTGTAGCCGCAGTCGGCGGTGCGCGGACGGCATTCCATCGTGCAGAACGTGTCGGGCGGCGAGGTGCCGGCGGGTCCGGCCCGCACGCACCTGTCGGGGTGGCACTGCGCGACGGGCGCGCAGTCCTCGTCCTTCTCGCACCGCTCGGTCGACAAGACCGGCGCCTCCACGGCCGAGCCGGAGGCAGGCGCTGCGTTGGATTCCAACTGGCGCGCCGGGGCGGGCGAGAAGCACCCGGCGAGAACCGCGATCGCGACGGCCGGGAGCACGGAAGTGACGCGCATCGGCTCCTCCTCGGTTTGCCCTTGTACCACTCGATGGCCCGGAGCGCGCCGAGCGGAGAGCACGCTGGATGATGTGGCGCGGCCCGGCCTGCCGCCGCTACAGTCGCGCGGTGCCGGTCACCGCGCTCCTCCTCGCCGT
>Ga0137409_10006632_pt1 | contig 11996 bp, 7 predicted proteins | sample CZODoug1_16funga_FD_122059 | JGI IMG/M metagenome (GOLD analysis project Ga0137409, IMG submission 122059) | Vadose zone soil fungal communities from Angelo Coast Range Reserve, California, USA - CZODoug1_16fungal (Hybrid Assembly) | ecosystem: Environmental > Terrestrial > Soil > Vadose zone... | reverse complement strand
ATTCTTGCAGGATTTTTAAGACGCGAAACGAAACCTTGGGTGCTGGGACACGACGTTGAGATCCTTCAGCTATCCCCATCGGATAGCTTCAGGATGACAGGCTTTTGAAATCAGGCGCCGATGGAGGAGCGGAGGGCGGCGGCGATGGAGTGGGAGAAGCGTTGGACGTCGGAATCGTGTTCGGCTTCGACCATGACGCGGGCGAGCTGCTCGGTGCCCGAATAGCGGAGAACGATGCGGCCGTTTTCGCCGAGGGCGGAATTGGCTTCGGTGAGAGCGCGGACGACTTCGGCAAGGGATTCGAGCGGAGGCTTGGATTTTACTTTTACGTTGACGATGGTTTGCGGGTAGTCCTTGAACCCGGAGACGAGAGATTCGAGGCTGCCGTTGAGCGCAACGAGAGAAGCGATTTTGACGGCGGTAAGAAGGCCATCGCCGGCGGGAGAATCTTCGAGAAAAATGACGTGGCCGGACTGTTCTCCGCCGAGGACATTTCCGCTTTTGAGCATTTCATCGAGAACGTAGCGATCGCCGACGTTGGTGCGGGCGAGAGAAATATTTTCGCGAGCCAGGATGCGTTCGAGGCCGAGGTTGGACATGGACGTGGCGACGACGCGATTGCCCGGAAGGTTGTTTTGGGATTTCAGGTAACGCGCGGCCGCGAGAAGCACACCGTCACCATTGATGATTTTTCCATCGGCGGAGACGAAGAGGGCGCGGTCCGCATCGCCGTCGAAGGCGACTCCGAATGCGGCGCGTTCGGCAGGAACGCGCTGCTGAAGTTTTTCCAAATGGAGCGAGCCACAGCCAGCGTTGATGTTGCGACCGTCCGGTTCCGTGCCGAGGTGAACCACGTCACATCCGAGCGATGCAAAAAGCTCAGGACCGAGTTGATAGGCAGCGCCGTTGGCACAATCGAGGACGATGCGAAGTCCTTTGAGATTCGCACCTGAGATGACGCGGCTGCGAAGAAAATCCAGATATTGATGATGCAGCGAATCGTCCGATTTCAGATTGGGCGACGCGGTAGCTGGTTTTTCCGACCGCAACTTGAGAATTCCGTCCTCGATGTCTTCCTCGACGGAGTCGGGGAACTTCATGCCGGCGTGAGAAAAAAGTTTTACGCCGTTGTCCTGATAAGGATTGTGTGACGCGGAGACAACGACGCCAGCATGGAAATCGTTTTGCCGAACGAGGCAGGCAACGCCGGGCGTGGTGAGAACTCCAGCGAAAGAAACGGAAGCGCCTCCGTGAGCGAGGCCAGCGGCAACAACGGATGCGATGTGAGGGCCCGATTCGCGAGTATCGGTTCCAATCAAAGCGTGCGGCGAAGGATGATCGCGATGGAGATAAGCGACGACGGAAACGCCAAGGGCGAAAAGAGTGGCGTCATCGAGAGGAGGTGTACCGGGGACGCCGCGGATGCCGTCCGTTCCAAAGAATTGTCTAGGCATAGAGTGAGCAGCCGCCTAATGATGACGGATAAAAAGTTTAGCACAGCGATTACGGAGGGCCAGGGGCGGCGGTAGGGAATGTGCTAACGTGGAGCCAACGGGGAGCAGCGCAGCGTGAGCGAAGTGCAAACGACAGCCCGGGAACGCGAGTTCGCGCGGCTGAAGGGATCTACATTCAGCCTGCGGGTAATTGCAGCGGGAATTTTGGTGCTCTTTGCGTACTATGCGCAGGGAGTGGTGATCACGCTGGTGCTGTCCATATTGCTGGCGTACTGCCTGGACCCACTCGTGGAACTAATGGAACGCATGCGCATTCCGAGGACAGTGGGGGCGATGGTGACGGTGCTGTTGCTTGGCGCAGCATTGGGCGCCGCGGGTTACGCGATGTGGATGAGGACATCAGACTTTGCTGAGAACTGGCCGAAATACGAAGAAGTTTTGAAGAAAGCCGCGGGCGCAGTGGAGGCAAAAATTTCGCGTATTGAGGGGCAGGTTTCACAAATTGGTCCGGCGCCTGCTCCCGGAGTGACGCGGGTGACAACGGCGGAAACCGGATTCTTGCATACGCTGATTCTGCGCGGGATCCCTTCGCTCTATGCATTGATTCTTGAAATTACGTTTGTGCCCTTTCTGGTTTTTTTCATGCTAGCGGAAAAAAGAGAAGTTTGGCACGGAACTCTGCAGCTTTTTCCGGTTTCGCGGCGCACGCAGGTTAAGGAAACGCTGGATGATTTGCGTGACGTACTGCGCGATTACCTGGCGGGGATGATTGTGCTGACGCTGCTGGTGATTGCGATGAGCAGCGTTTTCTTCTGGGCGCTGGGGCTGGAATATCCGGTTTTGGCGGGAGCGGTTTCCGGAATCCTGAACATGGTGCCTTATATCGGGGCGGTGCTGGCGTGGCTGCCTGCGTTCGTATTGGCGCTGGCAAAATGGCAGACGGTGGGGTGGTTCGTGCTCATTGCGGGCGGCTTGACGGGGATTCACATATTTGCGTTGAACCTAATTGCCCCGCAGATCGTTGGGCGCAAAGTGAGACTAAACGCCGTAGCGATTACAATTGCCCTGCTTTTTTGGGGCTGGGTATGGGGCGGGATGGGCCTGGTGTTGGCGATCCCCATAACGGCGACGCTGCGCGTGATTTGTGACCATACGGAGTCCTGGAAACCAGTGGGAAAATGGTTGAGCGCGTGAGGGCCATGGGCACGGACATGTGTCGCGCCTCCGGCGCTCGGTTTTAGCGAGCGAACCCAGCGCTCAGTCACGCGCTGGGCTAAGTAATACCGCACCTCCGGTGCTGCAAAACGCAAGCCATCTCAAAGCGATAGAGGACGCGGTTCGACTTAGCACTGTCATTGCAAAACTAGGAATAACACCGTTGAGCAGCGGAGCAGCGCGGAGCTTGCGCACACGCGCGCTGGAGTGGAGGCAGAGATGAAGGAAACGCAAGTGCTGCTGGACATTCTGGAAGAAGGCTATTGGAAAAAAGCGTGGCACGGACCGAATTTGAAGCAATCACTGCGAGGAGTGACCGCGAAACAGGCGGCATGGAGGCCAGCGGCGGGGCGACACAATATCTGGGAAGAAACGCTGCACGCGGCATACTGGAAATACGATGTGCGGCGGATTCTGGAGGGTGGAAAACGCGGGTCATTTGTTTTGAAGGGGAGTAATTTCTTTGCGCGGCCGGAAAAAGGGAAAGCAACGGAAACGGCATGGAAAATGGATAGAGAAATCCTGGAAAGCGAACACGAACGGTTGCGCGAAGCTGTCAAGAAAGCACTCAACGGCAGCGGGGCTGAAAAAGTGACACGGCTGATTTACGGAGTGGCCTTTCACGATATTTATCATGCGGGGCAGATTCGATTGTTGCGGAGGCTGACGGGCAGCAGCGAATGAAAATGCTTCTTTTGAAAAAAAGAGGGCGGCTTCCTGCCGCCCTCTTTTTTTTGATGATGGACTGTTAGAACTGCAGCTTGAGTGCGAACTGAATCTGCCGTGACGAACCGAAATCGCCGCTCGGGAAACGCGTGCTGGAGATTCGGCCAAAGCTGGAATTGCCCACGGTGAGGTTTGGATTACCGAAGTTCGCCTGGTTGAACACATCGAAAAACTCTGTACGGAACTGCGTATTAATCCGTTCCGTAATTTTCGTGTTCTTGGTAATGGAGAAGTCGGTATTGAGGAAGCCCGGGCCGGTAATTGCGTTGCGACCAAGGTCGCCGAAGTGGCAGGTGCTTGGAGAAGACGACGTGGTGCAAGGCACAACGAACGCGGTGGGGTCGCTGAACCACTGATTCGGATTGCCCGAGCTGGAGACGGATGCGGTGACGTCCGGCCGTAACGTGGCATTGCCAGTGAAGCCGGTAATCGCCGTCAGGACGTTGAGGGGATTTCCGGTCTGCGCCTGGCTGATGATGCCGAGCTGCCAACCGCTGACCAGGCGGTTTCCTTTGAAGGGCAATTCATAGAAACCGCTGAAGACGAAGCGATGGCGTACGTCGAAGTCAGAGAGGCCGCGGCTATTCGCGACGTCAAGACTGTTCTGAACGATTACGCCCTGGGAATTGAGGGAATTATTGTCGATAGACTTTGAATAGGTATACGAAGTGTTGAACTGAAGGCCGTTTGAGATCCTCTTGTTAAAGGTCACCCACAGGGCGTTGTAGCTGGAATTGGAGCCACTGTCCACTTCTGTGATGTTGCCGAGAGTGCGACCGGGAGCGACCGCGCTGCCGGCATCAACAGTTGGAAACGGCCGATGCGACGTCGTACCTGTGAAAAAGATCTGGTTGAGATTTCTGGCGACGCGAAGGTGTGTACCCTTCGAACCGACATAAGCAACCGTCAGGCCCATGGTGGAGGAAAGTTCATGCTGAACGTTCAGGTTCCACGATTGCACGTAAGGATTTTTGAAATCGGAATTGATGGTGCTGGGAGCAAGACCGGAAGCACCGGCGATGGTTTCGGCGTTCATCATCGAGAGACCGGCGGTGGTCGAGACAAGAGGCTGGGTGAACGGAGGGTTCGCGTTGAGCGGCGAGACGGTGTTCAACACGGGCTGGTCAGTAAGAATGGCGTAACCAGAACGGATTACCGTCTTGCCGTTTCTGAAGGGATCCCACACGATTCCCAAACGCGGTTGGAAGTTTTTGTTATTCGTATCGTAAGCCTGGTCGAATCCATCCGAACCGACCTGGATTAGCGAAGACGTTGCCGGATCAAACGCGACGAATTTATCGGCCGCCTCGCTCGGGGTCAGATTCAGATCGTAGCGCAAGCCGAACTGCAAAGTGAGGTTAGAACGCACCTTGAAGCTGTCTTGAGCGAAGAATCCATAGGTTGGCGCAAGGATCTTATTTGCGGTCACTCCACGGAAGGTGAAGTTTGACGGAGCATCGTTAATGAAGGCGGTCGTGCTCGCAAAGGTGAACGAGGTCGTGTCGTTGCCGAAATTATTGTTGTAGTTACGGCGAATTTCGGTTCCGAAGATCCATGCGTGCCGGCCATGCAGGTAGTTTACGGAATCGCTGAAGACGGCGAGAGCGTCGCCGCGCCCCTGGGGGAATGCAGCGGGGCCGCCGAAGTTCAGCGCACCGCCGGCGATACTGATTTGCGGTAACCCGAGGTCGGAATCAATGCCGTTGTTGATGTTGAAATCGGCAGGATTCAAGGCCTGCACGGGAGAGAAGGTGATGTGAATGCGATTGTAGCCAAGGCGCGCAGTGTTTGTGAGACTCGGGCCAAAGATGTGGTCATAGGAGAAAGTTCCAATCTGCCTGCGCGAAGAACGAGTATCACCCCATCCAGGCAGCGTATTCCCTTGAAGAGTCGGCTCTCCACGGAGGTCCTGCTGAATAGCGATATACCCATGCAATCTGTCGTTGGAAGTAATCTGCACATCGACGTCAGCTGTACCTTGGTCGATATTGACCGGAGCACTGGCGGAGCCCACAAACAGGGCCACACCGGTGGCGCTGGTGGCGTTCGAAGCAGGAATGATGGCCACGAGAGCTCGAACAGCAGCGTCGCCGGTCGCGAGAGCGTTTGTCCGCTCTGAGTCGGAAAGAACCGTGTTGTTAATCGTGAGGCCCTGCCGCTGCCTCAATCCTTCATAGCTGGCGAAAAAATGGGCACGGTTCTTGATGATCGGTCCGCCTGCGGCCGCGCCGAAATTGTTCCGCTTGAAGGGAGGCTTCGTGGCGGGTGCAACCGTGAAGAAATTCTTCGCGTCCAAAACTTCGTTGCGGAGGAATTCAAAAACCTCCCCGTGGATTTCGTTGGTGCCGGAGCGCGTCGCGATATTGGCAATCGCTCCTGAATTCCGACCGTACTCGGCACTGTAGGTGGAATTATCGATTTTGAATTCGGAGACGGTGTTGATAGAAGGCTGAAAGGTGATTTGATTCTGCGCCATGTCGTTCAAATTGACGCCGTTGACCATGAAGTTTACGGTGTCTTCCCGTTGCCCTGCAGTGTTGATCGCAAAAGAGCCCTGGCCACGAAGAGGGAACGTGAGAAACCCGTTCGCGGGAGGCGTGACAGTGCCTGGGGTCAGAAGACCCAAATCCACAAAGTGCCGTCCATTCAAGGGGATTTCCTGCACGGTCTTCTGCGTTATGACCTGGCCCATGGAAATATCCGAGGAATCGATCACCGGTGCGGCGCTAGAAACTTCCACGGTTTGCGAAACTTCACCGACGCTCAACGTTACGTTTTGCGTGGCCGTTGTTCCTACCTCGAGAATGTATGAACTGATTACATAGGTGCGGAAACCAGCTTGAGTGACCTCAACGCGATAGCTGCCGGGGGGAAGTGCGGCAATCAGAAAATTGCCAGTACTGTCTGTCTCAACGCTCCGCTCTAAATTCGTTGCCGTGTTTCTTACAGAAATCTTGGCACCCGCTACTGCTGATCCTTGAGCATCCGTCACAGTTCCCTGGAAGGTCGCCGCGGACTGTGCGTGCGCGGATAAAGATCCGAAGAACAGAAGCGACAGAATCGCAATAACGCTAACCGTGACTGAGGCCACCCGAAATTTCACCATACCCTCTCCTCCTGATGTTCCGCGAAAATTGCTTTAGCCCCGCCAGTTGCGCGGACTTCTGGACAGGAAACCTTGATGTCAAGGTCTTAAGGCAAGAGAGCGACCCTTTAGGGGGGCATTCCAATGCGCACCATAACTAACTGAAAACAAGTTGGTTAACGAAAAAGAGGAAACTGCGCGAGCCTCAATGGTACGAAAATTCGTACGTTATGCAGTTTATGGAACTGCGGCTACGGTTAGTCACACTCTGGGTAGAAAGCCCGCTTGCTGTAGTGAGCTAGGAACTGGGATGGGGGGAGCGAAGCGAACGGATGACCGAAGGGAGATCGGTGGCGTCCTGGAAGAGGCGGATGGCGGCGGCGCCCGCGGCTCCGGCGGCGTAGCAGGAGGCGGCGTTTTCTAGAGTGATGCCGCCGATGGCGATGACGGGGATTTGCACGGCTTTGCAGATTTGGCGGAGACGATCCACACCTTGCGGCGGGCCGTAAAAGGCTTTCGAAGGCGTGTGAAAAATCGGGCTGAAGTAGATGTAGTCGGCGCCATCGCGCGCAGCTCCAAGCGCGGAGCCTAGCGAGTGGCAAGAAACACCAATCAGAAAATCGAGCGGCTTGCCGGCGTCCTTCGCAAAGCGATCGCAAAGGCGGCGCGCATCCGGAACGGAAAAACCATTTTCGCTGAGGTGAACGCCTCCCACTCCGGCGGCGAGGGCCACGTCCACCCGATCGTTGATGATGATGCGCGTTTGGGACGAGCGTGCGCGGACCGCTTGGAGAGCGGAGCGCGCGAGTTCGAGATTTTCTCCCCCGGGCAAATCTTTTTCGCGGAGTTGAATCCAGTCCACGCCGGCTGCGGCGACGGATTCGATCGTGCGAAGAAGCAGCGGAATCGCATCGGACGAAGTGGCGAGAGGGAGGCTGCGCCGGTCCGTAACGTAGCAGAGAACCGGTTTAGGCAGAGGGGCTGGGAGGAACACGGGAAGGTCCTGCTTTGGACTGAATCAGACTGACGCCCACAAGGATATCCAGAACGCCGAGGCCACTGACAATGCCGCGAAACGAAGAGTGCAGCAGAAAAAGGCGCATCGAATTCGGAAGATGGTGAAGGAAGTAGTTCTGCTCCCAAAAACTGGACCAGGGAAGATAGAGGAGTAAAGCGCCCATCTCCAAGCAAAGGACGATCAAGATTGCGCGCAGCGCTTTGTTCATGAATGAGGGTCAGCGCACCCGGGGAAGCTTTCTTTTGTATTAGTTAAGGTCAGCGAGTGGGTCTCTGAAGCGAGGCGATGCGGTCCGCAACGTCGCGGTAATCAATGTTGGCCGCATAGACCTGAGAGAAGCTCTTGAGCGCCGCTTCGATGTCACCCGCTGATTCCTGAGCGACGCCTAAATCATACCGCAACGCGAGAGTACTTTCCGCGTCAACGCCGGGAGTGTGGAGCGCGCGTTCGTACCAAATGGCGGCAATGTTGGCCTGGCCCTTTTCCATAAAGGCGAGACCGAGCAGCGTGCAGCACTGCATGGCGTAGCGGAATGCTTTGCCCTTGTCAGTGGCTTTGGCGACTTTCTGGAATTCGCTGATGGCTTCTTCAAGCAAGCCCATTTCGCGGAAGGCGATGCCGAGGTTGTAGTGCGTTTCGAGATCTTCGTCTTCGCCGCTGCCCATTTCGCCAAGCTCGGCGCGAAATTCGTCGAAGACTTCCTTGAGCGGGCCGGATTCTATGTGCTCGGCGGCAGGAGGTGCGGCGGAGACCGGAGCGCGCGGCGGCGGCGGCACCGGAGGGGCGGGCGCGATAGGAGCAGCCGTGCCAGGCTTGATAGCGATGGGAGCGAGCTGGTCAATGCCAATCTCGTCGAGCTCGCTGGCCATGTCCGCAAGGAACTGGTCTGCGGAAAGGGCTGCCGGTGTTGCAGTGACCGGGTGCTCAGGCGGTCTTTGATCGAATGCGGGAACGAGAGGCTCGGGAGTGATAACGAGCTCGTAGTCCTGCGCCAATTCGAATTCCGGTTCATGTTGAACGCGGGCAGCGGGGGCGCGTGGCGGCACATCGGGCCTTGTAGGAGGAGGAGCGGTGGCCGCCGGTTCATCGGGTTGCGCTGGCGCGCGCGAGGCGGCCGGCCCAGCGGCGAGTTCGGCAGAGAGATCTTCGAATGCATTTCCACCGGAAGCAGGAGCATCCACTTCAATGGGAATTTCGAATTCAGTGGGGGCTTCTTTCTTTGCGGGCGCGGGTGATTTCGGCGCAGATGTTTTGGGAATGGCCGCACCAGGTTGCGCCGCCAGGAATTCTTCGAGGGACGGTAACGCCGGATCCGGAACAGGTGCGGGAGGAACGGCGTGAGTTGGCGCCGGCGCTGCTTCCTTGAGCATGGCGCTCCACTCATCCGAGAGATCAACTTCGTGAGTTCCCTTGCTTTCGTCTTCAGGAGTTGCGGAGACAACTTTGGCTTCCGCTTCGGCGACGGGAACTTCGAGCTCCTGCGGCGCCCGGTGCGGAGCCGGTGGTGCTTCGGTTTCGACTGCCGCAGTGGGCTGCGATGCGAAGAGTTCTTCGTCAGAAAGACCAGCGGCGCGCTGGAAGCGGCGGCGAAGTTCGCCGAAACGTTCGGAGCTGGCGCTTTCCCCGCGCTGATTGTGAATTTGTTCCAATTGCGCGGCTAGCTCGGCAGTGCGGCGATCATCGCCGGCACCAAGAACGAAATCGAGAAGTTTTTCTAAAGTCGGCGTGTGACGCGGAGCGCGACGAAGAATTGCTTCAAGAAGGCCAATTGCTTTTTGCGTCAGACCATAGCTGGCGAAGAGATCAACGTCGGTGAGGGACTGCGCGATAAATTTCTGCGTTTCCTCATCAATGGGTTCTTCGTGAACGGCAGACGAGGCGGAGACAGCGGTCGAGGCGACCGTGGCGGGCTCCGGAGCGTCTGCGATTGACGGGACATTGTGACGAACTTTAGGCGCGTCCGGCTTGGTGAGTTCCGCTTGCAACGATTCCGTGAGCGGCTCTGAAATGCCAGCTTCCGGCTGCATGAGGCCCATCTTGACGAGAACGTTGTTGAGCTTTCGCTTGGCGGATTCCGAGTCAGGCTGGCGATCCAGGAGCTGCTCGAAAACTTCCTTGGCGCGCGGATATTGTTTGGCGGCAACGAGCGCGTCGCCGAGTTGCGCTAGCGCGTCCGGCAATCGGAAGGAATCACTGGTGCGCCCGTAGGTGTCTACGAGCCATTCGTGCGGCTCCAGCCTTCCCGGCATGTGGGAAGCAAGCTCGGTGAGCAAATGAGAAATGACGTCATGCTCGCCGGCGTCAATCATGGGAATGCGGAGCTTGGAAATCAGGGCCATCGCGCGATCGGCATGGTCCGATTCGAGAAGCGCTTGCGTTACTTTTTGCGCGAGCGTGAAATTCTTTTCGTCAGCTTCGAGTACGCGCATTGCCAGCGAAGTGGCGTCTTCCCAATCGCCAGCTTTGATATAAAGATCGAGGAGAAATTCGCTTTGTTCTCCGCCTTTTTCCAGGCCAGGAAGGTTCTTAAGGACATCCGCGGCTTGCTTAAGATTGCCTTGTGCGGAATAGGACCGCGCTTTGACGGTGATGGCGGAAAAATTCCCCGATTCAAGCTTCAGCGCTTTATCCGAAAGTTTTTCGCATTCGGCGTGATCGCCGCGAGCCAGCGCGCGCTGAGCAGCGGAAACGAACATTTCAATGGCTTCGGAATTCTGGCCCATCGCCTGGTAGAGATCCGCGAGACGAATCTGAATGCGCAGGTTATCGGGTTCCGCCAGAAGGAGTTTTTTCAGAAGAGAAACAGCTTCCGGCTGACGATTGTTCTTGAGGTGAATTTCGGCGAGCTGCAGAAAGAGCGGGCGCGCTTCGCTCATCACTCCTTGCTGAACATAGAGATCAGCGAGGCGTTCGAGAGGACGAATTTCTTCGGGTGCGAGTTTGGCGATGCGCTTGTAAACAGCGATGGCTTTGGTGAGAAAACCGTCGCCGACAAAGATTTGCGCGAGGCGTTCAAAATAATCTATGGCTTGAAAAGTTTCGCCCTGGCGAATATAGAGTTCGCCGATGGTCATCAGTGTGACCTGATCCTTGGGCTCGTACTTCAGGATCTGCTGATATTCGGCGATGGCCTGCGCAACTTTGCCCTGGTTCAAAAGCTTCTGCGCAGATTCGACGAATTTACTCTTGTTATAGGCCATGCTTACGTTTCGGAGAAGAGTCGAAGCGACTCCCTCCGAGACATTCTCCTAGGTCTCAGCGCGGCTAGGCAAACAACAAAAACACAGGACGACCTGAAAGCGGCCATCCGGCGCGCGGCCGATTAGAGGCCAGCACATTATTTACGCTACAGGCGGGGAGAGAGTGAGTCAACGAAGGCAGAGGGGGTTGTGAACAGGCAGTTATCCCCGTGGCGAATAGGAAACTTAGCGGCGAAAACGAGGCGAATGCGGGATGGGCCGAACCCGGAAGTAATGTCGGGAGCGAGGCTTGCGCTGTGCCGGAAGCACAGCAGCCGGACCGGAGCTTCGAGACTGCACAGGTATGTTGCGAGGAAGCCAACGGCAAAAACAAAGCCCGGAGGGAGGCAGGAAACCCCTCCAGGCTTCGTCTTTGTTACTAGCCTTAGTAAGTCAATTTCAGGCCAAGCTGAACCTGGCGGCTGCCGCCGTTGAAGAAGGAGGCATTCAAGAAAGCCGGGCCGAGGTTAAGCAAGTTGGTGTATCCGCTGCTGGTGGCGTTGGTGGTGTCCTGGAACACGTTGAGGGTGCCCAAGCTGAAGTTCGGGTGGTTGAAGACGTTATAGGCCTCCACGCGGAACTGCAGATTGAAGCGCTCAGAGAGTTTGGTGTTTTTGGCAACCGCCATGTTCCAGAGGTTGATGTGTTCACTGGTGAAGGTGTTGCGACCGAGAGTACTGACTGCTCCGGCAGCAGCCTGGACGTAGCGCGCAGTTGAGTTGTTCGCAACATAGCCGACTGTGTTTGCACTGCTGCAACCGGCGCTTATTGATGTTGCGCCCGTGGCAGGATTGCGACAAACGCGAGTCACCCCAGTGCCCGTACCTTCGATGCCCGCAGGGTTGAAGATGGCGCGGTCTCCGGCTGTGTCACCGTTGCCGTTGGAGTCCACGCCGGAAATGATGGTCACCGGCTGGCCCGTCTGGAGCGACACTGCGCCGATGCCGCGAAACTCGAGTCCGCCGGCCGCCCGGACCAGCCAGCGACCGGCCGTGGACGCGCCGACAACCACGCCATCCACGAAGTTCGACTCCCCGAGGAAGTCCGCCACGAATCGACTGACCGGCGCGTCGTACAGCTCGGCGGGCGTTCCGACCTGCTCGATCCGACCGCACCGCATGACGGCCACACGGTCGGACATGGTGAGCGCTTCTTCCTGGTCGTGGGTGACGTAGATCACCGTCACGTGCAGGTGCCGCTGGATGTGCTTCAGCTCGAGCTGCATGTGGGCCCGAAGCTTCTTGTCCAGCGCACCGAGC
>Ga0137409_10006631_pt1 | contig 11996 bp, 10 predicted proteins | sample CZODoug1_16funga_FD_122059 | JGI IMG/M metagenome (GOLD analysis project Ga0137409, IMG submission 122059) | Vadose zone soil fungal communities from Angelo Coast Range Reserve, California, USA - CZODoug1_16fungal (Hybrid Assembly) | ecosystem: Environmental > Terrestrial > Soil > Vadose zone... | reverse complement strand
GCCGTGCGTTTTAACGCACGGTAGCAGCGCAATTCATCATCCCGTCGCGTCAGCGACGGTTGAACCCTGAAGTTCGCGCGATTCAACCGCCTCCTTCAATCGTCGCTGACGCGACGAGGAGCGGCTTTTATCTCCGGACCGTGCATTTTAACGCACGGCTAAATTCATCGGGTCGCTCCGCGACCCAAAGAGGGCGTCCGCAAGCGAAAAAATGTGGGTTATGACAAGTTTGGCTGTGTCCCACACAGGCAATCTACTTGTTGGCTGCCGCTCTATCAAGATAATCCAGCAATACATTCGACATCGCCTTGACGCCGATGACCAGGCTCTCTTCATCGATGTCGAATTCCGGCGTGTGGATCATCGCCGTGACGCCCTTCTCCCTGTTTCCCACGCCGAGGAAGTAGAAGAATCCGGGAACGACTTTCTGATAGAACGAAAAATCTTCCGCGCCCATTTGCGGCTTCGGAGAGATGACATTCTTCTCCCCCAGTATTTTTCGCATCACCGGCAGCGTGGCTTCGACCAGCGAGGGGTCGTTGTAAGTGACGGGATTGTTAGCTCCGAACTCCATTTCGTAGCGCGCGCCGTAGGCCGATGTCACGCCGGTCAACGTCTGCTTCATCATCTCGATGGCCTTGGTCCGAACCTCTTCGTTGAGCGTGCGCATGGTGCCTTCGAGCTTCACTTCGTCGGCGATGATGTTGAAGCGGTTGCCGCCGTGGATGCTGCCGAGGGTGATGACGAGCGGCTCCTGGGTATTGATGCGGCGGCTGCGGATGGTCTGGAGCGCCGTGACGCATTCCGCCGCGACGACCACAGTGTCAACGCCGTCGTGCGGGTAGGCTCCGTGAACCTTCTTGCCGTGAATCGTGATCGAGAATCTATCCGATGAGGCCATCGCGGGGCCAGAGTTATAGCCGATCTGGCCGGCCTCGATGTTGGGCATCACGTGCAACCCGAAGATCGCCGAAGGGCGCGGGTTTTCCAGGGCGTCCTCTTCAATCATAAACTGAGCGCCCCCGCGCTCGCCCGGCGGCGCGCCTTCTTCGGCGGGCTGGAAGATGAATTTGATCGAGCCGTGAATCCGGTCGCGCATCTTCGAGAGCAGCTCCGCGACGCCGAGTTGAATGGTCATATGCGCGTCGTGGCCGCAGGCGTGTTTGACGCCGTCGTTGCGCGACTTATACGGCGCGTCGATCGTCTCTTGAATCGGCAACGCGTCCATGTCGGCGCGGACGGCCACAACACCGCCCGGCAGTTTGCCTTTGAGCAGCGCCACGACGCCGTACTTGCCGACGCCGGTCCTGACTTCATCCAGACCGAGCGCGCGCAGTTTTTCGGCGATCACGCGCGAAGTGCGCTCCTCGCGATTGGAGAGTTCGGGGCGCATGTGAAAATCGCGCCGCTGTTCAACCAGTTGCGCGCGAAGACTTTCGGCGGCGCGGGCGACCTCTTCCTCGCGCGAATCCGCGGCGAGCGAGGATGAGTTCACGAACGCCGCGCCGGTCAGTAAAGCCGTACACAATGACAGAGTCAGTATCTGCCCAGACATCAGTTTCATTTGCCGTCCTCCGCCGGTTCAGTACCGCGAGCGGTAGCGAGCGCGGCTCCGATATAGCCTATATATCGGAGCCGCGCTCGCTACCGCTCGCGGTACTGAACCGTTCTGTTTGAAATGCTATGAGGTAAGTTCTACTGTCGTGACGCCCGGTCACAACGACGCGCACGTTACAGGATGAGAGTAATTTGGTCAATTCTTGCGCCGCAATGGGGTACAGACATGAACGAGAAGGAGCATGGTACAGTACAGGGAGCGGTAGCGACCTGGTCGCCTGCGGGAGCACGCGCTTCACGAGTCAACCAGGTCGCTACCGCTCCCTGTACTGTACCGAATAATGGCGATACCGAATCCTCAACCCAAAATCGAAATCACACCGAACGTGGCCGCCAAACGCGGCGAACGATATTTTCTCGAAGGTCCCAAGTCGCGCGGGTCGGAAGCGATGACGCTCTGGCGCGTCCTTCGCGAATTCTTCTACGGCTTCCGCAAGCTCCATTTCATAGGCCCCTGCGTGACCGTCTTTGGCTCGGCGCGGTTCAAAGAAGATCACCAGTTCTACAAACTGGCTCGCGAGGTCGGCGCGGCTGTGGCCGGCCTGGGGTTCACCGTGATCACCGGCGGCGGCCCCGGCGTTATGGAAGCGGCCAATCGCGGAGCGAAAGACATGGGCGGGCGGTCAATCGGCTGCAATATCATCCTGCCTTTCGAACAGCGCCCCAATCCCTACCTCGACGCGATGCTCGAATTCCGCTACTTCTTCGTGCGGAAACTGATGCTCATCAAATACTCGTACGCGTTCGTGGTTCTGCCGGGCGGCGTAGGCACGATGGACGAATTGTTCGAAGCTCTGACTCTGATTCAGACCCACAAAATCCTCGACTTTCCCGTCGTGCTCATGGGCAAAGACTATTACGCGCCGCTGATCGACTTTTTCGGAGACATGGCCCGGGCGGGAACGATCAGCGAATCAGACCTGCGCCTGTTCATGATTACCGATTCCGTAGACGAGGCAATGGCCCACATCGAGCAACACTCCATCCAGAAATTCGGCTTGACCCGCGCCAAGACTCCAAAGCGCCGCTGGTGGCTGGGCGAAACCAGACTTCCCAGCCAGCCGGGTTAAGGCGACGTGGCGACGGGGTGACGGGGAGAAATTTTCGCCCCGTCGCCCCGTCGCCACGTCTCTCTTTCTCTTCATCTCTGTGTCTCTCCATCTCTATGTCTTCCGCAAAAGCTCCCCAGTCCGAACCATTGTGAAATGCGATGGCGGTTTTCAGCCACGATCCGATAGCCGATCACTTCGAGTAAAAGCAACATCGGGATCGCGTAGACCAGAAACACAGCCAACGACCAGGGCGACCAGGGAAACCGCCGCCACAAAAAGTAATTGACGCCGAACGCGCCCGCGTACACATGGCCTTTGCGCGTGATGACCTGCAGCGCCCGCGAGCACTTTTCGTAATCGATCCCGAACCGCATCAATTCGCTTTCATCGAACGCCTGGTACGGCTCGATGGTGAACCGGCGACCGCCGTCCATCCTCTTCGCGACTTCGGCCGACCAAGAACAGACGCCGCAATCGCCGTCGAATAGCAGATAATCGCGGCTCGCTTCGATCCTCATATCTTCACTCCTCTTCGCACGACGACCGCGGAGCCGTCGGCGACAAAAGCCGAGGCCGGCTTCGCGCTCAGACATTCGACGAACTGGCGGCCGTAAATCCCCTTCACATCGCATTCGAAAGCGGCTTCGCTCGTTCGCCACACGCGCCAGCGCGGATGTTCGACCCGATATTCGACGCAGCCGCCGTCGCGCTGCGCGGCGTAGCCCCAGTAATGTTCGGTGATGAACTCCTCTTCCGAACCCGCGACGAGCGGTTGCGCTTCGCCAGCGGTCTTCGCGCGGACGTGATGCCATGATCCCCCGTCGCGCCACGAATATTCGACGGATCCGTTCGGCGCGATTGTCCCGTTGTCCAAATCTATTCGATGTCGCATCCGCCGCGCGGCGTAATTTTCGTTGTACACGACGCGGGCCACGGTCGCAATCGCCCACCGCGGCGCGATTTCCTTGATGAAGACCACGCCGCGCCGCCAGCCGTCTTCCGCCCGGCGGCGGACGTAAAACCGCAGGTTGATCTCTTCAAAATCTCGATGGAATGGGATTGGCAGACCGAGGACCCGCGTCTTCAGAAAGAGGAAGCCGACGGCGCTGACGTAATGACGATTATTCCACGCGTCGAGTTCCACGCCGCGCGGGACGAACGGACGCAGGACCGCCGGATCGACTTCGTAATTGAGCATCGCCAGTCGCCGCCATTCCGCCGTGAGAAATTCTCCTCTTCGCATCTCGACTCTCCTTACGCGGAAAGCGTATCATTGATACAACCATGTTTGAACTCTATTTTCTGTTCATCTATCTGCCACGGCGAATAAGGAGAATCGCCAGGGAGAAAGGCGAGAGCGCTTTTCTCTGGTGGCTACTCACGGTCGGCGTCTGGCTCGGGGTCGAGACCGTCATCGCTTTTGTTGTGGGAATCACTCACGTGGTTGGGGTGGAACTCTGGGGCTGGTCCGCGGACGAATATAAAGTGGGGTTCGTCGGCTTCGGCTATTTCTTCGCTTTGATCTGCGGCGCGCTGGCAGGTTCGTTCGTGGTTTCCAGATTGCATAAAACGCCGGCTAAGGAGAAGTGGAAAGATTCTTTGGATTGAATTCGACAATACGCATTATGAGTTCTCATGACGAAAAACTTTTGGACGACATCGGCTGGCGCCTGCTCGAAGAGCTGCAGGAAGACGCGCGGCTCTCTTACACCGAGCTCGGGCGGCGTGTCGGGTTGTCGACGCCGGCGGTGATGGAGCGGATTCACAAGATGGAGGACGCGGGGATCATCCTGGGATACCGCGCCGAGGTCAATCCCGAAAAGATAGGCTTTCAGGTCACCGCATTCATCCGCGTCGGGCTTGAGCACGGAGTCGTGTCGCGGCTGGAATCGCTCTTCAAAGAGATCCCCGAAATCATCGAATGCCATCGCGTGACTGGCGACGATTCATTGATCATGAAAGTCCACGTGACCTCGATAGCCCACCTCGAATCGGTGATCCAGCGGATCATGCCTTACGGGATGCCCGCGACCTCGATCGTGCTCCCGACTCCGGCGCCCAGGCGGAGGCTGGAACGGCGAATGTTCAAGCAGGCTGTGAAAAAGACTCGTGGATCAAACACCTGAGCCGCCGATGTTCGAGATGTGGCTGTTGGCGTCAAGTTAATGTAAACTGTCACTTGTTATTTGGCGCGGCGCCACGACAAGTGTATGTTGATATTCATACAAATTCCGCGCAATAACATCTCTCATTGGAGAACCCGACAGGAGCAAACGCGACCGCAAATTCAAACTTTCTATGGCCAGTCAAACAGAACTCAACATCAACACGAAACCGGCTCATCAGCAATTCGGACCGCCGAAATCGCCCGCCCGTGAATTTTTTGAACAGGCGTTGATTACGGTGATCATGGCCTTGTTCCTGATGACTTTTATCGCGCAAGCCGTCGCCGTGCCCACGGGGTCGATGCAGAACACGATCAACATCGGCGACCACCTCTTCGTCAATAAGTTCATCTTCGGCAAACCGACCCCGGTTCTGGGCCGGCTGCTGCCGACGCGCGCAATCAGGCGGGGCGACATCATCGTCTTCAAACTGCCCGACGATCCGAAAATCAATTACGTCAAACGCGTGATCGGGCTGCCCGGTGACACGGTTCAGGTCAAAGGCCAGCGCGTTTTCGTTAACGGCGGGGAATTACCGGAGGAACGCGCGCTCGTCGAGCCGCCCGATCCCCAGAAGCCGAAAATGTCCGTCATCAAGGTCGAACCGAAACCCCAAGGCGCCTGGTATCGCGTCTATTACGACGCCGGACGGTATTCGGGCGGTGACGACTTCGAGGTCAACACCCGGGCGATCTATGGCGTAACCGAGCCGGTCAAAGTCCCCGACGGCAAGTACTTCGTGATGGGCGACAGCCGCGACAACAGCGAGGACAGCCGCTACTGGGGCTTCGTCCCACGCGAAAACATCTTCGCCCGCGCGCTCTATGTGCATCTATCCTTCGACCCGCGCGCCAACGGCCTCCTCGGCAAACTCGCCAGCATCAGGTGGAGACGGATCGGAACGGCGGTGAAGTGAGACGGAATAGAGATAGACAGGGAGACAAAGGGACAAGGGGACAAGGAGACAGCGCAGTGAGGCAACAGTTTTGCGGGAAACTACCTGCGCGCTTATAAGTCCCGTCAGTCCTCCAAGTCCCACTTCGGGAGTATGAGCCAGAGGACTTCTTCTTTCGCAATCATGGTCGTCGCTTGCGCATTTGCGCTGGCCGGCTATTTCGGCTTTTCACCTGGGCGCGGCGCGCAGGCGCAGGACGACGCCCGGTTGAAACGCGAGCAACTCTACCGGCTGAATAACGTCGGCGTCGCGTTCATGGAGCAGTACAAACACGAAGACGCCGTGAAGCAGTTCAAACAGGCGCTCGAACGCGATCCGAACTTCGCCGTCGCGCGCATCAATCTGGCGCTGGCCTACTATTATTTAAACGATTCGCGCGCGGCGGTCGAGGAGGCGCGCGCCGGCGTCAAACTCGCGCCCGACAGCCCGCACGCGCATTACGCGCTGGCGGTGGCGCTCCGAAACGAGAAGCTTTACGACGAAGCGCTTGCAGAATTCAACAAAGTCCTCTCGATTGACCCGCGAGACTCCGCGACCAACATCCAGATCGGCCAGTTACATGCGCAGAAACAGCAATATCCGCAGGCCGTCGCCGCGTTCCAGCGCGCGATCGAATCGGAGTCCTACAACGCGACGGCCGTCTACAGCCTCGCCCAGGCCCTGAACCGCTCGGGCCAGGCCGCCGAAGGCCGGAAGGCTTTCGATCGGTTTCAGCAATTGCAGGCTTCCGGTTACAAGACGACGCTCGGAAACCTGTACGGCGAGAAGGGACGCTACGCCGAAGCCGTCGTCAGCACAGGCGCGGAACCCGATCTGGTTTCAAAAGAGGCGCCGAATGTCCGCTTCGTTGAAGCCGGCGCTGGCATCAATGTCAAAACCAACGTAAAACCACTGACCGGCGCCATCGGACGCAAGATCGGCAAGGCCGAATTCAATGATCAACTCAAACGCGATTTGGTCGCGCCGTTCAACTCGAGCGTTGCGCTGGCCGATTTCGACGGCGACGGGCTGCCGGATCTTTTTGTGTCCGGCCTTGACGATGCGGGCAAACCCTTCGTCAAACTTTTGCGCAATGAGGGAGGCAAGTTTTCAGACGTGACCGACAAGTCGAAGCTCGCCGCCGGCAATCCCGTGAGCGGCGCGGTCTTCGGTGATTTCGACAACGACGGCAAGACCGACCTCGCAATCTTCGGTTATCAAACGCTCGCGCTTTGGCGCAACAACGGCGACGGGAGTTTTACCGACGTGACCGCGAAATCGGGTCTGCCCGCGAACTACGCGTCGTGGGCGCTAACCGCCGCCTGGGTGGACGCCGATCACGACGGCGACCTCGACCTCTTCGTCGGCGACTTCGCCGACCTGTCGCAGTTCCCGGACAAGGATTCGGCCGTCTTCCCCGACGATTTCGCGGGCGAAGAGAACAAACTTTTCCGCAACAACGGCAACGGAAGCTTCACTGACATCACCGCGCAAACGGGCCTGGGGGGAGGGAAGAACAAGACCACCGCGGTCGTCGCGACCGATTACAACAACCAACGCGACATCGATTTCCTGGTGGTCAATTACGGCTCGCCCGTTCAGCTTTTCAGCAATCAGCGCGACGGTTCGTTCAAGGAAGTTGCTGAGCAAGTTGGCCTCAAGTATTCAGCAAAGGCTCTCGGAATCGCAGTGGGCGATTACAATAAAGATGGTTTTATTGATTTCGCCGTTCCGGGGCTAAACGGCGTCGGTGTGTTGGCGCTTTTCTCGAGCGATGGTAAGGGTGGCTTTAATACGGGCAAGCTTAGCTCCGGCTTAAATGTCGATATACTTTCGAGCACTGTCAGCGCTCAATTTCTTGATTATGACAATGACGGTTTGCTTGACCTGGCCGTGCAGTCTCCCCAGCGACTGGCCATTTGGCGCGGTCTAGGAAATAGATTTGAGGGCACTGTTGATGTCTTTTCTGCAGGAATGAAGTTAGCGGACGTTCGCGGCTTCGCTTCAGGCAGCCTTTTCGGCGATGGCGCTACGGACATAGTCGCCATTCGGGACGATGGAGCGGTGGTCGTATTGAAGAACCAGGGCGCTGGCAAGAACTATGTTCACCTCGCCCTTACCGGCAAGACCAGCAACCGCGGCGCCGTTGGCGCAAAAGCCGAGCTTCGCAGCGGCAGCCTGCGACAGAAGCTGGAGGTTTACGCCTCGTCGCCGGCGCCTGCCGCGTCAGGCCTGGTTTTCGGGCTGGGCTATCGCACGGCGGTCGACTCATTACAACTGCTCTGGCCTTCGGGCGTTCTGCAATCCGAACTGAGCGTCAAACCGTCGGCGACGAACGCGTTTGAAGAACTCGACCGCAAAGGCACCTCGTGTCCAATCCTGTACACGTGGAATGGAAGCCGATATGAATTCGTCACCGACTTTCTCGGCGGGTGCGCAATTGGCGCGCGCGAACCGGGCGACACGTGGAGTTATCCCGACAGCGACGAATATGTCCGTGTCACCGGCGATCAGTTGAAGGAGCGCGACGGCGTCTATTCGATCCTGATGAATAATCAGCTCGAAGAGGTGATCTATTTCGACGCGGTTAAGCTGCTCGCCGTCGATCATCCGGTTGACGTCGAAATCTACCCGAACGAGCGGTTGATGCCCGGCCCGCCTTATCCCGAATTCAAAATCCACGCGACGCGAGACGCGCGGCCTCCGGTCAAGGCGTTCGACGATAAAGGCGCCGACATTCTGCCGCTGATCAAGGACATTGATCGCCGCTACCCGGATGATTTCGAGAATCTGAAGTTCAAAGGCTACGCGAAGGAGCACACGATCACACTCGATCTGGGCGAGATACGGCGCCGCGACCGTGTGTTGCTGCTGATGACCGCGTGGATCGATTACGCCGATTCGACGTCGAACATGGCGGCGGCGCAGGCCGGCGCCACGATCACGCCGCCTTACCTGCAAGTCAAAAACGCGCGCGGCGAATGGCAGACAGTGATTCCGCAGATAGGTTTCCCCGCCGGATTGCCGAAGACGATGACGGTCGATTTGACCGGCAAATTCCTCTGCGACGATTCGCGGGTGCGCATCGTGACCAGCATGCGAATTTATTGGGATCAGATTTTGGTCGACGTTTCGGGCGGAGACTTCCCGACGCGCGTGACGAAACTCGATCCGCTGCGCGCCGACCTGCGCTGGCGCGGCTTCCCGCGAGAGTATTCGCCAGACGGCCGCAAGCCCCTCATCTATGATTACAGCGTGATTGAACCACTGGCGCCGTGGAAGGCGCACCTGGGCAATTACACCCGGTTCGGCGACGTGCGCGAATTGCTGCTCGCGCCCGACGACATGTACGTCATCACGCGCAACGGCGACGAGATGCAAATCGATTTCGACGCGCGCCGTATGCCAGCTCTGCCGAAAGGCTGGAAGCGCACGTTTCTGGTTTACGCCAACGGCTTCGGCAAGGATATGGACATCAACTCGGCGCGCCCTGAAACCATCGGCGAATTGCCGTTCCACGGGATGAAGAGCTATCCACACTCGCCGGCGGATTGTTACCCGATGACGAAGCGACATCAGGAATATCTGCTGCGCTACAACACACGCACCGTCAATGAGCAGACGCAGGCCTTCTGGCGAGGGATAAGGTAATTCCGCATCTTGTTTATCTAAATCCACCAAAGAATACTCCATCCATAGCGCCAGCTTGGATGGAGATGACAGGCATCGTGGGCGCTTCGCTCACGATTAATAGTGGTTACAAAGCCCACTAACTATAATGTAAAACATCTACGTGATAGTGCAAAAGGCGTTCAAATACAGATTCTTTCCAACAGACGAACAGGCCGTCCAACTCGCCAGAACCTTCGGTTGCGCTCGCTATGTTTACAATCAGGCTTTGGAATATCGCACTAAGGCTTGGCAGCAAGAGAAGAAATCTATTGGCTATCACACGACCGCCGCCAAACTCACCGAGTGGAAAAAGGAGCCTGAGAAAGCCTTTCTTTCCGAAGTCAGTTCGGTGGTACTGCAACAATCGCTCCGCAACCTGGATACCGCCTTCACGAATTTCTTTGAGAAGCGAGCGCAATATCCCAAATTCAAATCCAGAGGCGTCCGCCAATCGGCGCGCTATGCCACCAATGCCTTCACCTTTCCTGATCAATGTTCGCGGAGAGGGGATTCACCTATGACGGCTGCGCAAGAAACGATGATAAAAAAGGCAGCAGAACCCCAATATGGCGCATCAAAAAACATCAGGCCCGCGAATTCCTAGCCCGCGAACGCGGGCGGCAGAATAAAGCCTGGGGTGGAGCGCTTTAGCGCGGAACCCCAGGGACGGCGCATCAAAACCATCAAGCCCGCGAACGCGGGCGACAGCGCGTCATCATAGATACCTTTCGTCGTATTCGATACCGTTCGCTTCCAAAAATTCTATGAACTCGTCTCGGAAAGATTTTTTCTGATGATGTTCTTTCTGTCGCGCAATGTAATCCCGCACTTTCTCAACGTTCGATTGACTGACCGTGAATGCTCCGTAACCGCGTTGCCAGGAGAAATCCTTCAAATCAGGAAACACATTTTGCATCCATCCGCTCGCGTTCGCTTTGAGATCACGCAGTACGTCCGACAACGCCTTATCCGGTCGCAACTTTGCCAGCAAATGAACGTGATCTTCCATCCCATTGATCGCCAATGAAATCCCGCCCAAATCACGAATCTTACCGCCGATGTAATCGTAGAGGCGCGATTGATGGACGCCTGTGATCAGCGGTTGGCGATTTTTCGTGGAGAAGACGATGTGGTAAATCAGGTTCGTGAATGATTCAGCCATAATTCCTCCTCGATGGCTGTCGCCCGCGTTCGCGGGCTGGCGTCTGTTGATGCTCCTAATTCCTGGGGTTCCGCGCTAAAGCGCTCCACCCCAGGCTTTATTCTGTCGCCTGCTCCGCAGGCTGAAGAAGCGACTGTCTGATCTCTCCGACCAGAAACAGCGATCCGCAAACGACAATCAATCCATCCGGCGGCGTGATCCGCAAGGCCTCATCCAAAGCTTCGCCGGCGTTTTCCATGCGGATCACATCGCGATGTGAGGCTTCCGCAATCGCGCTCGGCTGGGCGGCGCGGGGGCTGGCGATGCTGGTAACGATGACCTGATTCGCGGCAGGGAAGAGAATGTCGCCCATCTCGCCAAACGCCTTGTCGGCCATCGCTCCGAAAAGAATCGTGATCGGGATCGAGCGGAAATGCTCATCGAGGAAATCGCGCAGCGCTCGCGAGCCATCCCTGTTGTGCGCGCCGTCTAACAGCAAAGGCGCTTGGGACGGCGACGGCCGGATCATCTCCAGCCGTCCGGGCCATTCGGCGTTGTTCAATCCCTCGACAATCGCCGTCTGCGGAATGTCGAACCCCGCGATCCGTAATAGCTCGGCGATGTGGATTGCGACCAACGCGTTCGTGATCTGATGACGCCCGCGCAGCCCCAATTGCAAAGCGTATTCGTCGCGCGATGCGCGATAGCGGAAGCGGTATCTCCCGACATTCTCGTCGCCGCTTGCGGCTTCGACGTCGAACGGGTCCAATGTCAGGATCATCGGCGCGTTCATCTCATCGCATCGTGCGGCGATGGCGTTCATTGCTTCTACGGTTTGCGGCGCGACGACGACGGGCGCGCCATATTTGACGATGCCCGCTTTCTCTCCGGCGATGCTCGCCAGCGTGTCGCCGAGGTAGTTCTGATGATCGAAGCCGATGCGCGTGATCGCGGTCACGACCGGCTCGCAAATGTTGGTCGCATCGAGCCGTCCGCCGAGGCCGACTTCCAGGACCGCTAGATCGACCTTCTTCTCGGCGAAATACAGATAAGCGATCATCGTCACCTGCTCAAAGAAGGTTGGCGGCGCCGGCAATGCATTCTCGGCCACGAGGCGTTCTCCGGCCTCGCGCACAACAGTGGCCAGGCGCGCGAAATCAGCCGGCGCGATCTCGTCCGCGCCGATGCGAACGCGTTCAGTGATCGAGACCAGATGCGGCGAAGGGTAGGGGCCGGCGCGCAACCCGGCCGCGCGCAAAATGCTCTCGGTCATCGCCGACGTCGAGCCTTTGCCGTTCGTTCCGGCGATGTGAACCGCCGGAAATTTACGTTGAGGATCGCCCAGGGCGCGGGCCAGCGCGCGGATGCTTTCGAGTCCGAGCTTCATAGCCAGCGTTTCGTTTCCCAGGCCGTAA
>Ga0137409_10006630_pt1 | contig 11996 bp, 9 predicted proteins | sample CZODoug1_16funga_FD_122059 | JGI IMG/M metagenome (GOLD analysis project Ga0137409, IMG submission 122059) | Vadose zone soil fungal communities from Angelo Coast Range Reserve, California, USA - CZODoug1_16fungal (Hybrid Assembly) | ecosystem: Environmental > Terrestrial > Soil > Vadose zone... | reverse complement strand
CTTCGACTACTTGGCCGAGGACGAGTTCCTGCGGGGTCTCCCCAAGACCGCCTGAGGTCGGGCTGATCCGCGGTTGCCAGGCGGCAACTTTTCCCTGCAAGCGAGCGCTAACGGACCCCTTACAATCCCCTCATCGACAACACACCTGCGGCATCGATACTGCGCCCGTCGATGAGGCGTCTCGTCTGGCTCAGCGTACTGGCGTTCGCCCTTGCCGCCCCGGCGGTCGGCTTCGCGCTGAGTGGAACTGGCGACGGCACGCTGTCCGTCAAGCCCGGAGACGCTGTGCGTTTAAACGCGGAACTTACGGCCAACCCCTGAGCAGGGATCATCCGAATGTCGAATCCGGCGCGCGGGCGATTTTCAGCGCCAGGAAAGTATTCGATTCCGCAGGCCAAGGTAGATTGCCTCGCCGAGAGGCAACTTGGCGGTTTAAACACCTGCCTTCCGCTCAAGCCTCTTCAACCGCTCGAACAATTCCGGCAACCGCGCGTACAAGACCTGCGATTTGCGCCACTGCTGATAATCCATGGCGGGCATCATTCCGCCCATGAGCTTGCCCGGTTCGACGCTCTTGGTGACGCCGGTGCGGGCGGTGATGATCGCGCCGTCGCCGATGGTGATGTGCTGGTTGGTTCCGATCTGGCCCGCGATGACGCAATTGCGGCCCACCGAGGTTCCGCCCGAAAACCCGGCGAAGGCCGCCACGACTGTGTTTTCGCCGATCTCGACGTTATGGCCGATCTGGATCAGGTTGTCGAATTTCGCTCCGCGCCGGATGCGCGTGCAGCCGAAGCCCGCGCGGTCAACACAGCAGTTGGCGCCGATCTCGACGTCGTCTTCGATCGCTACGCGGCCCACCTGCAAAAGCTTGAACTGGCGCCCCTCCTCGTCGGGCGTGAAACTGAAGCCGTCGGCGCCGATCACCACGCCGCTGTGAATACGGCATCGCGCGCCGATCTCCGTCTCGTCGTAGATCGAAACGTTGGCGAAGATCATCGTGTCGTCGCCGACGCGGCAGTTATCGCCGATGACCACGCCCGGATGCAGCGTCACGCGGTCGCCGATGATCGAGTCGCGGCCGATAGTCACGCGCGGATGAATCGAACACTCGGCGCCGACGCGGGAATTTTCGCCCAGGATCAGGTCGGGGCTGACGCCGCGAGCCTTGTAAGGCTTCGAGTGAAAAGCGGCGATGGCTCGCGCGAAGGCCAGCTTCGGGTCTTTGGCGACTAGCAGGGGCCTGCCCGCGAGCGCGTCGGCGCCGGCCAGTTTCAGCGGGATGATCAGCGCCGAGGCTTCGGACGACCTGGCCTGCTCCAGCCGCGCGGCGTCGGCGATGTAAGTCACCGCGCCCGCGCCCGCGCCCGGGAGCGGGCCAACGCCGGTCAGTTCTATTTCGCCATCGCCGCGCGCCTGCGCGCCGATGAGTCGCGCTAGTTCGTGCAAAGTCATAATTTTCGCCGCGCCGCCTTCGACAGCTATGAAAGAAGCGGTAGACAACGGGTGGAGTCCATTTCATGCGTTTCGTAAGAAGCCGCTGTTAAAGCAAGCGACAAAAGAAGCCGCCTGCTTTAGCTGGTGGAGTCCACCGAAGACGCCTAATCATATTTCATATGGAATATGAAATATGAAATATGAAATATGATTACTTCCTGGGCGCGGCGGGAGTCGAAGATGGATGAGTCTTATTGTATTCGTTTATGAAATCTTCGGTGATCTCCGCGTCCGGCCTCACCCACACCAGAAGATTGCTGTTCTCAGCGATCTGGCGCTCCAGCACCACGACGATGTTGCGCTGCTGGCAGTACTGATCGAAGAACTTGTTGATCTTGTCCATAATCGGACCGACCATTTCCTGGCCGCGTTTTTGGAACAGCGCCTGATAGTCTTCAGATTTTCGCTTGAGCGTCTTTTCCAACTCCGTGCCCTGTTCTATCCAACCGTCGCGTACGGAAGGCTGAACCGTCGGACTTGGAGACTGCACTTTATTTTTCAGATCCTCTATCTGTTTCTGAAGACTTAACAGCTCGTTGTTCTTTGGTTCGAACTCTTTGTTGAGCGCCTCCAGTGTAGTTTTGAATTCTCCGATCCCGCCGCGGAAAGCCGCTGTATTAATAATTGCGACCTTTCCTTGCGCGCCACTCCCGCCTTCGGAAGCCGCCGGGTTCTGCGGGGCCGAGCGAGGCGGTTGCGGTGTGGTTTGGGCGAAAGAGACAAGGGATAACAGAGCGCTGATCGCAAAAGCAATAGAGATTCGCATAAGTGGTATTCTCCTTTGGTAATGCCTATATCGTGGCCTCTCACGACCGCGGCGCCATTCAATAAGAGACGCGGCCGTGAGGGGGCGGATTTCTCATGATCATCGCCGCTCCCTCACGGCCGCGTCGCTGTATGGGACAGATTAAAGTCTGTCCAAAGCCGGGACAGATTTTTAGCCTGCCCCTCTATTCTAAATACTCACTATGGCTTCTTCGCAGCCTGGGGGGCGGCTCCGGCCGCGGCCGGATTGGACTTGTTGTATTCCTTGATAAAGTCATCCGTGATGTCGGTGGCCTGAGCGGCGAAGAGCAGAATGCCCGCCTGTTGGGCCGCGCCGCCTTCGAGCACCATCACGATGCCACGCTGCTGGCAGTAGGTTTCGAGGAACTTGCCGACCTTTTCGTATACCGGCGCGGTGACTTCCGCCAGGCGCCTCTGACCAACCTGGCTGTAATCCTCTTTCTTACGAGTGAGCGATTTCTCCTTATCAGCGGCTTCTTCAGCCCACTGACTGCGAACCTGGACGCTAACGGTGGCGCCCTGAGTATTGATCTTGTTCTTGAGACTATTCAGGGCGTCATCTTCAGCCTGGACTTCCTTCTTCTTCGATTCGAACTCGGCGTTGAGGGCGTCGATTTTGACCTTCAACTCACTGATGTCAGAGGTGAACTTGCCGGTGTTGATGTAGGCCAGCTTACCTTCCGCCCCAGTCCCGCCGGTCGCAGCGCCGGCCGAGGCGCTGGGCGCGGCTACCGCCGCAGTAGTGCTTCGCGGCGGCGGCGCGGGAGTTTGCGCGAATACCGCCAGCGCGAACATGCTCGTAATTGCAAACGCAAAAATCAGTTTCTTCATTGTCAGGTAGACTCCTTATCGTCAATTTATCAGTACCGCGAGCGGTAGCGAGCGTAGCTCCCGGTAGCGGTCACTCTCTGGGAATACCGCTCGCTACCGCTCGCGGTACTGATTTAGAAGCTCGGGATCATTTCGCCGGATTCGCCGCGGTCTGAACCGGATTCACCTTGTTGTATTCGCTGATGAAATCCTTGGTGATGTTCGACGCCTGGGCGGCGTAAACAACGACGCCGGTGTCCTGCAAACGGCGCGCATCGAAGACCGTCGTGATGCCTTTTTTGGCGCAATACTGTTCGAGGAACTTGATGAGTTTGTCGTAAACATCTTCGGTCTCCGCCTTTTCACGTTTGCCGGCGAGGTCCTGCGAATCCTGGAGCGACCGATTATACTCCTTCTTGAGTTGTTCGATCTCGTCGTTGAGTTTCTGCGCCTGCTGCGGAGTCAGAGTCTTGTTTTCTTGCGCCACCTTCTGCTTGTTGGCGATCGAGTTCGCCATCGATTCCAGATCGCGGGCTTTCGAGGCGAACTCGGTCTGCAGCTTTTCGTATTTCGCCTTCAGTTCCAGCACCTCATCGCGGAAAACCATTGAATCGATGATGGCCACCTTCATCTTCGTGGCGCCGTCGCCCGCCGTCTGAGCAAAAGCGCCCGGAGCGGCGAGGAGCAGGAAAGCGAGAGTCAGTAAGAGTTTCATCTTCATTCTATGCAAAGTCTCCAATCGTTTTATCAATGGTTGATGGTTAGCGGTTGGTGGTTGGCGCCTTTATTTCCAACCAACCACCAATCACTAACCACTAACCACCACTAGAATGTCCTTCCGACGCTGAACCGGAGCACGGTCTTCTTTTGGACGTAATAATTGGTCGGGTTGTTCGAATATGGGTTGTAGGCCATTATCAAACGGAAAGGGACGTTGATCACGGGCATCTGGACGCGGAATTCCAGTCCGAGCGACGAGCGCAGATCCTCCGACAATCGCCATTTATTACTTGCCGAAGCGCGGACGATGTTGAAATTCTGCGACTGGCCGAACATAAAGACCCTGTTGAAGCCTTCCTTGAGATTCCCTGACTCATCGAACGCGTTAGGCAGATTGTCAGCGGTCACCTGAGCGCCCGCCGAGTCGATTATCACACCGCCGTTCGAGAGGTCCAGGTTGACGAAATTCGACGAGGTGATCTGGTCCTTGTATTTGCGGGCGTTGAAGGCCGTGCCGACGTCGGCGAAGGCCGCAACCGTAAGGATGCTGACGATCGGAACGCGGTATTCGATGTTATAAACGACTTGAGTGTCGCCGCCAAGCAGCGCGGGGTACGAGCCCACATATCCTATCTTGCAGTTCGGATCGGATACAGTGAGCGCCCCGGCGCACCTCCCCTCTGGCGCATTGAAGAGGAATTGGGACGTCACGCCCTCGGCGAGAGGCCCGGTGTAGGGGATAGACTTTGTCGAATCGTTCGGGTCCACAACCATGGGTGTGATGGCGCCGCGATTCGAGGCGAAAGTGTCGCTACTCACTATCGGCCCGAGCGAGCGGAGGTTGTAACCGCGGATGTCGTTATCTCCGCCGAGGAAGAATCGCTCGAAGACCGGGATGCCGCCGACGAACGAAAGCGAACGCGTGTCGCCTTGTACGGTCGGGGGCGGCGCGCCGTAAGCGCGAATGTGATCGGCCTTGAAGCGCATCGCCAGCACGTGCGGCTTGTCGGACCGTCGCCTGAGGACCGGCTTGAAATACTGGAATTCCAGCGTAGGCTGAAGCGTGCTCACGTCGCCGCCCAGGACACCGCCCGAAAGCGAGAAGCCCAGGAAGAGGCTCTTGCCGTTCGTCGGATCGAGAGAGGCGTTCTTCGTGTTGTAATAGATCGAAGGAAAAATGCGGCTGGTGATGATACGCGGTTGCGAGTAACTGACCGGAATGTCGTTCGTCGGATCAAGGTCGGAGTTGATGCTCGGGTCTTTTATGGTGGTGCCCGACAACGAGTACGACATTTGGAGGCGCGTGAACCGGGAGATTTTCTCGAATTTCTTCGTGAACAACTGGAGCGGCCCCGAAAGGGTGACGGAGCCGCCGACCGTCTTCTGCGTGAAGAGCGAGTCGGCGTTGAAAACAGAGGTCCCGTAGTACTGCGATATGAGCTGCTGCTCCTGGCTCGTATAGTCGAAGCCATTTCCGACGAACTGGTACTGCGAGCCGAAGACCTGGAAGCCCAGACTGATCGGTTTGCCCATCAGGTATGGCTCGGTAAACCCGAACGAAATGCTCTTCGACCGGTTGCCGCCGGATACCGCCACGCTCAGCGATTCGCCGTAACCGAGCAGGTTGTTGGTCGAATATTCCAGCCCGAAGAAGCTCCCCTGGTAGCCCGATACGCCGCCGTTGAGCTGTATCTGCTGCCGCCCCTTCTCTTTGACCTGCAGGTCGATGTCCACCGTCTGATCGCGGTCGTTGGTCCGCGTGATCGCGTCCTTCTCCTTGATCTCGTCGAACAGCCCCAACTGGTTCAGCCGCAACATCGACAGGTCCCAGTACCGTTTGTTGTACGCGTCGCCTTCGTTCAGCAGCACCTCGCGCCTCATCACCACGTCACGCGTGTTGCTGTTCCCGATGAACTCCAGGCGCCGCAGCGTGAACTGCCGCCCTTCTTCGACTTCCAGCGTGATCTCGACGTCGCCCTCTTCCGGCGTCCTGTCAATGAACTTCGGAATGAAATTGATGTCGGCCTGGATGTAGCCGTACTGGCCGTAATAGTCCTTGACCCCCTTGAAGACGTTCTCCGAGATCTTTTTGGAGTCCGCCCAATCGCCCTTCTTCATGCCGGAGATGGCCGTGACGACGCCCGCCGGGAAGATGGACACGCCCTTCTCATCGATCTTGGAAATCTTGTAGCGGCGTCCGACCTCTATCGGGATGCTGATCTTCAGCCCGGGGCCGGATTTGCGGAACAATGGCAGCGGCAGTCCGGCGGAGACCTTGCCGGCCTCCTCGACTTTCGGCTCGCTGAGCTTGGCCTGCAGATAGCCTTTCGTCCCGAGGAAGTAGCGCACACGCTCGATGTCGTCCAGCAGCTTATCTTTGAAGTAGATGTCTTTCGACGAGAAGTTCGAGAACATGCCCGCCTCCTTGACCAGTTTCATCGCGCCGCGCAGCCGGCCCTGCGAGAACCCGTCGCGCGCGCCCACGAATTCGATCTCCTTGACGCGGACGCGCTTGCCTTCATCCACATCGAAGATTAAAGCCACCGTGGTGGCCGAAATCTCCTCCACCTCGACCGAGACCGCGGCGTCCGGATGCCCTTTTTCGGCCAGCAGTTCCCTGATGATCAGGCGGGCGCCGTTGGCCTTCGCGGGATCGAACTGCGATTCCTTGCCGATCTGGATGTGCTTCTCTTTGAACTTCTCCAGGACCTCGCTCTCGGTGGCCGATTTCATGCCCCGATACTCGAGGGCGCGGATGATCGGATATTCCTTGACCTGAAAGATGATGATCTTGCCGCCGCGAGGGCCGTCTTCGACAAAGAGCTTGGTTGAGAGCGGATCGAACAGTCCCATCTGAATGATGGACTGCAGGTCGCGCTGCGCCAGGCTCAGGTCGAAACGATCCTGCGGTTTGCTCTGGACGTAATAAAGAACCGATTCGCGGGGGATGCGACGATTGCCGCGAATCTCCACTTCTTCGACAAACGCCTCGGACGCCTGAGGACTTTGCGCCAGAGCGGGACTTACCGAAACGAATAAAAGCATGGCAACGACGATTGCGCTAGCCAAAAAGAAAAGACCTCTGGTCATGAAAGCTCTCCCATTGAACAATGTTGATCCGATCATGGAGTTGGTCATGGATTAAACTTCGGAGGAAATCACCCGCCACTTTCGGAAGTGATTGACGGCCAATGACGGGCAGGAACGGGGGCTCATTCAACTTATCTTTGAAGTAGATGTCCTCTGGCGTCTTGCCGGTAACCTGTCCGATCTCGATTTGCGCTCGCCCCTGCGCCAAGAGCAACGCAACGATGAACAAGCCGCCGAGCAACCGGCTAATATGTAGTTGAGAAAACGTATTATTGAGTCCTCCATACAACCCACCCCGCAGGGCAGGGCTTTAGCAAAGCCAGTTGTGGCCTTTGCTGGTGAGCTAAACCTACGACCGACAAATGATCGCGACGCTTCGATATCTAAGGCGACGGAAAGGAAGGAAGGTTTGTAAAGATTTGTAAGAAGTTCCTGGCAAAAATTTAATCACCGAAAACGCGCGCGACGCCATTCAACATGCGGCTTTACACCAACCTGCGCGAGCGGCGTTGCAGGATTGACCGCGAGCGATGAACCCGCATCTTCACCTTGGTCTCCGTCCATCCGAAATTCTTGGCGACCTCGGCGACGGAATAATTCTCGTACTTAAGCATGAGGAACACCTTGCGGTCTTCGGGTTCCAGCAGGTCGAGCAGCTTGTCGGTCAAATCGCGGCGGATCACCCAGGCTTCAACCCCGCCGCCCGCCGCCTCGGCGGATTTCTGCTCGAAAGGAAAACTCGTTTCGCCATCGCCGAACTGGCTGATTACGGTCTCCGGGCGGCGCTTCCGTCGTCGCAATTCGTCGTAACAGGAATTGGTGGCGATGCGCGCCAGCCACGCCGCGAAAGAATGCGCGCCGCCGCCGCGATACGAACCGATGGCGAACCACGCTTCGACGAAGCTGAGATGAACGATCTCTTCGATGTCTTCGCGCCGCTCGAAAAATCGGCGTACGACGCGGAAGATCATCCCGCGATGACGGCCGACCAATTCGGCGAAGGCCTGTTCGTCGCCGTGCGTGACTGAGCCGACCAGATCGTCATCTGTTTGGCCATCTGGTTTATGGATTTCGGCCGCCAGCGCCGTGGTTAAGTTTCCTCTCTTCTCGTATATCTGATTCATTGTTTTACCGAATGTTTGATCACAAAATGGTGAATGAATAACCGACGCCGCGAATCGCCTTGATGCGCCCGGCGCCGTCCTGGGCGCCACTGAGTTTGCGGCGCAGATTGCTGACGTGCATGTCAATGCTGCGGTCGTTGTAGTTGAGTGGGCGGCCCAGAATCAATCGGGCGATCTCTTCTCGCGCGACAACCTGGCCGGCGCGCTTCAGCAGCAGTTCGAGCAGATCGAATTCTGCCGTCGTCATCTCGATCTCGACGCCGCTTTTGCTGACCGTCCGCCTCAACTTGTTCAGCTCGATGTCGCCCGCTCTGAGCATGTGGCGGAAGACGCTGACGCCCGCGCCGGTTCGGCGCAGAATGGCTCGCACGCGCGCTATCAATTCCTGCGCAAGCAGTTTATGTGGATATGGTGCGCTCAGGTAATCGTCGGCGCCGAGTTCGAGCGCCAGGATCCTCTCCGCGTCATTAATCTCAGCCGACACCATCAACACCGGCACGAGTGAACGCTCGCGAATCCTGCGCAGCGATTGGATCCCGCTGATTCCGCCGGCCGCCTGCGAAGCGTCAAGGATGACAAGAGCGAGATTTTCCGAGAGGGCGCGCTCGATGCCAGTTAAACCATCGGTCTCGCGCTCGACCACAAAACCTTCGTCTTGCAAAGACCGCGTCAGATCTTCAGCATCAGCGGACTGCATAATGACCAGTATGTCATTCGCCATAAGCCCACTACCTACGCGCGCGCCGCCCAACGGCGACTGTGCGACGCCGCGATGAGGCTTTTACTGTGGCGGGTGGCGGCGGGATGACCAGGTCTTCTCCCACGCTGAAGATTTCCACTACCTCAGTTTTTCTATCGCAGACCGGGCGCTCAGACCGCGCGCGAGGATTGACGGCGGAGCGTAGTTGATTGACGGCGTTGCCGGCGTCCCGCGCGTAAACAAGCGCGACGCTGAGGATCAAAAACAGTAATCCCCAGATCAAAAGGACAATCACCAATGGATTGCGGAATAACTTGCCGGCCCAACGCAGAAACGAGCGGGCGGCCTTAAGTGGACGACGGGGCAATTCACATGGTTGATGACGGTGAGGATCATCGAAAGTTCCAAATTGCATGTTTTTATCCTTGTGACAACCTGCTTGAACAAATACCGTCAGTGGAGAGCGGGTCATTGCCTAGCTTATATCTTTTCATCCGCACAATCGTTTGTCATAAATTTAGGTGAATGCGTTGGGCTTGAATGCCCTGTGGATCGAACGGCGTGGCATCGCTTACTTGCGATATTCCCGGACGACCGCCCCCTCCTGGAAAGCCTTCAATCCGTAAGGCAATTGCCGCTCGACGCTGGAGGAGAAGTTGATCGTGTAGGGCGCTTTCAGATTCGGGTCGAGCGTGCGTTTGACGGTGTTAGTGATTGAGATGTTCGGGGCGCCCGCGAACGGATCGGGGTAGAGCGGATTCTGGATGACGATGCTCTGTTGCGTCACGCCGTCGTAGCGCAGCGTGTTTTCATAGAGGCTGCCGGTCAGCCACTGATAGAATAATCCGCCGCCGAAGCGGAAGACCGTCTTGCGGTCTTTGAAGGGCGACCAGGCGACGCCGATGCGAGGCGCGAAATTATTCTTGTCATCAAGTTGTGATTGGAACTCGTGGCGCAGTCCGAACGACAGCGTCAGCGTCGGACGGAATCGCCAGTCTTCCTGCGCAAACCACGAATATTCGGTCCGCGAATAACGCAGCAGTGGATCGCCGATGTTGATGGTGAATTGCTGGGCGCGCGCCGCCTGCGGATTGCTCGTCGCCTGGCGATATTGTTCGAGGTTTGCAAATGTGAAAGTCCCGTTGAAATTGTTCTCGCTGTAATCGCGCACATTGTCATGCAGAATTTGCATGCCGAACTTGAGCGTGTGCTTCTTCTTCGTCCACGTCAGGTACTCTTGCCATTCGGCGCCGGTCGTGCGCGTCTCGCTCGGACAACACGTCGCGCCGCCGCCATTGAAAGCGTCGAGGACGTTGATCGCCATGCCAATGGTGTTGGCGGTCGCCTCGCTGCTCTCGCGTTGGAGTTGGAACCGCGATTCGAGCATCAGGTCAGAGTTGATGATGAACGTCTCCGACAGCCGCAGCGTGTGATTGGCGTTGTTTGAATTGGAGCCGCGTTCGGGCAGCGTGTAGCTTACCCCACTACTGGAGCCGCCAGTGGCGCCGCCGCCGAAGCCGCCGCCCGGCGACAACGTGATCGTCGCGCCGGGTATTACAGCGCCCAGTTCATCCAGGATCTGACCGCGCAATGAACTTGCCTGTTGCGCGAGAACGATAATCGAAAAAAGCAGCGCCACTCCGAAAGCGGCGAGTAATAATTGCGAGAGCCTGTTTGGCATGATCTGTCCTCTTGACGATTTATGTTGCAGTTTATTTTATTAAGACAGCGAACCTGCATTCATCGAACTCGATCATGCCTGACTGGTTGTTAAGAGTGTTAAAGAGCAGGAAAAGAGTTTGTAAGGTTTGTAAATTTATCGCGCGAGCTAATGCGTCATTGCCTGTTCTTGATCGTGGGTTTGATCTCCGCGGAACGGTTAGCGGGGATGACCTCGGCGTGCGGCGCGGTATGAACCGCTTTCTCCCCTGTGGCGTTCGGGGTATTGACGGACTCGTCAACAACGGAAGTGGTCAACAGTGTTGAGGGCTGCCGTGAAATCAATCGCCACTCCTGCTCCTCTTCGGCCTGGGCGCGGAAGACGACGTCTTCATTGCTCTCGCTGAGACCAGACGATTGCGTGCCGGAGAATCGCGCCAGGTGATCTTCCGGCTTGATCTCGGCGGGGCGGATGATGTGTGGGGTGACGGTGATCACGATATCGCTCTGACTGCCGGTCTGTTTGGGCGTAGTGAACAACCGGCCGAGGATCGTGACCATGCCGACGACTGGAATCGTGACGCGGCTATCGCCTTTGTTGTTGTGACTTGAAGAAAAAGATGGCGTCGGGTGGAAGCAAAAGATGGCGCGCCTTCTACCCAGAATCAACAACTTACGAGATGCTTCCGAGCCTTGGGTGGAAGCATTAAATGGCGGCGAGTAGAAAGTGGAAGCAAAATGTGGCGGGCAGTAGAAAAATTGTGAAGAGGGTCATCAAATCTCCTATCCAGCGCAAAATTCCTCGCAATCAGCTCAGCGCTTTGCGTTCCTTCATCACCAACTCAAATCCAAACTGACATCTCTATTCTCGAAGTCTTACGCGCTTGACCATGTGGCGCGATGACGCTGGTAACCTCGGCGACGTAGGGCGGAAAAGCGCAGCGCATTCCGCCTCGACCATCGTCGTTGGATCCTTGGGTCCTCCAGTCGCGCCATATCGCTTGAATCTCAGAGCCGTTCGCCCGTCTTCTGCGGTTCATCGCTGGTGACCCTCCACCCGTCAGGATACAGCCCACCGTCTACGCACCGGCGAAACGATGAATGCGGCCAATCCGCCGGGTGCTCTACGAGACCGTGTTTCACCGGGTTGAAATGCGTGTAGTCCATGTGAGCCGCAAAATCCCGCTCGTCGTGTATCGTGTGCTCCCAATACCGACGCTGTCAAATGCCTCGTTCGCCGCCGCACCCAGCCCAGCGCCAATGGTCGAGTGCAGGTGGATCAGTTCTTAATCCGCCGTGGTCGATCTCAATGATTGGCTGCGTTGCCCAATCGAGCGTCGCTGCACCTGCTTCACTCATGCATGGCTCCCGTTGCGTTGTCGAAAATTTAGTTGCAGAGTGACACGATATGATAAACGGTTTCACTCTGCAACCATGCCCGGCAAAACGGATCTTCCGGAACTGAACTGTTCACTGGCGCGGACGCTCGAGGTCGTGGGAGACTGGTGGACACTGCTGATTGTTCGCGACGCGTTCCTTGGCGTTCGCCGTTTCGGAGACTTCCAAAAGAGTCTTGGCATCGCGAAAAATATTCTCGCAGTGCGATTGGA
>Ga0137409_10006628_pt1 | contig 11997 bp, 10 predicted proteins | sample CZODoug1_16funga_FD_122059 | JGI IMG/M metagenome (GOLD analysis project Ga0137409, IMG submission 122059) | Vadose zone soil fungal communities from Angelo Coast Range Reserve, California, USA - CZODoug1_16fungal (Hybrid Assembly) | ecosystem: Environmental > Terrestrial > Soil > Vadose zone... | reverse complement strand
ATCGCTTCGCGTGGCAGGGCGGCGCGTCGTGGATCCGGGACAGCGTGGCGCTCGCCGATTCCGGCGCGAAGCTCTACACGGCCGGCCTCGCGCTCCTGCCGCGGCAGGGACTGGTGGCAGTAGTCGGCAACCTGAGCGATTCGGTCTACTTCATCGACGCCACCACGCTCGAGCGCCGTGGGGCGGTGGCGGTGGGTCACCGGCCGTACAGCGCCGTCGCCGGCGGGAGCAATCTCTACGTCAGCGACTGGGGCGACTCGACCGTTTCCGTCATCGACCTCTCCGTCAGGCCGCCGGTCCGCCGGTCCGCCCTGTTCGTCGGGCCGCACCCTTCCGCCCTGGCGCTGCGCGGCTCGGAGCTGTTCGTCGCGCTCGCGGGGGCGAACGGCGTGGCGCGCGTCGATCTGACCACGGGCCGGGTGCGCGAGCAGCTCACGGTCGCGCTCGCACCGCACGCACCGACAGGGAGCGATCCCAACGCGCTCGCCCTGTCTCCCGACGGGCGCACGCTGTACGTCGCCATGGCGGGGAACAATGCGGTGGCCGTGGTGCGCCTGGGCGAAAAAGGAACGCGCGTCGCCGGCCTCATCCCCGCCGGGTGGTATCCCAGCGCCGTCGCCGCCTCGGCGGACGGGCGCACCCTCTACGTCGCGAACGGAAAGGGCAACGGCTCCGGCGCGAATCCGGACGGCACCTACATCGGCCACGTCATCACCGGGTCCGTGTCCATCATCCCGCTGCCCGACTCCACGGCGCTCCGGCGCTACACCAGTCAGGTGTACGCCCTGAGTCCGTTCACCAATGCGCGCCTCGGTCCCACGGTCCGACCCTCCGACCGTCCGCCCGAACTCAAGCACGTGGTCTACATCATCCGGGAGAACCGGACCTACGATCAGGTGTTCGGCGACGTGGCCCGCGGCAACGGCGACGCGCGCCTGGCGATCTTCGACAACGCGGTGACCCCCAACGCGCATGCGATCGCCGCTCGCTGGGTGTTGTTCGACAACTTCTACGTGAACGGCGAGGTCTCGGCCGACGGCCACGAGTGGACCACCCGCGCGTTTGCGGGCGACTACAACGAAAAGACGTGGCCCCAGGATTACTCCGGTCGGCGGGAGTGGGATTTCACGAGCGGAGAAGATCTCGCCAACCCTGGCGGCGCCTACCTGTGGGACGCCGCGCGGCGCCAGGGGCGATGGGTGGTGAACTTCGGTGAAATGACAGAGTCCGACGAGGGGGACTCGACGCTCACTCGCCCGGCCCGCACCAATATCCCGGGCCTGAGGAGCATCACGGCCACGAACTACCCCGGATTCGTGCTCGGCATCCCGGACACGACCCGCGCGCGGCTGTTCGCCGACTCGGTCGCGAGCTGGGACCGGCAGGACCGCTTCCCGGACCTGGTGATCCTGTGGCTGCCGCGCGACCATACCCTCGGCCGCCAGGCCTCAAAACCCACCCCGCGGGCCATGGTGGCCGAGAACGATCTCGCGCTGGGGCTGATCGTCGAGCGGCTGTCGCAGTCCCCCGTGTGGCCATCACTCGCGGCCTTCGTCCTCGAGGACGACGCGCAGAATGGCCCGGACCACGTGGATGCGCACCGCTCGGTTCTCCTGGTCGCGTCCCCGTACGCTCGCCGCGACGCGGTCGACAGCACGTTCTACACGACCGCGTCCGTCCTGGGCACCATCGAAGGAATTCTGGACCTCCCCCCGCTCAGCCAGTACGACGTCGCGGCCACGCCCCTGTGGAACGCCTTCACGCGACGCCCGGACGCGACGCCGTTCGTCCATGTCCCGAGTACGTGGCCCCTCCACGAGCTGAACCCCGTCGCCTTCCGCTCCCGGATCCCCGCCCGTGACCTGGCCGAGGCGGATGCAGCGGATGCAGCGGAGCTGAATCGCGAGATTTGGGAGAGCGTGCGGCCGGGAGAGCGCATGCCGGCGCCCCGGAGCGCCATGCTACAGGGACGCTAGCCGGCTCACGTCCTCGGGCCGCTTCAGGTGCACGTGGGCCACCCGGCGACCTCGAGCCAGCAACGCCCGAATGTCGCCGCGCGCCTGCGCGCGCTTCAGCCGGCCGAACGTCGTGCCCATTTCCGGGATGTCCGCGTCCTCCGCGTCGTCCGTGGTCACGACCAGGAACAGCCCCGTGTTCGGCCCCCCCTTGTGCAGCTGGCCCGTGGAGTGGAGGTAGCGCGGCCCGAAGCCGAGCGTGGTGGCGCAGCCCAGCTCGCGGGCCCAGGCCCCGCGCACGGCGTGCAACCGGGCGGCAATGTCGGCGGCGGGCGGCAGGTAGGCGAGGATGGCCAGATAGTCTCCCGGCCGGGCGGTCTGGCGCAAGGCTTCCGGGGTGAGGGTCGGGAGTGGCGCCTCTTCTTTGCCCGGGTGCGCCAGCTCGGCGCGCGCCAGAGCCTTCGCTTCCTCCACGTCCGGTTGATCGAACGCGTTGACTCCCAGACGGGTGCACAGCTCCTCCGTGGTGTACTCCCACGCCAGGAACTCCGCGCCCAGCGAGAGCGGATCAGGCGAGAAATCGCTCACGATCTGACTGTCGGGGCGTGGTGTCGCGATCGGGTCTTCGACCACGGGGACGACGCCGCGTCCACCCTTCCCAGTGCTCTCGGCCACGAGCTGCTCGATCCAGTCGGCCAGCCGCGCCACCGGCGGCGGCGGCCGCAGTACCAGCTTGTCCCGCCCCGCGAGCACCCCCTCGGCGAGCCGCGTTGCGCGCGCCCGCGCGGGCTCCGGATCGACGGCGAGCGCCCGCTCGAGCAGAACGCGGCCGTTCACACCGAGCAGAGCGGCGGGAAGCATCCCGACCACGGTGAGAGCGGCGTACCGGCCGCCGACGTCCGGCGGATGAGGAAACACCGCGCGGAAACCGCGCTCGCGCGCCAGCGCCTCGAGCGGGCTCCCCGGATCGGTGATCGCCACGAAGCGCGCCGCGTCGGCACGCGCGGCCAGGTAGTGGTAGAACGCGAGCGTCTCCACGGTGCTGCCGGATTTGCTGCAGACGACGAACAGCGTGCGGTCGAACGCCGTTGCACGCGCCACCGCGAGCACGGCGCCCGGGTCGGTGCTGTCGAGCACGGACAGGGACCCGCTCGCGAAGCTGGACGCGAGCACGTCCGGCGCGAGGCTCGACCCGCCCATCCCGCACACGATGGTCCGGGTCAGCCCGTCACGCCGCGCCGCCTCGGCGAAGCGCACGAGATCGTCCCATTGCGCGAGCGAGGCGCGCGGCGCGGTCCTCCAAGCCAGGCGGTCCATACGGCCGCGAAACTTAACGCCCTCGCGGCCAGTGGCGCGCACCGTTAGGTTAGCGCCAAGGTCGCTCGTGCCTTCCCTCAACCGGCAGACTCGCGCGCTGGTGGCGATCGCCGCCGGGTCCTTCCTCGCGATCGTGCTGGCTTACATGCTCGCCCCCGCGCCAAAACGGGCGCTGGTGGCCGACGTGTCGTGGACGTGGGCGACTGTTTACGCGATCACGTGTTGCGCCTTCGCCGCACGCCGCCATCCCGCAGCCGATCAGCGGCGCGCCTGGGCGTGGATTGGCGGCGGCTGCGTCCTGTTCCTGGCGGGCCAGCTCGTCTGGAGCTACGACGAGCTGATCCGCCGCGTGACGCCGCCCTATCCCTCGCTCGCGGATGTGGGCTTCCTGGGCGTCTACGTTTGCTTCCTCGTGGCGGTGACGAAGCTGGTCGGGGCGGAGCCGCGTCGCCGATTCGACCACGAGCTGCTGATCGACACCGTGCTCGTCACACTCACGGCGGGCGCGCTCGCCTACGAGTTCCTCCTCAAGCCGCTCTTCGACCTGGCAGGCAGCGTCCCGCCGCTGCTCACGAGCATCGCCTGGTCCGTCGGCGGCATCGGCGTACTGTGGCTGATCCTGGTGGAGCTGCTGCGGCACACCCGCGTTCCCCTGGCCGCGGCGGGGGTCGTGACCGCGCTGGGGGTCCTGTGCGTTACCAACGTCGTGTACGCCACGGCCGCCCTCCGGGGCACGTTCCACTCGGGCGGTGTGCTCGATCTCGGCTGGGACGCAGGCTTGCTGCTGCTGGCCGCAGCCGCGGCCGTGGCGCCCGCCGCCGCGCCGACGGTGGAGGCCGGCGGACGCGCGATCTCGGGCAACGCGGCGCGCATCGCGGCGCTCGTGATCGGGCTCGCCGGCATCGGCGCGGTGGCGATCAGAAACGCGTTGTCTCCCGAGCCCGACGCGGGGAGCGCCCTGCTCATCGCGCTGGCCATCGTGATCATCGGGCTCCGCTTGGTCCACTCCACCCGCGCCGACCGGCGTTACGCGACGCTGCTCGAGAACGAGGTCGCGAGCCAGACCCGGTCGCTGATGGACTCGCTCGCAGCCACCGCCTCTGCGGAGCGCAATCTGCGGCTCCTCATGAACGCCGTGCCCGACTCGATCGTGGTGGTCGACCGCGAGGGGCGCATCCTCGAATCGAACGGGCCCACTCGCGTCATGGGTGCGCTCTCCGGGCCGCCGGAAAACCGCAACATCTTCAAGTTCCTGGACGGCGACGCGGCGACAGTCGTCCGGGAGAAGCTGGCGGCGACGTTCCGTGGTGAGATCCAACGCTTCGAGATTCCCTTCTCGCGCGATGACGGAACCCACGGGGTCGCCGCCGCGCTGTACGCCCCCATCCGCGAAGGCAGCGGGATCACCGGAGTGCTGATCCTGGCGCGCGATATCACCGAGCAGAAGCGCAACGAATCCCAGTTCCAGCAGGCCGAGAAGCTCGCCGCCATGGGGCAGCTCGTGAGCGGCGTAGCCCACGAAATCAACAACCCGGCGGCGATCATCTCCGGTTTCGCGCAGACGCTGCTGCTGGACGATCTGAAGGCGGAGCAGCGCGAGATGCTGCAGATGATGTACGACGAAGCGACGCGCATCGGACGCATCACGTCCAACCTGCTGGCGTTCGCCCGCGCCGGCAGCAAACAGCGCGCCCTCGTGGACATGAACGACATCGCGCGCCGCACGTTTGCCCTGCGCTCGTATCACCTCTCGACGCTGAACATCGCCGTCTCGCTCGACTTCGACCCGAGTGAGCCGAAGATCTGGGCCGACGCGTCCGAGCTCCAACAGATGATCCTCAACCTGCTCATCAACGCGGAGCAGGCACTCGTGACGGTCGATGGACCACGCACGATTGTCGTGCGCACGCGCGCCGACGAGGGCGAGGCCCGACTCGAGATCGCCGACTCCGGCCCGGGGATCCCCGCCGAGATCCGGAGCAAGATCTTCGACCCCTTCTTCACCACCAAGCCCGAGGGCGTCGGCACGGGGCTCGGCCTCTCGATCTGCTACGGGATCGCCCGCGAACACGGCGGCCGCATCTGGGTCGAGTCGGAGCCCGGGCTGGGGGCGCGCTTCGGGGTCACGCTGCCCCGCGACCCACGCGACGAATCCCGCCCCGAGCCGATCGCGCCGCCGCACGTCGCTCCCGCCGGCGGCGACCTCACGGTGCTCGTGGTGGACGACGAGACCGCACTCCGCAACGCCCTGCTGCGCTTCCTCGAGCGCCGCGGGATCCGCGGTGAGGGCGTCTCGGACGGGGCCGAAGCGCTGCGCGTGCTGCAACAGCGGCGCTTCGACGTGATCATCTCGGACGTGCGGATGCCCGGCATGAGCGGTCGGGAGTTTCTGGAGCGGCTCCAGCGGGATCGCCCCGAGCTCGTCGCGCGGGTCGTGTTCAGCACGGGCGACACGTTCGCGCCGGACACCGCGGCCCTCCTAAAGGAGTCGGGGGTGCCCACGGTGACCAAGCCGTTCGATTTCGCGATGCTCGTGGGCCTGATCCGGGAGGTCGCCACCCGCGTCGCGGGGCGGCCCAGGGCGTCGGGGTGACGACCGCTCCGGCCCGCCGGTCCCGGTCTGTCTACTCGACCCGGGTGGAGAGGAGCCGGTAGACTCCGTACAGCGCTCCGGCCAGGAGCAGGGCGAGCGGGACGAGGACAGCCAAGAGCCAGCCGAGCTTGCGCCGCGGGACCCCGAGTCGGCGCGCTACCGGCATCTCGGGGGCCGTGCCGAGGCCTTCGACGATCAACGTGGGTCCGCCGCGTCCCAGGGTGAGCCGGTCGCCGAGCCGAACGGGGACGGCCGTCGTGACCGGCTCGTCGTTCAGGAAGGTGCCGTGCTTCGATCCGGCGTCGCAAACCACCAGCCCGCCTGAGGGGCCCACGATGAGCTCCGCGTGAATGCGGGACACGACACTCTCTGGCGCGTCGACCGGCTGGATCTCACACTCGTGCCCACGCCCGATCCGGATGCGCGCGCCCCGCGCCTCGTAATGCCGCCCAGTCCCCGCGTCGAGCAGGGTGATGCCGTACGCCCGGGCCCCGGGCCGATCGATCACGGCTGCTACCTCAGGTGGGGCGCGGCGCGACTCCCTTGGCGCGGCGATCGGGTACGAGGCGGCGTGGCACGAGGGAGCGCCGGACCGCCCGGCGGCGCTCGCCGCCAGCACGACGCCGGCGGCCGGCGCGGCGCTCGGTCTGCGTCGGCGTATCCGCCGTCCGCCGGTCGGTCGGGTCCCGCCGATGGACGCCGGAGCGACGGTCGTCCAACTGACGCCGGTCGCCTCGGGTACGGCGGTCGGGGAGCGGTTCGTAACCCATGGCGCCCTCTCGCTGGCGGCGGGTGGGCGGCAAACTTATCGGCCGGCGAGAGCCCCGGCTAGGGTGATGCTAGCTTTGAGCACGTCATGGACAACCTCGCTCATACCCTCGTTGGCGCCGCACTCGGTCGCGCCGTCGCCGGTCGCGAGGTGCCGGCCGCCGGTTGGATCGGCGCGATCGCCGGGAATGCCCCGGACTGGGCCGAGCTGTTGCTGAGGCGGGGCGAATTCCTGGTCTTCCATCGCGGGGTCACGCACTCCTTCGTGGGGGCCACGGTCGAGATCGTGGCCTTGACCGGGCTGGTTGCCCTCCTGCTGCGTCTGTGGGCCCACCGCGCGGGGGTGACGCCGCCGGCCTGGCGCTGGGTCGCCGCATGCGTCACCGCGACCGTCGCGAGTCACCTGTACCTCGACTGGCAGGGATCCTACGGATTACGACCGTTTCTTCCCTGGAGCACGCAGTGGTACTATGCCGATTGGGTCGCGATCGTCGATCCGTTCTTCTGGGTGGTGCCGCTCGTGGCGCTCGCGTGGGGCGCGCGGCGACACTGGGCTCCGGCGCTCGTGTACCTCGTCACGCTCGTCGCGGTCACGATGCTGGTCCTGTGGCGCCACGACCTGGTTGCGTGGTGGGTGCAGCTCGCGATGGTCGTTTGCGCCGGGGCCAGTGTGGTCGGCTGGACCCGGCATTGGTTCGGGGTCGCGGGCCGGCGCCGCGCCGCGGCGTACGGGTTGGTCGTGCTCGCCGCATACGCCGGCGTGAACGCCGGCGCGAGCGTCGCGGCCAAGGCCCAGGCTCACGCCGCCGCGACACAGCGGTTCGGACCCGACGCCCGCTGGGCGGCGCTCACGATCGTCGGGCGTCCCTTCCGCTGGGAAGCGCTCGCCGCTTCGACGGACAGCGTCGCCGGGCGGGGCTGGACCGTGGCCCGACACCTCGACCATCCCGCGGTGCGCGCGGCGCTTACCACCTCGCAGGGTCGCTCGATCGCGCAATTCGCGCGGTTTCTCGCGGCGGCGGTGGATTCGAGCGACGGCGGTATGCGCGTGTCGCTGTGGGATGTGCGCTACCACGCGCCCGGGTCGGGCGCCGGTGGCTGGGCCGCGGTGCAGGTCCGGCTGCGCTGACGCGGTTAGATTGGGCCGCGTCATGAGCCACCCGACCCCTCCCGCCGACCTGCTGGACGACGTCGTCCGCGCGCTCGCGCCGGCATTCCGCCTGGATCAGCGGGTAGCCGCGGCGCCCGAGCGCGCCGTGTACCACGCGTGGGACCGGGTGCTCAAACGCTCCGTCGCCTTGCACGTACACCTGGCGCCCGACGCTCCGGGGCGCGCCTGGTTCCTGCGCGAGACCGAGACGCTCGCGGCCCTCGACCATCCGGCGATTCGCCATGTCTACGCCGCGGGCCTGGTGGGCACGTTCGCGTACCGCACCGCCAACTGGGTCGAGGGAGAGAGCCTTGCCCAGGCCCTGCGCCGCGGGCCGCGCGCGATCCCCACGGCTCACGCGCTGGTGCGCGACCTGCTCGGCGCAGCCGAGCACGCCCACGCGCGCGGCGTGATTCTGCGTCGGATCGTCCCACTGACGCTCATGCTCGAGCTCACGGGCCGGGCGGTGATCACGGACCTCCGTTACTGCAACTGGTGTCTCCCGAACGTGCCGCCGGAAGAGCACGGCGTGGGCGGCGCGTTCGTCGCGCCGGAGGTGCGAGCCGGAAGCCCCGGCGAGCCCGCGAGCGACGTGTACGGCGTGGCCGCCCTCGTCTATTACGTCCTGACGGGCCAGGAGCCGGATCCGGATCCGGCCCGTATCACGCCGCCGCGCCAGCTGCGGCCCGCGGTACCGGCCGCGCTGGAACGGGTGCTGCTGCGCGCGCTTCAGACCGCGCCGGGCGACCGCTACTACACCGCGACGGAGATGCTCGAGGATTTCGTGAGCGACGCTGGCGTATTTCAGGAGCCGGCGGCGGCGCCGCAGGTGGCGGAGGCGGGGTTCGAGCGCCGCCTGCGGCGCGCCCTGGGCGACGACTACGAGCTGCTCGAGGAGATCGGGACGGGCGGTTTCGGTCGGGTATATCGCGCCCGCGACCTGGGGCTCGAGCGGGACGTCGCGATGAAGGTCCTCCACCCGTCCCTGACGACCGATCCCTCGGTCATGGAGCGGTTCCGGCGTGAGGCACAGCTCGCGGGCGGCCTCCGCCACCCGAGCATCGTCAGCATCTACGACATCAGGAGCCGGGCGGGGCTGCAGTGGTACACGATGGAGCTCGTGCCTGGGGCGAATTTGGCGCAGCTCGTCCACAAGCAGGGGCCGCTCTCGCTCGATCAGACCGTCCGTCTGGTCGATCAGGGGCTGTCGGCGCTCGAGCACGCGCACGCGCTCGGCCTGGTGCACCGGGACTTGAAGCCCGAGAACATGTTGATCGAACCGGACGGCCGGCTGCGCATCACCGACTTCGGGCTGGCCCTCGCGCTGCGCGGCGACGCCCGGTTCGGAGGCGCCACGTCGCGCAGCGGTACGCCGCAGTTCGCGGCGCCGGAGCAGCTCTTGGGCGAGCGGGTGGACCAGCGCGCCGACATTTATTCGCTCGCTGCCACAGCGTACTTCGCTCTGCTGGGCCGACCGCCCTTCGAGGGACCCAGCCCCGAAGCGATTCTGGCCCGCCAGACCACGGAGGACCCGCCGTCGCTGCATGACGCGCGCAAGGACGTGCCGCGGGAGCTGGAGGACGTGCTGCGGAAGGCGCTGGCGAGTGAGCCGGCCGCACGCTATCCGACCGCCACTGCCTTCCGCGACGCGCTGCGCCGGTCGCGGGGCCTGCTGTTCCGGTTGCGGGCGCTGCTCTGGGGCAAGTGATGTCCGGGCCGCGGGCTACCGCCAGCGGAAGATCTGCAGCGCGACGAGGAAGCTCACGACCCCCCAGGCAGTCACCATGCCGAGCGGGGCGCCGAGCTCGCTCAGCCGGGTGCCGTCGATCATCACGGCACGGAGGGCGTCGTTCAGCGCCGTGAGCGGCAGCGCCTTCACCAAGGGCTGCATCGCGTCGGGGAAGCGGGCGTACGAGAAAAAGGTGCCCGACAGGATCCACATCGGGAGCATCACGAGGTTCATCAGGCCGGACACCGCTTCGATGGTGCGGGCGCGGCTCGCCACCAGCATCCCGAGCCCGGCAAACGAGAGAGCGCCGAGCACCGTGATGAACGCGACCGCGGCAAACGAACCCCGGACCCCCACGTGGAACACCCACCAGCCGAAGCCCACCAGCGCCGCGACCTCGAGGAACAGGAACACGAGCCGGGACAGGATGAACGAGAGGAGGTAGTGACTGCGGCGCATCGGGGTCGCCATGAAGCGCTTGAGCAGCTTCTTGGTGCGGGCCTGGACGACCGAGAATCCGACGCCCCACAGCCCGCTCCCCATGAGATTCATGCCGAGCAGGCCCGGGATGAGGAAGTCGATGTAGCGCGAGCCCGGCTCGGTGACCCGCTGGTCCGCGACGCGCGCGGGATCGGCGCGGCCGCGGGCGCGCTGCACGACCTCGTCCGCTTCGAGCCGGGCCAGTCGGCTCTCGGTACGGGTCGAGTCGTAGCGGTACACCACCGGATCGCCCGGCACGACGAGCAGCGCGACGCGGCCGGTGCGGAGCTGCAGCCGTGCCTCACCCGAGTCGAGCACCGCCGCCGTGAGCCCGGGCGCGCGGGCCAGGGCGGCCGCCACCGCGCTGTCCCCTGCTCCGCGCAGCACCGCGACCCGCAGCTCACCCGGCCCCCGGTTCCGAAACGCAATGCCGAGCGCGAACGCCAGCACGATCGGGAACCCGAACACCCAGAAGATGGCCTCGGGCTCGCGATAGAACTCCCGCATGCGCGCGAGGGTGAGCTGGACCAGCGGATGGTCACGCATCGCGCAGCTGCCGGCCGGTGAGCGACACGAAAACGTCCTCCAGCGTGGCGTGGTGCGTGGAGAGACGGGTGAGACCGAACGGCTCGGCGCGGCCGAGACTCAAGGTGGGGCGGCTCCACGCGTACGTGCGGAACGCTACCCGATCGCCCCCGGCTTGAGCCCACGCAAGGAGCGCGGCATCTGCGGCCATCTGGGTCGAGCCGGGAGCGGTGCGGTGCGGAAGCCGGAAGGCCCCGCGGGTGGGGGGCATGACGCGATCCTCTAGAAGCGGAGGATCCCCAGCCAGTCGTGGAGGAGGAACATGACGCGACCAATCAACAGTGAGATCCGAGCCATGACGGTGTATCCGTACGATGCCCCGAAGCTCACCATCAAGAAGTAGACGCCAAGCTTTGCCGTTCCCCCGATCGCCCCCTTATGCTCCTTCGAGAAGAAGAAGAAAATCAGGGTCGAGATCAGGCCCACGACCAGGATCCAGTTTCCGACCGTCGTCCCGAGGTCGCCGCGAACCCACAGTGGAAGTATCGTGCCGTGGAGTTGCTCCACGAAGTCCCCCTGGCCGAATCCGGTGATCCGAAGCGCCGGGTAGACGCCTAGGATCAGCGCATGAATGAAAACCCACACATAGGCCATGACGATGAGAAGCGGCGCTTGAAGGATATATTGCAGGCGAGCTTTCGATCCCATGGCAGCCAGCAGCAGATAGAGACAAAGGTATCCCCAACGTGAAGCGCCGTACTTTTCCAAGCGCGCGGCCGGCGTGAGAGACAGCCCAATGCCCAGCAGGGTGATCAACAGAAAAGCCCACCCGGATGTCGAGAGCACCGCACTTTGATGAGGCAGGACCGCCCCCAGTCTTAAACACCCCCAGCCGATTATCAAACCCAGGCCAATGAGCCAAACGGCGTGCAAAACTGGAAAGGGCCGTATCTCAAGCAGGGTGTCCCGCTCGATCCGTGGGGCAATCCCTACATGATTACGCTGGACCTGAACGGCGACAACCGATGTCGTGATGCGTTTTATCGCCTAGACGTAGTTTCGAGGGACACCGGCAATAAGGGCCTCAATGGATTGTATAATCCAAGCGGTTCACCGAATGGATTTGAGGCGAACAAGCCGATCATGGTCTGGTCGTTCGGGCCGGACGGCTTTATTGACGACAAAGTGCCCGCGACAAAGCTCCGCAACAAGGACAACATCCTGAGTTGGTAATTCCAAGGCTGTCGATGGCCGGAGACTCAAGAACATGATTCGCTCGATCTCAAAGTTGAAGGTGAAGCCTCCCGGCGAGGGCGAGAATCTTCATCTTGGAATTGGGTCGAGCAAGCGTGCGGCCTTTACTCTCATCGAGTTGCTCGTGGTGATGGCGATCATCGCCGTCCTGGCCACCATCGGGCTGCCCGCGTTGAAAGGATTCGGAAAAGGAAATGCGATCACGGCCGGGCAGCGCCAGATGCTG
>Ga0137409_10006627_pt1 | contig 11999 bp, 11 predicted proteins | sample CZODoug1_16funga_FD_122059 | JGI IMG/M metagenome (GOLD analysis project Ga0137409, IMG submission 122059) | Vadose zone soil fungal communities from Angelo Coast Range Reserve, California, USA - CZODoug1_16fungal (Hybrid Assembly) | ecosystem: Environmental > Terrestrial > Soil > Vadose zone... | reverse complement strand
GATCAACGGCTCATCCAGGCGCTGCGGCCTCATCCGCAGTGGGTAGGAATTCCGCCATTCCTGGGACCGCCTCTCGGCGATACCTGGTACGATTCGCTGCAGGCAAAAGCGACCCAGCGGTTGTCGCGCGGACTGTCAGGGCAGGTGGCCTTCACCTGGCAGAAGGAATTCGTGCTGGGCACCGGCACGGACACGTCCTATTTGACGCCGGGAAACGTGATCATCAACGACATCTTCGATTACAAGCAAAACAAGCAGATTTCGCCTTTCAGCAGGCCGCTCATGCTTGTGGTGGCGTTCAACTACAACACTCCCGGATTCAAGCTCGGAGACGGCGCCGCGTCGAAGATATTGTCTTCGGTAGTGCGAGACTGGACGATCGGTTCCGTGCTCCGGTATCAGAGTGGGGAAGTGCTTCGCGTCCCCGCTTCAAACAATAACCTGCTGAGCCAGCTGGGCCGTGGACCTGATAACAACCCCGCCGTCTGGGGCGGAGGGACGACGTTATTTAATCGAGTTGACGGTCAGCCTCTGCTTTTGAAAGATCCGAACTGCCATTGCATCGATCCAACCAGGGATCTTGTGTTGAACCCGAACGCCTGGGTCGATGCGCCTCCGGGCCAGTTCGGAAAAACGGCGCCGTACCTCAACGATTACCGCTGGCAGCGGCAGCCTGCAGAATCGGTGAGCCTGGGTCGTAACTTTTTCGTGAACCGCGAGCGCAACGTCAAGTTCGAAGTCCGGGCGGAATTCTACAACGTGTTTAACCGTCTGTTCTTGACCAGTCCGGAGCCCGTAAAGCTCAGCGGCGGCGGCGGTGGAATATTGGTAGGCGCCAATCCCGCAGCGCCTACCACCAAAGACAATCAGACCCGTCTGACGGGCGGCTTTGGATATGTCAATTGGGTCAACGGCAACGGATCCGCACCGCGATCCGGTCAGGTTGTCGCGCGCGTAACGTTTTGAGCGATCTTCGGACAAAGTAAGTAAAAGGAGGAGTGATGAACAAACTCATAGTCGCGGCTGTTATCGTGGCTTGCGGCATGATCGCTGCAGCCGCGTTGTCGCAGCAGCGGCAGCAGCCGCCGCCGGCATCGGGTTTCCAGGCGAAGCCCTATTTTGAGATGCCGCTCGAGAAGGACCCGTCACGCCAGGTGCGTTTGCAATCCGTCGTCATTCCGCCGGGCGCGGGTAACCAGTTCCATCGCCACGCGGGCGATCAGTGGTGGGCTGTTCAGGAAGGCGAAGTCACGTTCACCGTCAGGGGCCAACCGCCACGTCTGATGAAGGCCGGCGATTATGTCTACGTCCCGCGGGGCACGATTCACCGGAACCAGAACGTCTCGAAGAGTCCGGCGCGCTCGATCGAGCTCAACATCACGGACAAGGACAAGCCCCAGACCGAGCAGGTGCCCTGAGCCTGCGACTCCCTACTGTTCGACTCCGGGGCTCAGGGGAGGTTGGGAGCGGAGCCGCCCGAAAACAGCTCCCGGCCGTCCGGCAGCTTGACCTGCTTGGCGTTGGCGACGGGCTGGCCAGACTTGGCGCGATAGCCCTGAATCTCCACCGCCGTCCCGGCTGGAATGGAGTCCTTCCGCCAACCCATCCGCAGCAAAGCGTTCACGGGGCCCATTTCGAAGCGCCAGTTGACCACCTTGCCACTCTGGTCCTTGACGTCGACGTAAATCCAGGAGTGCGGATTCACCCAGTCCATCTTCGTGACAGTGCCTTTCAGAGTTACTGGCCTGTCACCATCGAACTCCGCGGCGAAAGAATGATGCGCGGCGGCGGGAACCGCCAAAGCAAGTAGAACAGCAGTCGCGGTGATTACCCAAAGTTTGGTTCGCATGAAATGATCTCCTTACTGACCCGGAAATTCCCCGAAACCGAAGATATTCGGCAGTGTCTGGCTTCCCTCGGCGCACGCAAACTCCAGCATCTCGTTTCCCTTGGCCGCGGCCGCAAAGGCGCCCGCGATACGGATCGGAGCAGTAAACAATTTGGGATCTTCGATGGTGAGCTGGTAGTCGATGATATAGGGATCAACCATCGTGAAGCGTTCCGTGGTATGCAGGGCATCGCTGTGAAAGGGAATGGCCTGGGAAAACGACGTCTTGTCATTGAAATTGGTGGTGTCCACCACTAACGTGTCTCCCTCCCATTTGCCTATGGAGTCGCCCATATACAGCCGGATGTTCGGCCCGACATGCGGACGCCCATCCGTGTAAACAACGCGCGTGACGTGATTGTATTCGTACATCAGCACGAACGATCCGGGACGCTGAACGATCTGGTAGGGGTGCCGGTCGTCGCCTCCCAGCAATCCCGGCGGAACGCAGCGGGCGGACGCTTCGACATACTTGAGAGACGCGGGCGGGATCATGTTACTGAGAAATTCGCGCCGCGCGGCGTCCGCTTCAGGCCGCCAGGGAAGCATGCGGTTGGCCGGCTCAATGACGCCGGCGGGCCGGTTCGCCAGCGCAGCCGCAGCCTGCGGGGTGGACACACCGGTGTTGAAAACGGTGGGGTAAGGCTGCCCCGTAGCTCCGAACTCGCTGAGCGGTGTCTTGGGAGCGTTGGCCTCGGTCAGGGCTGCCCCGCGGCGTGCCCACAATCCCTGCATGTCGGGATGCCCGTCCGGCGTGCGAGCCGGCGTCCATTTCGCCGGTGTTTGGTCCTGGGCCCTCTGGGCATGGACCGACGGCAGAACTCCAGCCGCCAGAATGCTCGCGACCGCGATGTGTAATAGTGTTCGTCTCATTACTTGGCTCCTACAGGCTTCGCGTTACCGTATTTCTGTTCCTGAATGTATTGCACGCACTCGTATTCCAGGATCCTGACGTTCTTCTCCATGCGGCGGTACAGGGGCATCGAAATCTTCCAGGGTCTGGTGAACACTTTCGAATCTTCGAGAGTGGCTTCGTAGAGGATGTGGTCCGGATCCGTCATCGTGTAGCGTTCCACCACGTGCAAGGCATCGCTGTGATGGTTGCCTGCGTGATCGAGCCATGTGCGGTCATCCAGGTTCGTCACGTCCACTACCAGCGTGTCCCCTTCCCACCGGCCGCGCGAATCTCCCATCCAGAAATCGGGGAACCCGTCGGGATGCGGCGAGCCGTCGGTGAAGATGCTCCGCCGCGCGTGGCCGAACTCGTAGGACATCGTGATCAGCTTCGGGTTCTGAATGATCTCGAACGGAAAAGGCATGTATGTGGCCCGGGGAATACCGGGCATATAGCAGGCGGCCTCGGCCGGATCATTGATGTCCCGGGTCTGGAAGTTTTCTCTTTTCCTGGGGAGCGCGGAGGCCTGGTATGGAATTGCGCCGCCCTCGACTACGCCTTGCCCCGCAGGCATCCGCAGCGAACCATTGTGATCCTCGAGATCCCACGCCGCGGTGCCCAGCACCTGCCAGAGGCCGTTGAAGTCGGGCTTGCCGTCGGCGGCGCGCGGAATGCCCCGCGCCGGCGCTTGCGCCAGGGCTGGAAGCGCCAGGAGGAAACTCCAGAACGCAAACAAGACCACCGCTCGCTTGTTCATGTGGCATCCATCATAGGACTTATGGCCGGAGCAGGCAAGCTTCACAGCGAAACAAAGGTAAAGTCTTTTTTGTTTCCCTGCGCGCTTCTCGTAGACTCGGGTACGCAATCCAAAGCCGAGGAACTTCAGCATGAAGCTCTATATCTTCAGGTGCCGGGCACGACGCAGGATGTACGGGGCGACACGCTTCGAAACAGCCTCCAACCTACCGACCGATCAATGTTCAGGAGGGTGGGAGTTCTACGAGCGAGTGGAATTGGCAGTTCGGGGAACGTTGCGATTCGCCGTCGATACCGGCACACTTCGACGTCAGGTACAGCAAAATGGCTGGTACGTGTGGGATGAGTCGCCACCTGAGTTGCGGCGGGAGGCGGCGGCAGAGGCCCGGCCGGTGCGCCGCGAGCAACAGAGTCCGCCTGCCGAGCCCGAGACTGGCGCAACGGAGGTGCACCCGACACCCATGACAACGATGACTCCACCGACCACGGCGGAGGTGGTGCCACCGCCTCCGGTAACTGTGAGCGCGCCACCGGAGGTAAAAGCCACGCGAAGCGTCGAGACGTCGCCGGTGCGGCATCAGGTGGTGTGGTTTGACATCCCCGTTCGCGATCTCGATCGCGCAGTGCGCTTCTACTCCGCTGTCCTGGGAACAGAATTGAAGAAGGAGCAGGCCGGACCGGGCGCGGCGCTGGCCGTGCTGCCGCATGCCGAGGGTTCTATCGGTGGCTGCCTCGTACTGAACATAGACGCCAGGCCTTCGGAAAGTGGACCGCTGATTTACCTCAATACGGATGGCCGTCTCGACGAGGCTGTCAACGCGGTCGAGAAACACGGCGGCAAAGTGCTTTCGGCCAGACATTCGATCGCGCCATTCGGTTTCCGCGCCATCGTGCTTGATAGCGAAGGAAACCGCATCGCGCTCCATTCAATGTAAAGCGTTCCGAAAATGGCTGAACTCGACCTCCATGGCCACACGGTGGATGAAGCGCTCCGCATCTTCATCGACGTTTATAACCGCCACGTGCGAAGCAGATCGGAGGAATCGTTACGGGTCATCCATGGTTACGGGTCAGCAACCGAGGGGCTTGACGGGGGAAAAATTCGCCGGAAGATACGCACATTTCTTGAAGGCGCCGCGGACAAGTTGGATTGGACACCGGGAGAGGATCTCGAAGGAAACCCCGGCGTTACCATCGTGTTTCCCCGTAAAATCCTGCCGGCTTGTCAGAACCAACTCGCCGCAGACATCCTCGCCTTCTGCTCAATACCCCGAACCGAATCCAAGATCGCCGGAGAGTTCCGCAAAAAGAGCGCTCGCGAAATCAAAGAAGCGATCCGCGCTCTGGTCCGCCAGGGTCAACTAAAGATCGCTGCGAAGGGACACCGGGAAACCTACCAGGCTGCCGAAAAACTGTAGCGGCGATCTATGGGCCGGTCTTTCCTGAAATCAATGAAATACCGATTCAAAGCGTGATTATCACGGTGCAGTCGGATACAATCGCCGGTAAAAACTGCGAGGTCAAAAATGAGAACACTGCTCAGGCTGAGAAGTGTATTGGGGATCTTGCGATCGATAGCCGTTGTGGTGCTGATTTGCATGCCTGTTTACGGGCAGTGGGTGAAAGTCCCCACGGCCGGAATTCCGCGCGGGCCCGATGGCAAGGTGAACCTTTCGGCGCCGGCGCCGCGATCGCCCGATGGCCATCCGGACCTGTCCGGAATCTGGGAATCCGGCAGCGCCAAATACATACAGGACATTGCGGCGGATCTCAAACCCGGCGACGTGCCGTTTCAGCCCTGGGCTAAGGCACTTGTCGATCAACGCGCAGACGGCTCGCATTCGGGAGAGGATCCGTTTGCGAACTGCCTGCCCCAGGGCGTCCCAAGGGTCAATGCTTCGCCGCCACCATGGAAGGTGATCCAAAAATCGGACGTGATCGTGATTCTTTATGAGTCCGCCAACACGTGGCGCCAGATCTTCCTCGATGGGCGCGAGTTGGGGAACGACTATCCCCCCACGTTCCTGGGTTATTCCACCGGTAAATGGGACGGCGACACGCTGGTAGTCGACACCCGTGGGTTCAACGGAAAGGCATGGTTGGATCAGACAGGCAAGCCCACTTCGGAAGCACTACACGTCACCGAACGTTTTCGGCGAACGGACTTCGGGCATCTGGAGATTCAAAGTACGATCGATGACCCCAAGGTCTATACCAGGCCGTGGACGGTAAAGGAACAGGCGCGCCTGATGCCGAATACCGACGTCATCGAAAACGCCTGTGAGAACAATCGTGATCTCCAACACCTCGGGGGCAAGTACGTCAAGTAACCTGGCGCTTTAGGTTCCTATAGCGCAAACAAGCCCGGCATACAACGTTTCAGCACGCGCAGTCTATCCATTCAGATAGCTGCGCGCTGCGGGCAAATGGTCGGACACGCGCTTTTCAACGAAGTACGATATGGCACCAAACATGCCCATACGCGGGTGAACCTACTTGACGCTCACAACCTGAATTGCTCGAGGGTTCGGAGGTAGCCATGGAGCTGGAAACGTTCGGCGAACCAGCATGCGAATCCGAAGTGACTCGATTGGATGGGCACTACAGCAAATATTACTTCCATCACACAGAGTTCACCAACCTTGCAACCGATCCCCGCAGCTACTTGTTCATAGGCAGGCGCGGATCCGGCAAGACCGCACTCACGCAGTACTTCTACTTCCAGAAGAAACTCCCACGAGCCATTAACATCGACATCGACGAACCGGCCGCATTTCAGGGCGTCCTGGACAAAATAGCTGCCCGGACCGTATATGCCCGCGAGATCGCGATACCGGATCTGGCCAAACTCTGGTGCCTTGTGTTCTGGTTCGTATTGTTTCGCGAGTTGCGGGATCGTGATCCCAGGATCAGAGCGGCATGCATATTCGGCGACGAAGCCGGCCGTGTGACTACTTTCATCAAAGGGATGCTCAAACAATTGCTTTCGAAAAAACTGAACTTTGATGAGGACCTCTCAGACCAGCTCGAGCGGATTCTTGGAGATCAGACGATATCGCAGGCACAATCCGCCGTCCTGGAATTCGCCAGGGAGCAGCCTGTAATCCTGGCCTTCGACAGTCTGGAGAATTACTCCGTCGAGAACGACCAGATGATGAAGGCCACGGCTTCTCTAATCCAGGCCGCTGCCAAATTCAACGAAGATTACGCCTCGAAGAATCTGCACCTGAAACTTTTCATGATGGCCGAGATTTACCCGCTTTTGAAAGAACAGGTCCTGCTGAATCCGTTGAAGCATGTCCGACATGAAATCTTCCTGAGCTGGCGGCCAAAGGATCTGATGCGCCTGCTGAGCTGGAGGTTGCGACGGCACTTGAAAGATCACAACCTGCTGAAGCCCACGCAGTCGCGCCTTGATTGGGACGATCACCATGATGTTCTGCACAGGATATGGGAACCCCAGTTTGGCCGAATGATCCAAAGTAACGGCGGGCCGCCTGAGCCTACTTTCACCTATGTGCTCCGACATACGCAAATGCGACCAAGGCAGGTCATCGTGCTCTGCAATTCAATAGCGAGCCACGCTCAGGCGAACGGCAGATTCCCGCAGTTCAGCGCCGAAGACATTCTTGCTGGAGTGCGAAACGCCGAGGCGGCTCTCGTTGACGAGGTGTTCAACTCGTACAGTTCGGTTTATCCGAATGTTGCACTGATCGCCGAGGCCCTTTCCGGACTGCCCCGAATGTTCACCGGAAATTTGCTGGACAAGGCAGCGCCGAAGACGGCTTCTCTTTGGCCCAATCGAGAATACTCACCGTACCGATTTCGTCAGCTGGTGGCCGAAGTGGGCATCGTAGGCCGGGTCCGGCGGTTCGATCGCAGCTCTGGAATCGTCGAGGCCGACTTCGAATACGGAAGCCACCAGCGGCTGGGCTTACAGGTCACTGATGACTGTGTGATTCACCCGATGTTTTACCGGAAGCTGAACGTTGCAAAGGATCAGCCTCTAACAGTAATGCCGTTTCCGGATCATCCCGACTACGTCATGTAGTGTTTTCTCCAAGCTCGTTTGGAAGCAAAAGTGCCCTCCTGTTTGGAAGCAAAGGTGCTAACCACGAAGGCGAACCACAGGAGGTGGACCTTGAACGAGAGAAAGGTTTGTGTCGAATGCCGGCACGCATCGGATGCAATGCCGGACAGCTGCCCGTCGTGCAAAGCGACAACATTTGTCTTCATCGGTTCCAATCAGAATGCTGATTCCGTGTGCGACGAACTGCTAATGGTTGCAGCGCTCAACCGAATAGGGTTGCAGAAATCCCCTCCCGCAAACGCCCCACGTAAACAGAAATTGCCCCGCCGCAGACAAGAAACGCTTGCGGGCGGTGAGCCAGTCTCTGCCGGGATTTTGAGGGGTTCCGTCGAGAGTTTGACAGGTCAGACAGTTAGTTACGGCAACGCGAACACGTAGATCTCGTTGTGGCCGCGAGGAAGCTCGAGCTCCGGGACTGTACCGAGGAGTTTTGTACCCGTTTCATTAACCACTAATCACTAATCAATTTACAGGTTTCATCCGGATTCAATTCCTGCTTGGGGGTTGACACCCACTTTCCTGCTTGGTCTGATATCCCCTGACAGGGGGAAGAATGCGCAAGTTACTTTTTTCGATCCTGGTACTCATCGTGACGACGTGGGCCGTGATGGGCGGGCAGACCCGCCGGGTTGATAACAAAGCTTTAAGGAATGCCGGAAAGACCGGAGACGAATGGCTGATGGTGGGTTTGGACTATGCCGAGCGGCGATACAGCCCGCTCAAACAGATCGATACGACGAACGTGAGCCGTCTCGGTCTTGCATGGTCTATGGAAATCGGACCCGGAGGCGGCCAGCAGGAAGCGACTCCGCTCGTCGTGAATGGCGTGATCTACGGTATCACCAACTGGAGTATCGCGTTCGCCATCGATGCGCGTACGGGCAAAGAGATCTGGCGCTACGATCCGAAAGTAGACCACGGCATCGATGCCCAGGGTACCGACCGGATCTGCTGCGGCGTTGTCAATCGCGGTCTCGCGATCTATGAAGGAAAACTTTTTGTTCCCGTCATCGACGGAAGACTCGTCGGGCTCGATGCTGCAAACGGCAAGGTCCTGTGGTCCACGCAAGCGACGCCGAAAGACGACATCGCCTACTCCCTCACGATGGCCCCCAGAGTCATCAAGGGAAAAGTCATCATCGGCAATGCCGGCGCCGAGTACCCGCCCTATCGCGGCTACTTCTCCGCCTTCGATGTGAACACCGGCAAGGAGCTCTGGCGGTTCTATACCGTTCCCGGCGATCCGAAAAAACCGTTCGAGAATCCGGCGCTCAAGGAAGCCGCGAAGACCTGGTCGGGTGAATGGTGGAAGTTCGGCGGCGGCGGCTCGGTCTGGGACGGCATGGCCTACGATGCAGACGAGAATCTGCTTTATGTCGGTGTGGGTAACCCCACGCCCTGGCCGCACGAAATCCGGGAGGGCAAGGGAACGCCAAGAGTGGACAACCTGTATGTGTCGTCCATCATCGCGGTGAATCCCGACAACGGACAACTGAAGTGGTATTACCAATGCACTCCGGGCGATGACTGGGATTACGATGCCGTGGCGCACCTGCTGGTCGCGGACGTGCGCATCAACGGCAGGCTTCGCAAGGTCATCATGCAGGCCAACAAGAACGGGTTCTTTTACGTGGTTGACCGGGTGACCGGAGCGTTCATCTCGGGCGAGCCCTTTGCGGCCGTGAGCTGGGCCAAGGGCATCGATCCTGAGACGGGACGGCCGATCATCAACCCCGAGGCGTATTACAGCTCGGACCGGACCGTGTCCGTTGCTCCCTCCGGCGGCGGCGCGCACAGTTGGGCGCAGATGGCGTTCAATCCGAACACCGGCCTGGTTTACATGCCGATCAACCCTTCGAGCACATTTACCTACACGGCGCAGGAAGACTTCAAGTTCACGCCTGGAGTCATGAACCTCGGACTGACCTTCGGCGGACGCGGTGGCGGCAGGGGAAATGAGCAGCCGCCGATTACACTCCCGACGATTGGGCCCACGCGCAATTTGCCGTCAGGACAGCGTGGAATTCTCTCGGCGTGGGATCCCGCGACTCACAAAGAGCGGTGGTTCAGGCCGGGTGGCGGCGGAAGCGGTGGCGGAGTGCTGACGACGGCGGGGAATCTCGTGTTCCAGGTTATCAATGATGGGCGGCTGCTGGCGTACAGTGCGGACAACGGTGAGAAGCTGCTGGAAGTGCAGACGGGAGCGAGAGGCGGCATGGGACCGCCGATCACGTACATGGTCGATGGGAAGCAATACGTCGCGATGCTGGGTGGAACGGGCGTCGTTATCGGCGGGTTTGGTCCACCAAGAGAAAATTCCGAGCCGCCGCCGAACCCCAGGCTGTTCGTGTACGCGTTGGACGCGAAGTAATTACTGGACAATCGAACGAAGACATCTCGAAATTGGACGAATCCTGCATCTCAAATCCGAAATCCCGAAATATCAGATTGGACTGCCTGAGCCGTCCAGTCCAATTGGAGATTTCGGATTTCGGATTTGAGATGCAGGATTCGTCCAATTTCGAAATCTCCTACATGTGAGGATGCGATGAAAAGGCTGATCACGGCAGGGACCTTGATAGCGATTGGATTCGTTTTTGCTTTTTCAATCATGGCGCAGAATCGGTTCGTACCGGTAACCGACCAGATGCTCGAGAATCCGGATCCGGCGGACTGGATGATGTGGCGCCGCACGCTCAACGGCTGGGGCTACAGCCCGCTCAACCAGATCAATCGTAACAACGTCGTGCGATTGAAAATGGTCTGGTCGCGCGGGATGGGACCCGGAGTCCAGGAGGCAACACCCCTGGTTTACCGCGGTGTGATGTATCTGCCGAACCCGGGCGACTTCATCGAGGCGATGAATGCCGCCACGGGCGAGTTGATCTGGGATTACAAGCGCGAGTGGCCTGAAGAGGTCAAGAAAATCCTGCGGTTCGCAGACATCAACCGGAACCTTGCGATCTACGGCAGCACGATCATCGATACCAGCGGCGACGATTTCGTCTACGCGCTTGACGCGCAGACCGGCAAGCTGGCGTGGGAAACACGGATCCTCGATATGCAGGAAGCGCCCTCGCAGCAGACCTCCGGGCCGATCGTCGCCAGGGGCAAGATCCTTTCAGGGCGAGGCTGCGAACCGAAGAGAAGCGCGAATGCGTGCATCGTCACGGCGCACGACGCGAAGACCGGCAAGGAACTCTGGCGCGTGCGCACGATTCCGCGGCCGGGCGAACCTGGAGACGAAACGTGGGGCGGCATCCCCTACGAGAAGCGATCCCATGTGGGCACGTGGATGGTGCCAAGCTACGATCCGGATTTGAATCTGGTCTTCGTGGGAACAGGAAATCCAACGCCGGTACTGGCCGCGCAGACTCGCCCCGGCGACAATCCTTGGACCTGCAGCGTCGTCGCACTGAATCCTGACACCGGGAAACTTGTCTGGGGATTTCAGGCGACGCCTCACGACACGCACGACTGGGATGCGGTGGAGATTCCCGTTCTGGTGGACGCGTCCTTCAATGGCTCTCCCAAAAAAATGCTGCTGCAAGCTTCCCGCAATGGATATTTCTTCGTGCTCGATCGCACCACCGGGAAGAGCCTTTTGACCAGCACGTTCGCCGCGGTAAATTGGTCCAAGGGTGTTGACAAAGACGGCCGCCCAATTCACAACCCGGGAAAAGATCCCGCGCGCGATGGCCGCTTGGTTGCCCCCGATGAAGGCGGGGCGACGAATTACCGCTCGCCTAGTTTTGACTCCAAGACCGGTTTATTGATCGTCAGCTCGCGGGACGCCTACGGCATTTACTTTTCAAAACCCGAACACGGTACGGTTGGCTGGGCTGGCGCGGATTACGGCGTCTTCGGAAAAGCCGTGCTGCGCGCCATCGATTATCAGACCGGAAAAATCCGCTGGAACCATGACCTGGGAGGCGAAGGAGCGGCGGCGGGAGTTCTTACCACCGATTCCGGGGTGACTTTTACCGGCGATTCCGTCCGCAGTGTGATGGCTCTGCGCACCAGCGACGGTGCAACCCTATGGCATTCCGCAATCGGATTCGTGGGAAACGCCCCAATCACCTATGAGCTGGATGGCCGGCAATACGTAATCGTCGCCAGCGGCGGAGCATTGTTCGCCTGGGCCCTGCCAGAAAAATCAAGCGACCCGGCTAAATCACAGTAGCCTATGTAATGAACGCAGCGGCAGGAGCCGCTCGCCATGAACTGCGTTTAACTGAAGTGCGCGCAGCCAGTGCCGCGTTCCACGCATGATACAATTATGAGCTTTGACGCTAGGGGCGTAGCTCAGTGGTAGAGCAGCGGCCTTTTAAGCCGAAGGTCGTGGGTTCGATCCCCACCGCCCCTACCAA
>Ga0137409_10006626_pt1 | contig 11999 bp, 8 predicted proteins | sample CZODoug1_16funga_FD_122059 | JGI IMG/M metagenome (GOLD analysis project Ga0137409, IMG submission 122059) | Vadose zone soil fungal communities from Angelo Coast Range Reserve, California, USA - CZODoug1_16fungal (Hybrid Assembly) | ecosystem: Environmental > Terrestrial > Soil > Vadose zone... | reverse complement strand
GCACCCACTCGAAATAGGAGACCGTGACGCCGCCCGCGTTCGCCAGGATGTCCGGGATCAGGAAGACGCCGTTCTCATGCAGGATCGGATCCGCCTCGGGCGTCGTCGGCCCGTTCGCCGCTTCGGCCAGAATCTTGGGGCGGATCTTCGGGGCGTTCTCCTCGGTAATCTGATTCTCCAGCGCGGCCGGGACCAGGACATCGACCTTCAGCTCGAGCAGCTCGCTGTTCGAGATCCGATCGGTTCCCGGCATGCCGACGACGCTCCCCGCATTTTTCTTGTGCGCCTGCACCGCGACCGGGTCGAGCCCCTTCGAGCTCTGAATTCCGCCCCGGGAGTCGCTCACCGCGATGACCTTCGCGCCGCGCGCGTGGAGCAGATCGTGCGCGATCGAGCCGGCGTTTCCGTATCCCTGGATCGCCACCGTGAGGCCCGCCAGCTTGATTCCCAGGTGCTTGCACGCCTCCTCGATCGTGACCGTGCAGCCTCTCGCCGTCGCCTCGCGCCGCCCGAGCGATCCGCCCAGGGAGATCGGCTTCCCGGTCACGACCCCCGGCGACGCGAAGCCCTGCCGCATCGTGAACGTGTCCATGATCCACGCCATCACCTGCGCGTCGGTGTAGACGTCGGGGGCGGGAATGTCCTTCTCGGGTCCGATGATGATCGCGATCTCATTGGTGTAGCGGCGGGTCATCCGCTCCAGCTCGTGCATGGAGAGCACCTTGGGATCGACCTCGATGCCTCCCTTGGCGCCTCCGTAGGGGAGGTTGACGACCGCGCACTTCCAGGTCATCCACGCGGCGAGCGCCTTCACCTCGTCAAGCGTCACCTGCGGGTGGAAGCGGATGCCGCCCTTCGCCGGGCCGCGCGAGACGTCGTGCTGCACGCGATGACCCGTCACGACGCGCCAGGTTCCGTCGTCCATCTCAAAGGGGACGGAGACGGTCAGGCAGCGCCGCGGAACCCGAAGCTTGAGCCGGATCCCGTCCTCGAGGCTGAGCATGCTCGCCGCGATGTCGAATTGCACCTGGGCGATATGGAAGGGATTTCGTACTTCCTCGGCCACTACGACCATGTGCGCGGACCCCCTGTCTGGATGGCGAAACAGCGCCCTGCCCGGTGGTTAGGGGCAGGGCGCCAATTTGCGGTTTAGCCCGAACATTGTACCCCCCGCCCGGGGGGGCGCAACCGGGAAAGAGGGCGAGGCTCGCTACCGGTCGGACGTGCCGGCGGCGCTCTCGAGCGGCTGTTCCGCGGCCTGGAGCGAGAGCGCGTCCAGGATCTGCCGGTGCCCGATCGTGAGCAGGAAGGCGGGGTTCCGCCCGTAGCTCTTCGCGCCCAGGATGAAGAACCCGGGCTCAGTGGTCCGGAGCGACTCCGGCCCGTGGGACACCTGGGAGAGGCAGTCTCCCGCCCGCCCCGGAGTCTTCAGGCCCGCGCTGAGCACGGCGGCGGACAGGCTCATCGGCCCCTCGGTCGCGTAGCAGAGGTGGACCTGGAGCTCGCGGAATACTGACGTGTCGGGGCGATATCCGACAAGCGCGAGAACCCGGTCGACCTCGATCCGGCGCTCCCCGCCGGATGCGTACTGTAGCCGGACACTCACCCGGCCCCGCGGCGCGTCGGCGTAGGAATCGACGATCGCTCCCGGATGGCGCGTGATCCACTTCGCCGAGCGAGCCACCGTGTTCGCGCTCACCGCGAGAGCGCGGCGAGCGGGAAGCGGGTCGTCATCGATCTCGGCGAAGATCTCTCCCCCGCGTTCCCGGTGCGCCCAGTGCACCACCATGCCCGCCGCGGCCGGTCCTTCGCCCACGAGCGCGCCGATCTCCACGAGGGCGGCCGCGGCGGAGTGGCCGTCGCCGACCAGGAGGATCGTCTTGCCCTCGTATCGAACCTTAGCCTCACCCCGCATCGCGGGGATGCTCCGCTCGATCCGATCGCCCAAACGCTCTTCCCCGACCGCCGGGAGTCCACCTGGCCCGGTGCCGTTGGGGTTCCCGTAGACGCCGCTCGCGTCGAGCACGATGTCGGCACGCTCGAACCGGGCCGTCCCGTCGGCGGACTCCACGCCGATCAGGAACGGCGCCTCGGCCCGGCTTCCGTCGCCGGCGGCGGGCGCGCGATGCTTGGAGAAACCCTCGCGGCCGACGTGCGTCACACGCGCCCCTTCCCGAATCGACCCGCGAAGCTCGGGCAGGCGCGCGAGCGGCGAAAGGTAGCGCTCCGCAAGGTCCGAGGCGGTCAGGAGCGCATCGTCCCCCGGAATCTCTTCGCCCGCGCGCCGCAGCGCCTCCCGCCCCGCCTCGGTGGAGTTCATCCGGAACGGGGTGAAGAGCGCGACGTGCCCGAAGCGCCGGAGGTGTCCTCCGACGCGATCGGCCTCGTAGACCGTGGCCTCGAACCCGCGCCGCTTCGCCTCCAGCGCCGCTTCGATTCCGATCGGCCCGCCGCCGATGATCGCGATCGAACGTCCGTTCATCTCATCCAAGCCCCAGGTGCTCGAGCTCTTCTTCGTCGAAGCCGAGGTAGTGGCCGTATTCGTGGAGCAGCGTGATCTTGATCTCCTTCGAGACTTCCGAGCGGGAACGCCCCGCGCGCTCGAGGTTCCGCTGGAAGAGGAGCACGACGTTCGGATATCCGGAGGGCGCGTATACCTTCTCCCCCACGGTGGTGCCGACGAAGAGCCCGAGCACTTCCGGCGTGACGTTGGGGGCGCGCTCCGCGATCGCGCGCGACGGCTTGGCTTCGACGAGGACCGGGACCTGCACGACGGCGGCGCGGATCACCTCGGGGAGCGACTCGAGCACCTTGTCCAGAATCGCGCGGAAGTCCCCCTCGGTCGTCCGCACGGGGAGCGGGAATTCGTGGCCGCGCGACCCGTCTTGCTTGGCCAGCTCGTGCGCCATCGCAAAGAGGCGGTCGGCCTCCTCGAACTCGCCCAGAGCCTCGAGGATCCTGGCCTCGAGATCGACGCGTTCCGGGTCGTCCTCCTCTTCCGCTTCCGCCGTGGGACGAAGGGCGCGCACCGCGCGGAGCGCTTCGTCGGTCCGCCAGAGCATTTCGAGGCATTCGATCCGGCCGAGCGCGGCGCCCCAGTGGTCGGGGTCGCCTTCCAGCGCCTGCTCGAACGATTGGAGGGCGCGCTCGTATTCGCCTGCTTCGAGCGCCTCGTCCCCCTCGTCGATCAGGGTGTCGACGCTTTCCCCGGGGGCCATCGGAAACTCCTAGGAGCCGTCTTGGGTGTCGGCGGAGGTGGCGCGGATCGTGTGGTCGAGGAGCGTGTCGACGTCGTCCAGCACAGGGTTCAGCTTCTCCACCTCCCCCCGCACCGCGTCGAGATCGGTGGAGGAGACCCACTGGCGGATCGAGGTGAGCATCCTGCGTCCCGAGGCAATCTCGATGGCCAGGTGCTCCCGATCGAGGAGGTTCATCGCGGACGACTTCGCCCAGATCTCGTCGAAGCGCGTGCCGATCCCATCGATGTAGCCCGACACGCGGTCGATCTCGCCCGCCGCGAGGGCCCGGCTGAGGCCCGCCCGGTCGTCGCTCAATGCCTGCTTCAGCTCCTTGAACTCATCGGGCGAGCCGCCCTTCCCTGCCAGCGTCTGGCAGGAGGCGAGCGAGAGCGCGAGCGCCGCCGCGAGGGCTAGAGCAGGTAGACGATGGTGAAGACGCATACCCACACCGCGTCGACGAAGTGCCAGTACCAGGAAGCAGCCAGGAACGGAAAGTGCTGCTCGGGCGTCATGAGGCCCCGGATCGCGGCGCCGTAGACCACGTTCAGGAAAATGATCCCGACCAGCACGTGGAGGCCGTGGAATCCGGTGAGCATGAAGAACGTGGTGCCGAAGATGCCGCTCTTGACGTTGAAGGCCGAGCCGTTCAGGAAGCCGTACTCGTAGGCCTGGCCGCAGAGGAAGAGCGCGCCGAGGAAGATCGTCATGAGGAGCGCGGCGATCATCCCGTCCTTCCGGCCCCGCTCGAGGGCGACGTGCCCCAGGTGGAGCGTCACGCTGCTCGAGAGGAGGATGACGGTGTTGACCGCGGGGAGAAGGATCTCGAAGTGCGGCATTCCCTCCGGCGGCCAGATCTTCGCGTGGTATCGCGCATAGAAGAGGGCCGCGAAGAAGGCGCCAAAGATCATCGCTTCGGAGGCGATGAAGAACGCGAACATACGCTTCAGGCGGGAATCCGCCTCCACCGCGTCCCGCCCGAAGAACTTGTCGCGCAGGAGCTCGCCCCACCACCGCCCGGCGCTGTTCAGGGCGATGAGAAGGCCAACACCGATCACCGCCAGCCCGCCCTTCCAGCCGTGGGCGTTCGCGACGAGGCCAACCGGAACAAGACCGACCCCGATCGCGGTGATGATCGGCCAGCGGCTCGGAACCGGATCGTGGGAGTGGTGCTCTACGGTGGCGACCATCGGATCTCCTCGGGACGTGGCGACCGGGTACGGCCGGCTATGTTGCCCCCGAGGAGACGGTCCCGCAAGGGTTTTTCAGATGACGCCGATCATTCGCTCTTGCGGGTGCCGCCGAGCGAGCCGGCCGGTTGTCCGACCGGGACCGGGGGCGTCGGATGCGCTCCGGACGCCGGGCGCTGGCGCGCGGGCTCCGCGACCGTGCTGGGCGCGTGTTCGGCCGCCTCGACGCGCGTGAAGCGCGCGAGCAGGCGGTAGACCACCGGCACGAGAAGAAGCGTCAGGAACGTCGAGAAGAGCAGCCCGCCGACCACCGCGATGCCGAGCGGGCGGCGCGACTCCGCGCCGGCTCCCAGACCGATCGCGATCGGCAGCACGCCGAAGATCGTAGCGAACGACGTCATGAGAATCGGACGAAGCCGAATCTTCGCCGCCTCCACGACGGCTTCGGTGACCTCCAGACCGCGGGCGCGAAGCTGATTCGCGTACTCCACGATCAGGATCGAGTTCTTGGTGACGAGCCCGATGAGCATGATCAACCCGATCTGGGAGAAGATGTTCATGCTCTGCCCGAAGACGAAGAGCGAGATGATCGCTCCGACGACCGCGAGCGGAACCGAGAGCAGAATCGTGAACGGGTGGATGAAGCTCTCGAACTGGGCCGCGAGCACCAGGTAGATGAACACAACGGCCAGGAGAAAGAGGAAGTAGAGGCTGCCGCTCGATTCGCGGAATTCCTTCGACTGCCCGGCCAGCTCGCGCTTCACGCCGGCCGGCAGCTTCGTGCTGGAGATCCGGTCGAGATCGTCGAGCGCCTTCCCGAGGCTGACCCCGGGGACGAGGTTTGCTGTGATCGTCGCCGACCGCTGGCGGTTGTAGTGGTTGAGCTCCTTCGGCGCCACCGTCTCCTGGATCTTCACCACGTTCGCCAGCTGCACCAGCCCGCCGTTCCCGCGCAGGTAGATCTCCGGGATCGCGTCGGGCGTCGATCGGTCGGTCGGCTTGAGCTGGGCGATCACGTCGTACTGCTTCGTTCCCCGTTTGAATTCGGAGATGACCTTCCCGCCCAGAAACGTCTCGAGCGTTCCGCCGATGTCGGTCACCGAGGCGCCGAGCTGGGCGGCGCGGTCGCGGTCGATCTCGATGTCGAGCTGCGGCTTGTTGAGCCTCAGGTCCGTATCCAGGTTGACGAGGTAGCCGAGCTTCTGGCCCTCGCCCATCATGATCCCCACGGCCTGCCCGAGCGTTTCGTAGTCCTGCGCCTGGAGGACGTACTCGACCGGCGAGGACGAGAAGCTGCCGCCGAGGCTGGGCGGATTGATCACGAAGGCGAGCACGCCCGGAATGCCGAGGAGCCTGGGGAAGAGCTGCTGCACGATCTCCTGCTGCGACCGCTCCCGGTACATCGGGACCCGGATCATCGAAAGGACCGGAAGCGGAGTCGGGATCCACTGTTTCGGTCTCTCCCCGAGCGGCTTCAAGCTCAGGAAGAGGAACCCGTTCGTCACGCGTCCCGGTCCCCCGAACCCGAGGCCGGTCGCCGTGAAGAGTCCCCTCCGCTCCGGCAGCGGCATCAAGATCGCCTCCACGTCGCGCATGTAGCGGTCCGTGTACTCCAGGGTCGAGCCCTCGGGCGCGATCACGATGCCGAACCCGACACCCCGATCCTCGACCGGGACCAGCTCCCGCCGCATGAAGACGAACGCCACCACGCTCACCGCGATGAAAATCCCGGCCACCGTCAGCACGCGCCAGTAGCCTCGCATCGCCCCGCGGAGCAGACGATCGTAGGACGTGTTCAGCCAATCGAAAAACGCGTCGAACCTCCGCGAGACCCACGTGTCCTTCCCGCCGTGGAGGGGCTGGAGGATGCGCGAGCAGAGCATCGGGGTAAGCGAGAGCGCGACGAACCCGGAGATCAGCACCGCCACGGCCACCGTCAGCCCGAACTCGTTGAAGAGGCGGCCGACCGTTCCCTGCAAGAACGCGACGGGAATGAAGACCGCGACCAGCGAGATCGTGGTGGCCAGGATCGCAAAGCCGATCTCGTCGGCGCCGTCAAACGCCGCGCGAAGACGAGGCTTTCCCAGCTCCATGTGCCGGTAGACGTTTTCGAGCATGACGATCGCGTCGTCGACCACCAGCCCGATCGCGAGCACCAGAGCGAGAAGCGTCAGGATGTTGATCGTGAATCCGAGGAAGTACGCCACCGACAGGGCGCCGACGATCGAAACCGGGATTGCGACCGCGGGGATGAACGTCGCGCGGAAGCTCTTCAAGAAGATCAGAATGACGAGGACGACGAGGCACATCGCGATGACGATCGTGTGCGAGACCTCGGTGATCGAATCCTGAATGAAGGTCGAGGAATCGTAGGCCACGTCGAGCTTCATCCCGGCCGGGAGCAGCTTCTGCATCTCGGGCAGCGACTTTCGAACCTGGTCCGCCACCTGCAGGGTGCTCGCGGTCTTCTGCTTCACGATTCCGAGCCCGACCGCCTGCTGCCCGTTCCAGCGGGCCGCGGTGCGCTCGTCCTCCGGTCCGACCTGGACATCGGCGACATCGCCGAGGCGGACGACGTCGGTTCCGTGCTGCGCAATGACGATCGCGGCGAACTCCTCGGGCTTGGAGAGCTCGCCGCGCGTGCGAACCGCGAACTCGCGGGACGTGCCCTCGACCCGGCCGCCGGGAATCTCGGCGTTCTCGGAGCTGACGGCGCGCTCGACGTCCTGCGTGGTGACTCTGCGGCTCGCCATGAGCATGGCGTCAAGCCAGACGCGCATCGCGTACCGCCGCTCGCCGCCGATGAACACCGAGCCGACTCCCGGAAGCCGCTGGAGCCTCTCCTTGAGCACGACATCGGCGATCTCGCTCAGCTCGAGCCCGTTGTGCCGGTCGCTCGACAGTGCGATCCAGAAGATCGGCTGCGCGTTCACGTCCACCTTCGCGACGATCGGGTCGTCCGCCTCGCGCGGCAGCGTGCCGCGGACGCGCGCCACGCGATCGCGGACGTCGTTGGCCGCCTGCTCCACGTCCCGGGAGAGCTCGAACTCGATCGTGATCACCGAGCCCTGCTCGCGGCTCGACGAATCGATCGTCTTCACCGCCTCGAGGGTGGCGAACTGCTCCTCCAAGACGTCGGTGATCTCGGTCTCGATGACGTTCGGGCTGGCGCCTCGGTAAAACGTGGTCACCGAGACAATGGGCGGATCGATGTCGGGGTACTCGCGCACCGGAAGCCGCGAGAACGCGATGACCCCAAAGAGAATGATCGCGAGGCTCATGACCGTCGCGAAGACGGGGCGCTGGATCGAGACTTCGCTCAGCTTCATTTGCCGCTCTTCTCCCCCGCCGTGCCGGCTTCTTTGCCGGCCGCCGCGGTCTTGCCGGCTCCGGCCGCCGCGGTCTTGCCGGCTCCGGGTGCCCCACCACCGGCCGCGCCGCCGCCGGGCGGGCCGCCGCCGGCGCCCTGAGACTGGATCGGAATGACGTGCGCGGTGTCGAAGAGCTTCTGGTGCCCGGCGGCCACCACGCGCTCCCCGGGCTCGAGGCCCTGTACCACCTCTACGACGTCGGTAAGGCGGGTTCCAAGTTTCACGGCCCGGCGCGCGACCGTGCTGTCCGCCTTGACGACATACACAAGCGTCTGGTTCCCCTCGGCGAACACGGCCTCGTTGGGGATCGTGAGCGCGTTCATCCGCTCACTCAACACGACCGATACGTTGGCCGACATGCCCGGCCGGAACTTGCCGCCCGGATTTCGCAGGCGCGCGGTCACGCGCGCGCTCCGCGTCTCCGGGTCGAGCACGGGATCGATCACGTCGATCCGGCCCGAGAGCGAATAACCGGGATACGCGGTCGTGGAGACGGACGCCGCCGCGCCGGGCGTGAGCTTCGCCAGGTATCGCTCCGGCGCCGAGAAGATGACCTTGAGCTCGGAGATCCGCGCCAAATCCGTGATGGCATCCCCTACCTTCAAATACGCGCCGGGACTCACGCGCTTCGAGCCGACGACGCCGTCGAAGGGGGCGGTGATCCGCGCCTTCGAAAGCCGGGTCTCGGCGAGCGCGTGGTTCGCCTCGGCCACCTTCAGCGCGGCCGCCGCGTCGTCCAGGTCCTGCGCCGATCCGGCGCCCTGCTCGACGACGCTCTTGACCCGCTCGTAGGTCGAGCGGGCTTGATCGCGAAGCGCCGAGGTACGGTCGACCTCGGCTTTCAGCTGCGAGTCATCCAGCTGCGCCAGGACCGCGCCCTTCTCGACCGGCCGGCCCTCGCGATACGGAAGGCTGACGACGTTCGCCGCGATCTCCGAGGCGACCGTGATCGCGTCGCCTGCCTCGATGCTGCCGACCGCCTCGAACCGATCGAACACGCGCTCCTTGGAGGCGACGGCGGTCTCGACCGGCATCGGCGGCATAGAGAAGCCGCCCCCCGGACCGCCGCGGGCGCAGCCGGCCGCGGCGAGCACGATGAGTGCGACGGCGACGCGAAGTCGGGCGCGCGCAGTACGTGGGACCAGGATCATGGCTTCGAACTCCCCCCGTTGGATACCTTCGCTGGATAGGCGCCCGAAGTCAGGAATCGCAGCGCCGACGCGGCCTTGGCCGTATGGACGAGGGCTTGCGAGTACCGCTGCTGGGCTGCCGCTAGATCCGCTCCGAGACGGACCAGCTCGAACGCCGTGGTCCGTCCACTATTGTACTGAAGCACGCCGATGCGCACTTGCTCCCGCGCGGCGTCGGCCCCGTCCTGCGCCGCCTCGAAGCGCCTCCCCGCCCGGACCAGGGCCCGGTGGGCGCTCCGGACGTCGTCCTCGAGAGAGCGCCGCGCGGCCTCGTAGTCCTGGGCCGCCTGATCCGACTCCGCGCGGAGGCGGTCGTACTCTCCTCGGCCCTCACGAAGAAACAGCGGGAACGAGAACTCGAGGCCCGCGGTCCACGTGGGAAAATCGCGTTGAGTCGCCTGCGACCACGCGTCTCCGAAGTTTCCGTTCATGGTGCTCGTAAGCGTGTCGCCCGGGAATGGCACCACCGTCCGTCCCCTTCCCGAGAGGCCTCGTCCGCCGAGCGACCCCACGAAGTCGAGCGTGGGAAACCGATTCCACGCGGCGCCCCGCGTCCGGGCTTTGGCGGCGGCCCAATCCCGCTCCTTCGCCCGGAGCTCGCGATTCTCGCGGAGCGCGTGCGCGACGACGGAGTCCTCGGGCTGGATCTCGAACTGAGCCGGCGGGTCGTCCACCGGATGATATCGGGGTAGTCCCCCGGCCGGGCGGCGGCCGATGAGCGCCGCGAGCCGGTCGGAGGTCTGATCGAGCTCTTCCTCGCGGTCGAGCACGGCCTGCTCCTGCTCGGCGAGGAAGACCCGCGCGTTCGCGGGATCGTTGGGACCGACGAGCCCCGAGCGCGCCCGCACCTGGGACTGCGTCGCGAGCGCTTTGGCCTCATCGCGGATGAGACGCCCGACCGCCAGGTCGCGCTCGGCGGCGTAGAGATCCCAATACGTCTGCTCGACCAATGCCTCCACGCCGAGAATCACGTCGTCGTAGCGGGCCATGGCTGCCTCGGCCTCGCGCTTCGTGGCCTTGGACTCGCTCCCGGTGCCGGGACCGAGTCCCTTGAGAAGGGGCTGCCGGAGCGCGATCCGTCCGTTCGCGTCGTACTGGGGATTCACGACCGAGAACTTGGAGTTGGTCTCGGTTCTGGAAGCGTCAAGGGACGCTTCGATGTCGGTGCCGAAGGGGAGCTTCACCCGCGCCCCGCCCGTGCCCGCGGTCCGCTTGGTTTCCAGGACATTCGCGCCCGCGAATGCCGAGGTAGTCGGCTGATGGTCTTTCCCGCGCGCGCCGTTCAGGAAAAGCTCGGGGTCGAACGCGCCGCTCTCCCGCCGGTGCGCTCCCCGCGCCGCGGCAAGCGCGGCCGCTGCGGCGCGGGCCGCGGTCGAGCCGCCTTGGAGCGCGGCGTCGATCGCTTCCTGCAGCCGGAGCGGCGCCCCTTCGATCTTGGACATCGCGACCGCGAGGGCGCTGTCGGGGTTCATGGTGGCGACCGGGCTGATCTGCTCGCCGCTCGCGGGAGGCGCCGTGCAGAAGAGGAGGGCTGAGCCCAGGACCAGACCCCACGCGAGGCCTATGGATTTCCCCACGGAATTACACGACACGCGTTCCTCCATTAAGCCTCCACGGCGCGGAGGCCGCCTAGAGGATCGTCAAGAAGTCTTGGATTCCCGGGGCACGACGTCCAAGTCGAGCCGCTCCACCCCTCGCAGGATCTTGACCGTCGAGCGGACGCCGACCTCGCGGTCGGTGAGCCTCGCTTGGAGGTCATCGATCCCTCGAATGGGCGCTTCGCCGAACGCCACGATCACGTCGCCGGATTGGAATCCGGCCTGCTCCGCCGGACTGCCAGGCTCGACGGCTTCCACGCGCACGCCGCTTTCAAACGGCAGGTGGAAGAAGCGCGTCACTTTCCGAGCGATCGGCACGCTCTGCCCGGCGATCCCGATGGCGCTCCGGCGAACGCGGCCTTCCCGGATTAACTGCCCCGCCACCAGCTTGGCCGTGTTGACGGCGATGGCGAAGCAGATGCCCTGCGCGGGCATGATCATTGCAGAGTTTACCCCGATCACGGTCCCTTGTGTCGTTACAAGTGGACCCCCCGAATTGCCCGGGTTGAGGGCGGCGTCGGTCTGGATCACGTTGTCGATCAGCCGTCCGGACCCTGCCCGGAGCGACCGGCCGAGCGCGCTCACGACTCCCGCCGTGACCGTGGCCTGAAATCCGTAGGGGCTCCCGATCGCGACCACCAATTGGCCCACGCGCACGTCACGGGAATCGCCGAGGCGGGCGGGCGTGAGCTGGGCCGCGGTGATGCGGACCACGGCGAGGTCCGTTTCGGGGTCATCGCCGATCAGGTCCGCGTCGTGGCGCTGCCCGTCCGGCAGCGCGACGACGATGCGGGACGCGTCATGGACGACGTGGCTGTTGGTCAGGATGAAGCCGTCGGGAGTGAAGAGGAAGCCGGAGCCGCCGCCGCGGCCCTGCCGGTCGGACCGGCGGGAGGGTTCGACTTCGATGGCGACGACGGCGGGCCCGACCTTCTCCGCCACCTGCATGACGGTGAGGCCACTGAGGTCGTTCGCGATCGCCTGAATGTCAGCCATCTCTTCCTTCTTCCTCTCTCGGGAAAAACCGACTTACGAAGCCTGTTCCTGAATGGGCCTACTTGCCCTCTTCCTTGTCCTGGTGGGCCTTCAACACCCGCGCGAGCTGGCCGGCCGGCGCGTTGAGCAGCCGCACGAGCTGGGTGGCGGGAGCCTGGAGCAGGCCGAGGAGCTTCGCCCGGAGCTCCTTCAGGCCCGGCATGGTGGAGAGCGCCTTCACGCCCTCCGCGTCCAGCATCTGGCTGCCCGACACGAGCCCCCCCTTGACGGCGAGGGCCGGATGCTCCTTGGCGAAGTCCACCAGGACCTTGGCCAGCACCACGGGGTCGCTCCCGGTGTAGGCGACCCCGGTCGTGTTCTCGAACTTCGCGCTCAGGCCCTCGAGGGGGGTGTCCTTCACGGCCCGCAGGGCGAGGCT
>Ga0137409_10006625_pt1 | contig 11999 bp, 7 predicted proteins | sample CZODoug1_16funga_FD_122059 | JGI IMG/M metagenome (GOLD analysis project Ga0137409, IMG submission 122059) | Vadose zone soil fungal communities from Angelo Coast Range Reserve, California, USA - CZODoug1_16fungal (Hybrid Assembly) | ecosystem: Environmental > Terrestrial > Soil > Vadose zone... | reverse complement strand
CGTTTAGGGTTGTGCGACACCTGCCCATGATTCGAGGTGCGGGAACGAGGACGACGCGTGCGGGCAGGTGTCGCACAAGCCTCGAGGGAGGAAACCGCGGCGTGTGTCGCGGTGGCAATCGCGGCCGACGCCGCTATGGGGATTTGACGCGCGAGCGTGCGCTGCGACTCGGGGTTGCTGCGGGATTGAGTGCGTGACTGGCAGTTAGGACAGCCGTCGCAGGGAGTTGCAGGTCTTGGCCGGTGAGCGCATGCGCGGCAAGTGCGGCGCGGCGGCGGCCCGAGATCGCCATGCATCGAGCAAGCGATGCGGTGGCCCAGCCAGCGTGTGGGGGACGTCGGCGAGCATCGGTGCGCAGGGTGGTCGAGTGGGTGTTCATGTCATGGCGACGCGCGGTGGGGCGCGGATCGATTCTCCGCGCTGGAAGGTCTGCACGATGATCATCGGCTGGCCGCAGTGCCAGCAGACGAACGTTGGCGGCTTGGCCTCGGCGGCGCGGTTGGTCTTGCAGTCCTCGGTCGCAGCGCGAATGCCGGTACCGGCTTGGAGCAACTCACGCGCCCTCGTGAGGCTCGCTTTGCGGCTGCCGTTGGCGAGCAATCCGTAGTGGCGGATGCGGTGGAAGCCGCCGGGCAGCACGTGTAGCAGGAAGCGGCGCATGAACTCCATGGGGCCGAGCGCCATGGTCTTGTAGCGAGTCTTGGCCTTGGCGCGATAGTCCTTCCAGCGGAAGGTGACGCCGCGCTCATCGAGGCTGATCAAGCGGCTGTTGGAGATCGCCACCCGATGCGTGTAGCGCGACAGGTAGGCGAGCACTGCTGCCGGTCCCGCGAACGGCCGCTTGGCGTAGACGACCCACTCGCAGCGACGCAGCGGCGCAAGCCAACTGGCGAAGGCCCGACGGTCAGCCAGTGCGGCGTGTTCGCCGAAGAACTTCAGGCTGCCGGCGCGATGCACGGCATCGAGTCGTTCGAGGAAACGGCGGCGGAACAAGCGGGAGAGCACGCGCACCGGCAGGAAGAATCCTGGCCGGCACGCGACCCAGGTCAAGCCGTCGGGCGAGAGTCCGCCGCCGGGGACGATGCCGTGCACATGCGGGTGATGCGTCATGGCCGAGCCCCAAGTGTGCAGCACGAGCGTGGCGCCGATGCGCGCGCCGAGATGCTTCGGGTCGGCGGCGATCGTCAGCAGCGTTTCGGCGGCGACATCGAATAGCAGGGCATAGACCACCGCCTTGTTCTGGTAGGCGATGTCGGCGATCGGCGCCGGCAGCGTGAACACGACGTGGTAGTACTCGACCGGTAGCAGATCGGCCTGTCGGGAATCGAGCCAGCGCTGGGCCGCGCTGCTCTGGCACTTTGTGCAGTGCCGATTGCGGCACGAGTTGTACGCGATCTGTTCGGTGCGGCAGCGTTCGCAGCGCACGACGTGTCCACCCAGCGCCGCAGTGCGGCACTGTTCGATGGCCGACATCACCTTGAGCTGAGCCAGGCTCAGGTGGCCACGCTGCAGCTCACGCCAGGCCGGTCCGTACTGGCGAAAGATGTCGGCGACCTCGAGGGCTACTCGCCCCACGAGGCGGCATTACGAGGGCGGCAGTTGCTCCAGCGGGCCGATCACCTCGCGCAGCAGGTCGGTGGCCACGTGGGTGTAGATCGACGTCGTCTCCAATTTTTTGTGACCCAGCAGGACCTGGATCACGCGCACGTCGACCTTGCGCTCGAGCAGATGAGTCGCAAAAGCGTGACGCAGCGAGTGGGTGGTGACACGCTTGTCGAGATGCGCGTCTTCGGCGGCGTTGTGAACTGCACGATTCAGTTGCCGGGTGCTCCATGGGTCCGTGGGATCGAGACCGGGGAACAGCCACCCGCCGGGCCGGATCTTGCCCTGCGCGTGGCCCACGCGCCACCACGTGCGCAGCCGCTGCAGCAACAGTGGGCTGAGCATGGCATAGCGGTCCCTGTGGCCCTTGCCCTGCTCAACGCGCAGCGTCATGCGCTGGCCATCGACGTCAGTGACCTTCAAGCTGACGACCTCGTTGGCACGCAGCCCTGCGCCGTAGGCCACCGACAAGGCCACCTGGTGCTTGATGTTGTGTGCCGCTGCGATCAGGCGCGACACCTCTTGCACGCTCAGAACGACGGGCAGCGTGCGCGGCACCTTCACCGGGTGCATCCGTGCCATCAACTCCGGGCGGTCGAGCGTGACGTCGAAGAAGAACTTCAGCCCCGTGATCGTGGCGTTCAGCGTGATGGGCGAGGTGCCGGTGTCGACCAGGTGAAGCTGAAAGTGCCGCAGATCCTCAATCGTGGCCGTGTCCGGCGAGCGCTTCAGGAAGGCAGTCAGCTTAACGACGCCGCGGATATAGGCTTCCTGCGTGCGCGGCGCCAATCTGCGCATGTGCATGTCCTCGATCATGCGTTGGCGCAGTGGCGAGCCGGTCGGGGTGGTCGTTGCGTCCATGAGCGTGCTCCTGTCGATCAACGAGGCGGATTGCCTCGCTGGTCAACATGGCAGAACGCAAAACGCAACGAATAACCGTGCTCTCGCGCGAGCGGCTACCGCGCGAGCGGTTTAGTCCATCGTCCGGTTGCGTGCGATCGCGTTCTTCCTCTTCGGTGTTGTGATTTGTCACGGCGCAAGCCAGGCGCAACTGACCGGGACTGCCTTCCCGGTTTCCCTTCCCGCGACGTTCGCCGGAGACCTGCCGTGTGCCGATTGTCCGGGCATTCGCCACCAGCTCGATCTGCTGCGCGGCGAAGCGTTTTTCCTCCGCACGACATACCGCGGCCGGGAAGGAAGCGAAACCTTCGATATCGGCAGCTGGATCTACGTTGAGAGCCAGCGCACCCTGATGTTGTTTGGTGCAGGTGCCGCGCCGCTGAAGTTCGCCTTCAAGGACGCCGACACGTTGCGCAAGCTCGATCTCGAGGGCCACGAGATCGTTTCAAAGCTCAACCACGATCTGAAGAGAAGCACCGGTTTGCCGCTGCTGGAACCGCGCCTGATCATGCGCGGAATGTACAGGTACCAGGCCGATGCGGGTCGTTTTGTCGAGTGCCTGACGCGCCAGGGCTGGCCGGTGGCGCAGGAGCTCGACAACGCCGCGTTGGAATCTGCCTATTCGAGGTTGCGGCGCGAACCCGGCGAAGAACTGCTGGCCGAAGTGCAGGCCAGGGTGGTGGTGCGGCCGAAGGTTGAGGGCGCCGGGCAGCAGGCCACACTTGTTGTCGAGCGGTTTGCGGGTGTTTGGCCGGGCGAAAGTTGCGGCACGCTCTTCTCGACCGAGTCGCTGGAGAACACGTACTGGAAGCTCACGCGGCTGAAAGAGAGTCCGGTCATCGTCGCTGAAGGGCAGCGCGAACCGCATCTTGTCCTGAACGCGCAGTCGGGGCGCGTAAGCGGTTACGGCGGATGCAATCGTCTGAGCGGGAGCTACGAACGCGCCGGCGATCGTCTGAGCTTCGGTCAGATCGCCGGCACGCGGATGGCGTGTGCGCATGGCATGGACATCGAAGGGACGTTCCTGGATGTACTCGGACAGGTGCGCAGCGCGAAGCTCCTGCGACAGCATCTCGACTTCTACGACGCTGCCGGCGAGCGGCTCGCACGCTTCGAAGCGCGCCAGCTGCGATGAATCGAGTTTTCAGCGCACGCGGTCGTGGGCGCCCGCCGAGACAGCCGCGCCAGGCCGGCGGGCAGCGCGCGCTTGCTTGCGGCGCGCGTACCAGTAGTGCACGCGGTCGAGATAGAGGTAGACGACCGGTGTGGTGAACAGCGTCAGCATCTGCGATAGCAGCAGCCCGCCCACCATTGCGTAGCCGAGCGGCCGGCGCAGCTCCGACCCCGGGCCGTGACCGAGCATCAGCGGCAAACCGGCGAGCAACGCGCACATCGTCGTCATCATGATCGGCCGGAAGCGCAGCAGGCACGCGTGGTGGATCGCCTCGCGCGGCGCGAGGCCCTGCTCGCGCTCGGCGGTAAGCGCGACGTCGACCATCATGATGCCGTTCTTCTTGACGATGCCGATCAGCAGGATGATGCCGATCAGCGCGATCACGGTGAGCTCGTAACCGCCCGCCATCAGGATCAGCAGCGCGCCCACCCCGGCCGACGGCAGGGTCGAGAGAATCGTCAGCGGATGGATGAAGCTCTCGTAGAGCAAGCCGAGCACGATGTAGACGGCGATCAGCGCTGCGGCGATCAGGTAGGGCTGGGTCGCCAGTGATTCGCCGAACGCCTTGGCGGTGCCCTGGAACGAGCCCGCCAGCGACTGCGGCAAGCCCATCTGCGCCTGCGCGCGGTTGATCGCATCGACCGCATCACCCAGGGCCGCGCCCGGCGCCAGGTTGAACGACAGCGTCACGGCGGGGAACTGGCTCTGGTGATTGATCGACAGGTAAGCGGTGCGGTTGGTGTCGATCTTGACGAAGGTCGACAGCGGCACCTGCTGCCCGGTCAGCGGCGAAGTGAGATAAAGCTTGCTGAAAAGCGACGGGTCCTGTTGCAGTTCCGGCGTCACTTCCAGCACCACGTGGTAGCTGTTGATCTGGGTGAAGTACTGACTCACCTGGCGCTGGCCGATCGCGTCGTAGATGGTGGCATCGATGGTGGCCGGCGAAATGCCGAAGCTCGACGCACGGTCACGGTCGATCGACAAGGTGGCGGTGCTGGCCGCGTTCTGCAGGTCGGACGCGACATCGGTGAGTTGTGGCAACTGCTGGAAACGCGTGAGCACCTTCGGCGCCCACGCGTTGAGCTCGTCCAGATCGGCGTCGGTCAGCGTGTACTGGTACTGGGTGCGCGCGAGGCGGCCGCCGACGTTGATGTCCTGGCCCGCCTGCATGAACAGCGTCACGCCGGCGATGCCGGTCAGTTTGGGGCGCAAGCGGGCGATGATCTGGTCGGCGCTGAGCTTGCGCCCTTCGGTCTTCGGCTTGAGCACGATGAAGAAGTTGCCGGTGTTGTAGGTGGCCGAGTTGCCGAACATCGCCAGCCCGCTCACGTCGGGGTCGAGCCGGACGATGTCGGCAATCTGGATCATGCGGCGGTTCATCGCCGCGAACGACGAATCCTGCGCCGCCTGCGCGTTGCCGAAGATGAAGCCGGTGTCCTGCTGCGGGAAGAAGCCCTTCGGGATGAACACGTAAAGGGCGACCGAGGCCGCCATCGTCACCAGGAACACGCACAGGGTGGGGAACTGGTGGCGCAACACCACGTCCAGTCCGCGCTTGTAGCCGTTGAGCATCGCTTCGAAGGCGCGCTCGGTGAGCATGTACAGCCGGCCATGCCGGCCGGGCTCGATATGCGTGAGAAAGCGCGAACAGAGCATCGGCGTCAGCGTCAGCGAGATGAACACCGACACCGCGATCGCCAGTGTCACGGTCAGTGCGAACTCGCGGAACAGGCGCCCGACGATTCCGCCCATCAGCAGCAGCGGGATGAATACCGCCACCAGCGACACCGAGATCGAGATGATGGTGAAGGCGATCTCGCCGGCGCCTTTGTAGGCCGCCTCCAGCGGAGTGAGACCTTCCTCGACGTGCCGGTAGATGTTCTCCAGCATGACGATCGCATCGTCGACGACAAAACCGACCGAGATCGTGAGTGCCATCAGCGACAGGTTGTCGAGACTGAAGTTCGCCAGGTACATCGCGCCCGCGGTGCCCATCAGGGCCAGCGGCACGGTGACGCTCGGAATCAGCGTTGCCGGCAGGTTGCGCAGGAACAGGAAGATCACCATCACCACCAGCGCGATGGTCAGCAGCAGGGTGAATTCGACGTCGTGCACCGAGGCGCGAATCGTCTGCGTGCGATCGACCAGCGTGTGCACCTCGACCGTCGGCGGGATCGAGGCGCGCAGCCGCGGCAGCGCCGCCTTGATGCGGTCGACGGTCGCGATCACGTTGGCGCCCGGTTGCTTGTAGATCACCAGCAGGATCGCGCGATCGTCGGCGATGGCGCTGTCGGCAGGTGCGGCCGCACCCTTGTAAGCCCAGGCGGCGACCTTGCGGTCCTCCGGCGCGTCCACCGCGACGCCGATGTCACGCACGCGCACCGGCGCGCCGTTCTTGTAGGCGAGCACGACATCGTTCCACGGCGCTGCGCTCAGAAGCTGATCGTTGGTGTACACGGTGAAACTCTGCGCGATGCCGTCGACCGTGCCCTTGGGCTGGTTGACGGAAACCGTGGCGATGACGCCGCGCAGGTCTTCGAGGCTCAAGCCCAGCCCGGCGACCTTCGCCGGGTCCACCTGGATGCGTATCGCGGGTTTCTGCGCGCCGCCGATGTTGACCAGGCCCACGCCGGATATCTGCGAGATCTGCTGGGCGAGGATGTTGTCGGCGAAATCGTTGACCCGGATCAGCGGCAATACCTTCGACTGCACCGTGATCAGCATGATCGGCGAATCGGCCGGGTTGACCTTGCGAAAAGTCGGCGGGTTGGGCAGGTTCGGCGGCAACTGGCCGGACGCGGCATTGATGGCCGTCTGCACGTCGAGCGCAGCGCCATCGATGCTGCGATCGAGATCGAACTGCAGGGTGATCTGCGACGAGCCGGTGCCGCTCAGCGACGTCATCTGGGAGAGGCCCGAGATGAGCGAGAACTGGCGCTCGAGCGGTTGCGCCACGTTCGAGGCCATGGTCTCCGGGCTTGCCCCGGGCAGTGACGCCGAGACCTGAAGGGTCGGAAAGTCGACCTGCGGCAGCGGGGCGACCGGCAGCAGCGGAAACGCCGCCACGCCGACCAGCAGGATCGCCAGCGACAGCAGCGTCGTGCCGATCGGCCGCTTGATGAAGTTGGCGGAGACGTTCATTTCGAAGCCTCCGGTGCCGCCGGACGTCCCGCTTGAGCGCCTGCGGACTCCACCACGCTGACACCGGGCTTGAGCTTGTATTGCCCATCCAGCACGACCCGCTCGCCGGCCGCGAGTCCCTTGTCGATCACGGCGATGCCGTCCTGGATCTGCGCCACAACCAGCGGCTGGCTGCGCACGGTCCTGTCATCGTTGACCACATACGCGAACGTGCCGTCCTGGCTGCGCTGCACGACGGCGGCCGGTACGGTCAATGCCTGGTCGCGCTTGCCGACCATGAGACGGACGTTGACGTACTGGCCGGGCCAAAGCGCGTGCGCCGGATTCGGAAAACTGCCTTTGAGTTGAACCGTGCCGGTGGACGTGTCGATCTGGTTGTTCAGCAGGATCAACCGGCCGGTGCCGAGCGGCTTGTCGCCGGTGCGTGGATACGCCACCACGGCAAGCGGCTCGTGGCTCGTTCGCTGCGCGCCATTGATCTCCTGGACCACGTCCTCCGGCAGCGTGAAGGCGATCGAGATCGGGTCGATCTGGTTGATCACCAGCAGGCCACCGGTATCGGTGGCGTGCACGATGTTGCCCGGATCGACCAGTCGCGCGCCCACGCGGCCGCTGATCGGCGCGGTGATGGTGGTGAAGCCGAGCTGCACTTCGGCGAAGTTGATCTGCGCCGCGTCGGTCTTGACCGCGGCCTCGAGCTGCGCCACCAGGGCCTTCTGCGTATCGACCTGCTGTTGGGTCGCGGCGTCGTCGCCGATGAGCTGGAGATAACGCTGCAGGTCGGCGCGTGCGTTGGCAAGCTGCGCCTCGTCGCGATCCTTCTGTGCTCTTGCCTGCATCAGCTGCGCCTGCAGCGTGCGCGGGTCGATCTGCACCAGCAACTGGCCGGCCTTGACGTCCTGGCCTTCGGTGAAGGCGACCTTTTCGAGCTGGCCGTCGATGCGCGGCTTGACGGTCACGCTCTGCGCGGCGACCACGGTGCCGACACCGATGCGGTACAGCGGTACGTCTTGTGCGCGCACCAGAACCGACGTGATCGGAACCGCCGGCGGCGTGCGGGCTGGCGGTGGATTCTCCGCGCTGGCGCGATGGCCGACGCCCCAGAGGATTCCGAGAGCGACGATCAGGACGAGGGCGGCGGAGACTGCGTAGCGGCGGGCACGGACGGGGTCGAGCATGGATTGCTCCGGTTTCGAATCAGCGCGCCTGCGCGGTGGTCTGCGCGGCGCCGCGCGCAGCAAGGACGGATCCGTCCCAGCCACCGCCGGTTGCCTTGATCAGCGCCACGCTCGCCAGAAGCTGGCGAGCGTGCAGGAGGACCAACGTGCGCTGGTTGGCCAGCGCGAGCGTCTGGGCGGTGACGACCGCGAGATAGGTGGCAGTGCCGCCGCGGTACTGGCTCAGTGCGAGCCGCTCCGCCAGTTGCGCGGACTGCACTGCCCGTTCCTGCACGGCCGATTCCTCGTCGAGCACGCGCAGGGCGGCCAGGTTGTCCTCGATCTCCTGGAAGGCGCGAAGCACGGTCTGCCGGTACTGGGCGACCGACGCGTCGTACGCCGCGACGGCCTGGGCGTCGCGCGCGGCACGCAAGCCACCGTCGAACAGCGTCGCCGCCAGCGTCGCGCCGAGCGACCAGACCCGGACCGGCGCGTCCAGAAAGGGCGCGAGGTGGCTGCTGCTGTAACCGCCCGCGGCACCGAGCAGCAGCGTCGGAAAATAGGCGGCGCGCGCCACGCCGATATTGGCGTTCGCCTGCGCCGTACGTCGCTCGGCGCCGGCAATGTCGGGCCGGCGCTCCAGCAGATCAGAGGGCACGCCGGCCGGGATCACAGGCACGCGTGCTGTCACCGTCGTCGTCGCCGGCGGCAGAGTGAACGTCGCCGGCGCCCGGCCAAGCAGGATCGCGATGGCGTGTTCGAGTTGCGCGCGCTGCGCCTGCAGGTCGATGCGCTGGGCGTCGGCCGTCTGCAACTGCGTGTCGGCCAGTGCGACATCGGAACGCAGGACGACGCCGGCGGCGTACTGGTGTTGCGTCAGCTGCAGCGCCTTGGTGTACGCCCCGACGGTGCGCGCAAACAGGTCCAGCTCTTCATCGGTGGAGCGCAGCTGGAAGTAGTCCTGCGCCAGCTCCGCCTGGACACTGAGCCGTGCCGCGACCAGGTCGGCTGCGCTCGCCTGCGTTCCGGCCTCGCCCGCCTCTACCGAGCGCCGCACGCTGCCCCACAGGTCGGGCTCCCAGCTCGCATCGAGCGCGATGCCGGCGGCGTTGCCGACGCTGATCGCGCCGTTGGTGTTGGTGCGCGCGCGCCCGGCGCTGGCGGTGGCACCCACGGTGGGATAAAAACCGGCGCGCGCCGCGTCGGCGACGCTGCGGGCGGCCCGGAACTGTGCCTCGGCCAGGCGAATACTCTGGTTGGCCTGGTTGGCCTCGTCGATCAGCGCGTTGAGCGCGGCATCACCATAGAGACTCCACCACGGATGCTCGCTGTCTATCTGGCCCGGTTCGGCCGTCTTCCACGGACCGGATTCCTTGTATGCCTGCGATGCCGCGACCGGCGGGCGGACATAGTCAGGGCCGGCAGCACAGCCGGCGAGAACCGCCGCGGCGGCCGTCAGGCAAGCGAGGCGCTGGCGCTGGTACATACAGTGAACGGCTTGCGTGCGACGCTTGGCACGGTCGACTCCGGAGCAAGCGAGTCCCTCGAGGCACTCACGAGCCGCGAGCCTGCACGCGCGGTCGGGCGCGCGTGTTGCAAACGCCGGACGGCCAGATGACAAATGACCTCGACCGCGACAAGTGCGCTGCAAGGTGCGCGTCAACTGTCACATAGCAAGTGCCGACCCGACGCCGCGGCGGTACATACGCACGGCAGCATCGCGGTCGGTCAGCCGACCATTGCCGGGAGCAGGAGGGAGAACCGGAGTGCCAGCTTCAATCCAGCGGTCAGTACAGCGACTCGACATCACTCGCCAGGCGATAGCCGGAGCCGCGTTCGGTGACGATCAGCGTGGGCCTGGTGCGGTCGCGTTCGATCTTGTCGCGCAGGCGGCGCACCTGCACGTCGACGGTCCGGTCGAACACCTCGGCCTCGTGCAGGCGCGACATCGACAGCAGCTGGTCGCGCGTCAGCACGCGCTGGGGCGCGCGGCAGAATGCGCAGAGCAGGCTGAACTCGCCGTTGGAGAGCTCGACCGGATGGCCTTCGGACGAGGTGAGGCGCCGGGTGCGCAGATTCAGTTCCCAACCGGAAAAACGAAACGCGCGGCGCGTGTTGTCGCGCTCCGGCAGCGTCGCCTGCACCTGGTAACGACGCAGTACCGCGCGCACGCGCGCCAGCAGCTCGCGCGGGCTGAATGGCTTGGTCACATAATCGTCGGCGCCGAGTTCCAGCCCCATCACGCGATCCGCTTCTTCGTTGCGGCCGGTGAGCAGCACGATCGGCACGGTCGCGCGTTCGCGCAAGCCGCGCGTCAACTGCATGCCATCTTCGCCCGGCAGCTTCAGATCGAGCAGCACGAGGTCGATCGCTTCGTGTTCGAGCAACTCGAACATTTCGCGGCCGGAAGCGCGCGCGCTGACGCGCATGTCGTTCTTGCCGAGGTACTCGACCACGAGATCGCGCAGGTCGGGATCGTCGTCGATCACGAGGATGTGCGGGGCGATGGCGATGTTCATGGGTGCGGGAGGAAGCAGGGCTGGCGTGCAGCCGGCACGAACGGGAACGGTCGTCTGCGGTCGAATTATCGTAGCGTATGAGACGTGTCACTTTGCAACCCGGTAGCGTGCCGCGCCTGACATGGGTCGCGCTGGGCGTCGCCATCGTGCTGGCAGCGGCGGCGGCGACGGTGTTGTGGCACCTGCGGCGTGACGCGCTGGACGTCCAGGCGCGCGAACTCGGCCTGCTCTCGCTCGCGTTGACCGATGACCTGGACCGCGGATTGAGAGGCGCCGAAGCCGGCCTGCGGGCGATCAGCGACGAACTGCGCGAGCACCGCGTGGCGCTGACCGGGGCCGAGGCCGGCCCCGCGCTGCAGACACGCGCGCAGCTGATGCCGCTCATCCAGACGCTCTGGCTGGTCGACCGCAACGACCGTTTGTTGTCCGCATCGGATGCGACGCCCGTGCCGGACCTGCTGTCGTTTCAGCCCAGGCTCGACCGGTTGTCTGAAACCGCCATCGCGGTGAGCCGCCCGTTCGTCGATGCGAGTACCAATCAGCAACTCGTCGCGCTGGCTTATCGCTTCGGCAGCGGGCAGGGTGAGACCGAGGGCTGGATTCTTGCGGGATTGCCCGCCGCGGCCTTGCTCGGCGCCTTTTCCGCGGCGGCGCCTGCTTCCGACGCGCGCATGGCGGTGTTTCGTGCCGATGGCGTGCGCCTGGCCGGTGCGATCGTCGCCAATCCAAGACTCGATGAAGCGACCGTGGCACAACGCCTGGCCGGCATGCCCGGGATGGAAGTGCGCCAGTTTCACGACGGCAGCGAACGCCTGGTGAGCCTGCACAATCTCCAGCGCGATGGTCTGAGCGTGGTGCTGACACGCGACCTGCAGGCGGTGCTCGCTCCCTGGCGCCAGGCTGCCGGTCTTACCGCGGCCGCCACCGTGATTCTTCTGACCATCCTGGTGGGCTCGGTACATCTGGTGCAACGCGCAGACCGGCGCCGCGCGGAGGCACAAGCTGCACTGCAAGCGCAGGTCGCACGCGCCAGCAAGCTCGAATCGCTCGGTACGTTGGCCGGCGGCGTGGCGCACGACTTCAACAATGTGCTCGCGGCGATCATCGGCTTCGGTGAGCTGGCGCAGGATTCGGCGCCACCGGGCAGCGACCAGGCGCGCCAACTCGACAAGGTGATGCGGGCGGCGTTACGCGGCAAGGCGTTGAGCGAACGCATCCTCGCGTTCAGCCGCGGCGGCGCCAAGACCGCGTCCGTCTTCGAGCTGGAACCGGTTGTCAACGAGGTTCTCACACTGCTGGCCGGCTCGCTGCGCCCAGGCGTGGTCCTCGAACGTGACCTCGAAGCTCCCGACGGGCGCGTGCGAGGTGATCCCACGCAGGCCTTCGAGGCGATCATGAACCTGTGCACGAACGCGGTGCAGGCGATGCCGGACGGGGGAACGCTGAGCGTGCAACTCGTGCGCCGTCATGTCGAAGCGCCGCGGGTGTTGTCGCACAGTCAACTCG
>Ga0137409_10006624_pt1 | contig 12000 bp, 7 predicted proteins | sample CZODoug1_16funga_FD_122059 | JGI IMG/M metagenome (GOLD analysis project Ga0137409, IMG submission 122059) | Vadose zone soil fungal communities from Angelo Coast Range Reserve, California, USA - CZODoug1_16fungal (Hybrid Assembly) | ecosystem: Environmental > Terrestrial > Soil > Vadose zone... | reverse complement strand
TGCGCGCGGGGACGCCCGAGACCGCGATTTCGTCCTGCGCGAGCACCCACTGGATGAGGGCGGAGAGGGCGAGGAAGAACGACGCCGACAGGCCACCGAACAAGGCGATGTGGACGCCTGCGACGCGCAGGCCGAAGAACTGCATCCGGCTCACGATGGTCGCCGTGTAGATTCCGAGCGGAATGGAGGCGCCAAACTGCAAGAAGGCGCCGACCAGCACCGCGGTCCGATGCCGTGGGAACCAGTCGGCCGCATCGGGCGCGAACGGAGAAGGAAAGTGCTCGCCCCCGGCCAGCACGGCCGCCAGGACCACGCTCGCCACGAACAGGCCGGCGAAAACCGTTCCTACCGCCAGGAGCGAAGGGCCTCTGTGCCTGATCGTGCCATTCGTTGTATCCATGAATCGTTCTTAGCAAGAACGATTTTGCTACGCTACCATTTCAAGCATGGCTCGAGGACGACCCGACCGAGGATCGACCGCCGCACCCCCTGCCCGGCTGCCCGCGCCGGCCTGGCTCCTGGCCCAGGTGGGTGGCCACGCGGCGATGAAGTTCGGCGAGCGCCTGAAGGCGGCGCTGGATCTCACGCCGCCTCATGCCGGGATCCTACGCGCCCTGGCGAGCTCAGCCGGCGTCAGCCAGCAGGCCCTCGCGGAGCGCCTGGGAGTCCTTCCCAGCCGGCTGGTTGCTCTGGTGGACGAGCTCGAATCCCGCGGGCTGCTGGAACGCCGCGACAACCTCGACGACCGGCGCACCCATGCGCTGCACCTGACGGACGCGGGACGTGGAACGCTCGACTCGATCGGACAGGTGGCGAGGGAACATCAGCATGCGCTGTGCGAGGCGCTCAGCGCGCAGGAACAGGAGCTGCTCGCCGGAATGCTGCTGCGCATCGTCAAGCAGCAAGGACTCGAGCCCGGCGTGCATCCGGGATTCAAGACCCTGGGCCGCGGGGCCCGGCGCCGGGGCGGTTGACGTCATCGACCGATGGGCTGCAGCAGCTTTCGCAGCCCGGCGAAGGCGCCGCGGCCCAGCTGCGACCGCGCCGCTTCCTGGGCCTTCTCCCAGGCAGGACGAACCTCTAGCAGCAGGCGCGTCCCGGCGGGGGTGAGCGAGATGGACCGGCCGCGGCCGGATTGGCGGGGATCGAATCGGATCCAGCCGAGGTGCTCCATTCGCTGCAGGTCACGGCTCAGGGTGGACTTCTCCACGTCGAGGATACGGACCAGGTCGGTCGGGCGAGCGCCATCCGCGGCGACGATTGCCGTGAGGAGATTGAGCTGCGCAATCGTGACTCCGTGGGGCGCAAGGGCTGCGTCGTAGACGCGGGTGATGACGCGGCCCAGGCGCCGGACCCGCACGGCCAGGCACTCCGAGGCCATCCGACGAGCGAAGTCCGTCGGCTCGTCCCGCTTCACTGGAGATCCGCAACCGGCCGCAGGCTGGCGTCGGCCCACTGCGAGTAGATGATGAACCGGAACGGGTCGACCGAATGGTAGCGCTCGATGAGCATGGCCAAGGCCCGCTTGCGGGCGCCTCGAAGTGCTTCGCTGTTTCCATATCGCAGCAACCCCAAGTCCGCCACGCGGAGCGCGAGGGGAGCGTCGCCCCTGGCGAGCAGGTCGTCCGCGACGCGGCTGAACGAAGCGTCGGTCCCATTCCCGAAGCGGTCGAGCACGGCAGCCCATTCGGCGCGCGTGAAGAGCTCCATGCCTTCGCCGTTGGACTGCCAGTATCCGGCGTCATGCTGATGAAGCCGCTGCAGGAAGTGGTCGCGCAGTACCAGGTAGGGGATCACCGCCTTCGGATTCTCGCGCAGGCTCGGGGGCAGGAAGTTGTCGTGAAGCATCTCGCCGAGCGGGCGGCTGTGCAACGCGTCCAGGCGGTACCGCTCGTACAAGCTGCGCAAGGATGCTTCAAGCCCAGGGAGGGCGTCCATGTTGAAGAACCGCGTCAATACAGGGTGGCCGTGGATCAGCCTGCGGGGGGCGAGCGTTCGGACCAGCGCAAGGGCCTCCAGGTAGCCCTCCGGCGATCCTTCCGAGAGGAGCGGCGGTCCCACGTAGGGCATGAAGGCATCGCCGACGAACAGCAGCCGGTGCTGAGGCAGGTGCACGAAGAGCGCGTCATTGGTCTCTCCGCCGCTCACCGGCAGGAGGCGGATCTCGAGCTTGCCATGGCGCAGGACCTCTTCCCCGCTCACCAGCCGCGCTCCCGAAATTTGGAGGCCTGGCCGTTGCGCGCCGAAGAACCAGCTGAACGACCGCTGCGAGCTGCGCATGCGCGCCAACTCCTGCGCGGAGTTTGCTCGGGCGATCACCACCGTCCCCGCTTCGCGCACCGCAGCCAGCCCTCCGACGTGGTCCCAGTGGGAGTGGGTCAGGATCACGTAGCGGACCGGAGCGTTGGTGACCCGGCGGAGCGCGGTCATCGCGGCCCGCGCCGATTCCTCCGTGGTGCCGGCATCGATCGCGACCACGCCTTCTTCGTTGATCAGGAACGCGATGTTTGCGAAGTCGAAACCCTCCGCGACGTAGATCCCTTCGCCTTCGCGCACCAGCGCAGGTTTGGTGAAGCGGAAGCCTTCCTCCGGCCCCACCGAGACATCGGTCAGCACCGCTGGAGCCTCCAGCGACTGGGCGCCAGACTGGCGCAGCAGCTCACGGGAGCGGGCCTCATCGCCCAGGGTCCGATAGGCCGCTGCCATGGCGCGGAGGATCCCGCGGTCGATCTCGACCCGGAATGAGTCCCGGTTGGCCAGCGACGCCTGGAGATCGGCCAGCGCTTGCTGCCCCTTCCCGAATCGTCCCGGAAGCTCGGCGAAGACCAGGCCGCGCACGAGCCGCCCTCCCACCGGCTCCGCCTCGGCGCCCCGATCGAGCTTGCGGATGGCGTCCTCGACCCAGCCGACCCGTTGGAGCAACGCGACGTCGCCCGCCATCCTGGCCTGCATCATTCCCTCCAGCGAGAGCAGGATCGGGCGGTCGGGCTGCTCGCGGGCGAGCCGTTGGAAGAGCTCGTATCCCTCCTGCTCGCGATGGGCGGCCAGGTACTGCTGGGCGGCAAGGAGTGCCACCGCCGGCTCCGCGTTCGGGTATCCGGCGGCAGCGGCAAAGCCCTCCAGCTCGCGATTCTGTGTCAGCGCCGGCGGCCGCGGCGCGACCCCTGAGCAGCCAACGGCAACGAGGCCAAGCGCCAACACCCATGATCGTGGACGGGACATGTTCGTCCTCCTCGGCTCTAAGTTGTATCTACATCTAGCCGGCGAGTATGTATGTACAACCCAGGGCTCCGTCAAGCCTCTTTCACACATCCCGAGCGCACACCCGGACGGCAGGCGATTGGCTCGTTAGAATCGCAGGATGAGCTCCCAGCCCGGCGCGGTGCTCGGTGAAGATGCACCGATTCCCCGTTGGGGCTGGGGCGAAGTGAAAGGGCCCTACAGCGGCGGGTCTTGACGGTGCTCGAGGTCGGGGCGTTGGACACGACGCGGGATTTCATCGACGTGCGCGATGTTGCGACCGCCCTTCTCCTGCTCGCCCAGAGCGGTGAACGGGGCGGAACGTACAACGTCGCCAGCGGACGCGCGACGCCTATCGGGTTCATCCTCTCGGAGTTGCTCCGCATCTCGGGCTTGGACGGGCAGGTCCAGATCGCCCCACAAGGCGGCCACCCCCCCGGCGTCCAGCGACACTTCGCGGACGTGTCTCGCCTTCGAGGGCTTGGATTCGTCCCGACCTTCTCGCTCACCGCGAGCCTTCTGGACCTCTTCCGGTACTATCAGGGGTTGCACGGCCTCAGAGAGTCGAGCGACGATCGCCTCGCGGCTGCACGCTGATCGATTTCCGTCATGGCCTCACGGATCGAAGACTATGCCGTCATCGCCGACCGCCAGAGCATCGCGCTGGTGGCCAAGGACGGCTCGCTCGACTGGCTCTGCCTTCCCCGCTTCGATTCCGATGCCTGCTTCGCCGCCCTGCTCGGCACACCCGACAACGGACGCTGGAAGATCGCGCCGGAAGGGGAAGTGCGCGCGGTCCGCCGGAGGTACCGGCCCGGCACGCTGATCCTGGAGACGGAGTTCGAGACACCCGACGGCGCCGTCACGCTGATCGATCTGATGCCCATCTTCGGCCAGGGCACCGACGTGGTCCGCATCGTCGCCGGACAACGCGGCCGCGTGCCGATGCGGATGGAGTTGCTGCTTCGCTTCGGATACGGGGCGATCGTCCCCTGGGTGCGCGCGATCGAGGGCGGCATCGAGGCCGTCGCCGGCCCCGATGCGCTCCGGCTGATCACTCCCGTCATGACCCATGGCGAGGGACTCAGCACGGTCGCGCAATTCTCGGTCGGCGCCGGAGAACGCGTGCCGTTCGTGCTCACCTGGTCGCCGTCTCACCTCCCCGACCCGGGCTACGTCGCTGCGGAGCAGGCGCTGACCGCGACCGAGGCCAACTGGCGAGCCTGGTCGGACCAGTGCACGGTGACCGGTCCCTATCGGGAGATCGTGCAGCGTTCGCTGATCACGCTCAAAGGCCTCACCTACCAGCCCACGGGCGGCATCGTCGCGGCGGCCACGACTTCGTTGCCCGAACGGATCGGCGGGATGCGCAATTGGGATTACCGGATCTGCTGGCTGCGCGATGCGACCTTCACCCTCTATTCCCTGATGAACGCCGGGTACTTCGACGAGGCTCGCGACTGGACGCTCTGGCTGCTGCGCGCCGTCGCGGGCGATCCTTCGCAGCTGCAGATCCTCTATGGCATCGCCGGCGAGCGCCGCCTCCCCGAGGTGGAGCTGGACTGGCTGCCGGGTTACGAAGGGTCGCGGCCGGTGCGGGTCGGCAACGCGGCCGCGCTGCAGCTGCAGCTCGACGTGTACGGCGAAGTGATGGATGCGCTCCATCTGGCGCGGCGCGTCGGCCTTGCCCCGACCGAGGCGGGATGGGCGTTGCAGCGCACGCTGATGGGGTACCTCGAGAAGATCTGGCAGGAGCCCGACGAGGGGATCTGGGAGGTCCGCGGGCCACGGCGCCACTTCACCCACTCCAAGGTGATGGCCTGGGTGGCATTCGATCGTGCCGTGAAGGGCATCGAGCAGTTCGGCCTCGACGGTCCCCTGGAACGCTGGCGAGCGATCCGGGATCGGATCCATGAGTCCGTATGCCGCGAGGGTTTCGACGCCGGCGTGGGGGCGTTCGTGCAGTCCTACGGATCGAAGGAGGTCGATGCGAGCCTGCTCATGCTCCCGCTGGTCGGCTTCCTCCCGGCGACCGATGCGCGCGTGCTCGGCACCGTGCGCGCAATCGAGAGCTCATTGCTCCGAGACGGATTCGTCGCCAGGTACGCCACGCATCCCGCAGTCGATGGCCTGCCGCCCGGCGAAGGGGTCTTTCTCGCTTGCTCGTTCTGGCTGGCGGACAATTACGCGCTGCAGGGGCGGACTGCGGAGGCGACGGAGATGTTCGAGCGACTCTCCGGCCTGGCCAACGACGTGGGCCTGCTCTCGGAGGAATACGATCCGGTGACGCGGCGCCTGCTGGGCAACTTCCCCCAGGCCTTCACGCACGTCTCGTTGATCAACACGGCGCTGAACCTCACAGCGCCGCGCGGGCCGGCGGAGCAGCGGAAGGAAGACTGAGCGCGTCAGTCTTTGCCGGTCCGTCTCCATGCGGATCCGATCCTAAGGGGTTTGACGGAGATTACCGCGCGGCGGTTTCCTGAGAGGACGTCCGTGCGAGCATCGGCGCGCGCTGTTCCTACATTGGTCGAGATCGCGGATCGATCCGATTCGCGCGCAACAGGAGCAGACCAATGTCCAAGATCATCATGCGCCAGCCTCTCCGGGGTCCGATCCTGATTGTCGGGCTGTGCGCCGTTCTCGCCGGTTACCAGGCAGCCGTCGCTCAAGACGGCGAAGTCCAATTCTTGGAACCCCGCTCCATGCTCTTCCAGGCCGGCGAACAGGCCAAGACCATCTCCGGCACCGGTGAGCAGTGGCGACATCAGTACGGCGACCCACAGCCGCAGGAAGCGGTCAAGGCGGCCTCGGTGTGGTTGCTCAACTATCCCTTCTCCGTCATCCCCGCGCCCGGCAAGTCCGTGATCGGAACCTGGGCAGACCCCAAATTCTGGGACACCCTTCGGGACATCGGCATCGACCTGCTTCACACCGACCCGGTCGAGCGGGGCGGCGGGATCAAGGGCCGCGAGTTCACGCCGTCGATCGACGGCTTGTTCGATCGCATCTCGTACGAGATCGCCCCGGAGCTCGGGAGCGAGCAGGAGTTCCGGGAGATGGTCCGGGTCGCCACCGAGCGGGGCGGTTCGGTCGGCGGTGACCTGGTTCCACTCCACACCGGCCTCGGCCCCGACTTCCGGCTCGCCCAGCGCGCCTACAAGGACTACCCCGGCGTGTACACCATGGTCGAGATTCGACAGGAGGATTGGGGGCTCTTGCCCAGCGTCAAGGACGAGTTCTCCACCGCCCTCGTGTCGAAGGAGGCGGCAGCGCAGCTGACGAACAAAGGCTACATCCCCGGCCTGATCAATTCCGCCGACGCCCACCCGGACGCGAAGACCTGGAGCGGCTGGAGCGCAACCGCCGAGGTCACCGGCGTCGACGGGAAGCGGCGGCGCTGGGTCTATCTCCACGTGTTCAAGCCTGCCCAGCCCGTGATCAACTGGCTCGATCCATCCTATGCGGGGCGTCGCGTGATCATCGGCGACGCCACCCGGAACATCCACGATCTGGGAAATCGGGTGCTGCGGCTCGACGCCGTGCCGTTCCTCGGGATCGAGCCGGTCCGGGGCAACCTGCTCACCAGGTATTTCATGCACCCGCTCGCGATCATGGGGACCAACGACATGGCGTTCATGATCCGCAAGCTGGGCGGGTTCTCGTTCGAGGAGCTCAACGTACCGTTCGAGCAAGTCAAGGAGTTCATCAGGAACGGCCCGGACTTGACCTACGATTTCTTCACCCGCGCCGAGACCATCCACCCGATCTTGGTCCGCGACGCGCGACCGATGCGATCCCAACATCAAGAGTTGCTCCGTCAGGGCATCAAACACGGCGCGCTCATCCACGACCTGCAGAACCACGACGAGATTACCTACCAGTTGATCCCCTTGGGCGCCCGCGGTGAGATCCAGCTCGGTAACAACGAGAAGGTGACTGGCGCGGAATTGAAGGAGCGGATCCTGAACGAGATGCGCTCGGGAGTGGACGCAGACGTCGCGCCGTACAACAAGCTCTATCGTCCGGAGAAGGACGGGATCGCCACGACCTTCGCCGGCTTCATCGCCCCCGCGCTGGGCATCAAGGACCCGTTCCACGCCACGCCCGACCAGGTCGCGATGATCCAGCGCGGGCACATCCTCCTCGTCATGGCGAACGCGATGCAACCGGGCGTCTTCGGCGTCTCGAGCTGGGACCTGGTCGGTGCCTTGCCGATCCCGGAGCAGGCGGTCGCGGATCGGACCGCGGACGGCGACTTCCGCTGGGTCAACCGCGGCGGCGTCGACCTGCTCGGCGTGAACCCGCAGGCGGACAAGAGCGTGATCGGGCTCCCGAAGGCCCAGGCCCTCTACGGTCCCTTGCCCGAGCAGCTGGGGAATCCGGCTTCGTTCGCCAGCCAGCTCAAGAAGATCCTCGCGGCTCGCAAGAAGTTCCGCATCGCTGAATCCGAGATGGCCGCGGTGCCCGACCTGGACGACCGGGCCATCGTCGTGCTGGTCATGAAGCTTCCGGACAACGGTGGAGTCGCGGTCACTGCGCTCAACTACGGGCGCGAGCCGAGCTCGGCCACCGTGGACTTCGCCAAGCTCCAAGGGATCTCAGGGATCCAAGGGCAGGCGCACGACATCGTCAGCGACCAGGATGCGGAATCCGTGTCCGGCAGCCAGTTGACGATCCAGCTCGACGCCCTTGCCGGCCGGACGGTAGTCCTCCAACAGAATCGGTAAGCCTTGCCGGACTGGTCGGCCGCCCTGCGAGTCAGCCGGGCCACGCGGCCGCCGTTGATCGCGGTTGCGGCGGCCCTGGCCCTCGTCGGGTGCGGGCGAGCCGCGCCCCATCCGTCGGTCACCGATCTGCTGCCGGACAAGGCGCGCTACCAGCCGGGGGAGGCGGTGACGCTCACCGCGCGCGTTCAAGTAGATCAGCTCTACGACGGTCCTCTCGACCTGGCCGTATACCACCTCGACCGCGTGGTCCACACCGAGCGCCGGAACGTCCTGCTCTGGGCCGGTTCGACGAGCGACGTCACATTCCGCTGGACGCCGCCGCCGGACGACTTCAACGGCTATCTCGCGGTAGCGTCGGCCGGGAGCAGCGCGGCAACCACCGGCGTGGACGTGAGCTCCTCGGCGTTCCGATTTCCGCGCTACGGCTACGTTTCCAACTTCGATCCTGCCCTCCCGGCGCAGGAGCGCGACCGTCGCGTGGAGCGGCTCTCGCGCGAGTTCCTGGTGAATGCCTACCAGCTCTATGACTGGGGTTGGCGCCACGAGAAGCTCGTGGAGACGGGCCCTGCCGGCCAGGTCGTGCCGGTCTGGACGGACCTCTTCGGCCGGCAGAGCTCCTGGAACGCGATCACGGGTTACGTGGACACGATGCACCGGTACGGCGCCGCCGCCCTGGCGTACGTGATGATCTATGCGGCCCGCGAGGGGTATGCAGAGCGCTGGCCGATCTCGCCGGCCTGGGGACTCTTCGCGCAGCCCGGCGCGCGGGACCAGCTGCACATCCAGTTCCCGAACGGCGCGTTCCTCTGGCTTTTCGATCCCCTCGACCCCGAGTGGCAGTCCTGGGAGATCGGCCAGTACCTGCAGGCGGTGGGGCTCGCCGGCTTCGACGGCGTGCACATCGACCAGCTCGGGCCCCGGTTCGACGTCTACCTGGGGAATGGAACCAAGGTGGACCTCGCCGCACGCATCGCGCCCTTCTTGACGGCCACCAAGCGCGAGCTCGCGCAGGCGCACCCGGACCGCTCCGCCTGCACGTTCAACCTCGTCGACGGCGCGGTGGAGGGATGGGCCACGCGGGAGGTGACCACCTCCGACCCGTGCGACTTCCTCTATAGCGAGATCTGGTTCAAGTCCAACACCTACGACGACCTGCGCCGGTATGCCGAGTACCTTCGCACCCTGGGCGGCGGACGCGCCGCCGTGTTCGCCGCGTACGCGCAGTACGGCGACGAGGTGGGGCCGATCTACGAGGCGGAGACGGCGCGCCTCGAGGGTGTCCAGGTCGCGTCGGATCACCCCGGATACACCGGAACCGGCTTCGTGGCGGCCCTCGACACGCCCGGCGCCGCCGTCAGCTGGCCGATCGATCTGGGAGAGGCCCAGAACGTCTCGCTGGTCTTTCGCGCAGCAAACGCGAGCGGACAGATCGCCCGGCGCCAGATGTCGATCGACGGCGCGCCCGTCGGAGAGGTGAGCTTCCCTGCGTCCGCCCAGTGGAGCGACTGGTCCTCCGATGCGTACGTGGCGGTAACGCTCGGTGCGGGGCACCACGACATCACGCTCTCGTTCCAACCCGGTGAGCCGGGCGCGGTCAACGTCGACCACCTCGCGCTCGGCAGCTTCGATGAGCCGGCGGTCCGCCTGGAGGACGCCGTGTTGTTCGCGAGCGGGGTGACGCACATCGAGATCGGCGACGACCTGGCCGGCATCCCGCACGAGTACTATCCGAACCGATCGAAGAGCATCCCGCCGGCGCTGCAGCGCGCCCTGCGGCGCTACTATCGCTTCTCGGCTGCCTACGAGAACCTGCTCTTCGCCCCCGAGGTGGCGCCGGTCGATCCCGGGACCGCGCCGCTCGAGCTCCTGTCCGGGCAGCGGCTCGACGACCACGGCGCGGGAGTGATCCATCCGATCTTCCGGCGTGGGCTGGACGCTGAGATCGTCCACCTCGTGAACCTCATCGGCGTCGATGACGACCTCTGGCGGAACGCTGCCCCGGCGCCCCAGCCGCAGACCGACGTCCGCATCCGATACCGGCTGCCCCTGGGCTCGCGCGCGACCGGCCTGTTCGTGGCGAGCCCGGACCTGGAGGACGGCCGGCCGATGCAGCAGCCGTACACGATGAACGAGGACGCGAGCGGCTCGTTCCTGGAGGCGACGATCCCGCGGCTCGAGTACTGGGACATGGTGGTGATCCGTACGACCTCTCCCTGACCGGAGCGCGTCGCTCTTGCCCGGTGGGTAGCGCGGTCGCAGATCAGTCGAACCAGAGAAGGACGCTCACCATGCGCATCGAGGGAAAGTTCGCCGGCGTGGCCGTGGTGCTGGCCTGGGCCTGCGGGTCGCACCCGGTCGGAGGACAGGGAGCAGAGGGAACGCAGGCATGCGGTGGGCAGACGCTCCCCGCGACGTTCGAGGCGGAGAACGCGCAGCTCCAGGGCGTGCAGGTATCCTCGGAGGGTCGAGGGTTCTCGGGAACCGGCTACGTCACCGGCTTCGCACAGGTGGGCACCCAGGTCACGTTCAACGTCTGCGCGCCGGCGCAGGGCTACTACACGGTGGACTTCACCTATGCGAAGGGGACGGATGGCCTGGGAACGCGCACGGTGATGGTCGACGGCAAAGCGTACCCCGGCCAGCCCGTCTTCCCGCCGCTGTGGACCTGGAACATGTGGAACAGCGGCGGCCGGCGCTCGTTCCGCCTCGACGCGGGGAACCACACCGTCGCAATCGCGTTCCAGCAGGCTGACTCGGGCGAGATCCGACTCGACAAGATGGTGTTCTCGTATGGCCCGAGCCCTTCGCACCAGTCGGTCCGGTCGCTGTTCATGAACAACTGGAAGGACCTCATGGTGGGCTGGCACGCCGCCAAGCTCTATCCCGCCGATGACAAGGGGTTCGGCCCGCGCATGACCGCACTTCACTGGGCGAAGGACTGGACCATCAACCAGATCGACGAGGCGCAGGCATTCTTCCGGGACGACACCGGCAGCATGGCGTACACGGACACCAACCGGTTCGACACGTCGGCGTCCTTCACCGCCAGCGAGGAGGACGGCTACGGAGAGCTGCGAGTGGCGTACGGCGACTACGGCGGCAAGGCGCTGCCGATGACCATCGTCCGGCGGATGAGCGTGCCGCCCGGCGAGGAGTTCGTGGTGGTCGCCTACGACATCGGCAACGTCAGCGATGCCCAGCGGCAGCTCTCGATCCTGGAGTGGGCCCACCTGCACAACAAGACCGCGGTGAACGAGGATCTGGTCCCGATCCCTGACAGCGGGGGAAACGGCGAGGGCACTGGCACGTTGAATGCCTCCTGGGACGGGGACCGTAACGCGTGGATCGCGGACATGAGCCAGACCAACGGTACGTTCGTGGTGATGGGCGCCTTCGACCGGATGGATCACCACGTGGCCGGAGCGCCGGTCGTGGGTGGGCCGGACAGCGGGGCCGGCACGGTGCAGCAATTCGGGGGCGGACCGTCCTCGCTCACCGACTCCGGCTCGTTTTCGGGCACGAACCTGGGAATCGGGATGTCCAGGACCATCACGCTCGATTCGATGGGCCACGCGCAGCTCGCTTGGTTCTACGGGATCAGCGACTCGCTCGAGGGCGCAAGAGCGCTCGCCGATCACGTCCGGCAAGGCGGCTCGGCCCAGGCCTGGATGACGAACAGCTCGAATCAGTGGAAACGCTGGCTCTCGTCCGGCAGGACCGCGACGCTCCAGACCCCGGTGGCGCAATGGGCACAGGCCCTCCAGGTCGGATTGATCACCAGCCGGCAGTCGCAGCAACCGGAGTTCGGCAGCTTCGTCGCCTCCACGAACCCCGCCTACGAGTACAAGGTCTGGGTCCGCGACGCGTCGGTCGTCGCCATGCTCTTCGATGCCGCCGGCTACCTCGACGAGGCCGAGAAGTTCTGGAGCTGGATGGCGCAGGTTCAGGCCGACGGGTCGAATCCGGAGGTTCCCGCTGGGACCTGGTGGACGAACTACAGCTTCTTCGCCAAGAACACGACGATTCACTTCGT
>Ga0137409_10006622_pt1 | contig 12002 bp, 11 predicted proteins | sample CZODoug1_16funga_FD_122059 | JGI IMG/M metagenome (GOLD analysis project Ga0137409, IMG submission 122059) | Vadose zone soil fungal communities from Angelo Coast Range Reserve, California, USA - CZODoug1_16fungal (Hybrid Assembly) | ecosystem: Environmental > Terrestrial > Soil > Vadose zone... | reverse complement strand
TCACTCAGCGCCAACAACTCAGGGGTGGTGGTGCCGAAGGTGCGTCGGTCGTAGGTGACCGCCTTCCCCGAGCCGAGCCGGGCGCAGGCGACGACGGTCTGCGCGTGCACATCGAGACCGGCACACTTGGGATGAACGATGTCCATGACCACCTCCTCAGGGAGATGGCGTCGGCGTGGAGCCCGCGTCAGCGAAGTCTAGAAGGCGCGCTCCCCGGCTCGTCGCCGGTGGCCGCAGTACGGGGTGCTCGCGGGGCTCCGGGTCCAACTACAATACGGGCTCTGCGCACCAATGCGGGGCCGACCTCGGTGCCGACGCCTCGCGCGGACTCTACCTCATTTCATCCGCCGTGGGTCCGCCACGCGGGTGGGAAACTACAATGAAACGGGCCGAAGGCGCGCGCGAAGTCCTCGACGGCGCCGTCGCGGCGCCGGAGCGCGCCGCGTCGCTGGCCGACATCGACCGGCTCAACAGCTGGTTCGGCGGCTACGCGCTCTCGCTGCGCGCGATCCGCCGTCTGGCGGCCGAGGTCCCGCGCGATCGGCCGCTCCGCGTCATCGACGTCGGGGGCGGCCCGGCGGCGTTCGCCGTGCGCGTCGCCGAGTGGGGGCGGCGCAGTGGTCGCGCCGTCCGCGTGGTGGTCGTCGATCGCGACCCGACCTCGCTCCGGCTCGCGCGCGAGGCGGTCGCGGCGTACCCGGAGATCGTGCTGGTACGAGGCGACGCGGCCGCGCTGCCCTGCCGCGAGCGCGCCGCCGACATCGTGACCAGCGCGCTCACGCTTCACCATCTCGAGCCGGCGCAGGCCGCGGTGGGACTCCGCGAGATGGCGGCGGCGGCCCGGATCGCGGTGGTCGTGAACGATCTCCTCCGTCGGCGCCTCTCGCTCGGGCTCGTCTGGCTCGCGACTCGTCTGCTGGGCTGCCACCCGATCTCCCGCCACGACGGCCCGCTCTCGGTCCGCCGCTCCTATTCGCGCGAGGAGCTGCAGGCGCTCGCGGAGAAGGCCGGCGCTCGCCGATTGACGATCCGCGAGTACCCCGTGCTGGGGCGCCTGCTGGCGGTCATGTCGTGACGACCGACGTCCTCATCGTCGGCGCCGGGCCCGCCGGGGCGGCGACGGCCATTCTCCTGGCCGAGCACGGGCTCTCCGTGCGCCTCCTCGATCGCGCGCGGTTTCCGCGGCCGAAGATCTGCGGAGAATACCTGAGCCCGGAGGCGCCGCGGTTGCTCGACCGGCTCGGCGCGCTGAAAGCCGTCGACGCCGTCGCGAGCGCCTTGAACGGTATGCGCATCACCGCGCCCGACGGCCGGACGCTCGTCGGGACGTACCGGCCGATCGGAGCGTGGCGCCCCTATCGCGAGCACGCGATGGCGATCACGCGCGAAGCCCTCGACGCGATCCTGGTCGACCGCGTCCGCTCGCTGCCCGTCGACTTCCGCGAGCAAACCCGCGTCACCGACCTCGTCGTCTCGGGCGACCGCGTGCTCGGCGTCGAGGCGATCGACGGCGACGCCCGTCGCCACACGCTCCGCGCCCCCCTGACGATCGCGGCCGACGGCCGCGCGTCGATCGTCGCCCAGCGGCTCGGGCTGCGCCGGCCGCATCGTCTCCAGAGGATGGCGATGGTCACCTACGTCGAGGACGTGAGCGGGCTCGGCCGCGTCGGCGAGATCTTCGTCGATCCGCCGGACTACGCGATCCTCAACCCGGTGGCGCCCGGTCGCGCGAACCTCAGCGTGGTCGTGCCGCTGGCGCACGCGGCGCCGTGGAGCGGCCGGCTCGACACCTTCTTCGACGCGCGCGTGAAGCATCTGCCGCACCTCGCGCGGCGGATCGCCGGCGGCCGGCGGGTCGCGCCCGTGCGCGCCATGGGCCCCCTCGCGTACCGGGTCGACCCGCCGCGGACGGGCGGCGTGCTCATGGTGGGCGACGCGACGGGCTTCTACGATCCGTTCTCGGGCGAGGGGATCTTCAACGGTCTCCGGAGCGCGGAGCTGGCCGTGGAGACCGCGGTCCAGGCGCTCGGTCGCGGCGACGTGTCGGCGCGCGCCCTGGCCGCTTACGACCGCGCCCGCCGCCTGGCGTCTCGCGACAAGGAGCGGGTGACGCACGCGCTCCAGATCGTCATCGGCCATCGCCGCCTCGCGAACCTGGCGGCTCGGTTCCTCGCGCGCCGCCCGCGCCTGCTCGACCTCCTGCTCGGTGTCCTCGGCGACTTCGTGCCGCCCCGCGCGCTCCTCAGCGGCATCTTCGCGCGCCCATAAGGAGACTCTCGATGAGCCCGAGCGACAACCTGCCGCGCCGCTTCGCGCGCATCTACACGGCGGCGATCACCGACGTCATGGACGAGATGGGACTCAAGCGCCAGACCCTGCCGGCGGCCATCCAGCCGCTGTCCTCGGGAATGCGGACGGCGGGCTACGCGTTCACCGTGCGTGGCCGGCCGCACAGCGGCTCTCCGCGCGAGCGCGACCAGACCTTGCGACGCTTCCTGGGTATGCTGGGCGCGGTGCCGGCCGAATCGGTCCTGGTGGTCGCGGCGCACGACAACGTCGCGGCGCACTTCGGTGAGCTCAGCGCGGCGTGGTTCCGCGCCCGCAAGGTGCGGGGCGCCGTGATCGACGGCGCGACGCGCGACGCCGCGGCGATCATGCGCATGGGGTTCCCGACCTTCGTGCGCTACCGGACGCCCCAAGATTCGGTGCCGCGTTGGCGCGTCGCCGACTGGGGCCAGCCGGTGACGATCGGCAGCGTCCGCGTGAGCCTCGGTGACATCGTGGTGGGCGATCTGGACGGAGTCGTGATCATCCCGCGCCGGGCCGCCCAGGAGGTGCTGCGGCGCTGCGAGAAGCTCGTGGGAACGGAAAATCGAGTGCGCACCGCGGTGCGTCGCGGGATGACGCCGCTGGCCGCCTACCAGAAGTTCGGCAGCTTCTGAGGCCGTCTCAGCCGGCGGCGGCGACCGCGCGCGACCCGTCGCGGACGACCAGCACCGCCGAGCGGGCGAACACCGAGGCGACGAGCAGGCCGATGACGATGTCCGGCCACGGCGAGCCCGTCACGGCCACCGCGCCGGCGGCCACCAGGACGGCCGCGTTGCCGATCACGTCGTTCCGCGAGCAGATCCACGCCGATCGCATGTTGATGTCGTCGCCGCGGCGCCGCCAGAGAAGGGCCAGGCAGCAGAGGTTCGCGGCGAACGCGAGCACGCCGACCGCCCCCATCACCTCGACGCTCGGCGCGAGGCCCTGCGCGATCTTGACGGCCACCTGGACGATGACGCCGACCCCGAAAGCCGCCATGACGATTCCCTTGAGCAACGCGGCGCGGGCCTGCCAGAGGGCGCCGCGGCCGATGACGTAGAGGCTGAATCCGTACACGATGGCGTCGCCCAGCATGTCGATCGAGTCGGCGAACAGCGCCGTCGAGTGAGCGAGGACACCGGCCGCGGACTCGACCAGGAACATCGCGGCGTTGATCCCGAGGACGACGTGGAGCACCCGGCGCTGCGCGCGCGGAATTTCGCGGACCTCGCAGCACTCGTCCATCAGCGACTTCCGGCGGGTTAGCGGCGGCGGCGAGCGGAGCGCGGCGCGGCCGCCCGCGCCGGCTCCTCCGGCTCGTCGCGCGCCTCGGCGCCGCTGATCTCCGGCAGGGAGGCTTCCTTCAGGGGCTTGCCGACGTGATCGCGGATCCACTTGCCGTCCCACCATTCGAGCGGCGTGACCGAGATGCCGTTGAGCAGCACCTCGTAGTGGAGGTGATCGCCGATCGCGAGCCCGGTCGAGCCCGTCCGGGCGATCTCCTGGCCCTTCTCGACGGCGTCGCCCACCTTCACCGTGGTGCTCGACAGGTGGGCGTAGAGCGTCTGCAGACCGAGGCCGTGGTCGATGACCACCGTGTTGCCGTAGATCGTGAGGGGCTCGGCGAACACGACGACGCCTTTGTTGGAGGCGGGCACCGGCGATTGACGTGTCGAGGCGAGGTCGTACCCGAAATGGATCTGACGGTCGATCTCTTTGCCGCCGTGCACGTAGGTGCGCGTCTCCGCGAAGTTCGCGAACACCTTCGTGTTGCGCGCCTGAACGAACGGTCCTTGCCAGAGCGGCTTGTCGGCCGTGGTGGCGCCGATCTTCCGCTTGGTCTCCTCGGCCTGTCGACGCAGGTCGCGGTTGATCACGAGGAACCCGTCGACCAGCGAGTCCGTGGGCGGCCGTTGCGGCAGGAGCTCGGGGACCTTGGCCTGGAGGAACGCATCCTTGATGTCGATCGTGTCCTTCGGGAACTTGCGCGGGCGGATCTCCGCCGGGATCCCGCGCGAGGCGGTGTTGCCCGCTTCGTCGGTGGCGCGGATCTGGAGCGGTGTCGCCGGGTCGTAGTCCCACGGCAGCGCGAGCAGCGCGATGCGCGCGCCCTTGTCGGCCGGGCCGAAGGCGAAGGACGGGAACGCCGTCGCGCCGGCCAGGACGTCGGTTCGCGCCGCGCCCGAGACCCGGAACGCGACGAGCCCGCTCCCGCCCGGCGAGAGGTAACGGGTGGCGGCGAGCAGCTCGACCTTCGGCGGCGTGAGGTCGACGGTGACGGAATAGCCGGCGATCGCGCGGTCGTCGCGCCGCATCGGACGCCAGAACGTATCGCGCGCCCACACCTCGATGGTCGCGCTGCCTTCGCGCAGACCGAGCGCCGCGCTGTCGACCACGACGGGAATCTCGACGCGCCGCCCCAGGCCGCTGTCTTTCGCGGCCACCGGCGTCGACTTGCCGGACTGCTCGATGCGCACCTCGACCCGCGCCACGTCGCCGCGGCGGGCCTCGACGATCACGGTGAACGACGTCTTCTGCCCGATGAACCGCGGTGCGGTCGTGAGGGATTGCACGCCGGGGACGGTTTGCCGCCAGACCAGATACGCGACCGAGCCGACGACGGCCACCAGCAGGACCAGGACGAGGAGCACCCAGGCCTTCGCGCGAGACCGCTTGGGCACGAAGCGGATGATACCATGCCGACCCGTCACGAACCTCGGAGGTGATCGCGCGTATGAGCCCTCTCGTGGTGGCCGCGTCGCTGGCGCTGTTCGTCCTGGCCGGACTGTGCGAGATCGGCGGTGGATATCTCGTGTGGCTCTGGCTTCGCGAGGGGCGGAGCGCGCTCCTGGGCGTCCTCGGCGGCGTGATCCTGTTCGTCTACGGCGTCGTGCCGACGCTCCAGCCGGCGCCATTTGGTCGCGTCTACGCGGCGTACGGAGGCGTGTTCGTCGTCCTCTCGCTCCTGTGGGGCGCGGTCGTCGCGCGCGAGGCTCCCGATCGGTTCGACGTGATCGGCGCGCTTCTCTGTCTCGCCGGCGTGTCCGTGCTCATGTACGCGCCGCGCGGCTGACGTCGCGACCACTGTTCTTGACACTCCCGGTAGCCGGTCGTTAGCATGACCCGGTGTCGACCTCCCTCTGGCTGATCCCCCTCTTCCCGCTCGTCGGCGCGCTGCTCAACATCTTCTTCGGCCGGCTCGTCGGCCGGTACGCGCACTGGATCGCGGTGCCCGCGCTGGCCGGGTCGTTCGTCGCCTCGTGCATGGTGTTCTCGCGCGTCGCGTCGGGCGAGGTGATCAACGCGACGCTCTTCAGCTGGGTCGTCGCGGGTGACTTCGAGACCTCGGTGGCCGCGTACGTCGACCCGCTCACCGGCGTCATGCTGCTCGTCGTGACGGGTGTGGGTGCCTTGATCCATCTCTACTCCGTCGGCTACATGCACGACGACCCGGGCTACCCGCGCTACTTCGCCTACCTGAACCTCTTCGTGTTCTCGATGACGATGCTGGTGCTCGCCGGCAATTTCCTGCTGCTCTACGTCTTCTGGGAAGCGGTCGGTCTCTGCTCGTACCTCTTGATCGGCTTCTGGTACACGCGGCCGGCGGCGTCCCAGGCGGGCAAGAAGGCGTTCATCGTCAACCGCGTGGGCGATTTCGGCTTCGGCCTCGGCATCATGTGGCTGTGGAGCGCGGTCGGCACGCTCGACTACGACGCGGCGTTCGCCGCGGTCGGCGGCCTCGAGCCGAGCACGGCGACCGGCATCGCCCTGCTTCTCTTCATGGGCGCCTGCGGCAAGTCCGCGCAGCTCCCGCTCCACACCTGGCTGCCCGACGCGATGGAGGGGCCGACGCCGGTGTCGGCGCTCATCCACGCGGCGACCATGGTGACGGCCGGGGTCTACATGGTCGCGCGCAGCCACGTCATCTTCGAGCATTCGCCGGTCGCGCTCGAGGTGGTCGCGTGGATCGGCGTGGCGACCGCGCTCTTCGCGGCCTCGATCGGCCTCGTGCAGACCGACATCAAGCGCGTGCTCGCCTATTCCACTGTGAGCCAGCTCGGCTACATGTTCGCCGCGGTCGGCGTGGGCGCGTACGCGGCCGGGATCTTTCACCTCGTGACCCACGCCTTCTTCAAGGCGCTCCTGTTCCTCGGCGCCGGCAGCGTCATCCACGGCCTCGGCGGCGAGCAGGACCTCAGGAAGATGGGTGGGCTCTCGTCGCGGATGGTCGCGACGACGATCACGACGACGATCGGCGGGCTCGGCCTCGCCGGGCTGCCGGGGCTGGCCGGCTTCTTCTCGAAGGACGAGATCCTGGCGGCCGCTTACGGGAGCGGTCACAAAGGGATGTGGGCGCTCCTGCTGCTGGGCGCCTTTCTCACCGCGTTCTACACCTCGCGAATGCTGTTCCTGGCTTTCTACAGCGGCCCGCGCATGACGAGAGAAGCCGCGCACCACGTGCACGAGTCGCCCGGCGTGATGACCTTCCCGCTGTGGATCCTGGCGCTGCTCACCGTGATCACCGGCGTGGCGTTCGGGATCCCCTCGGAGCACGGGACGCGGTTCGAGCGCTTCCTGGCGCCGGTGTTCCCAGTCCACGAGGCCGGGCACAGCGGCGTCGTCGCGCTGTTGCTGCTCCTCTCGGCGGTCGCGGTGTTCGTCGCGGGCGTCATGGTCGCGTGGTTCATGTACATGGCCTCGGCGGTACGGCCCGACGCGATCGGAAAGCCCCGGACGGCGATCCAGGCGCTCCTGCTCAACGCCTACTACGTCGACGCGCTCTACGATCGCGCGATCGTGCGTCCGCTGCTGGCGCTCTCGCGCTTCCTGGCCTCCGTCTTCGACCTGCGCCTGATCGACGGGCTCGTCAACGCGCTGGGCCGCGCCATCGTCGCGAGCGCGGCGGGCCTGCGGCGGCTTCAGACGGGCTACACCGTCAACTACGCGCTCACGATGCTGGCCGGCGCCGTCGCCATCGTGATATTCCTGCTCAGCCGATGAAAAAACACGTGCGGAGCCGGCAAGCATCTTTCTCAGGCCACCCTCGGTACGATCCGGCCTCTCCGCACTCGATACAATGATCCCGATCGTCTCGATCGTCACGTTCCTGCCGGGCCTCGCCGGGCTCGCGCTGCTGCTGGTGCCGCGGCGGGCCGCCGGCGTGCTGCGCCCCGCCGCGCTCGTCGTGGCGGTCGTCACGTTCCTGTTGTCGCTCCCGCTCTACTTCGGCTTCGACGCCGAGCTGATCGGCTACCAGTTCGAGGAGCAGGCGCGGTGGATGCCGACGCTCGGGGCGAGCTACCACGTCGGGGTCGACGGCATCAGCCTCCTGCTGGTGCTCCTGACGACCTTCCTGATGCCGCTGGCGCTCGCGTCGGCCTGGGGCTCCATCGAAGACCGGATCAAAGAGTTCGTGGCGACGATGCTGATCCTCGAGACCGGGATGCTCGGCGTGTTCGTCAGCCTCGACCTCTTCCTGTTCTACGTGTTCTGGGAGGCGATGCTGATCCCGATGTACTTCGTCATCGGGGTCTGGGGCGGACCGAACCGGATCTACGCCGCCGTGAAGTTCGTCCTCTATACGATGGTCGGCTCCCTCCTCATGCTGGTCGCCATCCTCGCCCTCTATTATCAGTACGGCGGCGCGACGGGCCGCTACACGTTCGACTTGCCGCTGCTGGCGCAGTACGTGATGGCGCCGGGCCGCGCGCAGGACCTCATGTTCCTCGCCTTCGCGCTGGCCTTTGCCATCAAGGTGCCGCTGTTTCCGTTCCACACCTGGCTGCCCGACGCCCACGTCGAGGCGCCGACCGCCGGCAGCGTGATCCTGGCCGGTGTTCTGCTGAAGATGGGGACGTACGGGTTCCTGCGCTTCTGCCTGCCGCTCTTCCCGGACGCGACCCTCGCGTTCGGGCCGCTGGTCTTCACGCTCGCGGTGATCGGAATAATCTACGGCGCGTGGGTGTCGACCGTGCAGCCGGACATGAAGAAGCTCGTGGCCTACTCCAGCGTGAGCCACCTGGGCTTCGTGATGCTCGGCATCTTCACGCTCAACCAGCAGGGGCTGGTCGGCGGCCTCATCCAGATGGTCAACCACGGGCTCTCCACGGGGGCGCTCTTCCTGATGGTCGGGATGATCTACGAGCGTCGCCACTCCCGGCTGATCGCCGACTTCGGCGGTCTCTGGCAGGTCGTGCCGGCATTCTCGGCGCTCTTCCTGGTCGTCACGCTGTCCTCGATCGGGTTGCCGGGACTGAACGGGTTCGTCGGCGAGTTCCTGATCCTGGTCGGTGCGTTCCAGCGCAACCCGTGGATGGCGGCGGTGGCGACCACCGGGATCATCTTCGCCGCGGTCTACATGCTCTGGATGTATCAGCGCGTGGTGTTCGGCGAGGTCACCCGCGACGCGAACCGCCGGCTCGCCGACCTCACGACGCGCGAGTGGGCGGTGCTCGTCCCGGTCGTGACGCTCATCGTGTGGATTGGCGTCTATCCGGCGGCGTTCACCGGCAAGACCGAGACCACCATCGAGGCTCTGATCGCCCAGGTCCAGGCGAAGACCAGCGCGAACCGCTGACCATGGACGCGATCGTCTTTCCGCCCGTCGTCATCGGCCCGCTGATGCCGACCCTGGTCGTGCTGGCCGCCGGCGCGCTCGTGCTGCTGCTCGACCTCGTCCCCCGCGTGGTCCCGCGCGAGGCCGCCGCGCTGGTCGCGCTCGCGGGGATGGTCGGGGCGCTCCTGGCGACGCTCGCGCGCTGGAGCACGCCGGGTCGCGCGTTCCGCGACATGGTCGTGCTCGACAACTTCGCGCTCTTCTTCAACGTGATCATCTGCTACGCGGGCGCGCTCGTCGTGCTGCTCTCGATGGACTATCTGCGGCGCACGGGCTCCGAGTCGGGCGAGTACTGGGCGCTCGTGCTCTTCGCGACCGCCGGCATGATGCTCCTGGCGGCGGCCGGCGATCTGATCGTCGTGTTCCTGGCGCTCGAGCTGATGTCGCTGTCGCTCTACGTCCTCGCCGGCCTGTTCAAGCGGGACCTCTCCTCGGGCGAGGCGGCGATGAAATATTTCCTCCTCGGCGCGTTCGCCTCGTCGTTCCTGCTCTACGGCATCGCCCTCATCTACGGCGCCACCGGCACGACGAACCTCGACCGGATCGCCGCTGCGGTCGCCTCCAGGCCGCGCGACCCTCTCTTCGTCATCGGTCTCGGGCTCCTGATGGTCGGGTTCGGCTTCAAGATCTCCTCGGTGCCGTTTCACATGTGGGTGCCCGACGTGTACCAGGGCGCGCCGACGAGCGTGACGGCGCTCATCGCGACCGGCTCCAAGGCCGGCGCCTTCGCGGCCTTGATCCGCGTGCTGACGGTGACCTTGCGCGGCGTCCCGCCCGACTGGGCGGCGCTGCTCTGGGTGATCGCGGCCGTCACGATGACGGTCGGCAACGTGGTGGCGCTCGCCCAGTCGAACCTCAAGCGGATGCTCGCCTACTCGTCGATCGCGCACGTCGGCTACATGCTGGTCGGCCTGGTCGCCGGAGGCGTGGGCGGAGCCGCCTCGGTGCTCTTCTATCTCCTGACCTATACCTTCACGACCGCCGGGGCCTTCGGGGTGATCACGCTCTGTGAGCGCGCGCGCGGCGAAGCGGTCGAAGTGGCCGACTACGCCGGGCTCGCGCGGCGGCATCCGGTGCTGGCGGCGACGCTCGGGCTCTTTCTTCTCTCGCTGGTCGGGATTCCTCCGCTGGCCGGCTTCGTCGGGAAGTTCTACGTCTTCGGCGCCGCCGTGCGCGCGGGCTATTTCTGGCTGGCGGTGATCGGCGTGCTGAACTCCGCGGCGGCGGCGTACTACTACCTGCGTGTGATCATCTACATGTACATGCGGGAGCCCGAAGGTGCCGCCACGACGTACGCCTCCTCGTTCGCCGGCGGCCTCGCGCTGGTGATCGCGCTCCTCGCGATCGTCCTGCTCGGCGTGATGCCGGCCCCGTTCGTCGACCTCGCCCAGGCCGCCGTCGCCCCCCTCCTCCGCTAGCACGGACCCCGAACATTGCTGTCACGATGACTCGCAGCGACTCATGAACGACTCGCATTGACGGGGAGTGGCGGCGGGTGGGGCCGGGTTGTTGGGGCGGAATGGGCCCCCTTCGTACCTCCGCACTTCGAAGAAGAGCGTCGAGGTCGAACGGGTGATGGAGCCCCAACAACCCGGCCCCACCCGCCGCCCCCCGCCCGCCGAGCGCGTCGCTTTGTGAGTGACTCGGGCTGAGCAGCATGGCCGGGTTCGTGCTGCCGCATCGCGGCTGGCTCTTCGACCTCGACGGCACCGTGTATCGCGGCGAGGCTCTGATCCCGGGCGCCGACACCGCGATCGCCGCGCTCCGGGCGGCGGGCCGCAAGGTCGCCTTTCTCTCCAACAAGCCGCTCCAGACCCGCGCCGACTACGCCCGGAAGCTCACGCGTCTGGGCATCCCGACGCGGGACGACGACGTCATCAACTCGTCCCTCGTGCTGGCGCGTCACCTGGCGCGGCTGGACGCGCGGGCGCCGGTGTTCGTCATCGGTGAGCCGCCGTTGATCGCCGAGCTCCGCGCGCACGGCTTCGAGGTGCGCGGAGACCACCGCGTTCGCTGGGTGGTGATCGCGTTCGACCGCACCTTCGACTACGCGAAGCTCAACACGGCGCTTCAGGCGGTGCGCCAGGGCGCCCGCCTGATCGCGACGAATCCGGACCGGACGTGCCCGACCGAGGACGGTGAGATTCCCGACTGCGCGGGGATGACGGCCGCCGTCGAGGCGGTGACGGGGCATACGGTCGAGGTCATCGTCGGCAAGCCGTCGCCGATCATCCTCGAGGTCGCCCTCGAGCAGCTCGGGGTGGAGCCTCGGGAGTGCGTGATCGTCGGCGATCGCCTGGAGACCGACATCGCCATGGGCAAGCGACTCGGCCTGGCCACGGTGCTGGTGCTCACGGGCATCACTGAGGCGGGCGACGCGCGGATCGCCGACACGGCTCCCGACCTCGTCGTCCCGTCGATCCGGGAGCTCGTCAATTCCTAGTCGTTCCTCGGCGGGCGGGCTCCGCCGGCTTCCCGCGGGCGCGACCGAAGTTGACGGCCGTCGTTGCCGGGCAGTACGGTGAGGGCTGGCGCCGCGCCGCCGGTGCCCGAGGGAGCGAGCGAAATGATCGAAACCACGACTCGGCGTCGGAGCGCCTGACCCGGTGCAGGGACGTCCCTGGGCGCTGGAGGACGCCGAGTACGACGTCGTCGTCGTCGGCGGCGGCGCCGCCGGCCTCTGGACCGCCCTCCGTGCCGCCGAGCAGGGCGGCCGCGTCTGCGTGGTCTCGCGCACGCCGCTCTCCCAGAGCGCCAGCTTCTGGGCCCAGGGGGGGCTGGCGGCGGCGCTGGAGCCCGACGACACCCCCGAGCGCCACGCCGCCGACACGATCGCCGCCGGCCGCGGGCTCTGCCGCCCCTCCGCGGTCTCCGTCCTGGTCGAGGAGGCTCCGGCCGTCGTCCGCGACCTGCAGGCCGCGATGTATCGCAGCTAGATCGTAGATGGCGTGCGCATAAACCGCGGTGCTGCGGCTGCCTCTCTTGTCCAAGTGAAGAGAATTACCGTTGAAAATTAGCTGTCTTGTCGCGGTGAACCCGTCCGGCTTATCTTCCAGGAAGAACCCGCCCAGAATCCAGT
>Ga0137409_10006621_pt1 | contig 12003 bp, 9 predicted proteins | sample CZODoug1_16funga_FD_122059 | JGI IMG/M metagenome (GOLD analysis project Ga0137409, IMG submission 122059) | Vadose zone soil fungal communities from Angelo Coast Range Reserve, California, USA - CZODoug1_16fungal (Hybrid Assembly) | ecosystem: Environmental > Terrestrial > Soil > Vadose zone... | reverse complement strand
GTGTCAAGCACTACCTGCTAGAGTGCATGGGCTATGCGCACGAAAGATGGACACTCAAGAAGAAAGCTACAGAGCTGAGTAAAACCTTCAGCCTGGAATCTCTCCTGGGCGACCTGGACCTCACGATCCCATTAGCCAACTTCATAGATGCCACACACAGGTTCAAATCAACACCCAGAACATAACACAACTCATACACCAGTGCCCTGCACACACAACCTCTCCCCTGTAATGCTGCCCGCACGTGCTAGCACTGCGCAAAAGCGGCATCATTGCTAGTGTCACCACCAATAAAGGGATCCCGCGGGAGTGTGCAACGATTGTTGCAAAAGGCTGATACGGTGCGGGAAAGTTAGCTCAATCGGCTATCTGGATTGGGGCTTCGCCTTAGGGAGCTGGGGAGCCTAGTGAGGGACGGAGCAAAGTCCCAAGAGAGGGTCTTAGGGGAGCAAGAGGGGAGCGTGGCACACAGCAAGGCGCAAAGGATGGAGGGAGAGTGAGAGGTGAGAGATGGTTGGTAGCTAGTAAGAGACTTTTGTCGGCGTATCAGCGAGTTGATGTTCCGCCGCGGCCCACATCAACGCCGTCTGGTTCTGAGCCGGTTCCTTCGCATTCACGTCGGCGCCACGAGCAAGCAACATCTCGACAGCGTCCGCGTTGCCGGTCCGGGCGCAGGTCATGAGCGGGGGCACGCCAGTGGCGACGGGCGTATTTGGATTGGCCCCGGCCTTCAGGAGCAGATCGACGAATGCCGCGTTGCCGTTGGTGCATGCCTGGGACAGCGGCGTCATGCGAAAGTCGTTCGCCGCGTTCGCGTCCGCCCCGGCGCGAATCAGGAGGGCGGCTGTCTCGAGAGCGTTCCAGTGAGCGGCCCAGAGGAGCGCCGTGGAGCCATCACCCGACCGCGCATTGACGTCGGCGCGTTGATTCAGCAGGGTGCGAATCTGCTCCTGGTCCTGGTTCCGAGCCGCCTCGACCAGATCGCCACTCCCAGCAGCAGCCCCGGCAGCCATCAGCGACGCCATCGAGAACGCCACCACAAAGACGATCTGTTTGCCCTTGTCGCGCATGCCGCTCCTCATCAATCAGCAATTTTAAGGAATACCAAGCGTAGTTATAGCATTGGTCGCATGGGGCGGCACAGAATTATGGGTTGACGGATGTTATGATGTCGCAAAGGATGACGGCATGAGCATGAAGAAAAGCGGCTTGACCCGCCGCGGTCTCCTCAAGAAGGGCGCCGCAACCGCGGCCGCCGGCGCGGCCGGCCTGTTGACTTCGCCACGAACGGTCGCTCAGTCAGCCCAGGCTCCTGCCGTCGTCACGCGCCGAAGGTTCAAGGCATGGATCTCCCGCGGCGACGGCCGTGGGAGAACCACGCTGCAGGAAATCACGCTGCGTCCGATCAGCGGCAGGCAGGTTGTGGTTCGAACGGAAGCCACGAACCTTTGCTATTCCAACGTGGGCGCGGTGCTTGGGTTCCAGCCAAACAGCGGCGCGGCCAGTCCCCCGGCTTCGGCACTGGCGCCCCCTCCGGGCACTCGCCGGATGAACGACATCGCGGTAATCCAGGGCCACGGCGGAATCGGGATTGTCGAAGCCGTGGGCCCGGAGGTGCGACGCGTTCGCACAGGCGACAGGGTATGCGTTTCGGGCACACCGCAGTGCGGGTCATGCTACCCGTGTTTGAGAGGCCGCTCCGACATGTGCCAGTTCCTCAGCGCGATTGGCGCCGATGACCTGACGCCGATCGCGGACATGAGCGACGGCACGCCGGTATTCGAAAATTCCCACATCGGCGGGCTGGCCGAGTTGATGGTGACTACCGAGGAATGGGTGGTGCCGATCTTCACAAAAGCCGATGCGGTCGAGCTCGGGATGGTCTGCAGTTGCGTGAGCGTTGCCGGCCTTGGAGCGACAACGTCGCAAGGCTTGGCGGTCATTGAGCCCGCGTCAACTGTGGCCGTGGTCGGCTGCGGCCCGCTCGGACTAAGTGCGGTACAGGGGGCGAAGATTGCCGGCGCATCCACGATCATCGCCATCGATCCCATTCGCGTTCGCCGGGAGTTGGCCCTGCGCCTTGGCGCAACTTACGTTCTTGATCCGAACGTCGAGCGCGACAACCTGGTGCAGCGCGTGCGAGAGCTGACGACGTGGCCGACCGACCGCCTGTGGTCCGGAGGGCGCAACCCCGCCGGCCGACGCCCCGGGGCGGGCGCGGATTTCGTCGTCGAGGCGGCCGGCGCGGACCAGGTTTCACCGAAGCTCGAGGCCGCACCGGATCCAACAGGCATCCTGCCGATGCAGCAGGCCTATCAGATGTGCGCTTTGGGCGGGCATCTGGTCACAACGAGCCTGGTCCGCGGGAACATCACGCTGCCGGGAAACCTGTTCTCCATCGGCGGCGTCACTCACCATGCCGGGCAGGCCGGCGGCGCAAGTCCCATGCGGGACATTCCGAGGTTCGTCCGGATGCTGGAGAGCGGTCAGTTCGACGCAAAGTCACTCGCCACGACAGTCGTGCGAATCGAGGAGATGCTCGGCGCGTACGAGCAGGCCGCGTATCGGACCACAGTAACCGCGATCATGACCGTATAGGGACCACTTCTGGCACGGGTGTGTAGCATATGGAAACAAATGCGAACAATCTCCGTGCTGAACATGAAAGGCGGCGTCGGCAAAACGACCACCTCCCTCCACATCGCCGCGGGACTCGCCGGCCGCGGCAGCCGCGTGCTGCTGATCGATGCCGACCCGCAGGGCAACATCAGCCACACTATTCGATGGTCCGCGTAATCGTGCTTTCGGGCCGGACCGGATCGCGCCGCCAGTAGAGGCTGCCCGGATTTTACGCCCGCGCTCGGACCACGAGGATCGGCGGGACCTCCGTCATGTCACTCCATCGCACGCCCGGCTTCGGCCTTTGGGGCTCCGGCAGAGCCGGTTCTTCCAATCCACCAACACTCAGACTTGGCATTTTCGTGATGCATATACGAATGTTGGATCGTCATCTCACCACTGGGAAGATCTTCGCCATGACAGAGCGGAACGCCGTTCGCGCCATTATCTTAACTCCTGACGAAAGAGTTCTTCTGCTGAGAATCCGTCTGCCCGGAGTGAGTCCGTTCTGGATCGCTCCTGGTGGAGGGATTGAGCCGGGCGAAACTGTCCATCAGGCCTTGAGACGAGAATTGCGGGAGGAACTGGACCTGACGGATTTTGAAGCCGGGCCCGTCCTGTGGCGGCGGCAACATACTTTTAATTGGCAGGGGGAGCGACTGTGTCAGCGGGAGGTGTACCATGCCGTTCATACGCATTACTTCGAACCCCGAATGTCGGATCAAGTGGAAAGTGCGGTGCTCGACGCGTTTCGTTGGTGGAAGGTTACGGAGCTCGCCCATGCAACGGAGCGCCTGACACCGTTATCGCTGGCGGCTATTGTGAGCAGCTACCTCCGTTGCGGACCGCCTGTCGAACCTCTTTCCGTAGAAATCCTCGAGGACTGATTGCTGCACCTCGCGAAAAAAGGTTCGCTGTTGGTCACTCCTGCGTAAGAATTAACGATATGCATGACAGAATCTACGACAGTATCTGCGAAGTCATCGGTAGCACACCGATCATACGGTTGAAACGCATCCCGGAGAATCACTGGGCAGAAATCCTGGTGAAGCTGGAATCCTTGAATCCAGGCGGCAGTGTGAAAGACCGCATCGGACTAAGCATGATCGAGGCTGCAGAACGAGAGGGGCGTCTCAAGCCCGGCGGCACGATCATTGAGGCCACCAGCGGAAATACCGGCATTGGTTTGGCGATGGTTTGCGCCGCTAAAGGCTATAAGGCGATTTTTACGATGCCCGATGATGTCAACATCGAACGAGTGGCTCTCCTGCGTGCTTATGGCGCGCGGGTAATCCTCACTCATCGATTGGATTTCATGCAGGGCGCCATCAATAAGGCTGAGGAAATCCTTGCGGAACATCCCGACTACTTCATGCCGCAACAGTTCCGCAACCCGGCAAATCCGAAAGTACATCGTGAGACCACCGCTCAAGAAATCCTGCGCGTCGTTGGCGGCGAACTGGACGCGCTGGTTGTCGGAGTCGGCACAGGAGGCACAGCCACGGGCACAGGGGAGATCCTCAAACAGAAAATCAAGAAGATGAAGCTCTTCGCCGTCGAGCCAGCGGATTCACCCGTGTTGTCGGGTGGCAAACCAGGCCAGCACAAAATCCAGGGCATTGGCGCCGGTTTTGTTCCCGAGGTCTTGAATAGAGACGTTATCGACCGGATTGTCACAGTTACTGACGAAGACGCCAGCGCTTCCGCTCATCGTCTCGCCGAGCTGGAAGGGATCCTTTGCGGCATCTCGTCAGGAGCGATTCTTCACGCGAGTTGCATTGTCGCGCAGGAACTCGGGCGCGAAAAGCGGGTGCTCGCTATTCTTCCCGACACTGGCGAACGCTATCTCAGCACCGAATGGTTTTCTTAGCTGTCAGGTCCTTCCTTCTTTCCTGATCAGCTAAGGACTTTCAACGGAGCACGAGGCAAGTCCGCATCAAATCAAGAGTTAAAGTCGTGAATGTGGCGCAGGTCATGCGAGAGTTGTGCTTTTTTTAGTGGATTTTTCGTCCATCTTTCGGCGCTGTTTCGTTACCGGGCTTTCGTTCGAAGGGTACTTTCAGAACCGCCGCGACCCCTGGGTCGCGGCAGTACATAAGAAAGAAATGAAAGCAATTTCGAACCTTCAACGGAGGCTAAGAATGAGAATGAAAATTTTTCGGTTAACAGTAATTTCTGCGGTGCTCGGCCTGATGATCGGGGGCATGCCTTTAATGGGCGCTGGTCCATCCCGCGCGCTGGCTCAAGAGGCCCACACGCACACGATCCCGTCACAAGAGCGCGATCAGACGTCGGAACAGAAGAATGAGGCGAGCGCCTTGATCAAAGTCGTCCGGGAATCGACCGATCGCTTCCAGAACGCGTCAGCGGCTCAGGCGGCAGGATATTACCTGCAATTCGGCTGCGTCAGCGGACCCGATTCGGGGGCAATGGGCATGCACTTCGTGAACATGGCCCTGGTGACTGACGGCATCCTGGACGCGACGCGACCCGAGATCGTGATCTACGAACCGCTGCCGAACGGACGCCTGCGCCTGATCGGCGCCGACTATCTGGTGCTGGCGGACGCCTGGAATGCAACGCACCCGGCTCCGCCCCAGCTAATGGGACAGCTCTTTCATCTCTTCGAGAGCCCCAACCGCTTCGGACTTCCGGCGTTCTATTCACTGCATGTCTGGGCCTGGAAGGACAATCCAACCGGCGCGTTCGTGAACTGGCACTCCAACGTGTCGTGCAACGCATTCAGTGGACAAACTCCGTAGGCGAGGCTGATCGGCCCGCGCTCTTCCCTTCAAACTGAGTCGAGCGTTTGGCTCTTACTGTAGCGGCGCTCTATGAGTGCCGGTTTTTCATGGAATCAACGAAATACCGGCGGTCATAGACCGCCGCTACAGTAGACGGAACCGCTTTTCACCAAGATCCTCTTTACAACAAGTCGCATTCCGTTTTTGACACAGAGCAACCGCCCGCTGCAGAGGTGTCGTTCGTAATCTTTTCCCCATGACGTGAACTCAAAACTGGAAGCGCATACCGGCTTCAATCTGGCGCGGATCCTCAGCGCTGGTGAATTTACCGAAATTCGGCGACGTCATCACCCCTGACTGCGGGCGATAGTTCGTGCGATTGAACGCGTTCGTCATGTTTGCAAACACGTTCAGGTTCGTGCGCGTGTTGCCGTTGCCTCTTCCATTACTGTTCGAGCCACTGAAGAAAAACGCCTTCGAGATATTGAAGTCGAAATTGACAGTTTTCGGACCCTTGCCGCTGTTTCGTGGGACCCCCGGAGGCCGGTCGTTGATCGTGCCGTCCCTGTTGTCATCCTTGCCGGTGGTGATGTTGTACCAGTTGGGGCCAGTCACCGACGTCGTACCCGTCAAAAAGACTCCCATAGGCAACCGGGCATTCACGGTGCCGGTGACATTGTGTGTAGGGTAACCTGTTCCGTGGGAACCTACAAAATCCGCCCGCAGGTCGTAATTGTCGGTGGGAAGGGCATTCCCGCCGGGGTTGGTTTCGGGAAGAGCTCTCTGCACCAGGTAACTGGCCGATACGTTGAAAATACTGAATCTTTGCCGGTAATTCAGCCGGAGGGTGTGCCTGAGGCTGTTTGAGGTGGACTCCACATTGATCAAATCGCCCCGGTCCGGATCCGGCCGGACGCACGTCTCAGCGCTTTGAGCCGGGACGCAGGAACGCGGAAAGTGTGCTGTGACATCGAAGGGAGCGTTCAGGTTTCTGAGCCGTAAACGGTGATACTCGCGCTGGTAGTCATAGGAGACGCTGAGGAACAAGTTTGTCAGGAACGTCCGTTCGAATTGGACCATGGCAACATTAACGTAGGGCGACCTGACATGCGGATTCAACACTCGTATCGATGGAAACGTGTTTCGAATTCTTCCCGCCTGAAACGGATCTGGATAAGAAGGGTTGTCGATGACGATTTCAAACTGGCGCGTGCCGTCGAGACGGCGCTGGTCCTCCACGACTGTTAACGGCATACCCAGATAGAAAATTCCCCCGCCTCCTCGAATGACGGTACCCCGGCCCAGGGCGTAAGCAAATCCCAGTCGCGGAGCAAAGTTGTTATGGTCCCGCATGTTGCTTTGAACGTCGTAGCGGGCGCCAAGCATAAGCGTTAAGCGCGGCGTGAGTTTCCAATCATTCTGGTCGAAAAACGAAAGCTGCAACTGATCCGTTCCCAATAAAGGATTACCGCGCGTCACCCGATACATGAGAGGCCTGCCCGCACGATAGGAATCCAGGCTGGAAAATGTGAATGTTCCTCCGAAATTAGTTTCGGAAAATGATCGGTTGGTCACATATTGACCGTTACTGCCCGCCCTCATCGTCACCTTCTCGCCGAGCCGCGTATACATGCTGCTGAAATCGTAATTGCGTTCGCTTTTTTCCGATCTGTTCTGGGCGCCACCGGAGCTGAACGCGTCGAGTACATTGATTCGGAGCGCGTTACTGAATGGTTCGGTTTCGTCGTGGCTCGTAATGATGTTGAGGCGGCTTTCAAAAAGGCTCCGCGCAGAAAGATTTGAGAACTGCACAAATTCCACATTCCAACTCGTGCCCCTGGAAGTCGACGCGAGTTCGGGCAGGGCAAACCCGCCCACACCTTGATTTTTGCTGGAGCTTGTCGTGTATCCCAGGTTCAATGACAGCGAATGCGCATCGCCAACCTGATATGTATTCCTTGTTGTGAACGAACGCTTCACCGTCGGACGAGTGATTCCGAGGGCGAACAAACCTTCGGGCAGCGTTGCATGGATTGTATCGACGTTCTGGGCCTCATTCTGACTGGCAGCAAGGCTCGTGGTTATCCTGCGAGGAATGATGGGACCACTGATATCGAAGTTGGCCTGGCGCTCCTGGTAAGGCGGTTTGTTGCTGGCGAAAGGATTTCTTGCGTTAAGAGATTCGTCTTTAACCAGCAGTTGTCCATTTCCATGAAACGCGCCCGCGCCTCCGCGGTCGACGACCTGGGGTGCAGGCTTCCCCTTCCCGTTCTGGCCAAACCGATAGGGACCATCTTCCGCCGTGAAAGCGTTGTTGTTGATCCGAACATATTGGGTCTGAGCCTGTTGGCTCTGGCTGGCGGTCGCGCGATCATCCTCCGTGCGCGACCTCTGTTGCCGCCCGGCGGTTTCGTAATATACGTTCCATGCGGAGAGCTGTTCAGGCCGTAAATAATCCTGAAGCCGCTTGAGAAATTCCTCCCGCAACCATTCAATTGCAGAGCGCAGACGATCCGCCTCCTGCCCCTGCGTTGGACCCGCTCGAAAGTTCATCAGGTCCCCGAACAGGTCTTCCGAAGCCTGCCGCCGGTCCTCCATCATGAGAACGATGGCTCTTTCCTGTTCTTCGGTGAACGGAAGGCGCGCATCCGCGAGGACGCGTTTAACGTCATCCTTCAACTCGGCGAGCGGATTTGCAGCCCCTGCTATCAGGCCTTGTGGCGGGGAAGGCGGTTGCTGGGCAATCAGCGGACCGGCGAGTGTGAGCATAAGCAGGACCAGGGATTTCATTGGAGCGCCTCGAACCAGGATTACGCGGATTCTACACGAACTTCAGCCTCTGATGGACCTCCATCTCACGACGGAACCGACAAGCGCTCGATCAACCGCTGTCAGTAGAGATCAAACCGTCTCGCTTCGACTACAAGCGCCTGCCGATCATTAATCTTCATCGCCGCTCCAGGCTGTTGCGGCGCCGTTCTAACATTGGACCGCCTCCGTTCAACCTTCGACGGCCTTCGTTCAACGATCTCGCGTTTCGATCGGATATTCGTGAGCGGAGGTTCACGTCTGGCGAGCGCCCGTCAAAGTGCCGGCAGCCTCCGGCAAATCTTCTCGCCCGTCTCTCCATCGGTCTCGCGCGGCCGGCCAAGCTTCGTCCGGCTCCGGCAAAGTATCTCGGGCGTCTCACGGACGGTCGAGCTTCGTTACTAGAGTGCCGCCTTTGGTCATCCGTTGATCGACGGCCATTACTGGACTATCGCCGTTCGTCATTCGTTGGAGGAGCTTCGATGAAAAACAGTCGCCCTTCATCATTTGTGCGGCAACGTTGGTTATTCGAGTGTCGACGTTCAATGTTTAAGGTTCGCTCGAGATAAAAAAAGAGCCGTGAAGCAAGGTTGTTCAATGCTTGATGGCTCTTGAACGGCAACGCTTCGTGCGCTGGTGGTGAAGGACGGTGCGGGTGGAGTGGACGACGGAGGTTCAGCGATCGCGGCTGTCCGGCGTCTTGCGGCCCGCTTGCCGAAGTCCCCGCCGCCAACTTGCAGGACAGTATCGTCGATCCGCTTTTTGCAATGGATCGACCGCCAGTTGAATTAGCGCGAGCCCGCCGCGGGCAGACCAACACTAAAGTGGCGGATGCCTGAGGTGGTGGTCGGAGGCCGTCTGGAACGCATGGGCGAGCAGGAGGATCTCCGAGTCACCGAAGAGCTTGCCCGTGAAGTGCAGCGCGGTGGGTGAGCCGCGGTAGAATCCGCTAGGCATGCTGACGACCGGGTGACCGGTGCGGTTGGTGAGCGCTTGCTGGCTTCCAATGAAGAGGTCGAGATCGGCCATGGCCTTGTCCATCTCCTCCATCACGCGCGTACGGAAGCGGTTCGCTTGTATGAACGCCACGGCGGGAGTGAAGTAGGCGCTGCGGATTTCGGTGGGCCTGACGCTCATCTCGGGTCCTTCTTCGACCTGGGTGAGCAGCCCGCTGCGCGTGACGTCATCGAAGAACGCCGCGGTTTCGGCATAGCGGATGAAGTCGATCGCGGGGATGGGGACGTCCGGCAGATCGAACGGGACCACGTTCACGCCCAGCGAGCGAATGACGCGCAGCGCCTCCTGATTGTTTGTCCGTGTGGCCCGTTCCAGCCCAGCGGCGTCCGGATTGTCAGGAATATCAGCGATCACGCCTTCGAACGCCGCCCTGAGGTACCCCACACGCAGACGGGTCACGTCGGCCGTTGCGTCCCAGTTGAACGGCACGTCGACGATGATGGCGTTGTCCTTCCCGTCCGGTCCGTAAATGGCGTCGAACACGATGGCGCAATCCTCGGCGGAGCGGCACATGGGTCCAACGGTATCCTGCGTCCAGGCCAGCACCATTGCGCCGTGACGGCTCACCCGTCCGAACGTCGGCCGTAGGCCGGTGATCCCGTTTCGCGTCGAGGGGCCGATGATGGACCCGCCGGTGTCCGTCCCGATTGAAAAGCCGACCAGTCCGGCAGCGGTGGCGGAGCCCGGTCCCGCAGACGACCCCGACGCGTCCTGCTCGGTATTCCACGGATTGCGGGTCAGACCTCCGAACCAGCGGGCGGTTACGGCCAACGCGCCTGTCGAGAGCTTCGCGACCAGGATCGCTCCCGCGTCGGTGAGCCTGCTGTACACGCTGGAGTCCAGGTCGATAACCCGGTCCCGGTAGGGCGTCATCCCCCACGTCGTCTTCGTTCCTCGCACCGCGAACAGGTCTTTGAGTCCCCACGGGATGCCATGCAGGGGGCCGCGGTACGTGCCTGCGGCGATTTCTTCGTCCGCTCGCCGAGCCTGACGCAGAGCCAGATCCTCGGTGAGACTGACCACGCACAGAAGCCTGGGGTCATATCGCTTCAGCCGCGACAGGTACAGTTGGGTGAGTTCGGTAGGCCTGATTTGACGGCTCTCGACGAGCTTGGCCAGGTGCGTGACGGGAAGGAACGCCAGCTCCTCGTCGGTCGCTGGCATTGAGACTTCCAGCGCCTTCCTTCTCAGAGGCCTCCGCTCGCTCGGAAGGGTCTTCCCCGGGAGGACCGGATTGAACACGATCGCCGGCTGAGTGCTCCCGAGGTCGGCGGCTCGCAGCGCATCGAAGCCCCGCAGAGGACCGTCCGGGCCATTCAGCCGCGCGAGGATTCTCTCCTGCTGGTCGCGCGTGAAGGACACGCCAGCGATCCTCTGGGCCGCTTCGAGCATCTCGAGCGTAATGCGGGGGGCGTCCTGCGCTACGGCCATCAGCGCACCGGGCATCAGGGCGAGGCCCCCGGCTGAGAAGCACTCGAGAAAGCGACGGCGGTTCAGGGCGAGTTGGTCCTCATTCATGTTTCTCCCCTTTCCAGGCGATGATACTCCCAGGATCACGCTATAGCTGTATCTGCCGTTCGTCCGAAATCGAACAGCACTCCGGTCAAGTCCTCCGAGACCTTCCACAGCCTGGCCGCGATCGCCTGGTCTCTCGAGAGTTTATTCGAGGTAACTTGAACGGGGTACCCGCGCATCTCCATAAACCCGCCCGGGCCGTAATACTCGCCGCCTTTTGCGTTTTTGTCATAGGCTGCTCGCAACGTCGGTAAGGCCCCCATCGATACGTCCTGAGCGAAAAAGCCGTTCAGAAATTCCGCCAGGCCAGCATGACGTTGAAGCTCGGTGGCGGTCCAACCCGGATGCGCTGCAGTCACGATCACCCCTGAACCGCTGTCGTTAAACCGGCGATTCAACTCGCAGGTGAAGTAAAGATTAGCGATCTTGCTGTCACCGTACGCTCTCCAACCCTTGTATTGCCGCTTCTCCCAGGTCAGATCGTCGAAATCCAGCTTGCCGAACTTATGTGCGCCGCTCGCGACGTTGACGACACGCGAACCTTTCGTTCCCTGGAGCAGGTTCATTAGCCTTGCCGTTAAAGCGAAGTGTCCCAGATGATTTGTCCCGAACTGCAGTTCAAAGCCGTCTGCAGTTTTCGAGCGGGGCGGTATCATGACACCGGCGTTGTTTATCAGCCGATCGAGCCTCGAGTATCTGCTCTTGAATTCTTCCGCGAAACTCTTGACCGACGCGAGATCGGCCAAATCGAGTCTCATCACCCTTACGTTCGCTTTCGGGTACTGGCTTCTAATCTTCCGCGCGGCCGCATGTCCTTTATCCAAATTCCGCACAGCGATGATAACTTCGGCGTTTTTGTTCGCCAGAACCCGAGCAGTTTCGTACCCTATTCCGCTGCTCGAACCCGTTACCGCAACAACTGTCCCCGTCTGATCGGGAATATTCTCTGCATTCCATTCTTCGCCTTTCATTGTGTTCTCCTTATGGTCGCCTGCGAGACGTCCGCCGCCTGGGTGAACAAGTGCGCGATCGAGCGCGCATGGAGGCGATCCTCGCCGGCATGGTGGAAGGCGTCGTCGTGGTCGACGCGCAGGGACGCCTGCAACTCGTGAACGACGCGGCGCGCCTGATGCTGAAGCTCAGCGACGCGGCGATCGGCCACCAGTATGCGGAGACGATCCGCATCCCCGCGATCGCAGAGCTCGTGGCTGAGGTCCTGCTCGGCCACAGGCCGGACGCGCTGCAGCTCTCGCCGCCTCGCGAACCGACGCGGGCAATCATGGCTCGCGCCGCGCCAGCT
>Ga0137409_10005134_pt1 | contig 12004 bp, 8 predicted proteins | sample CZODoug1_16funga_FD_122059 | JGI IMG/M metagenome (GOLD analysis project Ga0137409, IMG submission 122059) | Vadose zone soil fungal communities from Angelo Coast Range Reserve, California, USA - CZODoug1_16fungal (Hybrid Assembly) | ecosystem: Environmental > Terrestrial > Soil > Vadose zone... | reverse complement strand
TGATACGCACGCACCCACTCTAGACGCCAAAACAGACAATAATCGCCCTTACATTCGACCCTATCATTTCGCCTTACCCACCGATCTCTCGCGATATCGATATCGACGCGCCCCGATCTATCTCCGATCATTTCACGCGACCGATCTCACTAATACGAAGCGATCTAACGTTCCGCGTCAATTCCGGACCTCTCATACTCTACTACGCCTTCCTAATATCATTCCGATGATCCGAAGCGACCGGCATATCGATAACCTAGAGATATCGGCGACATCGAAACATCGTACACATCGGAGTATCTTCGGCCTCGGCTCAAGCGACGGCTTCGGACCTATTACTGATCCGGATATCACCGATTCGCGTTTCAATATATGGTATTAGTGGTTCTTTTCGACTTTGCGATGTTTTGTTTTATATTTAGTTTATGTTCGAGTTTCACATAGTTGAGTCGGACTTATCCTTATTCCTTACACAGTATATATTCTGTATTTCCCTTAGAATCAATAAGAACGCTTTTCCCCACTCCTTAGATCTCAGAAAACATCGCACTCGTTTAATCTCGTCGCGAACTTAGTATTCGACATCGCTCTCGCTTCGTTTTATCTCGACTTCGTCCGTATAACATCGCACGCTACGTAGACCTCGCGATATCGACATCGCACTATCGTTAACTCATTTATATCTCATCCTACACTCTTGGAAGGGTTACTCGCTACCTCGCACTATTAGATCGCAGTGTTGGTGGTGTTTGTGTTGGTTTTTGTCCTCATAGACATTGCTTGCATATCATATTTGGAGCCCACCGCGAGGGATTGAGTTTCAAAATTCCTTCACCGACTTCATCGCAGTCTTCATTATCCTCTCTCGACTTTCCTAGAAACACAGCAGCTAGGAACCTCCGACAAGAATTTCGTACCGCTTTCGCCGAAGCCGAAGTCGATCTTGCCGATTTCGAAATCTTTACGGAAGCCGACATCGTTCCAGTAACCGAATCGCGTCACTACAACCTCACACCTCGTACCTCTCCGCTATCCTCCGTAACATCGACCTCGTCTGCCACCGAATCGACCCTAACTCTACAATCTACGCCATCGCCTACAGAAGAATCGACAATGAGCGTACCCACCATCCCGATGCCTGCGCGCGGAGATCGCTCCGCTCCTCGCTTCGATCCGCATCAGCCTCGCGAGCTTAAACGCTACTTCGCCGACCTTGACTTCGCCTTTGTTCGCGCTGGTATTACCGACGCGACCGAGAAGAAAAAGCACGCATGTCGATTTGTCGACGTCGACACTGCCGACCTCTGGGAGTCTATCTCCGAGTACTCCGACGCCCAAAAGAGCTATGCAGAATTCGTTCTGGTTGTGTACAGTCTCTATCCGGGTGCAGAGGAAGAACGCAAGTGGTCAGTCGCAGACATGGACAAATTAGTCGGAGAAAGATCGCGCCTAGGCGTTCTCTCTCTAGGAGATCTCGGCGACTACTATCGCCAATTTTATACTATCACTACCTTTCTTATAAGCAAGCAACGCCTATCTGCCGCCGAACAGAGCCGAGCTTTTGTTCGCGGGTTTCAACCCGATCTCTGGTCGCGCATATCGCAGAGGCTACAGCTTAAGCTTCCAGACCACTTTCCTGACGATCCTTACGACCTCGAGCGAATCCACGAGGCCGCGCAATTCGTTCTGCACGGTACTCCATCCACTCTCTTAGTAACATCGCCTTCACCCATTCCCCCAGCCGGATCGACGTCGTCTACATCGACATCGACCTCGAACAATGTCAAGGTCGAAGACATCGCTACCATCATCGAGCGCATCACCGAGTCCTTCGTGAAAGCTTTATCCGCCCAGAACAACGTGGCTCGTAACAGCGCTCCGACAGATCGTCCGTCTCGTCCCCCTAATTCCAATCCAAACCCTGGTTGTAACTACTGCGGGTCGCTCGAACATTTCATTCGCGATTGTCAGGTCGTTCTCGAGGACATTAAGCAAGGGAAATGTCAGCGCAACGTCGAGGGCAGAGTCACTTTACCTTCTGGCGCTTTCGTACCTCGCGATATCCCAGGTCGCTACTTCAAAGATCGCATCGAGGAATGGCATCGTCGCAACCCTGGACAGCAAGCTGCATCGCAGATGTTGTATCATGTGTTGTCTAACGGTATCTCGGAGATTGCTTCGACCTCGCAGGCTAAGGTCGACATCGTTCCCACATCGATCGCGACACGGATTTCCCATCCCGATCTATTTACCTCTCAGATCGAACCCGACACTCAGCTCTCGACCAATGATCGCATCGCCAGTCTCGAACGCGAACTCTTTCAACTTCGAGGACGGAAGTTCGAACCTGTCGTTAGGACTCGATCTCAGCGCGCTGCAGACAGAGGCAAGCATAGGGAGCGATCTCGTTCTCCAGTCGATCGCGAACCTTCTGTCGAGATCGAGGAAGAACCGGCTCGACCTCCCAAAAAGCGAGCTTTACAGCCAGAAGTCGTAATCCCTGTCGCCGCCCCCAGTAAACCCAAGCCAACTCCAGAGCGACCTGCGACCCCTCCTCGGTCAGAACCACCTATTCATCCTTACGCAGAAGCACGCGATGCGACCTATGCAGTCCCCCAACATCGTAACTTTGGAGCGCTTCCTAAGCCAGCCCCTCCGAAGAAACCAGAACCAGCTTATCGCACACTTCCGCCCATTTACGATGGACAGATCGCTGTCGATGTCTATGATCGAGCTATGGCCACTTCGGTTATGCTTACACAGCGCGAGTTGTTGTCGCTGTCTCCCGAAGTTCGGTCTCAAGTTCGCGAAGCTACTTCGGCTAAGCGAACTACGACTAAGGAAGGCAACGCTAAGGAGATCCATACCTATGCAGAGGACGATAATCTTGCGGCTGCTATCGACGACATCGAGCCTGGAGAACCTCAGTATCGTCTTCCGACTTCGACATTCATAAACTCCATTTATCAGTCTAAGACTCCGCCGCCTGGATCGCTCATAATCCCAGACCCCTACGAGACGTATCTCAAGACGCTTCCCATCGGCGCTATTCCGGATCGACTCATCGTCGCTAAAGAATCCTCAGCACTTCGATCTATATTCCCTCTCGTCGATCATCAGCGACATGTCGAAGCTATCCTCGATCCTGGTTCTCAGATTATCGCTATGGCCGAAGAAGTCTGTTTCGATTTGGGTTTGATCTACGATCCTTCGGTCGTCCTAAACATGCAGTCAGCTAATGGCGAAGTCGATCAGTCTCTCGGTCTCTCGCGAAACGTCCCTGTTCAGATCGGCGAAATTACCCTCTACGTTCAGATTCACGTTATTCGCAGTCCCGCCTACGACATACTCCTAGGTCGACCATTCGACATCCTCACAGAGAGTGTCGTCCGTAACTTCGCCAACGAAGAACAAACGGTCACGATCTTCGATCCCAACTCAGGTCGACGCGCCACAGTTCCGACATCGGCTCGAGGCCGACCTCGACGTCCTGTGCAGAAACAAGCTTTTATAACATCGATGAATTGATCAGCGATCAAGGAGATGTCGCGGTCATCATCGAGGAGGACCCAGATAAACTCGGACACTTCTTTATTAGCGCTTACATGGACTTTGACTCAGATACCCCTTCGACCCAAGACATCTCTTATAGTTACCTTTCAGCCTGCGATCTTTCAGCTACAAACACGGACATTGGTTCTGCGATGTATATATCTTACGATTCGGATTCCCAATGTTCTATTCAGATACCTAGTACTACTTCTACGTTACATATCTCTACATCTCGCGACCCTTACTTAGTACCTATTGATACGTCGATCTCGTCTCGGACTCTCCTAATACCCGTCGATACCACTGATACCCAAGATCTACAGGTCTCGACTTTCGGAAATCGAAAGTACAAGCCGGTAGCTCGCAAAGTTCGCCCAGTCATCGCCGACCTTCCTGACAAGTTTCGAATCGTTCGAAATATCGTTGGCGATCCTCTGGCTGATATGCCATCACTCTCCCCTAATCCCCCTCCGTTCGTACCCACCGGTCGATATACCCTAGAACGTCGCGATCTTATCGATAGAGTCCATCCTGGCGATTTCCTTTGGCCTCAAGAGCGCGAGCTCATGCATCACTTCATGTGTGTGCAGAACCAAGGATTCGCATGGAACGATTCGCAGCGAGGTCGATTCCGCGAAGACTTCTTCCCCCCAGTCCGCATGCCTGTCGTCGAACACAAGCCCTGGGTACTTCGCAACATGCCGATACCTCCAGGCATCTACGAAGAAGTTTGCAAAATTATTCAGACCAAGATCGACGCCGGTGTTTACGAGCGATCTAACTCTTCCTACCGATCTCGCTGGTTTTCCGTCCTAAAGAAAGGAGGAACGAATCTTCGCATCGTCCACAGTCTCGAACCACTCAATGCCGTTACTATTCAACACTCTGGCGTTACACCACACACCGAACAGATCGCGGAACAGTTCGCAGGTCGCGCTTGCGCCGGTATTCTCGATCTCTACGTCGGATACGATGAGCGAGCTCTCGATGAATCATCGCGCGATTATACCACCTTCCAGACCCCCTTTGGCTCTCTTCGACTCGTTACACTCCCTATGGGTTGGACTAACTCAGTTCCGATCTTCCACGACGATGTCACATTTATCCTACAAGCCGAAATACCCCACACCACTATTCCCTACATCGACGATGTTCCGATTCGCGGCCCAGCGACGCGATATGTTCTAGCAGACGGTTCTTACGAGACGCACCCCAATAACTCTGGTATTCGCCGATTTGTCTGGGAATACTTCCAAGGACTTAATCGAGTCGTTCAACGCATGAAATATTGCCATGGCACGTTTTCGGGATACAAAGCGACCCTTTGCGCCGAAGAGATCACTGTCGTAGGACATCGCTGCACAATCAATGGTCGATTGCCGGATACATCTCGTATATCGAAGGTCGCTAATTGGGGACCTTGCGACAATCTCTCCGATGTTCGAGCATTCCTTGGAACCGTCGGCGTAGCTCGCATCTTCATAAAGAACTTCGCACATCGAGCCCATGCCTTAACGATCCTCACTCGCAAAGACTATCCGTTCGTTTTCGGTCCTGAGCAGATCGCTGCGCAAGAAGATCTCAAGCAAGCACTCCTCGACTCTCCCGCACTTCGACCTATCGACTATTCATCACATAGTCCAGTAATTCTCGCAGTAGACACTTCCCACATCGCAGTCGGATATCAGCTTTGCCAGTGCGACCCTGACGATCCCAAGAAGCGATATTTCTCGCGATTTGGTTCCATCACTTTGAACGATAGAGAAAGTCGATTCTCCCAACCGAAGCTCGAACTCTACGGCCTTTATCGAGCCTTTGGCGCCATGCGAATGTACCTTATTGGTGTACGCAACCTGATCGTCGAGGTCGATGCGCGATACATCAAAGGCATGTTGACAAATCCCGATCTACATCCCGGAGCGAGCATAAATCGATGGATCTTAGCAATCTTGACCTTCCACTTCGAACTCGTCCCTGTTCCTGGTACAAACCATGGTCCTGATGGTCTATCTCGACGTGTCGCTCAACCTGGAGACGAACCCAACCCCCCTGACGACATCGATGATTGGATCGACGAGCTATATGGTTTCATGCACATGATCAACACAGACCCGCCACATCGCAACCAACAATCCAGCATCGCGGTCTTTGTCGCAGAAGTCGCCGATATCGCCTTACCTATCGACGAAGGAGCCTCGATCTCGTATGCCGATGTTCCCAGGACTGTCGCAGCCCAGATCGCCGATGATCGACTTGTTCGAGTACGGACTTGGCTCGAAAATCTAGTGCGACCTCCCGATCTGTCGGACTCAGAATACGCGACCTTCGTTCGTTACTGCATGTCGTTCTTCCTCCATTCCAACAAACTCTGGCGAAAGGATGCTCAGGGTCAACATAAACTAGTCGCCACGCCACCGTCTAGATTGACAGTACTTCGAGCCGCTCACGACGATGTCGCACATAAAGGCTTCTATGCGACCAACTCCCTGATAGCGCTTCGATTTTGGTGGCCACACATGCGTAGCGACATCGCCTGGTTCGTCAGGACTTGCCGACTTTGCCAGCTTCGACAAACTCGAAACCTACTTATTCCCCCAATCGTCGCGACCCCTGCCCCGCTCTTCGCGAAGATCTACACCGACACCATGCACTTACCCAAAGCAGGCGGTTTTCGATACCTCGTCCAAGGTCGATGTTCGCTGACGCACTATGTCGAGTTTAGGATGCTTAGGAAGGAGACAGGAACGACTATAGGTGATTGGTTGTTTGAGGATGTGTTGTGTAGATGGGGAGGTTTGACAGAGATAGTATCGGACAACGGACCGCCCTTCGTAAAGGCACTCGAGTACTTGGCGAAGAAATATCGCATCCACCACATTCGCATCTCTGGCTACAACTCGAGAGCTAACGGACTTGTCGAGCGACCTCACTTCGATGTTCGACAGGCTTTATTCAAATCGGTCGATGGCGATCAATCGAAATGGTACAAAGGTGCTTTCTCCGTCTTTTGGGCAGATCGTATCACTATTCGACGTCGCATGGGTTGTTCTCCGTATTTCGCAGTCACTGGAGCTCATCCGATTCTTCCTCTCGACATCGCCGAAGCTACCTACCTTCTTCCGCCACCGACTTCGATTCTCTCGACGACCGACCTTATCGCAATTCGAGCTATTGCCTTACAGAAGCGCAGATCTCATCTCTCAGCACTCCATTCTCGCGTTATGGCTGCCCGACTTCAAGCAGCTGTTCGATTTGAACGCGATCACGCTGCGACTATCCGCGACTTCGACTTCCGTCAAGGCGACCTCGTCCTTGTTCGCAATACGGCGATTGAGAAGGCTCTAAATCGTAAGATGCGACCTCGATACATCGGACCTCTCGTTGTCATATCGCGCAATAAAGGAGGAGCTTACATTATCTGTGAGCTCAATGGTTCTGTCTTTGACCGCCCAGTCGCTGCTTTCCGAGTTGTTCCCTATTTCGCTCGCAGGTCGCTGACCCTGCCCAACCTCGATGACTTCCTCGATATTTCATCAGAACGCCTCATCGATATGGAATCCTCCGATGTTTCCGACCCCGAGTCCGACGATATTGGAATGCCGAGCGATATCGATGTCGACATCGACGACGACCGATCATCTGTGGACTCAGCCGACTCTGATTGATTCCTTGTGCGCCCTTCTCGACTGAGGACAGTCGATCTTTCAGTAGGGAGGAGGGACTGATACCCATTGCCTTACCTGTTAACTATTTTCGCTTTTATCTAATTCTAGAGTTTGTATATATCGCTCACTTACATTCCGATCTCACATACAGACACTCGATATCTATCACGTTCCTTACCGACCTCGATCTTACCTATCTATATTGCGTTTATCTCACGTCGATTTTAATTGCGACATCTCGGACCATTTTAAGTCGCGATCTTCCGCGCAAGACCTTAGGGTTTTATGGCTATGAAGATTTACTGAGCCTTTCCCTTATATACCTTTATTTCTTAAATGGACTCTTTCACTTATATATATGCGCGACATCGCTTTGATATATTTCACAAAAAGTACAAATTATATACGAGGCGACACGAACTGACCATCGCGACTTCAGACGAAACCGTCGACTTCTTCATCCTCGAGCTCATCGCTATCCTCATCGACTTCGAACTCGTCCGCCTCGACATCGTCATCATCGTCGTCGCCCTCGTCCTCCGTATCGCCTTCATCGACTTCGCCTGCAGCCTCGAACTCCGCGATACCCTCGTCGAGCGCAGTTAAACGCGCCGAATTCTGCTGATAGTCGGTGAGAACCATCGACAACTCGTGCGCATTGGCCTCAAGTCGCCAGCGAGCGATATCGCGAGCTTGTCGCATACCCTGAAGCGATCCATGCTGACTTGAAGCAACGATTTGCGAAGCTTCGACGACGTCGCGTTCGGAGATCTCGGGCGCCTGAGCAGTGGCTATTCAAAAGTGGATCAGCGACGAAACAGAACTATATAAATGGGACATGCCGCGACCTGGGCGTCTCGACGCTTGAGATGTGGACGCCGTCGGAGTCGTCGGCTCCTCGGGCTGCGATGTCGACGCGGTCTTCTTCTTCTTCTCCTTCGAGGTCATGGTCGTCTTCGCGACGTCGGGAGCGAAAGAGCACGATTTGCGATCGTGGAAACATTTGGCGCACTTCTGCTGACCCTTCGTGATGTAGCATCGAAATTTTCGCTGGTAGCCGCCGCATCGGGTGCATGGATGAGGAGCCTATCGAGGTCGTCAGTTACGAGAAATAACATCGCCTACAAAGAACTTACTACGTCCGAGTTGCGAGGAACCACGAACTTCGGCTCTCGAAATTCGGGCTTGGCGACCTTCGACGCTTTCGGCGTCGCGACCTGCGAACTCTTCGGCGTCGCGACCTGCGAACTCTTCGGAGCCTCGACCTGCATCGACCTCGTACTCTTACCACCTAGACCACGACCTCGCCCTCGACTAACACTCCTAGTACGCGTCCCCATCCCCATACTTGCCTCGCTATTCCACTCGACATCGCCACCTCCCAAACTCGAAGTCGACGTCTTCCTCGCCGCGGTCCTACTCGATGTCGGGCTAAGTCGCTGCGCAGCGGCCTCACGAGACGCACGTTCTGCTTCCCGCTGAAAGGCGCGACGTTCAAGTTCGCGACGGCGATCTTGTTCGGCGCGATACTGGCGCTCTTCCTCCTCGATACGACGTTCCTCCTCGACCCGACGTCTTTCTAGCACCATGGCCGCGATGTTCGGCATAAGGACGTGCGCGAAGCTGAGCCAGCCCTCCTCGTTACACGACTCGACCAGTTCGACACTTACCCGGACCATTTCTTCGACCTCGAGATCGCGATGGGTAGCGATGCGACCATAGGCTGTCTGCAGAACAATTAGCGAGCGATATATTCCGACATTGTCAGACAAACTCACATAGGCGCGCATAAAGGATCGCGCGTAAACGCGAACGGCATTGACATCGCTATTATCGAGAGGGCGATCGGCGAAGGTCTCCTGCAAGTCGACCTTGAGGGCGCTGACGGCGAGCTCGTGCTGTCCGGACGAGAGCTGCATAGACGAAGAAGCCATTGCGATATTAAGATAAGAAAAGTTGATAGGAATGATGTGGAGGAGGTAACAAGCGATGTTGTTGGAGATCGCTGGCTGTTTTCGACGTCTATTTATACCCTGGCGCTGCGTCCGATCTCGGGTTTCCTATTGTCGCATCGCTATCAGCGATATGACTCATATTCCCATCGATCGCTAGGCTCGTCGCTTACTCGGTTCCGACGCGATCTCTTACGTCTTATCGGTACGATCTAACCACGGAGCGCATTGACTGAGGACAGTCAAGATTTCAGTAGGGAGGAGATGATACGCACGCACCCACTCTAGACGCCAAAACAGACAATAATCGCCCTTACATTCGACCCTATCATTTCGCCTTACCCACCGATCTCTCGCGATATCGATATCGACGCGCCCCGATCTATCTCCGATCATTTCACGCGACCGATCTCACTAATACGAAGCGATCTAACGTTCCGCGTCAATTCCGGACCTCTCATACTCTACTACGCCTTCCTAATATCATTCCGATGATCCGAAGCGACCGGCATATCGATAACCTAGAGATATCGGCGACATCGAAACATCGTACACATCGGAGTATCTTCGGCCTCGGCTCAAGCGACGGCTTCGGACCTATTACTGATCCGGATATCACCGATTCGCGTTTCAATATATGGTATTAGTGGTTCTTTTCGACTTTGCGATGTTTTGTTTTATATTTAGTTTATGTTCGAGTTTCACATAGTTGAGTCGGACTTATCCTTATTCCTTACACAGTATATATTCTGTATTTCCCTTAGAATCAATAAGAACGCTTTTCCCCACTCCTTAGATCTCAGAAAACATCGCACTCGTTTAATCTCGTCGCGAACTTAGTATTCGACATCGCTCTCGCTTCGTTTTATCTCGACTTCGTCCGTATAACATCGCACGCTACGTAGACCTCGCGATATCGACATCGCACTATCGTTAACTCATTTATATCTCATCCTACACTCTTGGAAGGGTTACTCGCTACCTCGCACTATTAGATCGCAGTGTTGGTGGTGTTTGTGTTGGTTTTGGTCATCATAGACATCGCAGGCATATCAACGTACGCGGTTTGTATGTGATTTGTGAACGCTACAATTTCAATCCGTTACTGGTTAGCACCTACCGATAACGAAATATGGTCAATGTTGCAGGTCTGAGATGAATCCCAGAATTTCAGCGTGATGTGAGATATTCCATATTACCTTTTTTGGATACTGATAGTTAATGTCAGTGTCTGTGAGCATGAAACAACCTGACACGACTCACGCTGAGTGCTATAGTACTACGTAATTAGGTCGCTTTCCGCACACCAACTTATATTGAAGTTTTACGGGGTTATTCCAGCCAGTTACTCTTTTGGGATGTAAGCCCGGGCTCAAGCCCGACCAAGCCCAAGCCAGGCCCGGCCCTCAGCTCAGGGTCGGGCTTGAGTTTCAGCAAGCCCGAGCCCTCTGAAGCCCAGCCCAAGCCCGAGGCTTAAGCCCAAGCCGGGCCCGGCACATCACTAATCCAGCCCTCAGAGCACCAAATTGAAAGCATAATAACACAAAACATAGCAATACTAAGGTACACGGACCCTCAAAATCGAAATTTGAGCCGAAAAAACCTGACCTCCAAAATTTTTGTTAAGCATCCAGACCAACCACCCCATCACCCTTGTGTGTGACATATTGATCCCGAGCACCTCTTGGTTAGACAAAAAAGTGACGCGACTTTGGTTGCACGTGATCCGGTGGAAGATTCCTATAAAGCAGACGTCACACGGAGGCACGGAGGTTCAACGTTCAACGTTAACGTTCAACCGTTCTCTGCCTCAGGGAGACTGAGTGGCGCCGACTTATTGAGGATACTTATGGAGCGTTTGGGTTCAAGGTGACACATTCACGATGTTTATTCTGCACACAGAATTCGTTTCGATTCACATCGGCGCCAGTGTCATCGCAAATAATTCATTCTCTCGGCCACTATCACAAATATCTCAAGTCCGCTCATAAACCTCGTCCCGCCGATAATCAACTTATTTCCCATTAAACTTCCCCCCAGAGCATTGTATGTCAACATGGTGCCCGCCTCACAAGAAATGTGTCGTGGCTCACCTATTTTTTAACCTGATCCCCCTCGATATGGCAACCTTCGGGGGTGAATTCACATGGCGGAAACGCGGTGACTGTGCGTGCGAACACGATCGCGACCAAGACAGCAACAGATGTGGTGAATTTCATGGTTAGTGGAATAGTGTGGGTTGAGTATTGAAAGTTGTGTATGATGGTTAAAATTTTGGCGATGCTGTTCTTATATGCCCACTATACGACAGGTCACAGCCCCACTGCTGGTGTTCGAGATTCGAGAAGACTCAGGCGAGCACCGTTTCAGTCGGTGCTATGAGTCTGACTCACCTGAAATGCAGGACGAATTGTTTTGAATCGATGTGTTTTGAATCTCGTACGTGTTACAAAGAAAACCGGCATCGAAGTCGCTTATGTCGCACATAACGGCGATGAGTTTGAGCCGTTTAGTGGGTGACTTCCCGTAAGGATTTACGGACGATTGTCCGTTTCTAAATCTGACCCAGATCGTGTGAATTGATTTACGGTCAAAAATTTACGGACAGTCCGTAAACCATAAGACATAAGGCTGATAATTAGGCGAAATAAGACCAGTCTAAGGGAGTGTCGGGCAAGAATAAATAAGGAATGGATGGGCGGACTCTCGGAGCAAACTTATGTGTATGAAAGGAGTGGCTGGCTTTAGGAGTGTGGCCGAAATTGAATTATTGCATTTGTAATAAGCTTTTGAGTTAGGTATGCTGATTTTGAACGAGGGAGAGGAGAAATTCAA
>Ga0137409_10006619_pt1 | contig 12008 bp, 9 predicted proteins | sample CZODoug1_16funga_FD_122059 | JGI IMG/M metagenome (GOLD analysis project Ga0137409, IMG submission 122059) | Vadose zone soil fungal communities from Angelo Coast Range Reserve, California, USA - CZODoug1_16fungal (Hybrid Assembly) | ecosystem: Environmental > Terrestrial > Soil > Vadose zone... | reverse complement strand
CTGGTGCGCGATGTGCCCAGCCGGACCGCCACCGTCCCGGATAGCGCTGGCAAGACGACATCTACCTGGATGGCGCCGTTAAGCAAGGAAGATGTTCCGCCGTCGCACCCCGACCTTGTAAGCGCGAAAGAAAAAGCCCATGCCGCGCACGCAGCCCATGAGCGCGAGAGCGAGCAGGAAGATTATCTGTGGGGAGTATGATTGCAGCGGCAAGAACCATGTGGGGACAGCCGCGCTCTGCTGTCCAGCGGAACGCAGCTGCGCGGTGTTAGTAGCTGAAAAGATTCAAGATTGAGGACCGGGATCCATGACAAAGACGGGAGCACAAATTCTGTGGGAATGCCTGGAGCGCGAAGGCGTAAAGCACGTCTTCGGCTATCCGGGCGGCGCAATTCTGCCGGCGTATGACGCCTTGAAACATAGCGATATCCATCACATCCTGGTGCGTCACGAGCAGGGCGCCACTCATATGGCGGATGGCTATGCCCGCGCCAGTGGTGAAGTTGGCGTCGCGGTCGCGACTTCAGGACCGGGTGCGACCAACATGGTCACCGGCATCGCCACCGCGATGCTGGATTCGTCTCCCATTGTTTGCATTACAGGCCAGGTGGGCAGCAAGCTGATCGGCTCGGACGCGTTTCAGGAGACCGACATTACCGGCATCACCCTGCCGATCACCAAGCACAACTACCTCGTCACCCACGCCGATCAACTGGCGCGTGTATTGCGTGAGGCATTTTACGTGGCTCGATCGGGCCGGCCAGGTCCGGTGCTCGTCGATATAACTAAGGACGCGCAACAATCTTCCTGCGAATTCGATTGGGAAGCCGCCCGTCCGCAACTGCCAGGGTATCGTCCTGATCTTTCTCCCGAGGAGTCCGAGTACGCACAGGCTCTGGAATTGATCCACAAATCCAAGCGGCCTCTTATCCTCGCTGGACACGGCATCATCGTCTCCGGCGCCATGGCGGAAGTTCTGACCCTGGCGGAGAAGGCCGGCATTCCCGTGGCTCTGACTTTGCTCGGGCTGGGAGCGTTCCCGGCTTCTCATCCTTTGAACCTGGGGATGATGGGAATGCACGGCGAAGCATGGGTAAACCACGCGATTCAGGAAGCAGACCTGCTGTTGGCGCTTGGCATGCGCTTCGACGATCGGGTTACCGGCAATCTGAAGACTTACGCCCAGGATGCCAAGAAGATCCATATCGAAATTGATCCCGCTGAAATCAACAAGAACGTCAAAGTGGACGTGGCGCTGGTCGGGGACTTGCGTGAAGTTCTCAAAGAGTTGCTGCCTCGCGTCGAGTCGGTTGACCACACCGAATGGCTGGATTCGATTGACAAGCTAAAAGGCGATTCCGCGGTTCGGGACGTTCAAAAACTTCCCGACAACGGACATCTCTACGCCGCGCACGTCATCAACGACCTGTGGCGCGAAACTCGCAACAGCAACACCGTGGTCGTGACCGACGTCGGCCAGCATCAGATGTGGGAAGCGCAGTATTTCAAACACGAAAAACCGCGCTCGCTAATCACGTCGGGCGGACTTGGAACCATGGGATTCGCTCTGCCTGCGGCCATCGGAGCCAAGGTGGCACGACCGGACTCTGAGGTCTGGGTGATCGTCGGCGACGGAGGCTTCCAGATGACCATGTCCGAACTCGCGACCATTCAGCAGGAAAAGCTGAAGATCAACATTGCGATCATCAACAACGGATTTCTGGGCATGGTGCGCCAGTGGCAGGAATTTTTTTACGAGCGCAACTATGAAGCCACGCCGCTGCTGAATCCCAATTTCGTGAAACTGGCGGAGGCTTACGGCATTCGCAGCATGGCGGTAACCGAACGCTCGCAGGTCCTGCCGACGGTGCGGGCGGCGCGCGATCACGATGGCGCCGTGCTGATCGACTTCAAGGTGGAGCAGGAAGATACGGTTTATCCGATGGTCGCAGCCGGCGCGTCTTTGAACGATATGATCCGGCGGCCCAGTCCCATTGTCGAAACCGCCGCGGACGAATAAGGGAAAAATGCTGAACATATTTGTGGTGTACGTCGAAAATAAGCCGGGCGTGCTGACCCGTGTGGCCTCGCTGTTCCGCCGCCGCGCCTTCAACATTGATTCGCTGACCGTCGGGCGCACGGAAAAGCCCGAGGTTTCGCGCATGACCATCACGGTCGACACGAATCCCGACCAGGCCAAGCGCATCGAAGCCAATCTCTACAATCTGGTGAACGTGCTGCTGGTCGAAAACATCACCCACGAGCCGGCGATCGCCCGTGATCTAGCCATGATCAAGGTGGCGGCCACGCACGAGGCTCGTTCGCATGTGCTCGAGCTCGCCAGCGTGTTCCGCGCCCGTGTGGTCGATGTCGCGCCGGAATCACTCACCATCGAAATCACCGGCGGTGAGGACAAGATTGACGGCCTGCTGGAAGTGCTGCGCCCTTACGGCGTGGTGGAGATGGTCCGCACCGGTATCGTCGCCATGCGACGCGGCACGACTTCCGCATCAGCCAATCCGGCCCAGACGAAGACGCCTGAAGTCGCGGCCGATGAAGGCGTGTCGTATTCTGTCTAGCCTGAGCTGGGGTTAGCCGAGCTCGGTGCAACTAGGTTCGCTCCAAATAAGTTCCGTACAAATCAAAGCGCTCTCTTTTATCCATCGAAAGGAAACACAATGGCTAAGATGTATCACGAGAAAGACGCCGATGTTTCACTGATCCGGGCGAAAAAAGTCGCCATCATCGGCTACGGATCCCAAGGTCACGCCCACGCTCTCAGCCTGAAGGACAGCGGGGTTGACGTACGAGTCGGATTGCCGGCCAGCAGCGAATCGCGCGCGAAAGCCAAGGCCAGCGGCCTGACCGTGGGCACTCCGGCCGAAGTATCGGCCTGGGCCGACGTGATCATGGTCCTGGTGCCGGATACGGTCGCGTCCGAGGTATACAAGAAGGAAATCGCGCCCAACCTGACCGCCGGCAAGACCCTGATGTTCGCGCACGGTTTCAACATTCGCTTCGGAACCATCACGCCTCCGACCAATGTCGATGTTTCGATGATCGCTCCCAAGGCTCCCGGACACCGGGTGCGCGAAGTGTTCGTCGAAGGCGGCGGCACACCTGCGCTGCTGGCCATCCACCAGGACGCTACGGGAAAAGCCAAGCCATTGGCGCTCTCCTACGGCAAGGCCATCGGAGCCACTCGCGCCGGCGTAATCGAAACCACATTCGCAGAAGAAACTGAAACCGACCTATTTGGCGAACAGACCGTGCTATGCGGCGGCGTAAGCGCCCTGCTCAAAGCGGGATTCGAGACCTTGGTCGAAGCCGGCTACCAGCCCGAGATCGCCTACTTCGAGTGCCTGCACGAGCTCAAGCTGATCGTGGATCTGATCTATCGCGGCGGCCTCAACTACATGCGCTACTCAGTCAGTGATACGGCTGAATACGGCGACTACACTGCAGGACCGCGTATTGTCACCGAGCAAACCCGCGAGACTATGCGGCAGTTGCTGCGCGAAGTCAAGGACGGCACCTTCGCGAAGAAGTGGATCAAGGAAAACGAGACCGGGCGCGAATGGTTCGAAGCCACCCGCGAGAAAGAACAGCAGCAGCAGATCGAGAAGGTGGGCGAGGAGCTGCGAGCCATGATGACCTTCCTCGATCCGGTGACGATCAAGCAGACCAGCAAGCGCACCAAAATCCCGGCGTAGCACCGCCGTCCCCGGCGGCTGTGGTGGCGGGCGTCCCGCCCGCCACGCCGAGGGTGGGACGCCCTCGGGACTGCCGGCAAGATGCCGGCGCTACTTTTGCAGACCCATGGCGAACATCAGCCTCCCGGAACATTTGCACCATCTGCTCATTCAGTATGTCGTGAAGACCGGCCACGCCCCGGATCTCACAACCCTCACCTCACTGGCCAAGCTCTCCCCGCAAGAGACGGAACAGGCTCTCCAACAGCTCAGTGAAATGCATGGAGTTGTTCTGGTGCCCAATTCGGTGCAGATTTGGAGCTTGCATCCCTTTGCGTTGAACCCGACACAGTTCTGGGTCACTACCGGTCGAGGCGGATGGTGGGCGAACTGCGCCTGGTGCGCGCTTGGAATCGGAGCTGCCCTTCATGAAGATGTCAGGATATTGACCTCAGACGGCGGAGAGGGGCAGTCGCTGCAATTCGATATCACACTTGGCCAGGCGACTCGCGCGGATTTGTTTATGCATTTCCCATATCCGCCGGCCCGATGGTGGGACAATCCCTACTGTCCTTGTGGAAACATCCTGTTCTTTTCCTCCAAAGAGAAAATCGACGCCTGGTGCAAACGCCATGGTCATCCCACCGGTTCCATCCTTGATATCAAGACTGGAGTTGGTCTCGCCGAACGCTGGTTCGGTGACTATGCTTCCACGGACTGGCGACGCAAGACGCCGGATCAGGCTGCCAGGATATTCGACGAGCTCGGCTTGGACCGGTCGTACTGGAATATCCCTGGAAGCTTTCGCTGATCTGTCAAAATTCGCGATTTTAAATCTCCTGATCTTGACAATCCGGCCGTTCCCGCTCAGAATCTCATAGCGAACAAATAGCGAAATAACACCCTCCAGCCAGGGGCGATGTTCATCGAACTCCATTCCCGCTCGGCTTTCAGCTTTCTTGAAGGCGCCTCTCTGCCCGAGGACCTGATTGCCACGTGTGCCCACCTGAACATGCCGGCCATGGCTCTGCTCGACCGCGACGGCGTCTACGGCGCGCCTCGTTTCTACATGGCAGCTCAGAAGGCCGGGATCAAGGCGAATCTGGGGGCGGAAGTTACGGCTGAGCTTTCATCACAGAGTCACAGAGACACAGACAAGAAAATTGGCGATTGCAGATTCCACGCATTTGATAAGCCTTCTGTTTCGAATTTCTCTGTGCCTCTGTGCCTCCGTGGTGAGGTCAGGCTTCCCCTTCTCGTCTCTTCCCGCGCCGGGTACCAGAATCTTTGCCGCCTGATTACGAAGATGAAGTTACGGGCAAATAAAGGCGAAGGCGCTGTCCGCAAAGAAGACTTGCAGGAGCACGCGGCCGGGCTCATCTGCCTTACCGGCGGCGACGACGGTCCCCTGGCCATGGCGCTGGTTCATGGTGGCATGGAAGAAGCACGGCGTTCGGTGGAACAGTTGATCCATATCTTTGGCCAGGGGAACGTCTACGTGGAACTGCAGCGCCATTTTCATCGTCAGCAGGAGGCGCGTAACCGCGCCGCCATTGAAATTGCCCGCTCGCTACATCTTCCACTGCTGGCCAGCAATGGCGTCTGCTATGCGACCGCGCGCGAGCGTGAACTTTGCGACGTGTTTACCGCGATTCGCAACCATGCCACGCTGGCCACTGCCGGACGTCTGCTGGCGCTCAACTCCGAGCGTCATGTGAAATCGCCGCAGCAGATGCAGCAGCTTTTCACTGACCTGCCAGAAGCCCTGGCCAATACGCTGGAACTTTCATCCCGGCTCGAATTCACGCTTGAAGCTTTGGGATATGAATTTCCCAAATATCCCGTGCCGGAAGGCGACACCATGATGTCTTTCCTGCGAGAGCGCACCCGGGAAGGTTTTCAGCAACGCTACGGGCAGTCGGAGGCCGGCCTCAAAAGCCGTGCCCAGAGCCAGATTGAACGTGAGCTGGCGCTGATCGAAAAACTCAAGCTGGAAGGCTATTTTCTTATTGTGTGGGACCTGGTTCATTTCTGTCGCGAACAAAACATTCTGGTGCAGGGACGCGGCTCCGCAGCCAACAGCGCCGTCTGTTATGCGCTGGGGATCACAGCTGTCGATCCCATCGGCATGGAATTGCTTTTCGAACGCTTCCTGTCTGAAGAACGCGGCGAGTGGCCTGACATTGATCTCGATCTCCCCAGCGGCGACCAGCGCGAGCGCGTCATTCAATATCTGTACAAACGCTATGGCGAACGCGGCGCCGCCATGACCGCCAACGTCATTACTTATCGCAGCCGCATGGCGGGACGGGAAATGGGCAAAGCCCTGGGCTTCGATCCGGAGACTCTGGACAAAGTTTCTACCGCCGTTTCAACCTGGGAATATCGCGATGCTCATGATGCGCTCGACCGTCGCTTCCACGACGCAGGGCTGGATCTGCGCCATCCTCGCCTGCGCAAATATTTCGAGCTGTGCGAAGCAGTGCAGGATCTGCCGCGCCATCTAGGCCAGCACTCCGGCGGAATGGTGATTTGCCAAGGACAACTCGATACCGTGGTTCCGCTCGAACCCGCGTCCATGCCGGGCCGCGTGGTGGTGCAGTGGGACAAGGAAGATTGCGCCGACCTCGGCATCATCAAAGTGGACCTGCTCGGCCTGGGCATGATGGCCGTACTGGAAGATTCCATTATGCTCATCCGCGACCACTATGGCGAAGAAGTAGACCTCGCTCACCTGCCGGGGGACGATCCAACGGTCTACTCCACCCTGCAAAAAGCAGACACCATCGGAATGTTTCAGGTTGAGAGCCGGGCCCAGATGTCGTGCCTGCCGCGCCTGCGTCCGAAGCGCTTCTATGACATCGTGGTGCAGGTTGCCATCATTCGCCCTGGGCCGATTGTGGGGCAGATGGTGAATCCGTTTCTGCAGCGCCGCCTGGGACGCGAGCAGGTTACGTATCCACATCCATCCCTCGAGCCTGTGCTGAAGCGCACTTTGGGGGTCCCGCTCTTTCAGGAACAGTTGCTGCGCATGGCTATGGTAGTCGCGGGATTCAGCGGCGGTGAAGCGGAAGATTTGCGCCGGGCGATGGGATTCAAACGCTCGGAAAAACGTATGAAGGAAATCGAGGCCAAGCTTCGCGCCGGCATGGAACGCAACGGCATTTCGCGCGAGGCGCAGGAGCAGATCGTGCTTTCGATTACTTCTTTCGCGCTGTACGGATTTCCCGAGTCCCACGCCGCCAGCTTTGCGTTGATCGCCTATGCCAGTGCCTATCTGAAGTGTCACTACCTGGCCGCGTTTACCGCCGCCCTGCTGAATAACCAGCCCATGGGGTTTTACCGTCCAGCCACGATTGTGAGTGACGCGCAGCGACATGGCTTGAAGATATTCCCGATAGATGTGACGAAGTCGGAGTGGGAGTGCACAGTCGTCGAGGCAGTCGTCGGTCGTCAGTCGGCAGTCGGCAGAGAAGTCGTTGGTCGTTCGTCGTTGGTCGTTGGCCGGGAAGAAGAAGGCGGATGGGAAAACGACGGCGATTTCGTGGAATCGGTAAACCCAGCCGCGGAGCAGCGAAAGAATGTAGCCCACGGCGTAAGCCGTGGGAACGGAGCAGAAGAGCACAAAGTCCCGGAGGGGCGAAAGAAACTGGCCTCGACGGGCGGTGGGCGGGACGCCCACCGGACAGCCGGCGGGACGCCGGCGCTACTTCTTGGGCTTCGTTATGTGCGCGGGTTGCGTGAGGAGGGTGCTCAGGCAATAGTTCGTCAGCGCAACCTCGCGCCGTTCGCTTCTATTCACGATCTGATCCATCGCGTTCCTGAGCTGCGCAAGGATGAGCTCAATACGTTGGGGGAAATCGGGGCTTTGAACTCAGTTTCCAGTTTCCAGTTCCCAGTTCTCAGCTCGGGCCACTGGAAACCAGAAACTGGAAACCGGAAACTGCATCGCCGTGACGCTCTCTGGCAGATCGAACGCTCGGTCCGTCATTCCGGGCCGCTGCTCGACGAACTTCCCGAGCCTGATGCCAAATCTCCTTTGCGCCCCATGAATCCCGAAGAGCGGCTGGTGGCCGACTTCCGCGGCACCGGCCTGACCGTGGGCCCGCACCCCATGGCTTATCACCGCGAGCGCATGGATGCGATCGGAGTCCACAAAGCCAGCGATCTTGCTGGCATTCGCGATGGCAAATACCTGCGGATTGGGGGATGTGTAATTGCACGCCAGCGCCCCGGCACCGCCAAAGGTTTCGTCTTTCTCAGTCTGGAGGACGAGACTGGAGTCGCCAATGCCATCATTATGCCCGACCTGTTTCAGAAAAATCGCCTGCTGGTGACTTCCGAGCAATTTCTAATGGTGGAAGGGACCCTGCAGAACCAAGATAACGTTATCTCGGTGAAGGCGCGGCGGGTAATGCCGTTATTGATTACCCGGGCCGAGACCAGCTCGCATGATTTTTACTGACGATTGATGTAAGCGATTACCAAAATTGTTCCAAGAAAATCAATATTTTATTGCTTTCCCTCTCCCTCATCCACAGCTATCCGGTTTATGATTTAGAGGTTCATCCGCCACAATCCATGTAGGGCCCCTTTCCGGGTGGCGTCCAACCTGTATGTGGCTTATTCATCAATTCGGTTCTTTGCTGAACCTTGAAATGTGTAAGGAGTATCCGATTATGGCTCGCGCAAAAACCCCTGGAAACGGAAGCACTCGCAGGAAGCAGGTGGCAGCCATGCCCACCGTCAATTCGCCTGAACCCAAAAACACCTTTCCCCCTACTGATTTGGAAGTAGAAATTCGCCGCCGTGCGTACGAGCTGTACGAGCAGCGCGGATACACGCCAGGCCATGAAAATGAGGATTGGCTGGTCGCCGAGCAGGAAGTGCTGTCTCGTCACGACCAACAGCAGAGCGCTTAGTCATCAAGAACCGCGGGGGGACAGCCGCCCTCGGCTGTCCGGCGGAGCGAAGCTCCGCTCTCTAGTTGCCAGCAAAGAGCTGTCAAGCTTTTTTCGACTGGACCGCCGAGGCGGCTGTCCCCACGTGTTTTTTCTGCCCTACCGGGTTAGCTTCCCCTACTCTCCGGTTGCCTCAAACCGCTGTTTCTGAAAAGATACCGTCCGGGCTTCCCCCATGTCGCAAATCGGCAGTTTCGCGCTTTTGCTCGCCCTGGCACTCAGCACCTATTCGTTCCTGGCGGGAGTCTTGGCTTTAGCTCGTCCGGGCGCGGGATCGGAACGGCTGGGAGAAACCGCGAGACGCGCCGGGATTGCCACGTTTGCGGTCGTATTTCTTGCCGCCCTCATCCTGGTGATCTCCGCCTTCCAGGATAATTTCTCCATAGCCTACATTTATCACCACAGCAATCGCGACCTCCCGGGGCCCTACAAGTTCGCCACCCTGTGGTCGGGGCAGGAAGGTTCGCTGCTGTTCTGGTCTTTGTTGTTATCGGCTTACGGACTGGTTCTCCGGCTGCGGCACAAAACTGACGCCCGGCTTTTTGCCTACGCCTCCGCCATCATTGCCGCGGTGCAGATTTTCTTCCTGCTGCTGCTGAACTTCGCCGCCCATCCTTTTGCCCTCATGCAGGGCGAATTGCCCGCGGACGGCGCGGGACTGAACCCGCTGCTGCAATATCCCGAAATGGTGATCCATCCGCCCATGCTTTACCTGGGATACGTGGGCTTCACCGTGCCTTTTGCGTTCGCTCTGGGGGCGCTGATCATGCGTTATCCCGGAGAAAAATGGATCCACATCACCCGCCGCTGGACCATGGTGACCTGGGCATTTCTGACCTGCGGAGTGTTTCTGGGCGCGCACTGGGCGTATTCAGTTTTGGGCTGGGGCGGCTACTGGGGTTGGGACCCGGTGGAAAACGCCTCGCTCATGCCATGGCTGACCGGCACGGCGTTCCTACATTCGGTAATGATGCAGGAGAAGCGCGGCATGCTGAAGATGTGGAACATGTGGCTGATCTTTGCCACGTTCTGGCTTGCGATTCTGGGAACGTTCCTGACCCGCAGCGGAATTATCAGCTCGGTGCATGCTTTCGCCCAATCCTCGATTGGCGGATGGTTCAAGTGGTTTCTGCTGATCACATTGGTGACGTTTACCTTTTCCTTTTTCAAGAACAAGTCGCACCTGCGCAGCGAGCACAAACTGGAGTCGCTGATTTCGCGCGAGTCGAGCTTCCTGTTCAATAACCTGCTCTTGCTGCTGGCTTGCTTTACGGTGCTTTGGGGCACCTGGTTTCCACTGATTTCGGAATACGTCCAAGGCAACAAAGTCACCGTGGGACCGCCATTCTACAACAAGGTGGCCATTCCGGTTGCGCTCTTGCTGCTGTTGCTGACCGCGGTAGGGCCACTGCTGGCCTGGCGCAAGACGTCGTTCGAAAGCTTGAAACGCAACTTCATGTGGCCGGCGCTGGGCGCGCTTCTGGTCGGAATTCTGATGGTCGCGTTCGGAGTCCGGCCCTGGCAGGACATTGCTTATTTCTACGCACTCATGGCCGCCATGCTGTCGGCACTGGTGGCAATGACCGTCACCTCGGAATTTGTTCGCGGCGGCCGCGTGATCTCGCGCCACACCGGGCAAAACCTGCTGGCTTCGATGGTGCACTTGTTCCATCGCAACACCCGCCGCTATGGTGGATACATCGTGCATTTCGGCGTGGCTGTCGTGATCATCGGAATCCTCGGCACTCCTTTCAATCAGGACAAAGAGAAGGAGATGGGCTTTGGCGACAAGATGACCATCGGCGCCTACACCCTGGTCTGCGAGTCCTATACCCAGGATGACAATCCGAATTACAGCAATGAATGGGCGATGATCAGCGTCTTCAAGGGCGACCGCAAGCTGGAGACTATGTATCCGGAGCGGCGCTTTTACAAGGCCAGCCAGCAGCCGCAGACGCTGCCCAGAATTCGCTCGACCTACAAGGAAGACCTTTACCTGACCTATGAAGGGGTCGATGGAGGAACCGGCAAGCCCATCATCAAAGCCCACCTGAACCCACTGGTCATGTGGATCTGGGTCGGAGTATTGATCATGATCGGTGGAACGATACTGGCCCTGATCCCCAACGCCGCGCCGGTCCGAGTCACAGCTCCGGCGCGGATCCAGCCGGCTCCGGCGGGAGCTGGAGACTGATCGCGGGAGCGATTTCAGATTCAAGATGGCAAATCTCAGATTGGGATGCTGCCGACCGAGCCAATAGCAAACTGCGATGGACAGGTAATCTGAAATCGAGAATCTGAAATCTGAAATTATGAAGTCGTTGCCCAATCGGGTGTCGCGTGTTTTTCAGGCGGGAGTACTCTGCCTGAGCGTATTTGCCTTCCTCGGCGCCGGTGACGACGGAGCTCGCTTCAACAGTCTTGGTCACCGACTGATGTGCGTCTGTGGCTGCAACCAGATTCTGCTGGAATGCAACCACGTGGGCTGCACCTACTCCGACCGCATGCGCAACGAACTTATGGCTGGACTGGATCGCGGCGAGAACGACGATTTGACCCTGCAGGACTTCGTGCAGAAATACGGTCCCACGGTTCTGGCCGCCCCGACCGGCACCGGTTTTAACCGGGTGGCCTGGATCATGCCGTTTCTGGCGCTGGTCCTGGGCTTGCTGAGCACCATCTTCATCGTGCTGGCGTGGAGAAAAAGGCCGGCGCTGGCCGCGCCCGGCGGCGTCTTGCCGGTCAGCGGCAGCGAACTTGAGCGCTTTCGCAGCCAGGCCCGGAAGGACACGCAAATATGACTGTCGCGACTCTCTCATGCATCATGGTGACGCTCTGCGTTCTGTTTTATGTCTTCTATCTTCCCGGAAGGCTAAACCTGGGGCCGGAAAAGACCCGGCTCGCATACCTGCAGGAACGCAAGGAAGCGATTTATGAGAACATGCGTGACTTGAATTTCGAGCAGCAGGCGGGGAAACTTCCGGATCAGGACTACCAGTCGCTGAAGTCATCGCTTGAGGAAGAAGCTGCCGGAGTCCTGGCGGAAATGGCCCAACTGGAACAGGTCGCGGCGGCCGCGCTCCACAGCAAAAAAGGAGCCAGAGTTTGAGGTCCTCTCCAAGAATTGTCGCAGCCGTGTTCGCAGTCCTGCTAAGCGCAGTTGCCTCGGCGCAAACCTTAAGCGGCACACTCAAGAACGGAACCACCGGAAAACCTGCCGCCGGAGACGATGTTATCCTGATCAAGCTGGGGCAGGGGATGGAAGAAGCTGCCCGCACCCAGAGCGACGCCAATGGCCACTTCAGCTTCAATCTCCCGGACAACGGTCCGCACCTGATTCGCGCCGTCCACCAGG
>Ga0137409_10006618_pt1 | contig 12010 bp, 8 predicted proteins | sample CZODoug1_16funga_FD_122059 | JGI IMG/M metagenome (GOLD analysis project Ga0137409, IMG submission 122059) | Vadose zone soil fungal communities from Angelo Coast Range Reserve, California, USA - CZODoug1_16fungal (Hybrid Assembly) | ecosystem: Environmental > Terrestrial > Soil > Vadose zone... | reverse complement strand
TGGCCTGGGCTCGCTCTCGGGGACGCCGGTCGTCGACGCGGCCGCGCCGATCGCCGGCCTGCTGAAGGAGCGCGGCCTGCTCTTCGCGCGCGCCTCGCACCGCCATCGCTATCCCACCTGCTGGCGCTGTGGCCGGGAGCTGATCTTCCGCGTCGCGGACGAGTGGTTCCTGAGCGCCACCGAGATCCGACCGCTGGCCCGGGCCGCCAACGAGCGCGTCACCTGGATCCCCGGCCACATGCAGCGGCGCATGGATGACTGGCTCGCCAACATGGGCGACTGGTGCATCTCGCGCAAGCGCTACTGGGGCCTTCCCCTGCCCTTCTACCCATGCGAATGCGGGCGCCTCACCGTGGTCGGCTCGCGCCAGGAGCTTCGGGAGCTGGCCATGGACCCCGGCGCGGTCGACGCGGTCCCGGAGCTCCACCGCCCGTGGCTCGACGACGTCCTCATCCGGTGCCCCGGCTGCGCCCAGCCCGTCCGGCGCATCCCCGAGGTTGGCGACTGCTGGCTCGACGCGGGCATCGTACCGTTCTCGACGCTGGGGTATCTCGAGGATCGTCCGCAATGGGAGCGCTGGTTCCCGGCCGACTTCATCGTCGAGGCGGTGGGGCAGCTCCGCGGGTGGTTCTACGCGATGCTCTTCATGTCCACGGCCCTGGAGGGCACGAGCCCCTATCGGACCGTGCTGGCGCACGAGCGGGTCCTGGCCGCCGACGGCCGCGAGATGCACAAGAGCTGGGGCAATGCGGTCTGGCTCGACGACGCGCTGGAGAAGATGGGCCCCGACGTGATCCGACACATGTTCGCGTCCCAGACGATCACCGAGCCGATCCGCTTCGGCTTCGAGGCGGCCCGGGACGTCAAGCGGCGGTTCCTGACGTTCTGGAACGTGTACAGCCTCTTCGTCACCTACGCGAACGTGGACCGCCCACCCCTCCAGGAGCCGGAGCGCCTTCCGGTGCACGTGGCGCCGCTCGAGCAATGGCTGCTGAGCCGACTGCAGGCCACGATCACCGAGGTACGCCTGGCCTTCGACACCTATCAGATCCGCCGGGCCGTCACCGCCGTCGATGCGTTCATCCACGACGATCTGTCGAACTGGTACGTGCGCCGGCGCCGGCGCGAGTTCTGGAAGGGCACCCTCGACCCCGAGAAGCAGGCCGCGTTCCAGGTCCTCTACCACGTGCTCGTGCGCGTGTGCCAGCTCCTCGCCCCGGTCATGCCGTTCATCACCGAGCACGTCTACCAGAACCTCGTGCCCGCGGTGTCGCCGGACGCGCCGGTCAGCCTCCACCTCACCGGGTTCCCCGAACCCGATCCCGCGCGCGCACGACCGGACCTCGAAGCCGACGTGGAGGCGGCGCGACGAGTCTTGAGAGTGGGGCTCGCGGCCCGCAATGCCGCGGGCCTCAAGGTCCGGAAGCCGCTCGGGCGGGCCCTCCTGGTGGCGCCCCCCGAAGTGGAGCGCGCCGTGCGAGCCTTCGAGCCCGATATCCTCGACGAGCTGAACGTCGAACGGCTCGAGACCGTGCCGAGCCTCGACGACCGTCTCGCGGTCTCGGTCGAGCTCGACATGGACGACACCTCCGCCCTCCCGCCGAATGCCGTGCCCGCCCTCCGCGCGGCCCTGGCGGCGCAACCGGGCCGGATCGTCCGCGACGCGCTGCTCGCCACCGGTCACGTCACCCTCCCGCTGGGCGACGTCGAGATCAGGCTCGGGTGGGCGGATCTCAACTTCCGCGTGGAGGGCCGAGAGGGCTTCGCGGCGGCGGCCGATCGAGAGATGATCGTCGCGCTCGACACCACGATGACACCCGACCTCCAGCGGAAGGCGCTGGCGCGCCATCTCGTCCACCAGATCCAGCTGATGCGCAAGGAAGCCCGGCTCAATGTCGACGATCGCATCCGCGTCTCGGTGGACGCCCGCGGTGAGGTCGCCGCGGCGATCGAGGAGCACTCGCGCTACATCTGCGGGGAGACGCTCGCGGTGGAGCTGCGCTGCGGCTCGCCGCCCGGTGGATGGCTGAGGCGGGAGGTCGACCTCGAGGAGGCGCGGGTCAATGTGGCGGTGGGGCGCGCTTGACCGTGGTCAGTCGCCGAGCTGACGCACCAGCGCGGTCCAGAGCGCGCCCGTTTCCCGCGCCGGGGGGAGATCGACCGGCTGCTTGTGCACCGCGGTGTTCACCATGACCAGCTTGCTCCGCGAGTCGACGTAGATCCGCTGCCCGCGCACGCCCATGAACGCGAACATCCGGCGGTCGCCGGGCAGGATCCACGTGGGCACGATCCACGTCTGGTAGCCGTAGCCGAAGAACGGCGTCGCGGTGCCGGGCCAGAGATGCGGTTGATCCGGGCGCGTCGTCGTCGCCTCCCTGACCCACGCCGCCGGGATGAGCTGGCGGCCGCGCCAGTTGCCGTCGTGAGCCAGCAGGAGCCCGAGGCGCGCGTAGTCACGCAGGACGGCGTTGAGGCAGCAGAACGTCGCTTCCTGTCCGGATTGATCGACGAGCCACGTCGCGTCGGCCTCGGCGCCGATGTGCTGCCAGATCCTCGACTCGAGGTACTCGGCGGGCGGACGGCCGGTGGCCGCCCGCAGCACCAGCCCGAGCACCTGGGTCTCGACCGAGGCGTAGGAGAACTTCGTCCCCGCCGCGGTCGCCCGCTGGTTGAACTCGGTCACCGCGCTCGGGCCACCGGCGCCGCGCAGGAGAAACGTGCTCGCGGCGAGCCGCGAGACGTCGTCGTTGCCGGTGTACTGTTCGCTGAAGCGAACGCCCGACGACATCTGCAGAAGATGTCGGAGCGACGTCTTCCCGTACTCGGTGCCGGCGAGCTCGGGCACGTAGGCGGCCGCGAGATCGTCGACGGAGCGGATGTGGCCCTCGGCGATCGCGACCCCGACCAGCATCGACGTCACCGTCTTGGCCATCGACCACGACGTGAAGCGCTGCTGGTCCGTACGGCCGTACTGGTAGCGCTCGACGAGGATGGTGTCTCCGCGCGCGATCAGCAGGCCGGTCGTCGGGGTGCGCGCCAGGTAGTCGTCGAGCGTCAGCCCGAGGCCCTGGAATTGCCAGGTGATGGGTGGCTCGGCGACTCGGACGAGGCGCGAGGGCGTCGGCGCCCGGTGAACGAGCCGGGAGGGAAAGATCTCATCGAGATGGCTGTGCGAGCCGACCAGCGACCCGATACGGAAGAATGTCGCGCGATCGCCTGGCGGGTAGCCGAGGCCGGCGCCGAACTCTTCCGCGTCGGGGCCGCCGGTGGCGAAGCGCGGCGACGGCTCCGCGTCCGCAGCCGGCGTGTCCCGCGACGTCGTGGCCGGTGACGCGCAGGCCACCATGCACCCCAGCAACACCAGCGCCCCCACTCGTCGTCGCGCGCGCCCCATCGATCAGTACTCCGAGAGCAGGCGGTCGACCATGGCCTTGGCCGCGGCCCAGTCGTAGGAGCGGAACATCCGGCGATTCACCACCGGCTGCGCCGCCGAGTAGAACATCTCGTACTGGAGCTGGCGGCCCCCGTACTCGGTCCCGATGAAGTCCCAGATCAGCTTGAGCAGCTTCACCCGGTCGCGGGCGCCCGCCACGGTGGACTGGTAGTAGCGCTCGGTGTGGGCGCGGGTCTCGGGGGAGAGGAAGCTCGCCTCCGACGACGGCAGGTGCTGGAAGGCGCCCCCCGCCAGCTCGCGCACCGTCTTGTACATGTCCACGATGAGCCGGCGCTGGAGGCTCATGCCCGCGTAGATGTACTGGGGGTGCGGGCGCGCGTAGCCCTCGCTCACGAGCGGGTGGCGCTCGGCCGCCTGCACCAGCGCGTCGAAGGCGGCGCAGAACGTGGCGATGTCGCCCCCGAGCGTCGCCTGCGTGCTGGCGTCCCCCTCCCCGCGCCCGACCTCGACCAGCTTCAGGGCGAGCCCGGCGAGCAGCTCGAGCTTGACCCCGAAGCGCACCAGCGACTGGAAGTTCGCGGTCACGTGCGCGGGCGATTCGTGGAACTGGGCGGTCACCAGCTCCACGTTCCGGTAGACGAAGACCTGCTCCCAGGGCACGAACACGTCGTCGAAGACGACGGTGGTGTCCACCTCGTCGAAGCGCGCGGAGAGCGGGTAGTCGTAGACGCTCGTCGCGAGCGTCGCGTAGGGCCGGCGCGGCAGGAGCCGGAGGCCCTCCGCGTTCACCGGCACCACGAGCGAGATCGCGTAGTCGACGTCGCCGGGGGCGAGCGGCGTGATGTAGCTCACGTAGAGCCAGTCCGCCATGGTCACCGACGTGGCGATCGAGTGCGCGCCCCGGATCACGATGCCTGCGTCCGTTTCCTTCAGGACCCCCGGGTGCAGGAAGGGCTCCGGATGCTGGTGGGCCGGCGTGGTGCGATCGATCTGGGGCGGGACGATCGCATAGGCCAGGTACAGATCCTCGTCCCGGGCCTTCTCGTAGAATCGGACCACGTTGTCGCCATACTGCCGGCCCCCGCGATCGAAGAGCTGGCGCCAGCCCGCGAAGGCGGTGAGGACCGAGGCCACGTGGTCGGGGGTGCGCCCCATGAGGCCGTACGAGCCCTCGGCCCAGAACCGGTGGACGGCCCGCCGGCGGCCGAGATCCTCCGCGGAGCGCGGGATCAGCCACATGGCGCCGATCCGCTTGCCGGTGGCCGGATCGACGCAGGTGGTGACCTCGGCCGATTCGCGGGCCGCGTCGTACCGCTCCGCGATGCGCCGGGCCGATTCGGCGAAGGCGGGATGGCGGGTCACGTCGTCGACGCGCGCGCCGTCGAGGAAGACGGCGCGCCCGTCGCGGAGGCTCGCGAGATACTGGGCCGCCCCGCGCATGGCGGGACTCTCGCACACCCCTCCGGCGGGGCGCAAGCCGGGCGAAGACGGCGCATCGTTCCGGCCGCCCACGGAGGTATGATCGCAGGCCATGGACCTCCGGCTCGGCGGCAAGGTCGTGCTGGTCACGGGCGCCGGGCAGGGCCTGGGGCGGGCCATCGGCTCGGCCTTCGCGCGCGAAGGGGCCCACGTAGCCTTCCACTATCATTCCTCGGCGGGCGGGGCCGACGCCGCGGCATCCGAGGCTCGCGCGCTGGGCGTGAAGGCTCTGGCCGTCGGCGCCGACCTGCGGGTGGACGCGGCAGTGACCGCCGCTGTCGAGCTGGTAGACCGCGAGCTGGGCCCCATCGACGTCCTCGTCAACAACGCCGCCGCGACCCAGCGGAAGCCGTTCCTCGAGACGACGCCCGAGGAGTGGGCGCCCCAGGTGGACGTGACCGTCACCGGGACGCTGCGCATCACGCAGGCGGTGGCGCGGGGCATGGCGAAGCGGGGCGCAGGCGCGATCGTCAACCTCATGGGCGACTCGGGGCGGGTGGGCGAATCCGGCCTGCTCGTGACCGGGACCACGCGCGCCTCCACCGTCGGCCTGACCCGGTCGCTCGCCAAGGAGCTGGCGCGCCACGGGATCCGGGCGAACTGCGTCTCGCTGGCCCTCGTACAGACCGACAGCCTCGAGGCCCACGCCGGCGGCGCCGACGACGAGCGCATGAAGAAGATCCTGGCCCAGTATCCGTTGCGGCGGGTCGGCCGGCCCGACGACGTCACGCCGATGATCCTGCTCCTGGCCTCGCCGCTATCGGGCTGGACCACCGGCCAGGTGGTATCGGTCAACGGCGGCTACGCCATGGTGTGAGGAGCCCGAGCGCGCCGGTGCCCAGCGCTAGGCCGTCGGGAGCCTCGAGTGTGTTCGGGGCGCGCGTCCCGCGCAAGGAGGACGCGCGCCTCATCACCGGGCGGGGACGGTACGTGAGCGACGTCGAGCTACCCCGCATGCTGCACGTGGCCTTCGTGCGCAGCGTCCACGCGCACGCCCGGATCCGCGGCGTCGAGACCACGCGCGCGGCGGCGGCTCCGGGCGTGGTGGCGGTGGTGACGGGCGCCGATCCGGACCTGGCCAAGCATCGCTTGCGCGCGCGCTCGGCGCTGCCGACCTACGTCGAGACCGAGCAGCCGATCCTGGCCTGGCCGAAGGTGCGCTTCGCGGGCGAGGCGGTCGCGGCCGTGGTGGCGGCTGACCGCTACGCGGCCGAGGACGCGGCCGCGCTCGTCGGGGTCGACTACGAGCCGCTGCCCGCGGTGGTGGACGTCGTCGGGGACCGCGGCCGTGCCATCGTCCACGACGCGGCGCCGGACAACGTGCTCCTGTCACGCCGGTTCGAGAACGGTGACGTGGACGCCACCCTCGCCGGCGCGGCGGTCGTGGTGGAGCGCGCCTTTCGCACGAACCGCCACACCGCGGCGCCCATGGAAGGCCGGGGCGGCGTCGCCCAGTGGAACCCAATCGAGGGCAAGCTCACCCTCTGGTCGGGCACCCAGGTGCCGCACCTCGTGCGCCACGGTCTCGCGGACATTCTCGGTCTGGCCGAGAATCGCATCCGGGTCGTGGCGCCCGACGTGGGCGGCGGGTTCGGGGTGAAGGCGATCCTCTATCCCGAGGACGTCGCGCTCTGCCTGCTCGCGATGCGTCTCCACCGTCCCGTCAAGTGGGTGGAGCAGCGCCGGGAGGGGTTCCTGGCGGCCGCGCACGCGCGCGATCACCACTACGCGGTGCGGGCCGGCTTCGATCGCGCCGGCGGCCTGCTCGCGATGGACGTGCGCGTCGCGTGCAATGCCGGCGCCTACTCTGTCTACCCGTGGACGGCGGGGATCGAGGCCCTCATGGCCGGTGGCCTCCTGGCCGGGCCCTACAAGCTCCAGCACTACCGGTGCAACGTGATCGCGGTCGCGACCAATACCGCCCCGGCAGGTCCCTACCGCGGCGTCGCGCGGCCGGCGACCACCTTCGTGATGGAGCGGGTCCTGGACCTCGGCGCGCAGGCGCTCGGGCTCGATCCCGTGGAGGTCCGGCGCATCAATCTGGTCGGGCCCGCCGACCTGCCCTACACCGCGGCCACTCGCCTCGTCCACGACAGCCCGAGCTATCCGGTGTGCTTCGAGAAGGCGGTCGAGGCGATCGGCTATGGCGCGTTCCGGGCCGAGCAGGCGCGGCTCCGGCAACAGGGCCGGTACGTGGGCATCGGCTTCGCGAATTACAACGAGCTGACCGGCCTCGGGCAGGCGGCCTCGGCGGGCCCGCGCATGCCCTTCCGCACCGGTCACGAGGGCGCCACCGTCCGGGTGGATCCTGGAGGGGCCGTGACGGTATTGGCCGGGGTCACGTCGCAGGGCCAGGGGATCGAGACGACGGTGGCCCAGATCGTGGCGTCGGAGCTGGGCGTGCCCTTCGACGCGGTGTCGGTCGTCCTCGGGGACACCGATGCCACGCCCTTCGGTCTCGGCGCCTTCGCCTCGCGGCAGGCGGTGATCGGCGGGGGCGCCGCGATGCGGGCGGCCGGAGCCGTACGGGACAAGGTCCTCCGTATCGCGGCCCACCTCCTCGAGGCCGCGCCGGAGGATCTGGAGGTGCTGGACGGGCGCGTCGCGGTCAAGGGCGCGCCGGGGCGCGCGATCACGGTGGCCGAGATCGCCCGGGTCGCCCACCTCGAGACCCACCGGCTCCCGCCGGACACGGAGGCGGGCCTCGAAGCCACCAGATTCTACGATCCGATCCGCGGGACGTTCGCGGCCGGATCGCAGGCGGCGGTGGTCGAGGTCGACGCCGCGACCGGGGCCCTCGCGATTCACCGCTACGTGGTTGTCGAGGACACAGGGCGGATGATCAATCCTCTGATAGTCGAGGGTCAGGTGCAGGGCGCCATCGCCCAGGGCATCGGCGGGGCGCTCCTCGAGCACCTGATCTACGACGACGCGGGCCAGCTCCTCACCGGGACCTTCATGGAGTACGCCCTGCCGACCGCGGCCGGCATTCCCGCGCTCGACCTCCACCACATCGAGGAGCCGGCTGACAACCTGGCGGGGGTGCGCGGGGTCGGCGAGGGCGGCACGCTCGGGCCGGCGGCCGTGCTCGCCAACGCGGTGGCGGATGCCCTGGCGCCGTTCCGGGTCGAGCTGAACGAGCTGCCGCTCACGCCGGCCCGCCTGTGGGGCGTGTTGACAGGGGAGACGCGGCCCGAGTACGCTCGCCGCGAATCGGCATGAGGCGTCCGCCGCTCGTGGTGGTGTTCGTGGGTCTCGTCATCATCGCGCTCGGGGAGACGGCCGGCGCGCTGATGTCGCAGCTGCGGCCGCAGATCGCGCGCTACGCGCAGGCGCGCGTCGCGGCCAATCCGCAGGCGCACGGGCTGGCCGGATCGGCCGAGTACGACGCGGAGGTCACCGCGCGCGCGGTCTACGCCGCCGAGGCCGGCCTGTCCTTCTTCCACACCCACGCGCAGGGGCTGGGTCCCCTCGTGATCTTCGCGGGCACGGTGGCCGCGAGCACGGTCCGGTGGCGCCTCGCCCGGGGCGCGGTCGCGGCGCTCCTGGGCCTGGGCGCGCTCTTCCCCCTCGGTTACCTCGTCTACTCGCTCGCGGTGCTCGAGCGGGGCCGGGACGCCGGCATCGAGATGGCGGAGCGCTATGTCCTCACCCCGCTCGGTAGCGCCGCCATCGTGGGCCTCGTCGCGCTCGCGGTGCTGATGGTGGCGGGCCGCGGCCGAGATCGGGACGCGTGACATCCCCGCTCCCCGACGTCTGGCGCCGTCCCCCGCTCCCCACGCTGGTGGCGGCGATCTTGTTGATCGCCTGTGCCGAGGTCGGGGGCGCGTCCATGGCCAAGTTCAAGCTCGAGCTGGCGCGCGGGGCCCGCGCGATCATGCTGTCGCGGCCCGCCGTGCACGGGCTGGTCGGGGTGCGGGACGTGGACGAGCAGATCATCGACGAGGCGCTGGTCAAGTTCGACGCCGGCCTCCGACTCTTCCACCTGCACGCGGAAGGGATGGGTCTCGTCATCATCGCCACCACCATGACCGCGGCCACGCTGGTCCAATCCGTGGCAGCGCGGCGGGCGATCATCCTGCTGCTCACCGTCGGCGGTGCCGCGTATCCCTTCGGCTACCTGCTGTGGAGCGCCTTGATTCCCTACTACGGGATCCAGCCCGGCAAGGCAGTGGCGGAGTGGGTGGTGTGGATTCCCTTCGGCGGGGCGACCATCGTGGCCGCGTGGTGGCTCGTGGTCCTGGTCGGCGCCGGGATGGTCCGGCGGGCATGAGGGATTCCCATATCCGCTCGGCTCGATTTCTGGAATTCGCTCGGCTCGCCTTCGGCTTCACCTCGCCCAGCCGGCTGCACCTCGCCAAGCACCTGGCCGTCACGCTGATCCTGCTGGTTGCGGCGCCGGCGACGGGCCATCATGTTGGCGCGTACGTGCCGCGCGACAACGAGGTCTCGGCGAACTTCAAGCAGCTCAAGTTCTCGATCCAGGCCCGGAAGTTCGACGTGGCCGCGCGGCTCTTCGAGACCGGCGCGATCCGGGTCGAGATGCGCGCCCGCGCGGGTCGGATCCCGAGCGGTCTCGAGGAGGCGACGCGCGCCGCCCTGGTGGCCGGTGACGGGCCGCGGGCCGAGCGCGGCCTCATGGTCTTCTTCGCCGCGCTCATCCGCGATCTCGCCCTCGAGGCGGACCGGCGGCTCGCGGACGCGCGCGAGCCCGCCCCCGCCCGGATCGCGACCGGGCAGAAGCTCCTCGAAGCGATCTGGCGCTACTACAACCTGGTCGACTTCACGGTCGGCCAGTACGACCCCAAGGCCGCGGTGGCCGTCCGCCTGGCGTTCGACGAGGCGGAGGGCTACGCCCAGGGCTCCCCGCCCCCGGCGGGAGACTCAGCGGGAACTAGTGTCGCTCCGGAGTCGAGACGGGTGACGTCACGTCCAGTGGCGGCGCCCGCCCCCGAGAAGATGCGCGAGCCGCTCCAGCGGATCGCCCACACGCTGTCGGGGCTGATCGAAACGTCCATGACGCGGTAGAGGAGGAACACATGAGGAACAGGTTCGGCATCGCGGTGCTCGTGTCGGGTGCGCTCCTGGCGTGGCTCGCCGCGCCGGCGACCGCCCAGAAGGTCGTCAAGATCGGCGACCTCGGATCCAAGGTCGGCGTGTTCGAAGGCTACGGCAAGTACCAGAGCATGGCGATCCAGATGGCGGTCGAGGAGCTCAACGCCAAGGGCGGCGTGCTCGGCCACAAGATCGAGGTGATCGCGGAGGACGACGAGACCAAGCCCGCCCCCGCCGTCCGCAAGGCGGAGAAGCTCATCCTCCAGGACGACGTCAAGCTGCTCATCGGCGCGGTCTCGAGCGGGGCCACGATGGCGGTGATGGACGTGACCAAGAAGCACAAGGTCATCCACTGGAACTCGGTGTCCTGCGCGGAGTTCATGCGCACCACGAAGTTCCACAAGTACTACTTCTCGAACCAGCCGGATTCGCGCATGCAGGCCTCCGGGCTGGCCAAGTACATGGTCGAGAAGATGGGCAAGAAGGTCTACATCTTCTATACCGACTACGCGATGGGCCAGTCCGACGGCCGCCAGTTCAAGACCGCGCTGGAGAAGCTGGGGGGCGAGGTGGTGGGGGTGGCGGGGGCGCCGCTCGATACCAAGGACTTCAGCCCCTGGTTCGGCGCGATCACCCAGTCGAATCCCGACGTGCTCTTCCTGGCCTTCGCGGGAACGGATTCGCTGCGCCTGATGACCCAGCTCCACTCGTTCGGCATGACCAAGAAGTACAAGCTGGCCGGGATCGACTGCTTCCTGCTCCAGCAGGATTTGCCCGCGATCGCGGAGCCGATGGAGGGCTTCGTGCAGCTCGCCCACTTCTCCGCCTACAACCCGGACAAGAACATGCAGGCGTTCAACGCCAAGTTCAAGAAGAAGTTCGGCGTCGACGCCAATATCATGGCCGGGGCCTACGACGCGGTGCTCTTCTGGGCCGCCGCGGTCGAGAAGGTGAAGAGCTTCGATTCCGACAAGGTGGCGGAGGCGCAGGAGGGCATGTGCGTCGACAACACCCACATCGGCCGCCAGTGCATCCGGAAGGAAGACCACCAGGTCGTGATGGACATGCATCTCTACCAGGTGAAGGACGGCAAGAACCTGCCGATCGCGGTGGTGGCCGGCAAGGACTCGATCGGCGAGGCCATGGTCGGTCAGGACCCGATCAAGGACTTCTCCTGGGACATCAAGAAGAAGTAGCGGGCCCGGGCTCTTGCGCGCAATCCGCGTCGTGCCGAGCCGCGCCGCACGATTCGTGAACCGGTGGGGGGGTCTGGGGGAGGAGCGGCGGTCGCTTCCCCCCAGTTCAAAATAAGCTGGAGTATCTGGTCTCGGTCCTGTTGCCGCAGCTCCTGCACGGCCTCGTGTTCGGGGCCGCGCTGGGGCTGCTGGCCCTGGGCCTCACCGTGATCTTCGGGCTCCTCGGCGTGATGAACTTCGCGCACGGGGAGCTCTACATGTTCGGCGCCTACGCGGGGATCGCGGCGATCGGGCTGACCGGCTCCTTCTGGGTGGCCCTGATCGCCGCGCCCCTCGCGGTCGGCGTCCTCGGCGCGGTGACCGAGGTCGCGACGCTGCGACCGCTGTACCGGCGCGAGCCGCTGTACGGCCTCATCCTGACCTTCGGCCTGGCCATGGTCTTCCGGGAAGCGGCGCGGCAGATCTGGGGGGGCGACATGCGACGGATCCTGCCGCCGGTGGAAGGCTCGACCCCGCTCCTGGGCATGACCTACCCGAACTATCGCCTGTTCCTGCTCGCCTTCGCCTCCGCGCTGCTGCTGGGCATCTGGCTGTTCTTCACCCGCACCCGGGCCGGCATCATCGTCCGGGCCGCGGTCCAGGACGCGGAGATGCTCGACGGCCTCGGCGTCAACGTCGCCCGCGTATTCACCCTGACCTTCGCGGGCTCCGCCGCCCTCGCCGCCATCGCCGGCCTCCTGCTCGCCCCGATCTTCACGGTCTACCCGCAGATGGGCGTCGAGATGATCCTGCTCGCCTTCATCGTGGTGATCCTGGGCGGCATGGGCTCCATGGGCGGCTCGGTAGTCGCGGCCTTCGTGATCGGCATCACCCAGAGCCTGCTCAC
>Ga0137409_10004014_pt1 | contig 12010 bp, 7 predicted proteins | sample CZODoug1_16funga_FD_122059 | JGI IMG/M metagenome (GOLD analysis project Ga0137409, IMG submission 122059) | Vadose zone soil fungal communities from Angelo Coast Range Reserve, California, USA - CZODoug1_16fungal (Hybrid Assembly) | ecosystem: Environmental > Terrestrial > Soil > Vadose zone... | reverse complement strand
GCGATGGCGCGGATCAAGTTCGTCTCGGAGGCGACGCCGAGGTAATCCGGATGGACGAGCGTGTCCATCGCGGTCACATAGTCTCGGTAGAGCGCCTGAACCGCGGGCTCGCTCAGGCTCCTCCCCGCGGCGACGAGCGCGGGCGCTTCGGCCGACCGGTCGAGGCCGTTCGTGGGATCCACGCTCACGATCACGCGGAGCCCTCTCGCCCGGTAGTAATTCGCGAGGCCCAACTCGTTGTTCCGGACCAGGGAATCCGGTGAGCGGCCCGCTAGGAGCGAATCCCAGGGGGGGCTGACCACGATGAGCCCCGCGTCCGCGCGGCTCGACCAGACGTTGATGGTCGCGAGCGCGAGGTTGAAGTCCGGACGAGGCGGAAACGAGGAGAAGCCCATATAGTAGGTGCGCGCGTTCGAGGCGGGCTTGACGAGCGCGTGGTCATCGGAGCAGCCGCCGAGCACCCCCGCGAGCAAGAGCGCCGCACAGACTACGAGGCGCCGGAGGGAAGCCCCTCGCGGCGCGCGCCCCTCCCTCACGACGCCGCTTGGTTCATGCGCTGGAAGATCTCGTCCAGCTCCGAACGCGAGGCCTGGCTGGCCCGCTGCGAATAACCGTACGCGATTTCCGGCTCCCCCTGACGGAGCCCCATGGTCACCGCGTTCACGAACTCGTCCACCGCGACGCCGAACGTATGGAGCCCCACGCCGCCGAGGTCGGTGTTCACCGCGGGCGGGATGATCTCGATCACGCGCACCGGCGTTCCGGCGAGCTGATGCCGGAGCGAGAGGGTGAAGGAATGGAGCGCCGCCTTGGTGGCGCTGTAGATCGGCGCGCTCGCCATGGGAGAGAACGCGAGCCCCGAGGTCACGTTCATGATCGCGGGACGCTCCTGCTTCATGAGATGCGGAAGGAAGAGCGCGGAAAGATGCACCGGCGCCTCGAAGTTGATCGCGATCTCCTCATGCGGGGCGCTCCACTTCTTGTCCTCGCCGATCTGGACGCGGCGCTGGATTCCCGCGTTGTTCACCAGCACGTTGAGCCGCGGGAACTCCTGCGTGGCCCACGCGAACAGCCGGACCCGCTCCTTCTCCTTCGAGAGATCGCAGACCAGGGTCTTAAGCTCCGGGTGCCTCGCGTGCGCCTCCGCGAGCTTCTCCTTGCGCCTGCCGCACACGATCACGGTGCTGCCGTCCTGGATGAAGCGACGGGCGAGCGCCAGACCGATTCCCGAGGCGCCGCCCGTGATCAGTACGGTATTGGAAGCCAGCTGCATGGGTCTCCTTTCACGCCCGAGCCGTCCGGGACCGCGGATTCGGTGAGGACGCGCGAGAGGGCCGCACGGTCGAGCACGCTTCTGCGAGGATCCGCGAGCCGCTCCAGAGTCGCGAGTCGCAGCAGCGCCGCCCGGGCGTAGATCGCCACCCGGTCGAGGGTCACCTCCCGGCGCGCGAGGTACCCCGATCGCAAGGCGTCGATCCGCCGGCGCGCGTTCCGGACAGCCCCGTGTTTTTGGAATTCGTCGAGCAGCAGGTGCGCTTCCAGGTTTCCGAGATCCAGCTCCGGCTCTCCCACCGCCGCTTCGTCCCAATCGAGAATTCCGATCCCCTCGTCGCGAAGGACGATCTGCCCCGGGTGGAAATCCCGATGAAGGAGGGTTCGACCCCGAGGCGAATGGTCTTCTTTCGCGAGTGCTCCTTCGACCATCGAGCATGTCTCCAGATACCGGTCGATCCATGCGCGCGGGAATCCCGACGCCTCCGCGCGGCTCCGCGCGTCCTCGAGGACGTCGATCTCTTCACCGGGCCCGTGGTCCCGAAAGGGGCCCTCCCGAGGGAGCGGCACGTGATGGACGGAGGCAAGCGCTTGGCCAACGCGCCCCAAGGCGGAATCGCCGGGCCCGAGCCCTTCGAGCGCGTCGGCGAGCGTCGGTCCCTCCAGGGCTCCCACCACGAGGAGTTTCAGCCTCGGCACGTAGCCGATGGGTTCTCCCATCGTGAAATCGGGGCCCGTCCACTTCTGAAGATAGAGCATCGCGCTCCACACGCGCTCCCCCTTCGACCCACGATATTGCTTGGCGTACCAGGAGACCTCGCGCGCCGGTCCTCCCTCGCGCTGGGCGAGGACCCGATACAGGAGCGTGCGCCTGCGTCCGGGCCGCTCCTTCACGACCTCGACGCGCACGACCTTTCGGAGAAGCCACCCCGAGCCGGCGCCAAGCTCTCCGAGGAGGCCGAGAGCGCTCACGGGGTCGAGCAGCATCCGGTCCGTGTTCAGGCGGGCTCGGGAATCGACCATTGCGTTCGATAGAACTCGGCGTAGGCGCCCGAGCGCTCGAGGAGCTGCTCGTGCGAGCCCTGCTCCACGATCCGGCCGTTCTGGAGAAAGAGGATGCGGTCGGCGTGGAGGATGGTCGAGAGGTGGTGGGCCACGACGATGGTCGTCCGGCCGCGGCTCAGGTTGGCGAACGCGCGCTGGACGGCTTGCTCCGCGAGCGGATCGAGCCCGGTCATCGGCTCGTCGAAGAGGAGGATCTCGGCGTCGCGGATGAAGGCCCTCGCGATCGCGATGCGCTGTCGCTGCCCGCCGGAGAGCGTCGCGCCTCGGTCGCCGAGAACCGAGTCGTACCCGTCCGGGAGCTTCAGGATGAACTCGTGCGCGTACGCGCCCCGCGAGGCGCTCAGAATCTCCTCCTCCGTCGGAGCGCACCCGCTCCGGCCAATCGCGCCGTAGGCGATGTTCTCCCGCACGGTGAGACCCATGACGACGACCTCCTGGGTGAGATAGCTGATATGGCGCCGTAGCGACTTCACGTCCACGGCGCGCACCTCCCGGCCGTCGATCCGGACCTCCCCGCTCAGAGGATCGTAGAAGCGGGGGATCAGGTTCAAGAACGTGGTCTTTCCCGAGCCGGTCGGTCCGACCAGCGCCACCGTCGTGCGCGGCTCGATTTCCAGGTGGACGTCGCGTAAGACTGGCTCGCCGGAAACGTACCCGAACGTCACATGGTCCAGCGTGATCGCGCCCCGGACGTCCTCGAGCGCCGGAGCGTCGGGCGCGCTCTGGATTTCGGGCTTCTCCTCCAGCACCTCGAGCACGCGGTCGGCGCAGGCGGAGGCCTTCGCGGTCCTCTGCACGACCTTGGAGATCTGGCGCAGAGGTCCGTAGAGCCCCCGGACGTACGCGGCGAACACGAGGAGCTGACCGGGGCTCAGCCTTCCGGCCAGCACGTCGAGAGCGCCCAGGCCGAGCGTCGCGCCGACTCCGGCCGCGATCGTGACCTGCACCGCGCGGTGGAGCCGGGCCTCGATGCGGGTGGACCGAATCCCCGCCCGCAGGCTCCGCCGGTTCATGTCGCGGAACCGATTCTCCTCGTGCTCCTCGGCGGTGTTCGCCTGAACGACGTGGACCGCCTGAAGGACCTCGTGCGCGCTGGAGACGAGCTGTCCTTCGCGCTTACGCTGGAGCGCAGCGGCCTCGATCAGGCGCGCCCGGAATACGGAGAGCACGAGGAAGAGAACCGGAGCGATCGCCGCCGCGATGAGCGTGAGCCTCCAGTTGATCGATAGCATGACGCAGAGGACGCCGATCACCACCAGCGTGTGGGAGACGGTGCTCAGGAGCGCCGACACAACCATCTCGCGCAGCATCACGATGTCTCCCGTGAGCCGCATCAGGATGTCCCCCAGGCGCTCGCGCCGGTGATAGCGAAGGGAGAGCGACTGGAGATGGCGGAAGAGCTCGCGGCGCAGGGACATGACCACATCCTGTCCCGCGGTCGCGGTCAGCACGTTCTGCGTGTAGTAGAGCTGTCCGCGCAGCGCCGCGAGGACGAGAATCGCCGCCACCGACCCGATCAGAAGGGCGATCGGGTCGCCGTGGACGTTCTTCAACGTGTGTCCGAGGAAGTGGACCTTTCGTCCCAGGAGGACGCCGTCGAAGAGGAACTGGATCGGCCAGGGCTCGAGCAGGGTGACGATCGCGTAGCCGACCGCGGCGAGCGAGGCGAGAAAGAGCGCCGGCCAGTGCGGCTTGAGGTAGGGACGGAGCCGCGCGACGGCGGCCAGATATCGACGCGTATCCCGCGTCGATGTCGTTAGCCAGCGTAGAGGTCCGGAGAAGATCGGACTCATGGAGTCTCCACGGGGGCGCCCTCGCGCACCGGCTCGATCGGCGCCGACGACCGCCGCATGGCGCGGATCAGGTGCTCCGCGTTCCGGCGCAAGCTGAAGCGCTCCTCGATCCGCTTCCGCGCCCTCGACGCGAGCCTCTCCACCAGATCGTCGTCCGCGAGGACTCGGGCCAGAGCGTCGGCCAGCGCCTCAGGGTCACGGGGCGGGACGAGGAGGCCGGTCTCGCCGTCCTCGACGGCTTCGGGAATGCCCGAGACCGCCGTAGCGACGACCGGCAGCCCGACCGTCATGGCCTCGAGGATCACGCTGGGAATTCCATCCTGGTCGCCGTCGCGCGCGACGAGCGACGGCTGTGCCAGGACGTGCGCGCTGAGGTAGAGCTCCTCCGCGAGGCGGTCCTGGCCGATGGGTCCGAGCAGGTCGGCGGCGCCCTCGAGCTTCAGCTCGCGGATCAGCCCTGCGAGGCGCTCCCGCCCCGGCCCTTCGCCCGCGATCCAGCACCGGAATGAAACACCGCGCGCCGCCAGGATGGCCGCCGCCCCGAGAAGAACGTCGAAGCCCTTTTTCTCGACGAGCCTTCCCACGCCCAGGATGACCGGGGCCTCACGGTCCGAAAGCCGTCCGCTCCGTGGGACCGGTCTGCCGCGCGTGCGCCGGAAGGGCCATGCCTCCGTATCGACGCCATTATAGATCGTGGCGATCCGGCCGGTCCGGATCCGAAATCCCAGGCCTTCCAGGAAGCGCCGGTTGTGTTCGCTGATCGTGACCACGAAGGAGGCTCGCTGGACCCGGTGCTTGAGCTTGAGATTTTCCCCGTAGGCGTGTCCGGACCAGTAGAGATCCTTCGCGTGCGCGGTGAAGCTGTAGGGGATTCCCGACAGCATCGACGCGAATTTCGCCTGTCGCGCGGGCGCGTTCGCGAAGTGCGCATGGAGGTGCTCGACGCCGAGACGGCGGGCGTCCCGCGCCAGGATCGCGGCGTTGAGAAAAATGGCCCGCGCGCTTTCGCTGCGCCTGCTGTTCGCGAAGGCCAGCGCTCGCGCGTACCGGACCGGAGCGCGCAGCATGCACTCGAGGTGCGAGACGGCGAGACGTCTCTTGGAGGCGGCGCGCTCCGAGAGGACGGTCACCGGAGCGCGCACCCGCGCGACCCCGGGCTGGCGGATCGGCTCCGGGGGCGGTTTCATCGCGAAGATCACGACCCTGGTCCCTGCACGCTCCATTTCCAGGATTTCGTTCAGGATGAACGTCTCCGAGAACCTCGGGAACACCTTGAGGACATAGCCGACCCGGAGCGGACGGAGGCTTCGCCAGCCCCAGCGCCGCCCCCGCGCGATCGCCGCCTCCCGCAGCGTCTCGCGGGCGACATCCGACCAGGTCCAGACCGTGGAGGCCGCGGCGCCGGCCAGGTTCCGCCGGCGCTCAGGATCCTGCGCGAGCGCGAGGAGTGCCGCGCCGATCGCATCCTCGTCCCCCGGCTCGGTCAGGACGACGCCGCGCCCCTCGCCCAGCTCGTGACGCAAATGGCCGACGGCGGAGGCGATCACGGGGCGACCCGTCGCAAGATATTCCGCGATCTTGATCGGGGAGAAGTAGAAGTCCTGAATCGCGCCGTAGGGAGCGCAGAGCACGTCGCAGGCGGCGAGGTGATCGCCCATTTCGGCGTGCGGCAACGCACCGAGAAAGATCACCCGATCCGAGACGCCCCGGTCCCGCGCGAGGGTCTCGAGAGCGGCCCGCTCGGGACCCTCTCCGAGGATGATCAACTTCATGCCGTTCCCCGATCGGGCGGCGCGCGCGAATCCCTCGATCAGGTGCGCGACGCCGTGCCAGGGCCGGAGCGTTCCCGCAAAGCCCGCGAGGAAGGCGCCGTCGAGTCCCAGGCGCGCGCGGACCCGCGATCCGTCGCGGCGAGGGTGGAAGAGCTTCGGATCGACGCCATTCGGCAGCACGCGGATGCGCTCCGGCGCAACGCCCTGTCCGCGCGCGTGCTCGGCCAGGTGCGGCGAAACGACGATCACGAGGTCCGCCCGGCGCAGAACCCAGCGCTCGAGGGCGCGCGTGAGACCTCCCAGCTTGAGCCCGCGGAAGCGCTCCTCTTCATCGGCGAGCGGCGCGTTCACCTCGAGGACGTGCGGGATGCCGCGCGCGCGGGCGAGCAGGCTCCCGGCGATCGAGCAGAGCGCGTAGCGTTCGTACACGATGTCCGGCCGAAAGCCTCCGGCAGCTTCACGCCCCGCGCGGTGGAGAGCCCGGTTATCCGCGATTCGAAGCAGGGCGCGCTCCCACGCGGGCGCTCCTCCGAAAAGACGCGCGAGCCACTTGGCAAGACCCGTGACCCGCGCGCCCGCGCGAGCTTCGAACACATCGCCTCCGGGGCTCTCTCCTTGTTCGGGCCCGCCGTTCGTCGTGACGATCCTCGATGCCGTTCCCGACTCCCGCCACGCCTCGACGAGGGCGCGGAGATGGATCGAGGCGCCCTTGCCCCCGCGCACCGGCACGCCTCGATCGCCGGAGACATAGAGCACGCGCCGGATGGCGAGGCCGCGCGCGAGATGGGCAGTCCTCTCGGCTTCGCACCGAGCCGCATCGAAGCGCTCGAGGACCGCCTCTCGAGCCCTCTCTCCGAGACGCCGCCGCGCCGGAGGGTCGCTCAACAAGGTGGCCAGAGCGTCGGCGAACGCGGCGGGATCCTCCGGAGGCACGAGGAGGCCCGTTCGGCCGTCCTCCACCAGCTCCTCGATCGAGGGAAGCCGCGTGGACACGACCGCGAGCCCCGCCGCCATGGCCTCGGCGAGGGAGTTCGGGATGCCGTCCCGGTCCCCGTCGGCGGAGACCCGGCAGGGGAGCGCGAAGCAGGCCGCGCGCTTCATCGCCTCCCGCACCTCCTCGCGCACCATGAGCCCGCGGAGCGATACCACGTCGCCGAGGCCGAGAGCCTGGATGCGGGTTTCGAGCGCCGAAAGGAGCGGGCCATCGCCGACGAGGTCCAGCCGGAACGCGAGGCCCCGCTCTCTCAGCCTCGAAGCGGCTTCGATCAGGATCTCGGGTCCTTTCTTGGACACCAGTCGGCCCACGAAGAGGATGACCGGTGCGTCCTCCACCCTACGCTCCTCGCTCTCGTCCGCACCGACGGGGTGGAAATATCCCGCGTTGACGCCATGGTAGGCGAGACGGATGTCGCCCGGCGGGAACGCGCGGGCGTGCCTCTGGGAGATTTCGTGGAGCAGATCCCGGTGGTGCCGGGTGCAGGCGAGCGTGAACCGAGCCTTCGACATCTTCCTCGCGAGGGAGCGCTCATCGGAGGTGTGGATGTCCTTGGCGTGCGCCGCCATGCTCCACGGCACGCGGGAGAGCCTGGACGCGATTCGCGCCACGCTGGCCGGAGTGTGCGCCCAGGCCGCGTGGATATGGGAAATCTCGTCGCGGCGCACGAGGTCTGCGAGCACGGCGGCGCGGAAGAGAACCCGGAACGAACTCGGCGTCGGGCGCAGGAGCGTGCGCACGATCTGCACGATCGTTCTCCACGGCGCGAACCTGAGGCACCGGCGGAGAGCCGCGGAGAATTCCGCCCGTGCGCGCCAGGATGGCCGGGGCAGGACGACCGTCTCCGCCGCGAGGGCCTCGGCCTCCGGATGGATCCGGCGATCGCGTACGGGAGGGAGGATGGAATAGAGGCGCATCGGCACGCTCGCGCGGCGAAGCGCGAGGACCTCGTTCAAGACGAAGGTCTCGGAGATCCGAGGGAACATCTTGGTCACGTAGGCGAGCTTTCCCAAGCCGGCGTCGCAAGCCCTGGCACCCGGGGGATCGCCCGGCGAGGCGGGGAAGGAGCTCATTGGAAGGTGACCCTCCACGTGGCCGTGCGCGCCGCGCTCGAGTCCGGAAATTCGAATTTCACCCTCCAGGTGTACGCACCCGCGGGAGCCGGCGACCCCGAGGCGCTTCCTTGATTCTCCGTGCCGTCCCAGGTCGCGGAGGAGTCCGCGGATTTCGGCGAGTACCACACGGCGGCGCCGGCCAAGTCGAAGAGCTGCGCGCGCGCGGACGTGAAGACTCGGGTCGGCGGGTTCCATCGAAACGTCGCCGGCATTGCCTGCGTGGGCGGCGCGAGAGTCGAGGCGTCCGAAGGCGCGCCGAGCCCGGCTCCGTAGGCGAAAATGTCCATCGGCCCGAGCGCGACCCGATCGCCGGAGCCGGCAATCACAAGATTCCGCGTGATCGAATCGAAATCGCCCGGGAGCTTCCCCTTGAGCTTCACTTCCCACGTTCCGAGCGGGGCCGAAAGAGCGTAAGAGCCGTTCGCGTCCGTCTTGGCGCTCTCCGCCGTGTTACCCGCCGGATCGCGGACCGCGACGTCCAGCGCGGACGCGGAGGCCCCGTCGCGCACGGCGCGTCCCGAGATGTTGGGGACGGGCAGGCGCGGCCCGAGGCCGTCTTTCATGTCGGGCGAGCAGCTGGTCAGGAGGAGCCACGCGACGAAGGCCGCGGAGACCGCGATGCGCGCTTCAGGGCTGCCAGTGCCATGCGACACCCGTCGTGACGAATGTGTCGCGGACCGAACCTTCCTCATCCAGGTCTCCCGTCGTGGTGAATCCGGTCGTCGCGTCGCGCCGCTCGTGCACGACGCTGGCGCTCCAATCGAGCGCGGGCGAAAAGGCGTGCCGCGCGAGACCGCCCACCTCCCACGCGACGTCCCGCCGGCCGTAGTGGCCCTGGTCGGAGGGATCGATCGAGGTGTAGCTCACCCAATCCCTGGTGGCGTACCCCCGAAGGTGCAGGAATCCGCCCAGGCACGAGCCCTCCGCGGCGGATCGCAGCGTCCAGTCGCGGTAGGAGAGGTCGCTGCCGAGGTAGGGGACGTTCCGGGATCGCAGGAGCCGATATCCGCCCGTGACGTCGAAGCGGTCGTCACCCTGTTTCGATTGCCACGTCAGACCGGTGCGCCCGCCGGCGCGCCAGCGATCGCGCTCATCGAAGACGCGGCTGTAATCCCGTACGGATCCCTCCATCTCGGACACCGAAGACCATCCCGACACGATGGATCGCGTGATCTGGAGCGCGGCGTTCCATTCGTTCCGCACCTCGGCGCGAAACACGGGATCCCCCGGCAGGGCGTCTTTGTCCCTGCGGTGCCTGCCGTAGATGTCGGGGGCGAACTCCAGGCTGAAGTCGGCCTGGGTGCCGGGACTCAGACGGCTTCGCCACTGGAACGCGTAGCGGTTTTCGCTCCGGATCGTCTCCCGCAGATACTGAAGCCTCGTGTACCGGAGCCTCGCCTCGGTCTTCGGGCCTGCTCCGGGTAGAGGCCATCGCCCGTCGACGCTCGTCTGAAGCACTCCGTCCTTCATGTGCTTCACCACGAAGAAGGATCCCGGATCGCGGGTCTCGAAGGCCCGGATCTCGGCATTGGAGGCGTCCAGGATGTTGGTGTCGTACCCGACGAGCACCTCCGCGTTCACGGACTTCGGGCGAAGGGAAGCGCTTACGTGCGAGGCGGAGCCGAGAAGGAGCGCGAGGAACACAAGGCCCAGGACTCCGCCGCGCGCCGGCACGCGGCGGCGGCGGGCGCCGTTTTCTGCCGTAACCTCGCGTCTCCGGCCCTGAGGCACGGGGTCCCGGAGCTCGGGGGCGATCGCCTGGATCCGCAGCTTGAAATGGCCGAGGCCCTCGAGCCGCGGCGCATTCGGCGAAGGAAGCTCCGGGCCGCGCTCCAAGGTGCGGCAGATGGCGGACGCCAAGCGCTCCGGAGCGAGCTCCCGGGGATGGATCCACCGCAAGATTCCGCGCGCTTCCAGGGCGCGTGCCCTGAGCTCCTGTTCCCGGCGCGGATGGACCCTCGGGACCACCAACGAACGCCGCGCCCTCGCCATCACCTCGCAGAGCGTGTTGTACCCGCCCATCGAGATCACGAGATCGTATTCGGGCATGAAATCGGCGAGGTCCTCCACGAACTCGCACACCGAGATCCGCCCGCCGCTACGCGCTGAGGTCCTGACTTGCTCCGCGTTCTCCGGGGTCATGAGCGGCCCCAGCACGAGGTCGAAGTCGATGCGGCGAAGGGCTTCGAAACGGCGCACGGCTTCCAGGGCGCAACGAAGGATCTCGGCGCCGTCCTCTCCGCCTCCGATCGTGAGGAGCACGGAAGGAGAGCCGTTTCGCGTGCGGGCGGACACCTCGCTGGCCCGAGGCCCGGGCACGGGCCCGGGCGGCGCAAGCGGCGCGGGCGGCGCGATATAGCCGTGAAAGAATGTCTTCTCCGCGGGCAGGCCGTATTCGGAAGCCGCGTCGTGGATCGATCGGTCGCCGAACACATGGATCTCGTCGTAGAGCGATCGCAGGGCCTCGAGCGTGCCGTCCTCGGCCCACTGGGCCCGGATGAGATCGGGCTCATCGAGAATGTCCCGAACGTTGAGGTGGAGCGCGGCGCCGGATTTCTTGATGTCCTCGAGAGAGGGAAGGATCTCCCCTTTCATCCCGAGGGGAACATTATCCACGAAAAGGAGATGGGGCCGGTAGAGGCGCAGGGCGTCCCGGATGATCTGGATCCGCATCCGGCGAAGACGCCAGAACGGAATACTCAGCTCACGTGGGGCATACTCCTCCGGACCACGCTTGCGAACGGAAGGTAGCTTCACGTACTCCACGCCCCTGGGGAAGGTCAGGCGGTGCGCGATCGGAGAGCCCGTGAGCACGAGCACGCTCGCGGCGGGGATCGCCTCGAGGATCGAGCGGGCGACGCGGATGGTGCGCGTGATGTGCCCCAGTCCGAAGGTATCGTGGGAGTACATCGCGATGCGAGGCGAGGACGTTGGATCGGCCATGACTCCCCAGTAGGAACTTGCAAGATGCGAGCGACGTCCAACGGCGATCGGTAATCGGTAGAAGTACCTCAGTGCCCGCAATCAGCGTGCCATGGGCCCGCCGGATTCTTCTCTAGGGGCAAAGATGTTGCGCCTTCGGAGGCGGCCGGCGGTAGGGCTCGAACCTCGGTCGGGGAGAGCCACGGAACCTGTTCCGGTCCGTACGGCCGGGTCCCATTCGTTCACGATCCTGCAACCTCCGTGGACGCCGGTGGTGGTAACCTGCAACCCCGATGAGCCCGAAACTGACCTCGGATGACCCGAACCCCCCCGTTCCCGAGGACGCCCGGACCTTCCTCCGCCACGCGGCGGCCCTACCCCTTCGCGAAGATCCCGCTGAAGATGTCGGTCCACGCGTGCATGATCATTCCGGGCTTGAGGCTCCTCCGCCAGAGCGCGATCGCGCCGTAGAGCATTCCGAAGATCGCGATCGCGATGACGTTTCGGAGCCCCTGGTATCCGTGCGACACGCCGAAGATCACCGCCTGGAGAATCAGCGCCACGAGGGCGCTCCCGGTGATCGCCTGCAGCTGCTTCTGGAGGTAGCCGCGGAAGATCGCCTCCTCGCAGAAGCCGGCCGTGATCGAGAGCGCCACCCAGAGGGCGATTTCGAGAGGGCTCTGCGGCAGGAGGGCGGCGATGTCCTTCGCGGTGTCATTCCCGAGGGCGTGCAGGAGAAGCGGCGTGGAGAGGGTCCAGACAGCCCACGCCGCGAGCGCAAGGACCACGTCGCGCGCGACGTCCTTCCAGCCAGACCAGCGCTCGCCCAGGAGGTCCCGCAACGACGTGCCGGTCCGCTTCAGCCCGCCGGCCACGACGAATCGGAGCAGGCCCCATTCCGCAACGATGAGCGAGAGATAGAGCGGCACCGTCGAGCCCCGCCGCTCCACGAGCTCTGGCCCGGGTTTTGCGTGCTGCTGCGCGTACGCGCCGCAAGCCGCGAGCGCGAGGAGAAAGGCGATTAGGAGCGCGGTGTGCCAGAGCGGCGCGATGAGGCGGCGCCCGTCGGCGGGCTTC
>Ga0137409_10006616_pt1 | contig 12012 bp, 10 predicted proteins | sample CZODoug1_16funga_FD_122059 | JGI IMG/M metagenome (GOLD analysis project Ga0137409, IMG submission 122059) | Vadose zone soil fungal communities from Angelo Coast Range Reserve, California, USA - CZODoug1_16fungal (Hybrid Assembly) | ecosystem: Environmental > Terrestrial > Soil > Vadose zone... | reverse complement strand
GGCCGCGGTCACGCCCACGTGGATCTCGTAGCCCTCGAAGCCGGGCCCGTCGGGCCGCCAGCGCGCGCGCACGCGCCGCGTGATCTTCTCGCGCCCGAGCGTGGTCAGCACCGGCAGCAGTCCGAGTCCGGTCTCCTCGCCGCCGCTCTCGACGTGATGCGGGTCCGCGACCGCGCGGCCGAGCATCTGGTAGCCGCCGCAGACGCCGAGCACGAGCCCGCCGCGGGCGCGGTGCGCCGCGAGGGCGGCGGCGAAGCCCCGGGCCTTGAGCGCACGGAGATCCGCGATGGTGTCCTTGGAGCCCGGCAGGACGACCAGCCCCGCGTCCGTCAGCGCGGCGGGCCCCTCCGCATAGACCAGGTCCACGCCCGGCTCCGCTTCGAGCGGGGTGAAGTCGGTGAAGTTGGCGATGTGGGGCAGCCGCACCACCGCCACGCGCAGCCCGCCCCGCGCGGGCGGCGCGGCGGCATCGAGCCCGACCGAGTCCTCCTCGGGCAGGCCGAGGCGCGGCAGGAACGGCACGACCCCGACCACCGGGGTGCGCGTGCGGCGGACGAGATCGCGCACCGCCGGTCTCAGCAGCGAGGCGTCGCCCCGGAACTTGTTGATCAGGAACCCGCGCACGCGCCGCCGGTCGGCGGGCGGCAGCAGGATCATCGTGCCGAGCAGGCTCGCGAACACGCCGCCCCGGTCGATGTCGCCGACCATCAGAACGGGCGCGCGGGCCAGGCGCGCGACGCGCATATTGGCCAGGTCGCGGCGCATCAGGTTGGGCTCGGCGGGACTCCCCGCCCCTTCGATCACGACCACGTCGGCCTCGCGCGCCAGGGTCTCGTAGCTCCGCCGCACCGCGGGCCAGAGCCGGGGCGTGAGCCGGTAGTAGCCGACCGCATCGGCCTCCCGCAGCACCCGCCCGAGCAGGATCACCTGGCTGCGCGCCTCCGCGCACGGCTTGAGCAGGATCGGGTTCATCTCGACGCGGGCCGGGACCCCCGCGGCCTCGGCCTGCATCACCTGCGCCCACCCCATCTCGCCCCCGTCCGCCGCGACGTGGGCGTTCAACGACATGTTCTGGGACTTGAACGGCCGCACCCGGAGGCCACGACGGGCCAGGAGCCGGCAGAGGCCCGCGACCAGGACCGTCTTGCCGGCGTGCGAGCCGGTGGCCTGCAGCATGATGGCCCGGGCGCGCCGGCGGCTCACCGGCACGCCACCAGGGCGAGCGCAGCCAGGCCGACGCAGAGCGCTGCGGTCCCGCGCGCCACCCGCATCGCGCGATCGATCGCGGCCGGATCGGGCGGCGGCCCCGCGCCCAGGTGGTAGTGGCCATGCTTCTCGAGCGTGACGCCCAGCGCGCCGGCCATCGCGGCCATCGTCAGGCCGGCATTCGGGCTCTCGGTGCGGCGGCCGTCGCGGCGCAGCACGCGCGCCGCGCCCTCGGCCGATTCCCGCCCGAGCCACGCGCCCGCGACGAGCGCCGCGGCGGCCAGCCGCGCCGGCACGTAGTTGGCCACGTCGTCGGTGCGCGCGGTTGCGCGGCCGAGATACTCGAGCTCGTCCCGCCGATAGCCGATCATGGCGTCGGCGGTGTTCACCGCGCGATAGGCCCACGCCAGCGCCAGCCCGCCCGCGACACCGCCCAGCGCCGTGCCCGCCACGTAGAAGCAGAGCGGCGCCACGACCCCGTCGGTGAGGTTCTCGGCGAGGGACTCGACCGCGGCGGAGGCGACCGCGTCCTGGTCGAGCCCGGTCGTGTCGCGACTGACCAGATGCCAGGCGACCTGGCGCCGGGCGCCGTCGAGATCACGCGCGACGAGGTGCCCACGCACGAGCTCGACGGCCGTGAAGAGCCCGCGCAGTGAGAAGCTGCACTTGAGCAGCCACGCCTGAGCGAGCGGCGCGGCTGGGCCGGGTAGCTCGCCCAGGAGGGCCTGCGCGACCAGCGCCACGCCCGCCGCGAGACCGGCGACGATCAGGATGAGAAACGTGCCGTAGAGGGCCAGATCTTCGGGCGCGCGCGGCGCCCACGCGCGCCCGACCGTGATGAGCCGGCCGAGCCACGCAACTGGATGCCAGCGATTGGGAGGATCCCCCACGAGGAGGTCCAGCGCCACCGCCAGCGCCAACAGCGTCATCTCGATCAGCTCATCGCAGCTCGTAGACGAGCGGGATCCGGACCAGCAGCGGCCGCCGCGGCAGCGACTCCGGGAACGGGACGGGCCCGAGGCGGCGGATGGCCTCGACCGCGGCGTCGTCGAGCACGCGGTGGGAGGAGGAGCGCGCGACCTGGACGTCGCGCACGCGACCAGTGGCCTCGAGCCACACGTGCAGCTCCACCGTGCCCCCGAGCCCCTGGCGGCGGGCCGCGAGCGGGTAGACCAGGCTCTCCTGGACGCGCTGGCGGAACTGCCGGAGGTACGCGCCGTACTCGGGCGGCGCCGCGCCGGAGCCGCCCGCCCCTGGCGTGACGAGCGCGAGGGACGCGCCGGGCCCGCCTCCCGATCCCCGGTCGCCGTCACCGCGTGTCTGCGCGCCGCCCCCGGCAACCGCCCCCGAGCCGCTGTCGGAAGCCGACACCGCGGACGACGCGGATGGCGCAGGCGGCACGGCCGCTGGGGCGGGCGCCGGGGTGGTCGCGGGTTCGGCCACCGGCTCGGGCGCGATGGCCAGTGCCGGCGGAGCCGGCGGGACCGCGGGTGCCACGGGCGGCGGCGCCGGGGCGGACGCCGGCCCACCGGAGGCGACGGGTGCCACCGGTTCGGGCCGCGCCGATGCGCGAGCGGGCGGCAACGCCGGACCCGCAGCCTGGCCCGCCGGGCGCGCCGACCGCGCGCCCGACGGCTCTCCAGTGGGCGAGCCGGGAGACTCCGCGCGCTCCCCCAGGTCCACGAAGAGCGGGCGTGTCCAGTCAACGGCGGACCAGGCCAGCAGCAGGGCGATGAGCCCCGCGTGCAGGAGGACCGACAGCGTCACACCCCCGAGGCGCGCGATCACCGGTGGCGCTCCTGCCAGTCCGCGATGGAACGTTCGAGCGCCACGCGTACCGCCCGCGCCACGACCCAGCCCATCTCGCTGGCGGGCCCGCCGAAGCGCGCCACGGGCCCGCGACCGGTGGCCGCGATCACCACCGCGTCGGTCGACGTCCCGCTCGCGGCGCGCCCATCGTCGGCCAGCAAGCCGGCCTCCCGCAGCGCCAGCCCCTTCACCTCCGTCGCGGTGATCACCGCGTTGACGAGCGCGCCCGGCGCCGGATCAGCATCCACGACCACGATCGTGTTGATGGTCGAGGCGACCCACGTCGCCACCGGCGAACGGCCCGCGGCCACCGGGTTGCTGAGCCCCACCGTGACGACGGCCAGGGCGTGAAACCCGCCGCCGGACTCCTGGGCCTGCACCGCGCGCTCGGTATGGGCGCCCGTGAGCAGGCCCACCCACGGCGCCGGGACCCCCGCGCGACGGGCGAACGCCCCGATCATGCCGGCCGGATCCGTGCACGGATCGTTCTTGTTCACGTGCAGGTTCACGACCGCGCGGGCCTCGGCGAAGCCGCCGAGGTGCACCGCCGAGGACAGCACACGGAGCGGCGCGTGGCCGCTGACGACCACCGCCTCGCTCCCGACCTCGACGGACACCCCGGCGATCATGCGTGTCCTCCTAGAACGAGGCCCGCAGGCCGACCAGGGCGTTGATGCCGAGCGCGGGGAACCCCCGCACCTCCGCGTAGCCTTCGTTGAGCAGGTTCTGGATGCGCGCGGTCAGCTCGAGCTTCTGGAGCCAGCCCGTGCGCTCGAGGATGCGCCAGGTCCCTCCGATGTCCACGCGCGTGTACCCGCTGTTGTACACCTCGCCGAATTGCTCGAACTGCTCGCTGACCACGTGGACCTGGGTGAACAGCGAGAGCTTGCTGATCGGCTCCCAGGTGAGCCCGATGTTCCAGCGGTGCCGGGGCTCCCGCGGCAGGGGCCGGTCCGTGGCCAGGTTCTCCGAGTCCGTGTAGGTGTAGTTGAGCGAGGCGATCAGGTTCGGCAGGACGTCCACCTCGCCGGTGAACTCGATGCCCGCGCTACGGGCGCGCCCCACGTTGAACGGCCCCCCGAACGGCGCGGTCGGGAGCGGGGTACAGCAGGCGATCAGGTTCCGGAAGTTGTTCTGGAAGTAGGTGAGGCCGAGCCGGACCCGGTTGTTCCAGAGCTTCTGGTCCACCCCGAAGTCGTAGGAGAGGCTCTTCTCCGGCTGCAGGTCCGGGTTCCCGAAGCCCGGGAAGAAGAGATCGTTGAAGGTGGGGGCCCGAAAGCCGGTGCCGGCGCTGCCCCGCAGGCGGGTGCCGGTCTCCTTGATCAGGAAGGCCAGCGAGCCGCGCTCGGTGGTGGTGGTACCGAACACGCTGTTGTCCTCCACCCGGAAGCCGCCGGTCAGGAACAGGCGCTCGAAGAAGCGGAGCTGCTGCTCGAAGAACACCGACTGGGTCTCGCTGACCGCGCGGAAGGTGTTGTGATTCTCCCCGATCTCGCGGCGGTGCTCGAGCCCGACGCTGCTCGTGCTCCACTTGCCGATGAAGAACGAGTTCACCCACTCCGCCTCCCGCCGCTCCACGTTGACCTGGGAGAAGGTGGGGAAGTCGAAGTCCACGCCGGGGTCCACCGGGTCCTGAAAGCCCGCGCTGTTCTCGTACCGGGCCAGGCGGCCCCGGGTCTCCCACCACTCCACCGGCCGGGTCTTGCCTTCGAGACTGAAGATGGTCGTCTCCGACTGCGAGCGGGCGTTCCGATTGATGATGGGGTTGATCGGCTGCGGGCCGGGGAACACCCCCTTCACCGGCACCCCGATGTCATTCTTGTTGTACCGGAAGACGAAGTCGAGCGTCGAGTTCCCGGGCAGCGTGGCCCCGATGCGCGCGCTGATCGCGTTGGCGTCGGTCTCGTCGTTCTGGAACTGACCGTTGCTCTCGAAGTGCGAGGCGGACAGCGCGTAGTTCAGGATCTTCCAGGCCCCGTAGACGGTGGCCCGAGACACCAGCGTGTCGTAGTTGCCGACCTCCTGCTGGACGGTGGCCTGGAACGGCCCGCCCTTGCCCTTGCGGGTGATGATGTTGATCACGCCGCCGATGGCGTCGGCCCCGTAGAGGGTGGACTGGGCGCCCCGGATGACCTCGATGCGCTCGATCAGGTCCGGCGAGATGTCGGACAGGTCCACCTGGCCAAGCGTCGGGCTCTTCACCCGCAGGCCGTCCACCAGGACCTGCACCTGGTTGGCATTGGCCCCGCGAATGGTGACGCTCGTGGTCTTGCCGTAGGCGCCCGAGCGCCGGATCTCGACACCGGGCACACTGCGGAGCGCCTCGTCCACGGTCGGATAGTGATAGGTCTGGAAGTCCTCGCCGTTCACCACGCTGACCGACGCCCCGAGCTGCTCGGCCGGGGTCTCGACCGGAGTCGCCGTCACCACCACCGGATCCACACGTTTCGGCTCCTGTGCATGCGCCGCCAGGGGCGCCATCAGGGCCAGGACCAGAAGCCACACCAGATGCTGTCGCATCGACCACTCCTTTTGCCTCGAAAGGGGTTGGCATCGGGATCGCAGCCAGGTCTCCTGACTCGTGGATCGGCGTCGTGGCCCGGCCTTCCCAGGCGCCCCCTCGGGCACCCAGTGGCTCCCATGCGGGATCGGGCGAGACTCCCCACTTACAGTGGCGGGACCGTGCCGGCTTCGGCCTCGACATCGGCCGGGACCGGCTTCCCTTGACCTGCGATCTGTTTGCTGTGTTTATCTGGCTTTGCCTTGCATCACCTCCCGTTTTGCTTTTAGCTTGTTGGGTACACGAGGTGGACGGTGGGGCGGCGGCTGATCGGGTGCTTGTCGACCAGGACGCGGCAGCCGTAGGCGGACTCGAGTACTGCCTCGTCGATGACGGACTCGGGTGGGCCCACTCGGACCGCCGCGCCGCCGGCCATCAGCAGCAGGCGGTCGCAGAGCTCGGCCGCGAAACCCAGATCGTGCGAGACGAGGACGATGGTCAGTCCCGCCTCGCGCCCGAGCCGTCGCAGGAGCCCGGCGCACTCGGCCTGGTAGCGCAGGTCGAGATGCGCGGTGGGCTCGTCGAGCACGAGCAGGCGCGGCTCCTGGGCCAAGGCCCGCGCCAGCATGACGCGCTGGCGCTCGCCGCCGCTGAGCCGGTCGAGCAGGGTCTCCCGCAGCGCGAGCACGCCCGTTGCCTCCATGGCGCGCCGGGCGGCCGCGCGATCCTCGGGGCTCTCGAAGAAGCGGCGGGGGGCGCGCGGGTACCGGCCCATGAGCACCAGCTCCTCGACCGTGTGCGGGAACCCGTGTGGTACGTCCTGCGGCACCACCGCCACGTGGCGGGCCACCTGGGCCCCGGAGAGTCCCGCCACGTCCGCGCCGTCGAGGCAGATCCGGCCCGACGAGGGCGCCACCACCTTGGACAGCAGGCGGACCAGGGTCGTCTTGCCGGAGGCGTTCGGACCGATGACACCGAAGGTCTCGCCCGGCCTCACCTCGAATGACAGATCGCGGATGGCGAAGGCGCCCGCGGCGCCGGAGGCGTAGGCGAAGCCCACCCGCTCGCACGCGACGAGCGGGGCCGTCATAGCCCGGCCTGGGGCGCGCGGGCGCGCAGGAGATAGATGAAGAACGGCGCCCCGCAGAACGCGGTGATGACCCCGACCGAGAGCTCGGCCGGCGCGACCACATTGCGGGCGAGCGTGTCGGCCAGGAGCAGGAAGGCGCCGCCGCCCAGCACCGCCGCCGGGATCACCACGCGGTTGTCGGGCCCGCACAGCATCCGGATGACCTGCGGCACGATCAGCCCGACGAACCCGATCGGCCCCACGAAGGCCACCACCGCGGAGGTCAGGAGCGCGGCGCCCGCGAAGACGCGGCGCTTGAGCCGCTCCGCGTTCACCCCGAGCTGCTGGGCGCTTTCTTCTCCGAGCGCGAGCAGATTGAGTGGGCGCGCCTGGCCCACGACCAGCCAGAGCCCGACCGCGGTCAGGGCCGCGAACACGGCGAGGCTGCCCGGCGCGATGGGCCCGAGGTTGCCGAGCAGCCAGTGCACGACGCCACCCAGGCGATCGAAGTCCAGGACCGAGATCAGCACCGTGATGGCGGCAGAGAAGAAGATGCCGACGATCACTCCGGCCAGCAGCAGGGTGTGCACGGGCAGGCCGCCGCCCCGCGAGGCGATCACGTAGACCGCCGCGCCCGCGACCAGCGCCCCCGCGAACGCGCAGGCCGCGATGCCCACCGCGTCCACGAGCCCGCCGCTCAGCCCGAACACCTGCGCGACAATCACCCCGAATGCGGCGCCGCTCGAGACGCCGAGCACCGAGGGCTCGGCCAGCGGGTTGCGCGTGAGCGCCTGGAAACCCGCCCCCGCCACCGCGAGCGCACCGCCCGCGAGCAGGGCGGCCAGGATGCGCGGCAGCCGCAGGCTCAGCACCACCACCTGGTCCACGCCCCTGACGCGGCCGGCGAGCACCGCGAGGACGTCGCCGGGCGGCACCCGCGCGCTGCCGAGGAAGAGCGCGCCGATCGCGATGAGCGCCACCGCGAGCGCGAGCCCGACCAGCAGGACGGCGAGCCGAGCGCCAGAGGCGGAAGGCGGGCGGGTCATCGCACCGCCGCCTTCTCGAAGGCCCCGGGGTGGATCAGGCGGGCCAGGACCTCGAGGCCGTCCACGATGCGCGGGCCGTAGCGATGCATCAGGTTGCCATCCACCGTGTGGAGCCGCCCGGCGCTGACCGCCGGGACCTGCGTGAAGCGCTCCCACTGAGACCGCACCAGCGGGCTCCGCGTGGCGTCGTGGCTCGCGATCAGGATGACCTCGGGGTTCCGGGCCAGCGCCGCCTCCAGGCTGTAGCGCGGGTAGCCCTCGCCCCCGTCGGCGGTCACCGAGTCGCCGCCGGCCAGGCCGATCAGCTCGGAAACGAGGGCCCCCCGCGCGGGCACGATGAGCGGGTCGGGCCAGAGCACGTAGAGCACGCGGGGACGCGGCCGCCCGGCCACGCGGGCCGAGACGGCCTGGATGCGCTCGCGCAGCGCGGCCGCCACGCGGTCCGCCGCCTCCGCGCGATCCGTCAGGCGACCGAGCCGGGCGATGAGATCAAGCACGTCTCGCACGGCAACCGGATTGACGAGGTAAACCGGGATCTTGAGCCGTGCTAGCTGATCAAACGTTTCATGTCGATTCCCCGCCGTCGTGGCGACGACGAGGTCGGGCTTCAACGCGACGATGCCTTCGAGGCTCGGCGAGATCATGCCGCCCACGCTGGCCTTCTGTCGGGCTGCGGCCGGGTAGTCGCAGAAGTCGGTGACGCCGACCAGCCGGTCCTGCGCCCCGATCGTGAACACGGTCTCGGTCACGCTCGGGACGAGTGAGACGATCCGCGCGGGCGGCGCCGGCAGGACGACGCGTCGGCCGGTCTGGTCGGTCACGGTGAGGGCGGAGACCGGCTGACACAGCAGGAGGCTGGCCAGTGCGAGGGCGGCGAGAACCCGGGTCACGATCGCGCTCCCGGGAGATGCGGACGATCCGAGACCCCGGCCGACTTGAACGTCGCCATGCCGGTCAGCACGCCGACCGCCGCGCGCGCCAGGCCGATGCACAGCGCCGCGCCCGTCCCCTCGCCCAGGCGCAGGCCGAGATCGAGGTAGGGCTCGAGACCCAGGGCTTCGAGGACGCGAGCGTGCCCGGGCTCGGCCGAGCGATGCGCGGCGAGGAGCGCCGCGCGCGCCGCCGGCCTAAGCCGGACGGCCGCGAGCGCCGCGGCCCCCGCGATGAAGCCGTCGAGCACGACGGGCAGACGGGAGGCGGCGCCGGCCAGGATGACGCCCACGAGCCCAGCGATCTCGAAGCCACCGACCTTGGCGAGCGTGTCGAGCGCATCGGCCGGGTCGGGCTGGTTCACCGCGAGCGCCCGTCGGATGGCCTCGACCTTCCGCCGCCGGCCGGCCGCGTCCACGCCCGTGCCGGGGCCGGTGACGCTCTCCGGGGACGCCCCGGTGAGGGCGGCCACGATCGCGCTGGCCGCGGTGGTATTGCCGATCCCCATCTCCCCGGTGCCGATCAGGTCGGCGCCCCGGGCCCGCTCGGCCTCCACCAGGGCGATGCCGGCCTCGATCGCCCGCGCGCACTGCGCGGGTGTCATCGCGGGCCCCTGGGTCATGTCCGCGGTGCCGGGCGCCACCTTGCAATCGCGCAGATCGGGATGGCGCGGCAGGGGCACCGCCACGCCCAGATCGGCCACCACGACGCGCGCGCCCGCGTGGCGCGCGAGCACGTTGACCGCCGCGCCACCGCGGAGGAAGTTCTCCACCATCTGCGCGGTGACGATCTGGGGATAGGCGCTCACCCCCTGCGCGACCACACCGTGGTCTCCCGCCAGCGTGAAGATCACCGGGTCGCGCAGCGGGGGCGGACAGATGCCTGTGATGGCCGCGAGCCGCACCGCGAGCTCCTCGAGCCGGCCCAGGCTCCCGGGAGGCTTGGTGAGCTGATCCAGGCGACGGCGCACCTCGAGCTCGGCGCCGGGGTCCGGCAACGGGATGAGGTCAGGGAGCTTCATGCGTCGGGTCACGGCGGGCTGGAGGGGGCGTCCCGTCTTTCACCGTCAAGGGAAGTCCCGCCACCATCAACGTCACGCGATCGGCGGCGGATGCGAGGCGCTGGTTGACGAAGCCGAGGAGGTCGCGAAAGCGGCGGCCGAGCTCCGTCGCGGGATGCACGCCCTCGCCCACTTCATTCGAGACGATCAGCAGCGAGAGCAGGTACTCCCGCTGGAGCTTGGCCAGCTCGTCGGCGGCGGCCAGCACCGCGGTGTCGTCGTCACCGCGCTCCATGAGGTTGGCGACCCAGACGGTGGCGCAGTCCACGATGATCAGGTCGTGAGCGGCGGCGGCGCGCCGGCAGGCGGCCACGATGTCCTGCGGCTCTTCCAGCGTGCTCCAGCGGGCGGGGCGCTCGGCGCGGTGACGCGCGATGCGCGAGGCCATGTCGCCGTCCAGCGCCCGCGCGGTCGCCAGGACGGCCACCCGCTCGCCAGACTGCGCCGCCTGCTCGACCGCGTAGCGGCTCTTGCCGCTGCGAGCGCCGCCCAGAACCAGGGTTAACATCATTCGCTCCGCCCGAGCCAGGTTCCTATCAGGGAGACCAGGCGTAAATTGTCCTCTCTCGACCTGACGGCGAGCCGTATGTAAGCGTCCCCAAGGCCGCAAAACGAATCGCACCGCCTGATCAATGTCCGCGATGATTCGAGCCACTGAGCCAACTCCGCGCCGGAGCCGCGTGACAGCCTAACCAGCAGGAAATTAGCGTCGGATGGGAAAACCGATAACCCGATCTCGCGCAATGCCGCGGCGAATTCTTCCCGGGTTTGCGCGTTGATGCGTCCGCTCTCCCTCTCGTACTCTTCCTCGGCCAACGCCGCCCTCCCCGCTTCCAACGCGATGGTCGAAACAGGCCAGGCGTCAGATTGTTTCCTGATCGCCGCCGCCAGCCTGGCCGCACAGACGGCGTAGCCAACGCGCAGTCCGGGGATGGCGTAAAACTTGGTCAGCGAGCGCAACACGACGAACCGGGATTTCGTCGCCGCTACCGTGAGCAGACTGGCCTGCGGCGCGTAATCAATAAACGCCTCATCCAGCAACACCGCGACGTCATTCGCTTCGGCCAATTCAACCAACCCCAGCAAGTTTTCCCTCGCATACAATCGCCCCGTCGGATTGTGCGGCGAGTTCAGAATCAATAGATCGCACTGACGCGACTCGATGACGCGGGCGAGGGCGGCAAAGTCCGGCGCGAATCCGTTCTCTTCCATCAACTGTGGGCAAATCACTCGCGCTTCGACGGCGGTGCAGGCGCGAAAATATTCGTCGAAGCCCGGCTCCATCACGAGCGCAGTCGCGGGCAGCACAGCGCGCAGCACGGCAAAAATCAGGGCGGCCGAGCCCGCGCCGACGACGATCCCGTTGGGGGCGACGCCGTGTTTCTCCGCCAGCGCCGAGATGAAAGCCTGCGGATCGGGATAAGACCGAAGGTTAACCGGCGCAAGGCTTTTTTCGATGGCGGCGAGCACGCCCGGAGGCGGACCGAACGGATTGATGTTTGCGCTGAAGTCAATCACTTCTTCGGGCGCGATCCCCCAACTCCGCGCCGCCTGGTAAACCCGCCCGCCGTGGACGGCTTGGGGCGACTGCCGATTATTCGACGCTTTTTTCACTGTCATGCGTTTCACTTATAGCGGATTGCAGACGGGTGCGACCACATAACGTAGGGGCAGACCTGTGTGTCTGCCCCTACGTTGTGTGGTTGCCGCTGGACGCACGCAAATGCAAACCGCTGTAAGGGTTGAACTCAAACGCTTCTGTGCGCTACCAACGGAAGAGTAGAAGCCGCGCTGACAGACAAATCGCAAACATCAACAAAGATGCGCAGACGGTTATCCGGAGCGCGCCTCGCAACGTCCGATCATCAAGCGGTCGCTTTGCGTCGCCCAAACGCTGGCCGTAATGCGGCTCGCCGTCGTAATAATTCGTTCCGCCGAGCTGCACGCTGAGCGCGCCTGCCATCGCCGCTTCGGTACGACCGGCGTTCGGGCTTTTGTGTTTCGCGCCGTCGCGGCACAGCACTCGCCATGCGCCGCGCCAATCTAACCGCAATGCCCACGCGGCCAGTACAAATAGCAAAGCGGTCAATCGGGCTGGGATGAAGTTCACCGCGTCATCCAGTCGGGCCGCGAACTTGCCGAAAAACTCGTATCGTTCGTCTCGATGCCCGATCATCGAATCAAGCGTGTTGACCGCCTTATACGCCAGCGCCGCGGGCGCGCTCGAGCTTTGGCGGCGCATCGGGGCGGAGCCGCGCCTCAAGCGCCTCGCCTCGAGCATCGCGTTCATCGAGCAGCCGGTGAACCGGCAGCACGCGCTCTCCGGCGACGTGTCGGCGCTGGCGGAGGAAAAGCCGGTGATCATCGACGAGTCGGACGATTCGCTCGAGGC